>TARA_B110000090_G_scaffold64617_1_pt1 | contig 66652 bp, 55 predicted proteins | sample TARA_B110000090 | Tara Oceans TARA_B110000090 (sample SAMEA4397239) | marine metagenome | biome: Polar Biome; feature: [SRF] surface water layer (ENVO:00010504); material: water (ENVO:00002006), including particulate matter (ENVO:01000060) such as... | depth 5 m
CCACGTAATTTATTCATTACTAATGTTGCTAAAGCTTCACCTTCAACATCTTCTGCAATAATTAATAATGGCTTTCCACTTTGAGCAACTGGCTCTAAAATTGGCAATAAATCTTTTAGAGAAGTAATTTTTTTCTCAAACAATAAAATATATGGATTCTCTAAATCAACCAACATTTTTTCTGTGTTTGTAACAAAATAAGGAGATAAATAACCTCTGTCAAATTGCATTCCTTCAACTATATCAACATACGTTTTAGTACCTTTTGCTTCTTCAACAGTAATAACTCCTTCTTTTCCAACTTTTCCAAAAGCTAGAGCAATTAAATCACCAATTGTATTATCGTTATTTGCTGAGATTGAGGCAACTTGTTTGATCATTTCAGTTTTATCACCAACAACTTTAGATTGTTTGTGTAAATCAGTAACGATTTCTTTAACAGCCTTATCAATTCCGCGTTTTAAATCCATAGGATTTGCTCCAGCGGCAACATTTTTTAATCCTTCTTTTACAATTGATTGTGCTAAAACGGTCGCAGTAGTAGTTCCATCACCAGCAAGATCATTGGTTTTAGAAGCAACTTCTTTTACCATTTGAGCTCCCATGTTTTCTAATGGATCTTCTAATTCAATTTCTTTTGCAACAGTAACTCCATCCTTAGTAATTACAGGTCCACCAAACGCTTTTCCAATAACTACATTTCTACCTTTTGGTCCTAATGTTACTTTAACTGCATTTGCTAACGCATCAACTCCGCGTTTTAACCCGTCACGAGCTTCAACATCAAATTTTATATTTTTTGCCATAATAGTTTTTTAAATAATTGCGAAAATATCGCTTTCTCTCATTATTAAATAATCCTTTCCTTCCACGTTTAGTTCAGTTCCAGCATATTTTCCGTAAAGAACTGTATCGCCAACTTTAACAGTTGTAGGTTCCTCTTTTGTTCCTTTTCCAACAGCAATTACGATACCTTTTTGTGGTTTTTCTTTTGCTGAATCTGGAATGATAATTCCGCTTGCAGTAGTTGTTTCAGCAGCAGTAGGCTCAATTAAAACTCTGTCAGCTAATGGTTTTATATTTATTTTACTCATCTTGAATAATTTTTAGTTTGTAATTGTTTATTAATGACTTTGCCAAAAACATGCCAAATCCATTTTTGTGTCAAATTGCAAAAAAAAATGCCAACGTGTCATTTTCGTTGGCATTTAAAGTTTTTCTTATATAAAAATTTTATTGAACACTGTCAGTTGAATTTACTGGTAGTTCGATAGGTAATTCTTCACTATTTTCTCTATTCTCCAAAGTTTGTTGAATTGAAGTGTCGCTTGGTGTATTGTTTTTATTAGGTACTGCAAAGTTTGATAATAAAACCAAAGTTAGTAAAGCGATTGAAAGCGCCCAAGTACTCTTGTCTAAAAAGTTTGTTGTGCTCTGAACTCCACCACCTACAGATTGTGATCCACCGCCACCACCAAATGATGAAGATAATCCTCCTCCTTTAGGATTTTGTACCATTATAATTAATACGAGTAGCACAGCTACAATCATGATTAATACTAAAAAAATCGTGTAACTCATAATTTATTTTTTATCTAATAATTTTATTGCTTTAATGCGGTTTGCAAAGAAACTACTTTTTTCTGGATATTTCAAACTTAATATTCGATATGCGCTAATAGCATTTTTATATTTTTTTTGCTCTAAATATACCTTGGCAAGAGTTTCTGTCATTAAGGTGTCATAATCTAATGGTTCTTGTTTGATAATACCAAGATTAGTGTCGTCATTTTTAACAGGCTTTATTTTTGGTTTAGAAGCAATGAATTGATCAACCAAGTCATTTTTTTTATTTGATTTAGATTTTTTCTCTTCTCGTTCTATCGGTTTAAAAGAACCTAATTGTAGCCATTCATTGAAAGAATGAGCTTCGGTATTTTTAAATTCTATTGGCTTACCTATTTCTAAAACCTGAATAGGTTCAACTTTTTCTTTAACAAAAGTTTCTGTAACTTTTTTATGTATTGCTTCAATCGGTTCTATATCAACAACTTCAAACTCTTCCATTTTATCATCAATAAATAATGAGGAAGTGATAAAATCAAACAAAATACTTCTGTCTGTTGTGAAAGCTGCAGTAGTTTTTAATGTTTGATTGTATTTAAAACTATCTTGATTTTTAAGACCTTTTAAATATAAAGTTCTTGCAGATTGAAAATAAGGAAAAGTAGAAATTACATCTTCCAATTGCTTGGTTTGTTCCTTTTTTATTTCTTTTGGATGATTAATTAGATATGTGAAATCTTGAATATTCATTTACCATTTAGCTACTGATTCGTTAAAAATATCTTGTGTAATTCTTTCTAAAATCACTTCAAAAGCCTCGTCAAGAACGCTTCCTGTAAGTTGTGAATTTGCATCATAATCATGATAAAAAGAAAAAGAACGTTCAAAATCACTTTCTTCTTCGTATTTATTGAAATATCTAATATTTACTGTAACTGTTAGTCTGTTTTGTGCAGCAGTTTGTTGTGAAGTTGCAGTCATAGGGTTAATTCTGTATCCAGTAATTTCACCCTCAAAAAGAAGATCTCCTCCACTATTAACAAGATTTAAGTTTGTTTGACTTAAAAACAAATCTTGAAGTGCAAGAGTAAACTCTTGGCTTAAAGTTGGCTCTACTAAAGGGGAGCTATTTGGAAAATAATCTATTTGAACAGTTTTAATTCTATCATCTAGTGTAACGCCTCCAAATGAATATATGCCACAACTTTGGGCAACTAATAAAAGTATAAGTAAGCAAAAGATATTAAAAGTTTTTTTCATTCTTACAAGTCGTATTGTTTAATTTTTCTATAAAGGGTCCTTTCAGAAATCCCTAGTTCTTGTGCAGCTAATTTACGTTTTCCTTTGTTACGCTCAAGTGATTTTTTAATCATTTGAAATTCTTTATCTTGTAGTGATAGCGTTTCGTCTTCTAATACTGTCTCAACAAAATCATAATTTCCTTCTTTTTCTTTCGGATAATTATTTTGAGGATATACAACTTCAACTTTATTTTCGTCTTTATTTTTGCTATATATTTTATCAATTAGATGTTGATTTTCTTCTTTAAAATCAACGCTATCTCCTTTTTTCATTAAATCTAAAGTTAATTTTTTTAGATCATTAATGTCGCTTCTCATATCAAATAATACTTTGTACATTATTTCACGTTCGTTTGCGAAATCAGAATTTGATTTGTTGTCTGAAATGACTGAGGGTAAATTATTTCTATTTTGAGGTAAATAATGCGCTAATTTCTCAGAATTTATAGCTCGGCTCTCTTCTACAACGGAAATTTGTTCTGCAATATTTCGCAATTGACGAATATTTCCTGGAAAATTATAAGTAAGTAATAGGTCAACAGCATCATCTGTTAAGCGAATAGTTGGCATGTTGTACTTTTGGGCGAAGTCCGCGGCAAACTTTCTAAACAACAAATGGATATCTTCTTTTCTTTTTCTTAAAGGAGGTAAATCAATTTCTATAGTACTTAATCTATAGTATAAGTCTTCACGAAATTTACCTTTTTCTATTGCTTCAAGCATTTTTAAATTTGTAGCGGCAACAATACGAACATTTGTTTTTTGAACCTTACTTGAGCCTACTTTGATAAATTCACCATTCTCTAAAACACGTAATAAACGTACTTGAGTAGTTAATGGTAATTCACCAACTTCATCTAGAAAAATTGTTCCGCCATCAGCAACTTCAAAGTAACCATCTCTAGTTGATGTTGCACCTGTAAACGCTCCTTTTTCATGACCAAACAATTCACTATCAATAGTTCCTTCTGGAATCGCACCACAGTTTACAGCAATATATTTTGCATGTTTTCTATGAGATAATGCATGAATTATTTTGGGAATACTTTCTTTTCCAACACCGCTTTCTCCAGTGACTAAAACTGATATATCAGTTGGAGCAACTCTAACTGCTTTTCCAAGTGAGCGATTTAATTGTGCATCATTCCCAATAATCTCAAAACGTTGTTTTATGACTTGTAAGTTATCCATTTATTAATTATTTTTTGAATAATTTAATGCTTCACCTATTAGAGTTGCACTTGTGCAATCATTAACTTTAACATTGACGAAATCGCCAATCTTATAATTTTCTTTTGGAAAAACAACTACTGTATTTTGATGGTTTCTCCCTTTCCAATGTAAGTCAGACTTTTTAGATTGGCCTTCTATTAACACTTCAACAGTTTTCCCTAAAAAGGCTTTGGTTCTATACTCACTATGTTTTCTTTGTTGAGCAATAACTTCAGTTAGTCGACGTTTTTTCACATCTTCTGAAACAGTATCTTTACTTTTTTTAGCGGCTAAAGTTCCTGGTCTTTCAGAATAAGAAAACATATAGCCAAAATCATACTTTATTTCTTCCATCAAACTCAATGTGTCTTGATGGTCTTGTTCTGTTTCGTCACAAAAGCCAATAATCATATCTTGGCTAAAAGAGCAGTCTGGAACAATATTTTTAATATTATTTACGAGTTCTAAATACTCTTCTCTTGTGTGTTGGCGATTCATTGCCTTCAAGATTTTAGTACTTCCAGACTGAACAGGTAAGTGCATATGTCTACAAACATTCGGTTGTTTTGCCATCACATGTATTACATCAAGACTCATATCTTGAGGATTAGAAGTTGAAAACCGTAATCTAATTTTTGGGAATGTAGTAGCACATAAATCTAGTAGTTGAGCAAAATCAACTGCAGTAGCTTTAGCAATTTCGGGCGCTTTTTTAAAGTCTTTTTTTAGACCTCCACCAAACCATAAGAAACTATCAACATTTTGACCTAAAAGAGTAATTTCTTTATAATTTTTATCAACTAATTCCTGAATTTCTTTGATAATACTTTGAGGATCTCTACTACGTTCACGCCCTCTTGTAAAAGGGACAACACAGAATGTACACATATTGTCACATCCTCTTGTAATTGATACAAATGCAGAAACTCCATTAGAATTTAATCGTACAGGAGAAACATCACCATAGGTTTCATCTTTAGATAAAATAACATTTATAGCGTCTCGTCCAGCATCAATTTCTTCTAATAAATTAGGCAAATCACGATATGCATCAGGACCAACAACTAAATCAACAATTTTTTCTTCTTCTAAAAACTTTTCTTTTAGCCTTTCAGCCATGCACCCTAATACTCCAACTTTCATAGTCGGATTTATTTTTTTTACAGCATTATATTTCTGTAATCTTTTACGAATAGTTAATTCAGCTTTTTCTCTAATCGAGCATGTGTTTACTAAAACTAAATCTGCTTCATGAAGTTTAGAAGTAGTGTTAAATCCTTGTCTAGATAGTATAGAAGCAACAATTTCACTGTCATTTAAATTCATTTGACATCCATAACTTTCAATATAGAGTTTTTTAGTATTCTCTTTTATGTTTTCAGTTACAAGGGCATTTCCTTGATTTTTTTCAACAATAATTTTTTCTTTCATTAGATATCAAAATAGGTTTACAAAGGTACAACCAAATTTAACAAAATATGACAAATTGGCAGAAAATTAACATTGAAAATTTGAGGTTATTTTTTAAAAAAAGAAAGAAAAAATTTGATTTTAAAAAAAACTATATACTTTTGCACTCTTCATCAATCTTAAATATTTTAAGGTTTTTCGAAAAAAATTATAGATATATGGCAAAAAATTTAGTAATAGTTGAGTCACCTGCAAAAGCAAAAACCATAGAGAAATTTCTTGGAAAAGATTTTCAAGTAGAGTCTAGTTATGGGCACATTGCAGACTTACCATCCAAGGAATTGGGTATAGATGTAGATGGAGATTTTAGTCCAAAATATATAGTTTCAGATGATAAAAAGCCAGTTGTTAAGAAGTTAAGAGCGTTAGCGAAAAAAGCCGATACGGTATGGTTAGCAAGTGATGAAGATAGAGAAGGGGAGGCTATTGCGTGGCATTTAAAAGAGCAATTAGAGTTAAAAGATGAAAACACAAAACGTATTGTTTTTCATGAAATTACAAAAAACGCCATTTTAAAAGCAGTAGAAAATCCGAGAGACATAGACTATAATATGGTGAATGCTCAGCAAGCACGTAGAGTTTTGGATAGGCTTGTAGGTTATGAATTATCGCCCGTTTTATGGAGAAAGGTAAAAGGAGGGTTGTCTGCAGGTAGAGTACAATCTGTAGCTGTACGTTTAATTGTAGAGAAAGAAAGAAGTATTCAAGAATTTACAGCAGAAGCACATTATAAAGTAGTTGCTGAATTTTCAAATATTAAAGGGAAAACGTTTAAAGCAATAATCCCAAAGAATTTTGATAGTAAAAAAGCTGCAGAATATTTTTTAAAATCATGTTCAACTGCTGATTTCTCTATTGCCGATTTACAAAAAAAACCAGCAAAGAAATCACCAGCCGCACCATTTACTACATCTACATTACAGCAAGAAGCATCAAGAAAGTTGGGCTATCCTGTAGGTAAAACAATGCAAGTTGCACAGCGTTTGTATGAAGCGGGTTTAATTACGTATATGAGAACAGACAGTTTAAACCTTTCTGTTGATGCTAGAAATGCTGCTGAAGAAGAAATTACAAATTATTACGGAGCAGAATATAGTAAACAGCGTGTTTTTAAAACAAAATCTAAAGGTGCTCAGGAAGCGCATGAGGCTATTCGTCCTACAAGCATGAAAAAACATTCTATTAATGCAGAGTACGACCAAGATAGATTGTATGATTTAATTTGGAAAAGAACGTTGGCGTCTCAAATGAGTGATGCGCAATTAGAAAGAACAAATGTAAAAATAGAGAACTCTGAAAATGAGAAAATTTTCACTGCAAATGGTGAAATGATAAAGTTTGATGGTTTCTTAAAAGTATATTTAGAAGGGAATGACAATGAAGATGAAGAGCAAGCAGGGATGCTTCCAAATTTAAAAATTGGTGAAAATCTAGAGTACAGTTTTATAAATGCTACACAGCGATTTACGAGTCCTCCCTATCGTTTTACTGAAGCAGCTTTGGTGAAAAGATTGGAAGAATTAGGTATTGGAAGACCTTCTACTTATGCTCCAACAATTTCTACAGTTCAACGAAGAGGTTATGTAGAGAAAGGAGAAAATGAAGGTTTAGAAAGGAATTACGAACAAATAATTCTTTCTAGTGGAGAAATAAAAAATAAAATTTTAACTGAAAAAACAGGTTCAAATAAAGGAAAATTAATTCCTACAGATATTGGAAACATAGTTAATGATTTCTTAGTCGCAAATTTTTCTAATATTTTAGATTTTGGCTTTACTGCTAAAGTAGAATCGTCTTTTGATAATATTTCTGAGGGTGATGAAAACTGGATTTCTATGATAAAAGATTTTTATGCTGATTTTCATCCAACTGTAACTCATGTTTCAGAAAATGCAGAAAGAGAGTCAGGTGAAAGGATTTTAGGAAAGCATCCTGAAAGTGGCAAAACGGTATTAGTAAGATTAGGGAAGTTTGGACCAATAGTTCAAATAGGCGCTCCAGATGAAGAAGAAAAGCAATTTGCAAGTTTGCAAGGTGACCAAACTCTTGGAAACATCACTATGGAAGAAGCCTTAGAGTTGTTTTTATTGCCAAAAAGTCTAGGGAATTATGAAAGTGAAGAGGTAATTGTCTCTAATGGTAGATTTGGTCCTTATGTTCGTTTTGGAACCATGTTTGTGTCATTACCAAAAGGCGAGAACCCTATGGAAGTTGATATAGATAGAGCTGTAGAATTGATTGAAGCAAAGAAAGAAGCTGACGCTCCAATTGCAGAATACGAGAACCTTCCAGTACAAAAAGGAGTGGGTCGTTTTGGTCCATTTATTAAGTGGAACAGTATATTTATCAATGTAAACAGGAAATATGATTATGATAATTTGTCTTTTGATGATATCGTTGAGTTAATTGAAACGAAGAAACAGAAGGATATAGATAAGGTTATTCATAACTGGAAAGAAGACGGGATAAGAGTTGAGAAAGCTCGTTGGGGTCGTTTTAATATTTTACAAGGAAAAGTAAAAATTGAAATGCCAAAAACGACAGACGTAGAAAAATTAACGCTAGAAGAGGTGAAAGCAATCATAGAAAAAAAGGCTCCAAAAAAGAAAACGGTAAAGAAAAAAGCAACAAAAAAGAAATAATTTACTAAATTCGCTCATTGTTTAACCCCTAAATGACATTTGCAACATGAATATTGACTATTTATGTCCAATTGACGATACTGTCATTGCACATCTTATGGTGCAATCCGAACAGACGCTAGGATATCAGATTTCAATTCATTCTACACAAAATGGAGTTCCTGATTTAGAAGGGATCAAAATCGCTATACTTGGGGTTGAAGAAGGTCGTAATTCAATTGACAATGAAGATACAGGTCAGGGAATTAGCGAGATAAGAAAACAATTATACAAACTTTTTCCAGGTAGTTGGATTTCTAAAATAGCCGATTTAGGGAATATTCCACAAGGGAATACTGTTGAAGACACTTATTTTGCAGTCAGTGATTTACTTTCTAGTTTATTAAAAAAAAATATTATCCCTATCATTATTGGTGGAGGTCATGATTTAACGTATGCAAATTATAGAGCGTATGACTCCTTAGAGCAAACAGTAAATTTAGTATCAATAGACAATAAATTTGATTTTGGAAGCATCCAAGATGGGGTAACATCACAATCACATTTGAGTTCTATTGTGATGGAAAAACCAAACAATTTATTCAATTTTAGTAATATAGGATATCAAACATTTTTTAATCCACAAGAAGAAATAGATTTAATTAATGATTTGTTTTTTGATGCATATAGATTGGGAGAAGTTGTTAATAATATTGAAATTGTGGAGCCAATACTAAGAGATGCAGATATTGTTTCTATTGATATAGGCGCAGTGAGAAATAGTGAGGCTCCTGCTAATAATAACGCAACGCCTAATGGCTTTTATGGCGAAGATTTATGTAAGATTGCTAGATATGCTGGTATAAGCGACAAAGTCACCTCATTTGGTATTTATGAATTTAATTACAAGTTAGACAATAAAACACAAACATCGCAGTTAATAGCCCAGGCTATTTGGTATTTTATAGAAGGTGTAAATTGCAGAACAAATGATTATCCATTTGGCACAAGAGAGCAGTATCAGAAGTTTATAGTGCCATTAGAAGACGAAGTCTTAAACTTTTATAAAAGTAATAAAAGTGGAAGATGGTGGATGGAACTGAACTTTGATAATAATAAATACCGAAGACATTCGTTAATACCTTGTACATATCAAGATTATTTGAATGCAAATGAGAAGGAAATTCCTGATAGATGGTATAAAACATTAAAAAAAATCATTTAATTAAAGAGTTTTAATTGATTTTTTTAGAAAAATAAAAACAAAATAAAGTTGTTATTTAAAACAATAATTTTAAGTTTACGGAAATTTAGAAAGAGATAAATTTTATTATGAAAAAAGTATCATTATACATACTGCTTGCTGCAGTGATTTACAGTTGTGGAAAGAATGACAAAGGTCAATTGGTTGGAGTAAAATCAAAGAGCACATGGAATACTGAAAAGCCGTTTGGAATGACATTAGTTCCTGGTGGATCGTTTACTATGGGTAAACAAGATGAAGATATCTCAGGAGCATTAAACACACCAACTAGAACAGTTACAGTTCGTCCGTTTTATATGGATGAGACTGAAATTACTAATAGTGAATATAAAGAATTTGTTGTTTGGGTTAGAGATTCTGTTGTAAGAACTGAATTAGCTTTAATGGCCGATTTATATTCAGATCCAGAAGATCCTGCATCCCCATTAGCTGCTTACCAATTTAAGTCGGCAGATACTACAGATGCATCGGCATATGAAAAGTATATGTTAGATAAGTATGGTAGTCTTGGAGATATTAATTCACCTACTCAAGGCCGTGCTTTGAATTGGGATGAAGAATTAATTTGGGATAAAGCAGAATTTCCAGATGAGTATTATACCGAAGTAATGGTAGATTCAATGTACGTTCCAATAGAAGAAAGTTTTGATGGAAAGAGAATGATCAAAACGGAGAAGTTAAAATACAGATATTCTTGGTTAGATAAAGAGGCTGCGGCAAGAAAGCAAGGAAATAGAAAAGATTATATAAAACATAGTGTTGTAGAAGTTTATCCGGATACTACAGTATGGGTTAAAGATTTTGATTATTCATATAATGATCCAATGCACCAAGATTATTTTCATCACCAAGCGTATGAAGATTATCCAGTAGTTGGTATTTCTTGGGATCAAGCAAAGGCTTTTTGTAGTTGGAGAAGTAAAAAGAATAACGATTATTTAAATACGAAGAAAAGATTAGCAACAGTTCCTCATTATAGATTAGCTACAGAAGCTGAATGGGAATATGCAGCTCGTGGTGGATTAGAATTCTCTACATATCCTTGGGGAGGTTCTTATACAACAAGTGATAGAGGATGCTTCTTAGCAAACTTTAAACCAAGAAGAGGTGATTATGCAGTTGATGGAGCTTTATATACAGTTGAAGCAAAATCGTATAATGCAAATGACTATGGGCTCTATAATATGGCTGGAAATGTTTCAGAATGGACAGACACAGCATATAATGAATCATCATACTATTTAGGTTCTACAATGAATCCGAATGTAGAGGATAATAAAAATCACAGAAAAGTAATTAGAGGAGGCTCATGGAAAGATGTAGCTTACTTTTTAGAAGTTAGTTCAAGAGACTGGGAATATGCAGATTCTGCAAGAAGCTATATTGGCTTCAGAACTGCACAGGATTATCTTGGAACTGATCTAAACCCTTAATAAAGAACTATATATCTAAAAAATAATAATATATTAACAAAAATTAAACCCTAAAATTAAACCCTAAAATTAAAAATTATGGCACAATCAAAGTCAACTAAGAAAATATTTAACATGGCCTATGGTCTTGGAGCAGCTATTGTAATACTTGGAGCATTATTCAAAATTCTTCACTGGAAATTTGGAAATGAAATGCTTATGATAGGTATGATTACTGAAGCAATTGTATTTGCGATGTCTGCATTTGAACAAGTAGAAGATGATTTAGATTGGGCTAGAGTATATCCTGAATTAGGAGGTGGAAAATCAAAAGACAAAAGTGATGTGAAAGGAATACTTTCACAGAAATTAGATGATATGCTAGAAGAAGCTAAACTAGATGTAGGATTAATGCAAAGTTTAGGCGAAGGTATCAAAAACTTTAGTGGAGCAGCAGAAAATCTTGCGCCAGCAGTAGATTCTATAGCTGCAACTAATAGATACAGTGAGCAATTGTCATTAGCAGCAGCTCAAATGGAATCTTTAAATAGTTTATACCAATTACAAGTAGAAAGTGCTTCAAGACAAGCAGAAATAAATACTGAATCAATTGAAAATGCAAGTAAATTAAAAGAGCAAATGGAATCATTGGCTACTAATTTATCTTCATTGAACGGTGTTTACGGAGGTATGTTATCTGCTATGAACAAAAATTAATTAGTAATTAAAACTCAATTAACCCTTTAAAAACTAATTAATTATGGCAGGAGGAAAACTATCAGCAAGGCAGAAGATGATTAACTTGATGTACTTAGTATTCATTGCAATGCTTGCAATGCAAATGTCTAAGGAAGTCTTGACAGCTTTTGGCTTCATGAACGATAAATTTGAAGCAGCGAATGTTACTGCAACTCAGTTAAATACTGATGCATATACAGGACTTGCAAACAAAGTAGGCGATCAAGCCGAAAAATATGGGCCTTTAAATGAAAAGGCAAAACAAATTAAAGCGATTTCATCTGATTTATATAATCATATACAAGAAATCAAGACTGGAGTTTTAGGATCTTTTGAAGACCCTACAAACTATGAAACAATGGATAAGTCTGATTATTTAGATTTATACTTTTATCAAAAAGGTAAAATTTCAGAAGGCGGACAAATTCTTATAGATAAGATTACATCATACAAAGAAGGAGTTCTTACCGCTTTAGATTCATTGTATCCATCTGTAAGAACATCTGTAAATCAACGTTTTGATATTTCTGACGAAATTGATCGTGAAGGAGTGAAAAAAAGTTGGATTGAATACAATTTTGTTGGATTTCCAGCAGTTGCTTCAATCACAAAATTGACTGCAATGCAAGCCGATATCAAAGCAACTGAATCAGATGTTTTATCGGCAATGTTACAAGGTCAGTTAATTCAAGATAACTCAATCAAAAAGTATGAAGCGATTGTTGTTCCAGATAAAACAGCCTTTTTTGCTGGCGAAAAATTTACAGGAAAAGTTTATTTAGGAAAAGTAGATGCTACTTTAGTACCTACAAAAGTAGTTATTAACGGAAAAGAAGTTGAGAAGAAAAACTTACAAGCAGGACAAGTTATTTTGGAATTTGCTGCAGGAGCTGTTGGAGAAAGAGATATTAAAGGTGAATTTATTTTCATTGAAAATGGTAAAGAAGTACCAATTAAAATTGAGAGTTCTTATGCAGTAGTGCCTAAGCCAAATAGTGCTGTAATTGCTGCAGATAAGATGAATGTTGTGTATCGTAATTTACCAAACCCAATGACAATTTCTATACCTGGTATTCCAGACAATCTAGTTACAGCATCTGCATCAGGATTGAAAAAGCAATCAGGAGTTGGGAAATATATGATGACTCCAGGTAATGGAAAAGAGGTTAAGATTACAGCATCAGGTACTTTATCAGATGGTTCTAAAGTGAGTAGCTTTCAAACATTCAGAATTAAAGATATTCCTAAGCCATTGGCAACTGTTCGTAAAGAATCAGGTTTTGTAAAAATGCCAAAATCAAGTTTAGTAAAAACAACAGTTCGTGTTGAATTACCAGATTTCTTATTCGATTTAAAATTTAATGTTAAGAGTTTTAAAGTAAAAGTTCCTGGTAAAGCAACAATTACTGTAAGCGGTAGCAAAATGAACGGACAAGCTCAAAGTGCAATTAACGGTTCAAGAGTTGGTGATGTTATTGCAATATTTGATGTAAAATCGAGTTTAGTAGGTGTGTCCGGTGTACAGGTAAAAGATGCATCGGCAGTAAGTATCGAAATACAATAAATTAAAAATTAATAAAATGAAGATGAATTGGAAAAATTTAGTGGCGCTATTTGGAGCAGTACTTTTAACTGTCTCAGTAAATGCGCAAGCTAATTTGCTAAATGCAGGTACTCCTGATGATATTGGGAAAAAAACTGCAGAGCAATTAGTCGCTGATAATGATAAGCCATTACCATATGGTTATGTAGATGATAGAGATATTCTTTGGTCAAAAGTGGTATGGGAATATATCGATTTGAATGAAAGATTAAATCTACCATATTATTATCCAATCCATGAAAATAGTACTGCTTCTAACAGAAAGTCATTATTTAAAACGTTGTTAAATGGTGTTCAAGGAGATCAACTTACTGAAATTTATGATGATTCATATTTTACGACTAAGTTGACTAAAAAAGAAATACAAGCAAAACTATTTAGAATTGACACAACAGATGCTGGTAAAGATGAATTGAATTCAGGAAATACTAACATTGAAGAATATATTACTAGAACTGAATTGAAACCTCATGATATAGAGGGATATAAAGTAAAGAGCCTTTGGTATTTTGATAAACGTCAAGGAGAAATGAAAGCAAGAATTCTTGCTATTGCTCCAATCGCTCCAGATGTTCAAACAAAAGGAAGAAAAGCCCTAGAAGATGTTGCTGAAAAGTTACCACTTTTTTGGGTTTGGTATCCTGGTGCTCGTGAGATATTACATAGCATGAAAGTGTTTAATGAAAAAAACTCAGCATATCCTATCTCTTTCGATCATATGTTCAATGCTAGAAGATATAGTGCAATTATATATCGTGAAGAAAACATATATGGAAACAGAGATGTTTCACAATATGTAAAAGGAAACGCATTATTCCAAGTATTGGAATCTGATAGAATAAGAGAGTCTATTCGTGATAAAGAACTTGATATGTGGAATTATTAATCCTATGTATTAATTACAGTATTTAAAACTTCTTGATTTTTCAAGGAGTTTTTTTTATGAATTATTTTTGTCATTCTGAGTTTTAAACAAGAATCTCAATTATTAATAGAGTACTTTTGCGACTATGAAAGTTGATTATATCATTGTTGGTTTAGGACTTGCAGGACTTGCATTTTCAAGAGAACTCACAAAACACAATAAAAAATTTATAGTTTTTGAAGATGATTCACAGCATTCGTCTAAAGTTGCTGGCGGAATGTATAATCCAGTTGTTTTAAAAAGATTTACACCAGTTTGGGATGCTAAAACCCAACTTGAAAAAGCGTTGCCTTTTTATGAAGAACTAGAAGATCTACTAGGAGGCAAATATGATTATAAGGTTGATATCTACAGACTGTTTACTTCTATAGAAGAGCAAAATAATTGGTTTGCTACATGTGACAATCCTGTATTGTCTGATTATATGATTCCTAAAGTTATTAAAAGAAAATACAACGGCATTGATTCTCCATTTGGTTATGGAAATGTTACTAAAACAGGAAGGCTAGATACATTGACTTTATTGAATGATTATAGAAAGCATTTAGAAAAAGAGAATTTAATCACCTATGATAAGTTTGATCATGAGTCTATTATTCTTGATAAAGATAAAGTAGAATACAAAGACATAACTGCAGCTAAAGTAGTTTTTTGTGAAGGTTTTGGAATTAAGAAAAATCCTTTTTTCAAAATGTTGCCAATGGAAGAGGCCAAAGGTGAAATGATTACTATTCATGCGCCTGAACTACTTATAGACTTTGTTTTAAAATCATCAGTTTTTATTATGCCACTTGGAAATGATTTATACAAAATTGGCGCAACTTTTAATTGGGATGATACAACAAGTACACCTACTGAAAAAGCAAAAAATGAATTGATTGATAAATTGAATAAAATTATTAGTGTTCCATATAAAATTGTTGGTCATGTTGCAGGAATTCGACCAACAGTAAGAGATAGAAGGCCTTTGATAGGAGTTCATAGTAAGTATTCGCAATTAACCATTTTAAATGGACTGGGAACACGTGGTGTAATGATCGCACCAACAGTTGCTGCAGAACTGTATGATCATCTTGAAAATGGTTCAGAACTACGAAAAGAAATAAATATCAATCGATTTAGCGATTAGTTTTTTTCGTCAAACTTTTTGTCATAACTCACAAAAATATTTATCCAAATCAATCGAGCTAATTTTAAACCTAAAGGTATAAATAAAATTAGAGCTGCAATGATTGAAACAAAACTCTGATTTACAGATAAATCTAATATTACTTTTGAAATAACAAAAGTTGCAACACCAATTGCAACAGTTAAAGCATAATTTACAAACATTGCGCCAAAAAAGAAGGATGGTTCCATCATATATTTCAAATTACAATGACTACAGTTCTCATGTATTTTAATTAAGTTTTTGAGTTTATAGAAGCGTTTTTCTACAAAAAAATCACCTTCATGACATTTTGGACATTTATTGTTGAATATACTATGAAGTTTCGTCCCTTTTTTGAACATAATAAAATTAAAAATAGATTACTTTTGCAAAAGTAAATTTTTCATTTTAATTAATCCATAACAATTATTACAATTCATGTTAAACATTCATAATTTAACCGTTTCATTTTCTGGTGAAGATCTATTTTCAGGAATCACCTTTAGACTAAATGGAGGAAATAGAGTTGGTCTTGTAGGGAAAAATGGAGCTGGAAAATCCACTTTGCTTAAAGTAATATCTCAAGACCTTGAGTATAATACAGGGACAATGGCGTTTGAGAAAGGTGTTAGAATCGGTTTTTTACGTCAAGATATTGATTTTGTTGCAGGGAGAACTATTTTAGATGAAGCGTATGAAGCGTTCACTGAAATCAAAGAAATTGAAAGAAAACTTGAAAAGGTAAATCAAGAATTAGTTGAGCGCACAGATTACGAAAGTGATTCTTATACCGAATTGATAAACGATATGACCGAAATGACACATCGTTTTGAGTTGTTGGGTGGATATAATTACAAAGGTGATACAGAGAAAATATTACAAGGTTTAGGGTTTCAAAGAGAAGATTTTGATAAACTAACCGATACTTTTTCGGGTGGATGGAGAATGAGAATTGAGTTGGCAAAACTGTTACTTCAAAAAAATGACATTTTATTGTTGGATGAGCCAACAAACCATTTAGATATTGAATCTATTATTTGGTTAGAAAATTTCTTAAAGAATTACACAGGTGCTGTAATGTTAGTTTCGCATGATAAAATGTTCTTGGATAATGTCACAAACCGAACAATTGAAATTTCACTTGGAAAGATATACGATTATAAAAAACCATATTCTCAATTCTTATTATTAAGAGCAGAAATTAAAGAAAAGCAACTACAGGCACAGAAAAATCAAGAAAAAGAAATTAAACAGAAACAACATTTAATAAATAAATTTAAAGCGAAGGCAAGTAAAGCTTCTATGGCGCAATCGCTAATGAAGCAACTAGATAAGGTAGAATTGATTGAAGTAGATCAAGACGATACTGCAGCAATGAATATTCGTTTTGCAATATCTAAAGAGCCAGGTAAAATTGTTGTTGAAGCAGAAAACATGAGTAAGAGTTATGGTGATAAACACGTGCTCGAAAATGTAGATTTATTGATTGAAAGAAACAGTAGAATTGCTTTTGTTGGTCAAAACGGACAAGGGAAATCTACCTTGGCAAAAATGATGGTTGGAGACATTCCTTTTGAAGGTCATTTAAAGTTAGGTCATAATGTAGAGATTGGATATTTTGCTCAAAATCAATCAGAACACCTACCGCCAGAACAAACTGTTTTACAAATTATGGAAGATGCAGCAACAGATTCTAACAGAGCAAGAGTTAGAGATATGTTAGGGTCATTTTTATTTAGTGGTGATGCTGCAGAAAAAAAAGCAAAAGTACTTTCTGGAGGAGAGCGTAACCGTTTAGCACTTTGTAAACTATTATTGTCACCATTTAATGTGTTGATAATGGATGAGCCAACAAATCACTTGGACATGGCTTCTAAAAACGTATTGAAAAAAGCCTTAAAAAACTTTGACGGAACATTAATTTTAGTGTCGCATGATAGAGATTTTTTACAAGGGTTGACAGATACTGTTTACGGATTTAAAGACAAAGAAATTAAAGAATATTTAGGGGATATTGATTATTTCTTGGAGCAGCATAAGATGGAAAATATGCGTGAAGCTGAAAAGAGAACAAAAGTTGTGTTAGAAAAGAAAGTGGTTGAAACTAATTCTAAATTGAGTAGAGAAGAGGAGAAAGAGCAAAAGAAATCACAAAATAAATTATCAAAGTTAGAAACTCAAATTTCTGATTTGGAAAAAGAAATTATAAATCTTGATGCTTTGATTGCGGATGATTTTGATAAAGTAAGCGCTGATGAAAATTTCTTTAAAAACTATCAAGCAAAAAAAGATTTACTTGATGAAGTTATGATGTCTTGGTCTGAACTTGATGATACAATAAATGCCTAACGTTGAAAATAGTATAATTGAAGAAGTCATTTTTTCTGGGTTAAAACAGAAAAAGTGTTCACTTTATATAAAGCGTGAAGACCTAATTCATCCTTATGTTTCAGGGAACAAATACCGAAAATTAAAATACAATATAGAGCAAGCCAAAGTTGACAAAAAACAATTGTTGTTAACTTTTGGTGGCGCTTATTCAAACCATATCGCTGCAGTAGCAAGTGTGGGAAAAAAAAACAAATTTGAAACGATTGGTGTAATTCGTGGAGAAGAACTTGCCGATAATCTCCAAAACACTTTAGAAACGAATCCAACTTTGAGATTTGCTCATGATTGCGGAATGAAATTTAAATTTGTTTCGAGAGAAGCGTATCGAGATAAAAGTTCAGAGTGTTTTATTGCTAATTTAAAAAATGAATTCGGAGATTTTTTCTTAATTCCAGAAGGAGGTACAAATGAATTGGCTGTAAAAGGTTGTGAAGAAATTTTGTCAAGTGACACAGAACAATTCGATTTTATTTGTATCTCCGTAGGAACAGGAGGTACTATTTCTGGAATTATTAATTCGGCAAAAAAACATCAAAAAGTAATAGGTTTTCCTGCTTTAAAAGGAGAATTTTTGGTTGATGAAATTAAAAAGTGGGCTCATCTGGATTCTAATTGGGAATTAAATACAGATTATCATTTTGGAGGATATGCAAAGACAACCAATGAGTTAATTGAGTTTATTAATTATTTTAAACAGGAAACTAAAATTCAATTAGATCCAATTTATACTGGTAAAATGGTGTTTGGAGTTGTAGATTTAATAAATAAGGATTATTTTGCTGAAGGTTCGAGAATTTTGTTAGTTCATACTGGTGGAATTCAAGGAATCGAAGGAGTCAATTCAATATTAAAAAGAAAAAATAAGATTTTAATTAGTAAATGATATGAAAGGTAAAAATAGAGGTTGGATCAGAGTATTATTAATAATCTTACCATATATCATTGTAGTTTCTATATTTCAGGTACTGGGAATGTATCTTGCTGGAAAAGATTTAACAGATTTATCAATAAAAGATACTCCTGTCCAGACATTAATTGGAACCTTTTTTGCAACACTTGGAACATTGCTCATTCTTTGGGTCTTTATGAAGTATGTGGATAAAGAAAAGTTTGTAAATCTTGGATTGCAATTTAAAAATAGAAAAGTAGATTTTATAGTTGGTATTGGATTGGGAATATTAGTAATGGGAATAGGTTACGTATTGTTGCTGTTATTAAATGAAATTAGTTTTGATAAAATAGTATTTGAACCCGTAAATATTCTAATTTCATTTGTGTTGTTTGCCTGTGTAGCAGTTATGGAAGAATTTTTATTTAGAGGATATATATTGAGGAACTTAATGATTTCTTTTAATAAATATATTGCACTGATAATTTCATCGATTCTTTTTGCCTTAATTCATGGGATGAATCCTAATATGGACGGATTTAGTGCTATGAGTTTATTTTTAGCCGGAATATTACTTGGTATAACTTATATATATACTAAGAATTTATGGTTTCCTGTAGCATTACATTTAAGTTGGAATTTATTTCAGACATTATTTGGTTTTAATGTGAGCGGTAAGGATTTTTATTCATTAATAGAATTTAAAATTCAAGAGAATAATTTATTGAACGGAGGAGCGTTTGGAATGGAAGGGTCAATACTATCGATTATTGCGAATGTTCTAATAATTGTTGGTGTAATTATTTATTATAATAAAAATAAAGTATCATTAAATGAAAATTAAATTATTTGTAATATTATTTGTAGTACTTTTTTTATCAAGCTGTGGGTCTAAAAAGAAAGTAATTACTTCAACAAAAAAAGAAAAAAGAGTTGTTGTAGTTGACGTTCCTAAAAAAGTAGAGGCTAAAAAGAACACAACTCCAAAAACCTACTCTGAAATTAAGCAAAATTACATTGAGCAATATAGTGAAATTGCTATGGAAGAAATGTTGTTATACAAAATTCCTGCAAGTATTACCTTGGCTCAAGGTGTTTTAGAATCTCGAAGTGGAACAAGTGAATTGACATTGAAATCAAACAATCATTTTGGAATAAAGTGTCATAAAGGTTGGAAAGGGGAGAAGACCGCTCATGATGATGATTTGAAAGGAGAGTGTTTTAGAGTATATAAACATCCAAGTTATTCTTTTAGAGATCATTCACTTTTTTTATATGAGCGCAAGCGTTATATGGGTCTTTTTAAATTAAAAATTACGAACTATAAAGGTTGGGCTAAAGGACTTAGAAATGCTGGTTATGCAACAGATAAAGCATATCCTAAGAAATTAATTAAGATAATTGAAGATTATGAGTTGTATAAATATGATGCAATTGCTTTAGGTAAAACTGTAGATGGAATTCAGAATGTAAAACATGACTCACATACAGTTGTCAAAGGAGATACATTGTATTCTTTATCTAGAAAATATAACTTAACAGTTAAAGAGTTAAAAGAAATAAATGGATTTACAGATAATACCATATCTGTAGGTCAAAAACTATATTTGACTAAATTGTAATAAAAAGCGCTGAGTAGCGCTTTTTTATTTATTGATTCATCTTTTCCCTTTTTCCAGACTTTTTGCCTTCTCTAAGTTTCCCTTTTTTTTCTGCTCTATGTTTCAGGCTCTTTTCCCATTTTTCATATTGCCCTTCATTTAAAATACTTTTCACTTTTTTCTTAGTTACAATTTGTTGATCTAAGCGCTCGTTCATCATTTTTAGCCTTTCTCCTTTTGTTGGTTTTGTAGCATTGCCACTTTCTCTATTGCTTTTATGAACTTCTCTTTTAGTATTTCTTTGTGTTGCATTCTCAAGATTTATTTTTTTCACTTCACGCTGTTGAGCATCAGTTAAATCTAAATGTAAGGTCATTTTTTTAGTCTTCAAAGTTGCAATTTCTTCTGGAGTTAGGTCTTTTAAAAACGTACGTTTTTCTTCACTTTTTCTCTCTTTGAACTCTCTTTTTCCGTCTTGTGCTTGTGTGCTCATTGTTATTAGTATAACAAATGCAAAAATTAATTTTTTCATTATTTAGTAGTTTTAGAATTTTATTATACATCTATGACCAAATAAATTAGAAAAGGTTTAACTTTGAAAAACGCTTTAACAAAAATTTAATAAAATGAAAAAAATAATGACTCTTTTGCTGATTACAGTTGTGCTGCTTTCATGTAAACCCAAAGATGAATCTAGAAACCCAACTACGCAAATTACTTCTGAAATGAAAAATAATTTGAATAAGTATGTTTCGGTAAAATTAACTGCTGATGTAAGTAAATTGACAGAAAATGAACGTCAAATGTTACCTCTTTTGATAAATGCAGCAGATAAGATGAATGATCTATTTTGGTATGAATCTTATGGAGATAAAGAAGCGTTATTAAATTCAATTTCTGATGCTGATACAAAAAGATTTGTTGAAATTAATTATGGTCCTTGGGATAGATTAAACGGCAATAAATCTTTTATGGAAGGTTTTTCTGATAAACCTCTCGGTGCAAATTATTATCCAAAGGATATGACTAAAGAAGAATTTGAGAAATCAGATTTTGAAAATAAAGGAAGTATTTACACATTTGTAAGAAGAGATGATAACGGAAAGTTATACGCTATCCCATATCATAAGCAATTTGAAAAAGAGGTAAGAGAAGTATCTGACTTGTTATTACAGGCGTCAAAATTGGCTGATAATGCAGGTTTAAAAAAGTATTTAGAATTGCGTTCAAAAGCCTTATTAGATGATAACTATCAGCCAAGTGATTTTGCTTGGATGGATATGAAAACGAATACATTAGATATCGTAATAGGTCCAATTGAAACATATGAAGATCATATTTTTGGTAATAAAGCTTCGCATGAAGGATATGTTTTAATTAAAGATCAAGCTTGGAGTGAGAAATTGGCTAAGTTCAGTCAATATTTACCGGTTTTACAAAAAGGACTGCCTGTAGATGAAGCTTATAAAAAAGAAGTTCCAGGAACAGATTCTGATTTAAATGCGTACGATGTTGTGTTTTATGCAGGAGATTGTAATTCAGGAAGTAAAACAATTGCAATAAACTTACCGAATGATGAAGAAGTACAATTAGAAAAAGGAACACGAAGATTGCAATTGAAGAATGCAATGAGAGCCAAATTTGATAAAATTTTAATGCCTATATCTGATGTTTTAATAGATGAAAGTCAACGTAAAAACATAACTTTTGATGCGTTTTTTGAGAACACAATGTTCCATGAAGTAGCTCACGGTCTTGGTATAAAGAATACTTTAGATGGTAAAGGAACAGTTAGAAATGCTTTAAAAGAACACTCAAGTGCTTTGGAAGAAGGGAAAGCAGATATTCTTGGATTGTATATGATTCAGCAATTAATAAATAAAGGGGATTTAAAACGAGACTTTGAAGATAACATGGTTACTTTTATGGCTGGTATTTTCCGTTCAGTTCGTTTTGGAGCTTCGTCAGCACATGGGAAAGCGAATATGATTCGTTTTAATTTCTTTAAAGAAAAAGCAGCGTTTACAAGAAATGAAGACGGAACATATATAGTGAATTTTGACAAAATGGAATTTGCAATGAAAGATTTATCTAGTTTGATTTTGACTTTACAAGGAGATGGTAATTATGATGGAGTTGCTAATTTAGTTGCTACAAAAGGAATAATTCCAGAAGAATTGCAAGCCGATTTAGATAGGTTAGGTGCTGCAAGTATTCCTGTAGATGTTGTCTTTGAACAAGGAATTGAAGTTCTAGATTTGTAATAAGTCTGTTATTTAATTGTATATTAGTTTCCTAAATTTATATTTTATAATTAAAAATTAAACAAAAAGTAAATGAAAAAAATTATCGTTATTTTAACTCTATTAGTGACTACAGTATCATTTTCTCAAACAAAATTATATGTGCATGAAGATGCAGATGATTATGTTGCTAACACAAAAACAATTGCTATTCTACCATTAAGAGTTCAGGTGAAATTAAGGCCAAAAGAACTAAAAGATTTTACTCCAGAGCAAATTGTGCAAATGGGAAAAGATGAAGCGATGGATATTCAAAAAGGAATGCATACTTGGTTTTTGACAAGAAAAAAAAGAGGAACATTATTAGTAGATGTTCAAACACCAGCGAGAACAAACGCTTTATTAAAAAAAGCAGGAATAGACATTCATTCATATGATGAATATTTGCCGAGTGAGTTAGGGAAAATATTAGGAGTAGAAGCAATAATTACGGGTTCATATGAAACATCTAAACCAATGTCAAATGGAGCTGCAATTGGCTTGGCAGTATTAACCGGAGGAATGTTTGCGACTAATTCTGCAACGATGAATATGGATTTCATGAGTACAATAGATGATGAGTTGGTTGTTAATTATAATAAGAAAATTAAAGGTTCATTAGGAACAGATGCACAAGATTTAATTAATGTTTTGATGAGAAAAGTTTCTAGAAGAATACCATATACCAAGTAGTAAAATAGTACAATTGATTGACAAAAAAAACGCTCCGAAATTCGGAGCGTTTTTTTGTTTTATAACCTTATGAATGAATGTAAATAATTTCTAAGATTAAACAATCTCTACAAAAAGACCTTCATCAGTTTTAGAAACTTTAGCAACATTGTTTTTGGTTAATCCTTTAATGGTTTTATCCCATTTTTTATTAGATAGTCTGCTTTGAGATTTTAATTCATTTAAATCAATTTTTTCTACTTTTTGAATGATGGCTAATACTGCTTTTTCTTCATCATTAAGTTCTATCGAAGAAGTTACACGCTCAGGTTTCATTTGAGGGAAGAATAAGACTTCTTGAATAGAAGGGTTGTCCGTCAAAAACATGATTAAACGATCCATTCCGATTCCCATTCCAGAGGTTGGAGGCATCCCATATTCTAATGCGCGTAAAAAATCGTGATCTATAAATTCTGTTGCTTCATCATCACCCTTCTGTGCAAGTTTTAATTGATGCTCAAAACGTTCCCGTTGATCAATTGGGTCATTTAATTCAGAATAAGCATTTGCTATTTCTTTACCGCAAACCATTAACTCAAATCGTTCTGTTAACTCAGGATTGTCTCTATGCTCTTTACAAAGTGGACTCATTTCCTTAGGGTAATCAGTTATAAATGTTGGTTGAATATAATTTCCTTCACATTTCTCGCCAAATATTTCATCAATCAATTTCCCTTTACCCATTGTTTCATCAACAGTAATATTCATTCCTTTTGCTGCTGCTCTTAACTCTTCTTCTGTTTTTCCTATAATATCAAAACCAGTAAAATGTTTAATAGAGTCAGCCATAGTTACTCTTGCATATGGTGCCTTAAAATTAATTTTATGCTCACCAAAAGTAGCTTCTGAATTTCCATTTACAGCAATTGCACAATGTTCTAAAAGTTTTTCTGCAAACTCCATCATCCAATTATAATCTTTGTAGGCTACATAAATTTCCATGGCTGTAAACTCAGGATTATGAGTTCTATCCATACCTTCATTACGGAAGTTTTTAGAAAACTCATACACACCTTCAAATCCACCAACAATTAACCTTTTTAAATACAATTCATTAGCAATACGCATATATAATGGAATGTCTAAAGAATTGTGATGTGTCATAAATGGTCTTGCTGCTGCTCCTCCTGGAATAGGTTGTAAAACAGGTGTTTCAACTTCCATATATCCAGATTCGTTAAAGAAATCACGCATTGCAGTAAACAATTTGTTCCTTTTTATAAACACTTCTTTTACATGAGGATTTACAACTAAATCAGCATAACGCTGTCTGTAGCGCATTTCTGCATCTGTAAAACCGTCAAATACATTCCCATCTGCATCTATTTTTGGCAATGGCAATGGTTTCAAGGCTTTGCTTAATAAAGTGAAGTTTTTTACTTTGACACTTTTTTCACCTACTTGAGTTGTAAATAGTGTTCCTTCAATACCAATAAAATCTCCAATATCTAAGAGCTTTTTATATACATTATTATAGTGTGTTTTATCTTCTCCAGTACATATTTCATCACGATTGAAATACACTTGTATTTTCCCTTCACTATCTTGTAATTCAGCAAAAGATGCTTTTCCTTGAATTCTACGCGACATTAATCTTCCTGCAATTACCACCTGTTTATCTTCAGTAAAGTTTTCTTTAATCTGTTTAGAATTTTGATCTACAGGATAAAGGTTTGCTGGATAAGGGTTGATACCCAATTCTCTTAACTTCGTAAGCTTTTCACGTCTTACAATTTCTTGTTCTGATAATTGCATTGTCAAGTTTTTATTTGATAACTTATTTTGAAAGATGCAAAGATACAATCAAATAATAAATAATAAAAGCAATAAAATATAAATCAAAAAATGTCTATATTTGTAGTCTGTATGAAAGTACAGAGTTGTGTTGTTTTTGACGTTGATAGCGTCAAATGGTTTTTAAAACCAATGGAAAGCCTCCCGGAATTCGGGATGCTTTTTTTGTTTTATAGCATTATTCTATTGAAAGAAGAGATGCCTATATTCCCAGAATTTTGTGATATAAAGGCCCGTGAATATTATACTTATTAGGAATTTTAATCCTGTAGATATCATGAACCCTATAAGAGATCCAAAGGCTGCTTTTACCGCTCTAGAGCTGTCTGTTCTGTTATGAATCATTTCTCCAACAAATGCTCCTAAAAAGGGACCTACAATCATTCCGAAGGGCCCTAAAAAGAGTAATCCAGCGATTAATCCTATCGCAGTTCCCCAAATACCATATTTGCTTCCGCCAAATTTTTTAGTTCCCCAAGCAGGAATTACATAGTCTAATCCCCAAATTAACATTGCTATTCCTAGAGTGATACTAAGGAACGTCCAATTAAGTGGAATGATTTTAGTTAAGTGTAGTGTGAGTAGACCAACCCATCCAGTTAAAGGTCCAGGAAGAACAGGTAAAAAGGAGCCAATGATTCCGAGTGTAACAAAAAAAAAGCCTAAAAAAAGTAAGAAAATATCCATGTATTATGTGTGTTTTGTTGTTTCATATTACAATATAGTAATAACTGTGCTTAAAATTCACTAATGCTTTTTAGAAATGGTGGTTTTATTTCTAATTGTGGACTAAAAGAAAATGTTGTACTTTTCAGACATCAATTTTTAGTGATGTTACAACGTATTTTTACTATTTTATTTTGTGGATTATTGTTCACATCCTGTGAGTTTTTTCAGAAGAAAGAATTGGCTACAGGTGTTGTAATTGATACTATTATTGATTACAACTCTATAGATACATTTCCGTTATTTCCAAATTGTGATAGTATACCTTCGCAAGAAAAGCAGAAAATTTGTTCGCAAATAAAATTGTCAGAGCATATTTACGCTTCTTTATCAGAGTATAAAATTGTAACTTCTAAACAAGTAAATGACACTATTTTAATTCGATTGAAAATTGATAATAATGGTAAATCTACTTTGACAAATATTCACTCTTCAGAATTTATAAAGCAAGTGATTCCGAATTTAGATAGTTTAATAAATAGTGGAATTAAAAACCTACCTTTATTAAAACCTGCAATAAAAAGAGGAATGCCTGTAGCGACAGAATTTACATTACCTATAGTTGTGAAAAATTAATCATTGTAATTCCTGCGAATGCAGGAATCCAGAAGTAAAGTGTTTGTTGAATTCGATACTTTTTCTAATGAGATTAATTTTGATCTAATGAAAAAAATTAATCATTCAACATTTCCCAAAGCGTATCTTTCAATTCAGACAATCCTTTTTGTGCAACAGATGAAATGAAAAGATGAGGAATGCTCTTTGGAATTTCTTTTTCTAATTCAGTTTGTAATTCGTCATCAAGCATATCAGATTTTGAAATAACCAAGAGTCGTTCCTTATCTAGTAGTTCAGGATTATGCTGTTTTAATTCGTTTAATAAAACATCATATTCTTTGTTGATGTCTTTGCTATCAGCAGGAATCAAGAAAAGAAGTGTTGAGTTACGTTCAATATGTCTCAAGAATCTGTGTCCAAGACCTTTTCCTTCATGAGCACCTTCAATAATTCCAGGAATATCTGCCATAACAAATGATCTATGGTCACGATAATTCACAATTCCTAAGTTTGGCCTTAGAGTTGTAAAAGCATAGTCTGCAATTTTAGGTTTTGCTGCTGTTAAAACAGATAACAATGTTGATTTTCCTGCATTAGGAAAACCGACTAATCCAACATCAGCTAAAACTTTTAATTCTAATTGAAACCAATCCTCAAGACCGTCAACTCCAGGTTGCGCATATCTTGGTGTTTGATTTGTAGATGACTTAAAATGCCAGTTTCCACGGCCACCCATTCCACCTTCAGCAAGAGTAACTTCTTCTCCATCATAGGTTATTTCAAAAAGAATTTCATTTGTCTCAGAGTTCCTTACAATAGTACCTAAAGGGACGTCTATATAAACATCATCTCCGTCTTTTCCAGTACTTCTACTTTTTGAACCATGTCCACCATGATCAGCTTTAAAGTGCTTTTTATATTTTAAGTGTAATAACGTCCACATTCCTTTGTTAGCACGAACAATTATATGACCTCCACGACCACCATCACCGCCATCAGGACCACCTTTAGTGATAAATTTTTCACGGTGTAAGTGTACAGATCCTTTACCACCTTTACCAGATGCAACATGAACCTTTACATAGTCAACAAAGTTTCCTTCAGTCATTATTTCTTTTTATAAAGTATCGATAATATTACTTAATCGATTAGTGATTTCTTCTATAGATCCAACACCATCAGCACCAAAATATTTATTTTGATTGGTATAGTAATCTTTTAAAACAGCAGTTTTAGTATTGTATTCGTTAAATCTATTTCTGATTTTTGTTTCGTCTTGGTCGTCAGTTCTACCACTAGTTTTTCCACGTTCTAAAAGACGTGCTACTAATAAATCTTCTGTAACTTCAAGTGCAATCATTCCATCAATAGTTTCACCTTTTTTAGATAAAAAAGTGTCTAATGCTTTGGCTTGTGAAGTTGTTCTTGGAAAGCCGTCGAAAATAAAACCTTTTACACCTGCATTTTTATTTACCTCTTCCTCAAGCATATTGATAGTTACCTCATCGGGAACTAAATTGCCATCATCCATATAAGATTTGGCTAATACTCCAAGTTCTGTTTTATTTTTGATATTATATCTAAAGATATCACCTGTAGAAATATGTACTAAATTATATTTTTCTTTTAATGAATCTGCTTGAGTGCCTTTTCCTGCACCTGGAGGTCCAAATAATACAATATTGGTCATTGTTTGTGTTGTTATTTTATAAATACTGTTTAAATTTCTACCTAAATTATTGTAATCCATTCCATAACCAACAATAAATTCGTCTGGAATTGACATTCCAAGATAATCGATTGGTAATTCTTTTTTGAATACATCTGGTTTTAAAAATAGCGATGCAACTTTTAATGTTTTTAAATTTTTAGTTTTAAAAATATCATATATTTTTTGGAGTGTACTTCCTGTATCAATAATATCTTCAAGTATTATTACAGTTCTATTTGATAAGTCTTCATTGATGCCAATTAACTCATTAACCTTACCTGAAGATTTAGTCCCTTCATATGAACTTAATTTAACAAATGACACTTCACAATTATAAGGGTAATTCCTAACGATGTCTGCTGCAAGAATGAACGAACCATTTAGTATACCAATAAAAATAGGCACTTCATCTTTAAAATCTTTTGCAATTTGATTTGCTAATAATTTTACTGATTTGTCAACCTTTTCCTTAGAAATATAAGGTTTGAAGTAGTTGTCATGTAATTTTATAATGCTCATATTGGGTAATGTAACGAAGTGTAAAAATAAGAAAAACCGTCTCATTTTGAGACGGTTTTAGTTGTTATTTAGAAAGACAAATTATTTTTTCTTGTTTTCTAATTTTTTAGATGTGTCATACATTATTGGTGATGCAATAAATAATGATGAATATGTACCAACTACAACACCTACTATTAATGCAAACATAAATCCTTTAATAGAATCACCTCCGAATAAGAAGATTGCAAATAACACTACTAATGTTGTTATAGAAGTGTTAATTGTTCTACCGAGAGTGTTACTTAATGCGCTATTAACCACTTTAGAATATTTCCAAGTGCTATGCAACTTTGCGTATTCTCTAATTCTATCAAAAATCACAACAGTATCATTTAGTGAATATCCTACAACTGTTAGTATTGCAGCAATAAATGATTGTCCAATTTCCATGTCAAATGGCATTATACTATAGAATATTGAGAATATTGCTAATACAATTAATACATCATGGAATACGGCTACTACAGCACCTAAACTGTATTGCCATTTTCTAAAACGGAATAAAATATATAAGAATACAATCAATAATGATCCAATAATTGCCCAACCTGCAGCAGCTTTAATATCATCTGCAATTGTTGGTTCAACTTTCATTTTACTTTCAATACCTACAGTTCTTTCACCTTTATAGTCTACTTTAAATTGATCTAAAGTAGTTCCATCAGGTAAATAAGATTGAAGGCCAATGAATAATTTATTTCTAACTTCATTATCTATTTCATTTCCTTCTTCATCAATTCTATACTTTGTAGTAATCTTTAATTGTGAATCTTCACCATATGTTTTTACTTCAGGGGCATCTCCAAAAGCTCCTTTTAAAGTTCCAGCTACTTCTGTAGGGTTAATAGGTTCAGCGAACTTTACAATATAAGAACGACCTCCAACAAAATCTACACCATAATTCAAACTGTTAGTTAATAATGAAAATAGACCGCCAGCAATAATAATTCCTGAAATGATATACGCAATTTTACGTTTCTTTAAGAAGTCTATACTGATGTTTTTAAACCAGTTTTTAGTAATGTTTGTATTAAAGGTTAAGTCATTTTTACTTGTATACCAATCTAATAACATCCTTGTAATAAATACCGCTGTAAATAAAGAGGTAACAATACCTAACATTAATGTAGTGGCAAAACCTTTAATTGGCCCCGTACCAAATACAAATAGTATTACACCAGTTAAGAAAGTAGTAACGTTGGCATCTAAAATTGCTGATAAAGCACCTTTAAAACTAAATCCGCCAGCGATGGCTTCTTTTAATCCTTTACCATTATTAAGTTCTTCTTTAATACGTTCAAAAATAATTACGTTAGCATCTACAGACATACCTATTGTTAAGATAATACCTGCAATTCCAGGAAGTGTTAATACAAATCCGAATGATGCAAAGACTCCGAAGATTAATAAGATATTAAATGCTAAAGCAATATTGGCAAATAATCCTGCTTTACCGTAATAGAATAGCATCCAAAGTAAAATAAGGATTAGTGCAATTCCGAAAGAAGTGAAACTACTATCAATTGCTTTTTGGCCAAGTGAGGCTCCAACTACAGCTGACTGAATAATATGTGCTCTTGCAGGAAGTTTACCTGCTTTTAATATATTAGCTAAATCTTCTGCCTCTTCAATAGTCATACTACCACCAGAAATAGATGTATTTCCTGCTAAAATTGGATCCCCAACTCTAGGTGCAGAATGTACTTCGTTATCAAGAACAACGGCAACAAAGCCTCCATTAGCATTTTCTGTAGTTAATTTAGCCCATAATTTAGAGCCATAAGTATTCATTGACATACTAACTTCTGGATTTGAACCAAATTGGTCAAAACCTTGTCTAGCATCTTCAATTACATCACCTTCTATTGGAGCTATATCTTCACGGTTAGATTTAATTGCATACAATCCAATAACTTCACCGTTTGCTTTAGCGTCCCATAAGAATTTAGCATATCGCATATCACTTGGCAATAAACTTCTTACTTCCTTTAATCCTAAGAATTTATTAACTCTTGCAGTATCAATAATCGCCGCTTGACCTATAAATGAACTTTTTTGATTTTCTGTTTGCGCAAAATTTGGTCCAAGGAAAGAAAATAATCTATTTTGTTTTTTTTGAGTTGTAATAGAGTCAGTTACAGCACCTAATAAATCGTCTAAGTTTTCAGTTGCTGAAGAGTCTTCTACAGCGTCATCTTTAAATAATTCTGCAGTTTTAGCATCTGCTTCAATTAAGAAGTTCTGAATGTCACTATTTGCATATGCTTCCCAGAACTGTAATTTTGCAGTTCCAGTAATTAATTTCTCTATACGATCAATATCTTTTGCTCCAGGTAATTCTATTAAAATTCTCCCTGACTTTCCAATACGTTGAATGTTTGGTTGAGTTACACCAAATTTATCTATACGACTTCTTAGCACTTGAAATGCTGTAGAAATAGAAGCGTCAATTTCTTCTTCTATAACAGGCTCTACTTCAGCATTCGTATTTTTAAAATTGATTTTTCCACTTAGTGATTTGTTTCCAAAAATACTTGGATCACTTAATTGGATGTCTTTACCAGCACTTGCTTTAGCAAAGGCTTCAAAGAAAAGCGCAGTATATGTGTTGTCACTATTTTTTTGAGCAGCAGTTGCATTTTCTAATGCTTCATTAAATACTGGATTTTTAGAATTGTTTGATAATCCAACTAAAATATCTCTTACAGATACTTGTAAAATTGCATTGATACCTCCTTTTAAATCCAATCCTAAATTTAAAGACTTGTCTTTAATGTCGTTGTAAGTAAACCTTCCTAAGATAGTAGAGTCATTAGCTACTGAATCTAAGTAAATTCTTTCGTATTTGTTTAATAAAGTAGCATCACCATCAGCTTTTAATATCGAAAATTCTTCGGCATCATTCTCAACACTATTAGTAAGTGCTGTAAATGATAATTGGTATAAACTTACTATTCCAAAAAGGATAGCAAATAACTTAATAAGTCCTTTGTTTTGCATTCTATTTTAATTTAAGTCTTTAATTTCTTAATAAACGTGCAAATATATAATTTCCAAGGGGAAAGTTGGCACTTTTTTAACTAAAAGATTGAACCGAACAAGGTTTTAGATTTTAAGTAGTTTTTAAACTATAATTTTATTGCTTTGTAGACTTATTAAAGTATGAATAAAAAACTATATTAGCTTTAGAAAATTTCTCAATAAATGAAACACTTAACAGATATCGAAATTGCTCAAAAAGCAATTTTAAATCATATTAAAGAAATCGCTCAAAAATTAAAAATTGAAGAAGATGACTTGGAGATGTATGGAAAACACAAGGCGAAACTTCCTTTAAATTTAATTAATGAAGAAGCGATAAAAAGCAATAATTTAGTTTTAGTTACTGCGTTAACTCCTACACCTGCAGGTGAAGGAAAGACAACGGTTTCAATTGGTTTAACTGAAGGATTGAATAAGATTGGGAAGCAAGCAACGGTAGTATTAAGAGAGCCGTCTTTAGGACCAGTATTTGGGATGAAAGGTGGTGCAGCAGGAGGAGGTTATTCTCAAGTTGTTCCAATGGAAGATATTAATTTGCATTTTACTGGAGATTTTAATGCAGTAGAAAAAGCAAATAATTTATTATCAGCTTTGATTGATAATAATTTGCAGAGCAAAGTTGGGAATTTAAATTTAGATGCTAGAACAATTCTTTGGAAGCGTGTAATAGATATGAATGATCGGGCATTACGTGATATTACAATTGGTTTAGGAGGTGTCTCAAATGGTATTCCACGTCAAGATGGATTTAATATAACACCAGCATCTGAAGTGATGGCTATTTTATGCATGGCTTCTAATTTTGAAGATTTAAAACAACGATTAGGAGATATTTTTATAGGGTTTACATTTGATAAGAAAGCAATCTTTGCAAGAGATTTGAATGCCGAAAATGCGATGGCTATATTATTAAAAGATGCTATTAAACCAAATCTAGTTCAAACTTTGGAGAAAAACCCAGCAATAATTCATGGAGGTCCTTTTGCAAATATTGCTCAAGGGACGAATACAATTATTGCAACAAAAATGGGACTTTCATTGTCTAATTATGTAGTTACAGAAGCTGGTTTTGGTGCTGATTTAGGTGCGGAAAAATTTTTGAATATTAAATGTGCACATGCAGGTTTAAATCCTAAATGTGTTGTTTTAGTGGCAACAATCAGGGCTCTTCGTCATCATGGAGGAGCAGAGAAAGAAGAATATAATACACCAAACTTAGAGAGAGTCAATAAAGGATTTGAGAATTTAGAAAAACATATTGAAAATATTAGAAAATTTAATATTGAACCAGTTGTTGCTATCAATTCTTTTGTTTCTGATAGTGTTGAAGAAGTGAATTTAATCATAGAAAACTGTAAGTCTTTAAATGTTCATGCTGTTGTTTCAGAAGGTTGGTCAAATGGAGGTGAAGGAACTAAAAATTTAGCAAAGGCCGTTGTTGATGTAGTTGAGAATAAAGCAACTCAGTTTAGACCTTTATATGATTGGAACTCTCCAATGCGTGAAAAAATTGAAACAATTGCCAAAGAAATTTATGGTGCTGATGGCGTAGATTTCGATAAAAAAGCTTTATTGAATCTGAGAAGAATTGATAGGTTAGGGTTTAATAATTTTGCAGTTTGCATGGCTAAAACTCAAAAATCATTTTCAGATGATGAAACTAAAAAAGGGCGTCCAACAGGATTTAGAGTGAATGTTCGTGAAATTGAGATAGCTGCAGGAGCACGATTTGTTATTCCAATATTAGGAAAAATAATGCGTATGCCAGGACTTCCTCCGATACCAGCATCTACAAATATGCATATTGATAATAATGGAGTTATTTCTGGATTGTCTTAGGGAATAAGAGGGTCATTTATACTCTACTTTTCTCACTCATTATTCCCGCTAGTTATAAAGTAGTGGGATCGGAGATATTAACTATATTTTTTTAAAACTACCTTATTCATTTTTTAAAATTAAAGCAACACTAAGTCTTATTTCTCCGTAAGAAATTTCTTCATCTAGTTTTTCGTAAATGGGCTTCAACTCTGTTTTTCGATCCAATTCGTTAAAAGCAACTCGGACTTTGGCTACAATTTCTTTGTCTACAAACCTCTCCAATGCCACTTCTTTTCCTTCAGCGTACAGTTGAGATAAATGTGAAAAAATAGTGGTAATTGATAGACTTCTCCTTTCCGCAATTTCCGCAGGAGTTAACCCTTCTTTATATAAATTAAAGGTCTCTGTTGTTGTAGAGGTTTTCCGTGGCTTAGTCGCGCCTTTAAATTTTCGAATTACACTCATAAATTCCTCTCCATATTGCTCCATTTTGTTCATTCCAACTCCCGAAATCGCCAAAAATTGATTCTCTGTTATTGGCAGTTCGCTTGCCATTAATTTCAATGACTTGTCGTTAAAAATTATATATGCAGGTACGTTCTCTTCTCTCGAAATGGAATATCTCACTTTTTTTAGTTCCGTAAATAAGTCTTTATTTACCTCTCCTTCTGGAGCCATTTTCACCACTTTTTGTTTCTTCTTTTTCTCTTCTGGACTTATAGGGGTTGTCAGTTTTATCGTTTCTTCTCCTTTTAAAACTTTCCAGCCAATTGGTGATATTTTCAATGCAGAATTCTCGTTATACATTATTTCTATCAATCCTTGATTTGCCATTTGAATCACATAATCTCGCCAATCATAAAAACTAATATCCTTTCCTATTCCATACGTTTTTAACTTAAAAAACTGTTTTGTATGTACATCTGCATTGTTACTTCCTCTCAATACATTAATTAACATGGTAACTCCTTCTTTTTCTCCCATTCTTACGATTCCTGAAAGAGCTTTTTGTGTCAAAATAGTACCTTCAAAATCTTTAGGTGGATTTTCACAAACATCACAATTACCACAGTTTTTGTTAAGGTGTTCTCCAAAATAAGACAACAATATTTTTCTCCTACATGATTTTGCTTCTGCAAATTGCAGCATCCTGTTCAATTTTTCTTTTTGCATGGCTGTATTAGCTCCGCCATCTGCAAATTGGCTGTACAACACAAAATCACGCATGTTATAGTATAACACTGTTTCTGATGGAAGTCCATCTCTTCCAGCCCTTCCTATTTCTTGGTAATATCCTTCCAGGTTTTTCGGTAAATTATAATGAATCACAAAACGGACATTTGATTTGTCAATTCCCATTCCAAAAGCGATCGTGGCTACAATTATCTTTGTATCGTCATTTATAAATTCAGTTTGTGCTTTTTCTCGTTCTTCGGGATTCATTCCTGCATGATAAAACGCAACAGAACATCCTTCTTCTTTTAAATAATTAGCGACTTCTTCTGTGTTTTTTCTACTTAAGCAATAAATGATACCACTTTCATTCTTTTTTTGTTCCACAAAATTCACTATTTCTTGCAATTTTTTCTTTTTTGGAACTTGTCCTCGTACTTCGATACTCAAGTTTTTTCGGTCAAAAGAAGAAATGAATAATTTAGAGTTGCGTAAGCCCAATTGCTCTTCAATGTCTTTTCTTGCCGATTTGTCTGCCGTGGCAGTCAGTGCCATAAATGGGACTGTTGGTAACGAATTTCTAAATATTTTTAACCGTGTATATTCTGGTCTAAAATCATGTCCCCACATACTCACACAATGTGCTTCGTCAATTGCTACTAGTTTGATATTTAAATTTTTAATCCAAGTGTTGCTTACCGATATTAATTTTTCTGGTGACAAATACAACAATTGTAATTCACCTTTCATTGCTTTGTCAATGACTGTATTTTCTTCTTGTGGAGAAATAGAACTATTAAAAAAATCGGCTTTTATCCCGTTAGCTTTTAATGCTTGAACTTGGTCTTTCATCAATGAAATTAGTGGAGAAACCACAATTGTAATTCCATCAAAAACCAATGCAGGAATTTGAAAGCACATAGATTTTCCTCCGCCAGTTGGCATCAATATAAAACTGTCTTTCCCGTCTATTGTCCGTTCAATAATTTCTTCCTGTAAAGGGCGAAACTCTTCGTAACCAAATACGTTTTTTAATATGGTATGTGTTTGATTTTTCAAATTATAAAAGATTCATTTATAGCAATTAAAGTTAAGTTTTAATTGTAAGTGTTTTAATTTATGATGGGTAAATTAATTTACTTTTTGTTGTCCTAAAAAAATAAACTTTGTTAATGTAGAGACTCAAAATAAAAAAAGCCTCAAAGAATTTCTTTGAGGCTTTTAAGCTTTTAGTATACTTATTAAATTGGAGTTTATAAAGTGGATTATAATTCTAATAATCCATTCGTCTTTTTCACACCATCTGCGCTTTCTTGCATTTTTTCTTTTTCAGCTTCGTTTAATTTAATTTCTACAATTTTCTCAATTCCATTTCTTCCAAGAATCACTGGAACCCCAATGCATAAATCATTCAGTCCATATTCTCCTTCTAATAAAACTGAGCATGGGAACATTTTTTGTTGGTCACATGCAATTGCCTGAACTAATGCAGAAACTGCCGCTCCAGGAGCGTACCATGCACTTGTTCCTAACAATCCAGTTAAAGTTGCGCCACCTACTTTAGTGTCCGAAGCAACTTGCTCTAAACGTTCGTTTGAAATTAATTCTGAAACTTTCACACTATTTCTAGCAGCAAGTCTTGTTAAAGGAACCATGCCCTTATCACTGTGGCCTCCAATTACCATTCCATCAACATCTGAAATTGGAGCGTTTAACGCTTCAGCTAATCTGTATTTGAAACGAGCACTATCTAATGCTCCACCCATTCCAATAATTCTGTTTTTAGGTAAATCTGTAGTTTTATGAACTAAATAAGTCATCGTATCCATAGGGTTACTTACAACTATAATAATCACATTAGGAGAATGTTCAATCAAACTTTTAGAAACCATTTTCACAATTCCTGCATTAATTCCGATTAATTCTTCACGTGTCATTCCAGGTTTTCTTGGGATTCCACTTGTAATTACTGCAATATCACTATTTGCAGTTTTTAAATAATCACTAGTAGATCCAACAATTTTAGTATCAAATCCGTTTAAAGATGCAGTTTGCATTAGGTCCATAGCTTTTCCTTCAGCAAAACCTTCTTTAATATCTAAAATTACAACTTCTGATGCAAAATCTTTAATTGCAATATACTCTGCACAACTAGCACCTACTGCTCCAGCGCCAACAACTGTTACTTTCATTTCATTTTATTTTAAATTTGTCTTATATATCAATTTTTGCATACTTAGCATTTTTCTCAATAAACTCTCTACGTGGTGGAACTTCATCTCCCATCAACATAGAGAATACTCTATCTGCTTCAGTACCATTCTCAATTACAATTTGTCTTAAGGTTCTAAATTCTGGATTCATAGTTGTATCCCACAATTGTCCAGCATTCATCTCTCCTAGACCTTTATACCTCTGTATTGCTGCGCTTCCGCCCATTTTTTGAACAATTAAATCACGCTGATCATCATTCCATGCATACTCTCTTTTTTGTCCTTTTTTAACTAAATATAGTGGTGGTGCAGCAATATAAACGCATCCTTCTTCAATCAATTCTTTCATAAATCGGAAGAAGAAAGTTAGAATAAGCGTAGCGATATGACTACCATCAACATCGGCATCACACATTATAACTACTTTTTTGTATCTTAGTTTTGATAAGTTTAAGGCTCTTGGATCTTCTTCAGTTCCTATAGAAACACCTAATGCTGTAAACATATTTTTGATTTCTTCATTTTCAAAAACCTTATGTTGCATTGCTTTCTCAACGTTCAATATTTTCCCTCTTAAAGGTAATATAGCTTGGAACATTCTATCCCGTCCTTGTTTTGCAGTTCCGCCAGCCGAATCTCCCTCAACTAGGAAAATTTCACATTTATCTGGATCTGTTTCAGAGCAATCACTTAATTTTCCAGGTAATCCACCAATAGACATTACAGTTTTACGTTGCACCATTTCTCTGGCTTTACGTGCTGCATGACGTGCAGTTGCGGCTAAGATTACCTTCTGAACAATAATTTTTGCATCATTAGGGTTTTCTTCCAAATAATCAGTTAACATTTCAGAAACGGCTTGAGATACAGCAGAAGTTACGTCTCTGTTTCCTAATTTAGTTTTTGTTTGTCCTTCAAATTGTGGTTCTGCAACCTTTACAGAAATAATTGCTGTTAGTCCTTCACGGAAATCATCACCAGCAATTTCAAATTTTACATTTTTCAATAAACCGGAATTGTCAGCATACTTTTTTAAAGTTCCTGTAAGTCCACGTCTAAAACCTGATAAATGAGTACCACCTTCATGTGTGTTAATATTGTTTACATAAGAATGTAAATTTTCAGAATAAGAGGTGTTATATACCATTGCAACTTCAACTGGAATACCATTTTTCTCACCTTCCATTGAGATAATATTTGCAGTTAATTGCTCGCGAGTAGAATCTAAATATCTTATAAATTCAGGTAAACCTTCGCTACTTGTGAAAGTTTCTGTAACATAATTTCCTTCATCATCTGTAGAACGATTGTCAGTTAAAGTAATTGTAATTCCTTTATTTAAATATGACAATTCACGTAAACGAGAAGATAATATATCGTAACTGTATTCAGTAGTTTGAGTAAATATTGATTTGTCTGGTAAAAAAGTCACGATTGTTCCAGTGAAATCAGTTTCGCCAATCTCTTTTACAGGATATAGTGCTTTTCCTTCAGAGTATTCTTGCTGCCAAACTTTACCTTCTTTATGAACTGTTGCAGTTAAATGTTGAGAAAGTGCATTCACACAAGAAACACCAACACCGTGTAATCCACCAGAAACTTTATAAGAATCTTTGTCGAACTTTCCACCAGCACCAATTTTAGTCATTACCACTTGTAAAGCAGAAACGCCTTCTTTTTCGTGAATTCCTACAGGAATTCCACGACCATTATCTTTAGTTGTTATAGAATTATCTTCATTAATAGTCACATCTATAGCGTCACAATATCCCCCCATTGCTTCATCAATAGAGTTATCTACAACTTCGTAAACCAAATGGTGTAAACCACGTGTACCAACATCTCCAATATACATCGAAGGACGCATTCTTACATGCTCCATCCCTTCTAACGCCTGAATACTCGAGGCATCATAATTATGTTTTTTTGCTTCTTCGCTCATATTTTATATATCTGTTATTTTAAACAAAAATGAATAATAACAAAGATACAAAAATAAGAGGTAAATTTAACCTGTTTAAGCACTGATTGATTGAAGTTTTTAACAAATTGTGAATATTCTAAAACGCGCTTAAAACGCATCAAAATGACCTTATTAATGACTGTGAAGATATTTATTCAGAAGCTAAATGATAAAAGTTTAAAAGGCTCTTAAAAAAGATTAAATTAATTAAAAAGCAACTTTAATTTTTGGGATACTCTATGCTTTTTTTTGTTACCATTGGTCCTAATTTTTTCCCACCAAGTAAATGCATATGAATATGAAACACGGATTGTCCCGCATTTTCATTTACATTAATTGACAATCTATATCCAGTTTCTGAAATTCCCTTTTCTTTTGCTAGTTTTTTAGCGACTAACATCATTTTACCGAGTAATTCTATATCTGAATTATCAATATCATTAATAGTATATATTTCTTTTTTTGGGACAATTAATAAATGAACAGGCGCTTGAAGCTTTAAAGGAACAAATGCAATGATTTCATCATCTTCATATTCTATAGTTGCTGGAAGTTCTCGATTTACAATCCTAGTAAAAACTGAACCATTCTCAATTTTTTCATTTTTCGTATTCTGATAAGGTATACTCTGTGATTGTAAAGAATTTACAGTAAATAAACAGATTATTATAATAAGAATAGTTGACTTCATGTGTTTGAAATTATAATTAGATTTAAAGGTAAAATTTATAGTAAAACTCTAGTAGCATTTCTGAATTTAGTATTATTTTTGCGGATGCAAGACAAGGTACTTATTTTAGATTTCGGTTCGCAATTTACACAGTTAATTGCTCGAAGAGTTAGGGAACTCAACATTTACAGTGAAATTCATCCATACAATAGTGAAAAATTTAATGTAGCTGATTTTAAAGCAGTCATACTTTCAGGAAGTCCACATTCTGTTAGAAATAGTGAAGCGCCAAAACCAGACTTATCTGAAATAAAAGGTAAATTACCTTTATTAGGTGTTTGTTATGGTGCGCAATACTTAGCACATTTTTTTGGTGGTGAAGTTGGTTCTTCAAATACACGTGAATATGGTCGAGCAAACTTGTCATTTGTAGATACTTCAGAATTGTTGTTTGAAGGGATTTCTCAAGGAAGTCAAGTTTGGATGAGTCATAGTGATACAATTATTAGTTTGCCTAATAACTACACAAATCTAGCAAGTACTGAAGATGTTAAAAATGCAGCCTTCAAAATTGAAGGAGAAGATACCTATGCAATACAATTTCATCCAGAAGTATATCATTCAACAGATGGTGCGAAATTGTTAGAAAACTTCTTAGTAAAGATTGCAAGTTTGAAACAAACATGGACGCCAGATTCTTTTGTAGATACTACTGTTAGAAATATTAAAGAGGAAGTTGGAAGCGATAAGGTTGTTTTAGGATTGTCTGGAGGTGTAGATTCTACAGTAGCTGCAGTATTGTTGGATAAAGCAATTGGTGAAAACCTTCATTGTATATTTGTAAATAACGGTTTGTTGCGTAAAGATGAGTATCAAAGTGTACTTGATCAATACGAAGGAATGGGCTTGAATGTAAAAGGTGTAGATGCTTCGGCACGCTTTTTGTCTGAATTGAAAGGAGAAAGTGATCCTGAGAAAAAACGTAAGATTATTGGCCGTGTTTTTATTGAAGTTTTTGATGATGAATCAAAACTGATAGAAAACGTTAAGTTTTTGGCACAAGGGACTATTTATCCTGATGTAATAGAATCTGTTTCTGCAACAGGAGGGCCAAGCGCAACGATAAAAAGTCATCATAATGTAGGTGGTTTGCCTGATTTTATGAAGTTGAAAATTGTAGAGCCTTTAAGAATGATTTTTAAAGACGAAGTGAGAAGAGTAGGGAAGTCTATGGGAATTGATGCTGAATTATTAGGAAGACACCCATTTCCAGGCCCAGGACTAGCAATCAGAATTTTAGGTGATATAACTGAAGAGAAAGTTCGTATATTACAAGAAGTAGATGCGATTTTTATAAACGGATTAAAAAAATGGAATCTTTATAATGATGTTTGGCAAGCAGGAGCAATTTTACTTCCAGTAAATTCCGTAGGAGTAATGGGTGATGAAAGAACGTATGAAAAATGTGTTGCTTTGAGAGCTGTTGAATCTGTTGATGGTATGACTGCAGATTGGGTAAATTTACCTTATGAATTTTTGCAAGAAACATCAAATAAAATAATAAATGGAGTAAAAGGCGTTAATAGAGTAGTATATGATATTAGTTCTAAGCCTCCTGCAACTATTGAATGGGAATAAATAATATAAATAGATGAGAAAATTAATTTTTTTACTGACTTTGTTAATGGTTTTTACAGCCTGTGGACAGCAAAAAAAATACGTGTCTTATACCGTTAAAAAAGGGGAGACTTTAAAGAGTATTGCAAAAGACAATGGAATAAAAGCAAAAGATTTATTGCGTTTAAATCCTGATGTTTCAAGAAAACCGTCTGCAAATACAGTAATTATTATTCCAAATAATAAAAAACAAACTTCTGTAATAAAAACAAACACCACAGAACGTTTAACTCATAAAGTAAAACGTAAGGAAACATTGTTTAGCATTGCAAAAAAATATAATGTTACAGTTGAGAATTTAAAAAAAGTAAATGATTTAAACGGGAATAAATTGAGTGTTGGGAGAATTATTAAGATTCCTGAAGTTGTAGATATAGATCTTGTTGAGGTTATTCAAGTTGTTGATGTTCTTGCCGAAGAAGATTATTCAAATTTCATTATTCATACTGTAGAAAAAGGGGATACAGTATATAATTTAACTAAACGATTTGATCTTTCAGAAGAGGAGTTGAAAGCAATGAATTCACAATTGGAGATTGATGGTTTAAAACTTGGGATGATTTTAAAACTTGGAGAAAAATCTGAAGATGTAGTTGTAAATTTATTTATTGATCAAATTACTAATAAGCCCTTGAATGTTGTTTTAATGCTGCCATATAAAGTTAATAGTACAATTGATTATAATTCTCGGTTTAAAAAGAAAAATTCTTTAATAAACATTGTTACTGATTTTCATTCAGGAGTATTAATGGCTGTTGATTCATTGAAAAGTCAAGGGATGAATGTAAATTTAAAAGTTATTGATACAGAGAATAAGATGAGTAAGTTGTCGTCAATAATTGATACATATGATTTTGATTATACAGATGCTGTAATCGGACCTTTATTTTTGAAAAACGCTCGATTTGTATCTAAAAAACTTTCAACTATACCTGTAATTGCACCAATGTATTCTAAAAATCAATCGTTGATTTCTGGAAATGATTTGATTAAGGTTGCGCCAGATAAAAGATTGATTCAAGAAAAGTTAATAAATCATTTGTTGAAAAATTATGCGGGAGAAAATATAATTATTTCTGGTGATTCAAGTCCTGTATCTATTTCGAAAATCGCGAAGTTGTCATCAAAATTAAAAGAGCATGATTCAATCAGTGAGATTACAGTAATCAAACCAGAAGAAGGCTATATAGATAGGGAAAGGTTTCATAAAGTTATTGATACTCTTTATCGAAAAAATTGGGTGATTCTTGTAGGGAATGATAATATTACAACAAATGATGTTGTGAATAGTTTAGGTGTGATTTCAAAAGAAAAAGCGAAAATTCAATTATTTAGTTTTGATTTTGGTTCAAACTTTTCTAATGTGAGTAATGAGCAATTGGAGCGATTAAACTTTACGTACCCAAGTTCTGAATTTGTTAATGAGTTAAATGCGGCAACAAAAAATTTCAATAAAAAATATCGCTTAAAATATTACAATTATCCTAGCCAGTATGCTATAAAAGGTTTTGACGTAACGTATGATGTTTTGCTGAGGTTAACGAATTACGATTCGTTTAATGAAGGTGCAGGTGCAGGTGTTTCGCAAAGGATTGGCTCAAAATTTGAGTACAATAAAAAACTTTTTGGAAGTCAAGAAAACAATGGAGTATTCTTAATACAATATCAAGAAGGATTAACATTAAAAAGTATAGAGTAAGATACTATTTAAATAAAAAAAGCAACCATTTCGGTTGCTTTTTTTATGCTATTATAAATTTTTTCTAGCGGGATCCTTTTCTTCTTCCGCCTCCCATTTGACCTCTCATTTGATGATGTCCCATTCCGTTTGCTTTTTTCATTTGATCTTTCATCATTTTAATCTGATCTTTTAAAACACCTTGCTTGTCTAATGCCTTTGCTTCTGAGATTAATTTTGTAGCCTCGTTTTTACGATTTTTAGACATTGAAATTCCCGCTAATTGCAATTTTGCCATAGCAGTATCATGAGACATAGAAAGTCCGAAATTTAAAGCTTTTTTGAAAAATTTTTCTGCTTGAGACAAGTTGGTTTGAGAAACTAATATTCCTTGAAGAAAATTATAGTACCCTTGCTGTTTTATTATCAATGCAGAACTTGGGTTTTTTATATAACTCAACCATTTTTTACAACCTTCAAAATTTTGCTTTCTTAATTGTAAAAAAGCGAGAAGGATAAATTCGTTTTTAAAATAGAATAAAACGAATATTCCAGCTAAGAAAAGCAATGAAATACCATTCATAATATTTCCATCGATAAATTGAAAAACTGCCCAAACAGTAATTCCTAAAGCAATAACAATTTTTATATATTTATTAAACATAAATTATTTTTTTAAAATGCCAAAGATAAGTTTTTACACTTATTTTTTATAATATTTCTGATATTTAAAATAACCAAAGACGCTCAATGAAACACAAATCCCTAGCCAAGTCCAGATTTGAGATGGAATTTCTGCAGCTTCACCTTGCGCATATGAATGTAGTCCTGAAAGTAAATGATTCACTCCAAGATATGTCATTAAAATTGAAGCAAATGAAAATACGGCTAAAACATTAAAAGTAAATCGACCTCTTAATCCAGGAATCAAACGTGTGTGTAATACAAAAGCATAAATCATAATACTAATCAATGCCCAAGTTTCTTTTGGGTCCCATCCCCAATAGCGGCCCCAACTTTCATTGGCCCAAATACCACCTAAAAAGTTTCCGATAACTAATAAAACAAGACCAAGAGTCATTGACATTTCATTAATTATTGTCAATTCTTTTATCATCAAGCCAATTTTATTTTTATTTTTTTTAGTTGTAATGATCATCAGGAATAAAGCAAGCATTCCTAAAATCATACTTAATGTAAATGGTCCGTAACTGGCAACAATGATAGATACGTGAATCATTACCCAATAAGAATCTAAAACCGGAACAAGGTTTGCAATTTCAGGATCCATCCAGTTCATATGAGCAAACATTAAAATCATAGACGTTACAAATGTTGTTGCAGCAATTGTTAGAATAGAATTTCTCCCAAAAATTAATCCAAATAGCATTGTTGCCCAAGAAATATATATCATGGATTCATAACCGTTACTCCAAGGAACATGGCCAGAAATGTACCAACGAATTCCTAATCCAACAGTATGATATACAAATAGTAAAATAATAAGTACTTTAGAAGCTTTAATTAGTATTCTGACAAGTTTAGAGTTGTTGAAGATGTTTGTTATTATTAGAATAAACAGTAGAACTCCAGCAAGCATATATTGCCAAAATAGATTTTTGAAAATATCATTTTTATTATAAAAAACTTCTAAATCAATTTTACTTTGAGACGGGTAGACTTCACTGCCATACTTCTCTTGAAAACGCTGAATCCCTTCTAAAATCTCTTCTGATTTTGTGTAATCATTTGCTTCTTTTGAAGTCAATAATGTTTGTAAATATACAGGTAGGATTTGTTTTACAAATACAGAGTCTGTTCCAGAAAATTTACTAGTCTCTATTTCGTTTTGAGAAACCCATTTATTACTTACATCATTAGGAATGGGAAATATTCTAAGCAGATTTCCAAAAATACTTGAGTAGAATAAGTTCACTCGTCTATCAACCCCAATAATACTTTGTTCGAATTTATTTTTTATTTTTTTCTTGAATGCTTTTTCTTGTAATTCAGCAATTTTATAAACACCTTTTTCGGTAAAAAAATCTGATAAACGACCATATTTTTGATCTTGGGGTATACCAATAATATCTCGAAGTTTAGTGTTGTCTTTTTTGATATATACAATTGGAGTGTTGAACCAGAAACGTGGGTTTTGCTGAATAGATAAAAACACTTGATTAGCGTCTAAACCTCTATACATATTTTTTTTACTTACTTTTCTCAATAACTGTGAAGCGAAAGTATGCAAAGGCTTCATCCTTCCTCCAGCATCTTGAATGATTAATTTACTAAACTTTTCTGCATGTTCTTTATCAACTTGATGTGTCTGTAAAAGAGAATCAATTTGTTGATCTGAAAGCTGATGTTCGTTGTGCTGAGAATAGCCTATTGAAATAGAAAGTAGTAGTGCTAAAGTTAATGCTGTTTTTTTTGATTTGATTTTATTTAGGTTTCTTCCTAAATCAGAAAAACGAGTATTTTTTACAAATAAGATTAGTGTTAAACCAAAAAACAACATGATATAAGCAATATATGTGATGAGAGTTCCCCAATAATCATGATTCACAGAAAGTCTAGTTTCTTCGTATTCATCGGTTATATTATAACTAGACTGGAAGAATTTGTAGCCTTTATAATCCAATATGTGATTCATGAAAATTCTAAAATCAAATGTTTCTTTCGGATCTATAACAGTAACTTCACTTGCATATGACATAGGGCTTTGTGAGCCTGGATAATTTTCTAATTGAAAATCTCTAAGTTTGATATGGAAAGGCAAAGTCAATTGCATAGAACCGTAATTTACTCTAAAGTTTAATCCTCCTACACTTATTTTTGTTGGATTTTCAATATTGTATTGACCACCATTAATAGTCATTTTTTCAGTTTCATTACCAACTGTTACATCAAAAATAAGTCTGTCTATTGGGTTTTCCTCACGTTCTCCCTTTACAACTTTATACGTTCCTTTTATTGCTGTTTCTGGAACTACAAAACTTAATCCAGCCAATTGATGTAAAGACAATAATTGTAAATCTTGTATTGAATCTTTAGGGATAGTACCTGAAAATTGATCTCTCATTCTCAAGTAACTTCCATCGTGACTTGTTTTTAATTTAAGGGTGTCATTCTCAGTAAATATATCAATTGAGTTATTACTTAAATTATCAAAACCAACTAAGACATTATGTATAAGCTGGCTTGTTCCTCTTTTTATATAATGATCATGTCTTGAGCCAGAAGTTGATTCTACAAAATGTAAGTATTCATCTCCTTCTAAATTTTGTTCAAACTCTTCTTTAGCAAAAGGTGTATATTCAACAAGATTAAAAGTAAATTTTGTGTCTCTAAATTTTTCTGAGAAGGTATAATTAGGTTTTCCTTTGGCTGATAGTAAAACTTTATCAGGAGTTGCTTTCTTTTGATCTTTACCATCATCAGTAACTACTTCAAAATAAATAGCCTCTGAAAACATTACATTGCTAGACTCTCCTTCAATAATTGGCATGATTCCCTCATAACTAATATATCTAGTAATTCCGGATCCAACAATAACTAATATAAAAGAAACATGAAAGAATAGTACCGGCCATTTTTCTTTTTTATAGAGTCTATATCTGAAAATATTTCCAAAAAAATTAACTACAAAAAGCAACATGATTGCTTCAAACCACCAAGCGTTATAAACTAGTGCTTTTGATGTTTGAGTTCCATAATCGTTTTCTATAAAAGTTGCAATTCCCATGGCTGCGGCAAAGGCAATAAACAAGATGGCTGTTAGGCGAGTAGAGTATAATATCGAGAGAAGTTTCTTCATCATTAAAAATCAAAAATATGCTATGCAAATTTACGTATTTTTGTATAAATAAGATGTTAAAAATATGAAAATAAACGTGAAGTTTAGGATTCAATATTTTCTATCAAATACTCTAAAATATCAATAGCTGCTTTAGAGATTTTTGTTCCAGGACCAAAGACACCAATTACTCCAGCGTTGAATAGAAATTCATAATCTTGAGGAGGTATTACACCTCCAGCAGTTACTTTAATATCGCTTCTTCCGTAATTTTTCAATTCATTTATCACTTGAGGAATTAGCGTTTTATGACCTGCTGCAAGAGATGAAACTCCCAAAACATGTACGTCGTTTTCAACGGCTTGTCTAGCAACTTCTTTTGGAGTTTGAAATAACGGACTAATATCTACATCAAAGCCTAAATCAGCAAAACTAGTTGCTACTACTTTAGCGCCTCGATCATGCCCGTCTTGGCCCATTTTAGCAATCATAATACGCGGTCTTCTACCATCCATTTCAGCAAATCGATTTGCTAATTCTGCTGCTAGTTTAAAATAGGTGTCGTTTTTGATTTCTTTGCTATACACGCCTGAAATTGAATTTATACTTGCTTTATATCTTCCAAAAACAGTTTCTAAAGCTGATGAAATCTCACCTAATGTTGCTCTATTTCTTGCTGCTTTTACAGCCAAATCTAATAAATTTCCATCACCTGATTCAGCACATTCTGTTAAATCAACTAAAGATTCTTGAACTTTAGTATCATTTCTTTCAGATTTTAATAGTGTTAATCTTTTAATTTGAGATTCTCTAACGGCATTATTATCAACTTCTAAAATGTGTAAATCTTCCTCTTCTTTAAGTTGATATGCATTTACACCCACAATAATATCTTGTCCACTATCAATCCTTGCTTGTTTTTTTGCTGAAGCCTCTTCAATCCTCATTTTAGGAATCCCTTTTTCAATAGCTTTGGTCATTCCGCCTAACTCTTCAATCTCTTCAATCAGTTTCCAAGCATCTTCCGCAATTTCTTGAGTCAATTTTTCAAGTTTATAACTTCCAGCCCAAGGATCAACGGTTTTGGTAATCATTGTTTCTTCTTGAATATAAATTTGTGTGTTTCTGGCAATTCTAGCAGAAAAATCTGTTGGCAAAGCAATTGCTTCATCAAGAGCATTGGTATGTAAGCTTTGAGTTCCTCCAAATGCAGCAGCCATCGCTTCAATTGCTGTTCTTGCAACATTATTGAATGGATCTTGAGCGGTTAAACTCCATCCGCTAGTTTGACAATGTGTTCTTAATGCTAAAGATTTTTGATTATTAGGACTGAATTTTTGTACGATTTTTGCCCAAAGCAATCTTCCTGCTCTTAATTTTGCAATTTCTCTAAAATGATCCATTCCAATTGCCCAAAAGAAAGATAATCTTGGAGCGAAATCATCAATCTTCATTCCAGATTTTAAACCTGTTCTTATATATTCTAATCCGTCAGCAAGGGTATACGCTAACTCAATTTCTGGAGTTGCACCTGCTTCTTGCATATGATACCCTGAAATAGAAATGCTATTAAATTTAGGCATGTGTGCAGTTGTATATATAAATATATCTGCAATTATTTTCATTGATGGAGTAGGAGGATATATGTAAGTGTTTCTTACCATAAACTCTTTTAAAACATCATTTTGTATTGTTCCTGTAAGTTGTTCTAATGAGACTCCTTGTTCTTCTGCAGCAACAATATAAAAGGCAAGTATTGGTAATACAGCACCATTCATAGTCATTGAGACTGACATTTTATCTAACGGAATTTGGTCAAATAAAATCTTCATATCTTCGATAGAATCAATTGCGACTCCTGCTTTTCCAACATCACCTTCTACGCGTTCGTGGTCAGAGTCGTAGCCTCTGTGTGTAGCCAAATCAAAAGCAACTGAAAGTCCTTTTTGACCTGCTTTTAAATTTCTACGGTAAAAAGCGTTACTATCTTCTGCAGTAGAAAAACCTGCGTATTGTCTTATTGTCCATGGTCTTCTTACAAACATAGTTGAATAAGGTCCACGTAAATTTGGAGCAATTCCTGCAGCAAAATTTTCATGTTCAAAATTTTGTTCTTTTAAATTACTGCTTTCAATTTTAATATGTTGAATATCTTTACGCTTCATTCTTCAATCTTTCTTGTTCTAATTTTTCTGACAATCGTCTTGAAACAATTGGTTGAATTAAAGTTTTTCTAGGTTTGGTTTTTACAAATGGATACAATTCAATTGTATCATTCATTTTGTCATCCTCATTTGGATGCTTATTGGTCCCTAATAATATCAATTCACCTGAATCAAATTGTGCTTGTTCTTTATCTGCAGCTTCTTTTATTTTTCTTTGTATTACCCCTTCCTTGAGTTGTTTTAAAAATCCGCCACCTTTTTCAATATCCTTCAAGATTGCTAGTGCTTTTTCAGCAACTTCCTTAGTTAAAGACTCGATATAATAAGTTCCATCAGCAAAATCATTAGCGTTTTTAAAATAACTCTCTTCCTTTAATATCAACAATTGATTTCGAGATATGCGTTCTCCAAATTCATTTTTCTTGTGATATATATGATCATACGATAGATTACTAATTGTATCAGAACCGGCAATAATAGCACTCATACATTCAGTTGAAGAACGAAGCATATTTGTATTATAATCATACAAAGTTTTGTTTCTTAAAGTTGGTCTAGAGAAAATATGGGTGTCAATTTTAATATCATATTCTTCGCAAAGTACTTTCCATAAATGATTAAATGCTCTAATCTTGGCTATTTCAAAAAAGTAATTACTTCCAAAAGAAAAGTTGAAATTAATTGATGTATTAGTTGCTTTGTTTTCTGACAGAAAATTCAAATACTCATTTCCATGAGCAAGTGCATATGCAATTTGTTGTACATTATTTGCTCCTGCATTTTGATAATTAGCAGTATTCACTTCAATTATAGAGAAATGCTCTGAACTATAAGAATTTAACTTTTCTAAAATATCAAAGTCAGATTTTAAATTATGATACCAATTCCCGTCTTTGGTGAGGTTCCCAATAATATCAACATTTAAAAAGAGTTTGCTTTTGTAAGTATGGTTTAATAGATCTAAACAAAAACTTTCAGAAAGAAAATTTAGTTGAAAATGTACATCAACAGAAATATTTTTGAGTAATAGATTGAAGTCAAAAGGGTTATTGGCAGTAAATTGAATACTGTCAGCACCTCTTTTGATAGAATCTTGCGCAACGGAATTGGCTATTTTTTCATCGGAAACAAAAATAGATTGACAAATCTTAAATTCTTTAGTTTTTTTTGGAACACTAACTTTTTCAAAAGTATCAGAATGATAAAAGGGTTTTATTTTAATCCCTTCGTTTGTATCACTTACTAAAGTATTGTTATAATCGGCACCTTTCAAATCAAATTGGATTTTCTGTTTCCAATATTTTGCTGAAACTGAAGGGAAGTCTTCAAATAAATTAGTGCTCATTTATCGTTTTTTTAGTGTGTCATACTCAATAATATAAATTTCTTCATCTTCTTTTTTCATATTATATTTTTCTCTTGCAAACTTGTCTAATGTTTCAGGATTTTCAAGTTGTTCAATTTTTGTTCTATCAGATTCTATTTCAGTTTCATAATATTTTTTATCGCCTTCTAATTTGTTTATTTCTGGATTTAAAGTTTTATGATGAAATAAATAAGAGTTTTCATCTATAAAAAGAATCCAAATTAAAAACACTAAAAGAATAAGTATAAAAGGATTGCTTAAGATTTTGAAGGCTTTATTTTCTTTAATACTTTTAAGAGACATCTTTTGCGAGTTTTTCTGAAATCACGGTTCTTACAATATCTATTGCAACAGTATTATATCGGTCATTTGGAATAATCATATCAGCAAAGTTTTTTGTAGGCTCAATAAACTGATCGTGCATAGGCTTTAAAGTATCCTGATATCTGTTTAAAACTTCATTTAAATCACGTCCACGTTCTTGAATATCTCTTTTTAACCTTCTTATCAATCTTTCGTCAGCATCTGCGTGTACAAAGATTTTTATATCACATAAATCACGTAAATCTGGATTGTTGAAGATAAGAATTCCCTCTACAATCATTACTTTTTTTGGATGTGTTCTTAAAGTGTCTTCTGTCCTGTTATGAGTCACAAAAGAGTAAATAGGCTGTTCAATGATTTTATTATTTTTTAAATCTTGGAGTTGTTTGACTAATAAATCAAAATCTATTGCTCTTGGATGATCAAAGTTGATTTTTGTTCGTTCTTCATAAGATAAATCATTTGTTGCTTTATAATACGAGTCTTGTGAAATTACTGTAACTTCATTTTCAGGCAATTGATTTATAATTTGATTGACAACAGTAGTTTTTCCACTTCCTGTTCCTCCTGCAATTCCAATAATAAGCATAGTGTGATAGTTTTAAAGCAAATTTACAAATTTTGAGATGAAATAATAATATTATTGTTATAATTGCAAATCTGCATTTATTACATTGGAGTAAAGTTCTATCATATAAAAAATGGTTGTTGAATTCCCGTTTTTTTTTGGATCACTATTTTATAGAATCTATTTCTATTCCAAATAATTTATTGAATAGGATGTTGTTGTAGTAAAAAAGCCCCAATATTTAAAAGAATAAGAGTCTTAGGTATTATAAATAACTTGATTTTAAAAAGCGTTTTACTTGTTTTTTACTTTCATACATTTTAATTCCATAATAATAGTCAATTAATTAGATATAAGTAGTAATAAGGCTAATGATGGTTCTCTATAAAAGTAAAAAAATAACTAGCGAAAAAAGTTACATTATTCTATGCTTAATTGATAGTAGACAATTCACTAGGAATGCTTGATGTTGTGAATAAGTTTTTAGATTATTTTTTCAAAATAATCTATAGTTTTTATCAATCCTTCTCTTAATTTTATTTTAGGTTCCCAGTTTTCGAATTTTTCTCTAGCCAATTCAATATTAGGACGCCTTCTCTTTGGGTCATCTTCAGGTAAAGGATAAAAGATGAGTTTGGATTTTGAATTTGTTAATTCTAAAATGAATTGAACCAATTCTAACATTGTATATTCTTCAGGATTTCCAATATTTACAGGTCCAGTAAATTCATCAGGCGTATTCATCATTTGAATCATACCATTTACTAAATCATCTACATATTGAAAACTTCTAGTTTGTTTTCCGTCACCATAAATTGTGATGTCTTGACCTTTTAGTGCTTGAATCACAAAATTTGATATAACTCTTCCATCATCAACATCCATTTTAGGACCATAGGTATTAAAAATTCTAATAATTTTTATTTTCAAGTTATGTTGAGTATGATAATTAATGAATAAAGATTCAGCACAACGCTTGCCTTCATTATAACAAGATCTTTTTCCAATAGGATTTACATTACCCCAATATTCTTCATGCTGAGGGTGTATTTCTGGTTCTCCATATACCTCGCTAGTAGAAGCTTGTAATATTTTTGCGTTTTCATTCTTTGCTAAACCTAGCATGTTCATTGCTCCCAAAACAGATGTCTTGATAGTTTTAATTGGATCAACTTGATAATGAATTGGAGATGCTGGACAGGCCAAGTTAAATATTTCATCAACAGTATTTGAATAAGGTTCAATTACATCGTGGTCTATTAACTCAAAATTTGGATTGCCGATTAAATCTTCGACTTTACTTTTATTTCCAGTAAAAAAATTATCAAGGCATGTAACATGATTGCCTTGATTAATTAGTTTTTCGCACAAATGCGAACCTATAAAGCCAGCTCCACCAGCAACTAAGACTTTTTTCATAACAGTTTTTTTAGTTTTGGAGTAAGCAAACCTAAATAAAATTATTCAATTTGTGTAAGTTATTTATATTTTATAAAATTAATGTTTAAACAAGCAACTTAAACAAATGGTTTTTTTAGTTATTTTGACCCTAAATCAAAGAATTGAAAGTGAAATATCTAATTATAGAGTAATATATATCCATTAAGTGAAGTTGCTATGAGTAGCCAAATGAGGTATGGCGCAATAAATAAAGTATTACAGTTTACTTCTCTTCTGAAGTTGAAAAACAGGGATGCAATAAGTATAGTAAGTAAAGAAATGTTAATCATTCCTAATAGCACTTCTTGAAAATAAAAGAAAACAGGATTCCATGAAATGTTTAAAACCCATTGAATTGCGAAGAGTATAATTATTTTTTTTCGATCTGTTTTATGATCAATCAGATATGCCATATATACTGCAAAGCAGATCATAATAAATGTCCATGCAACACCAAACACCCATCCTGGAGGAGTCCAAGGGGCTTTATTCAAATTTTGATACCACATTGACGAAACACCATTTCCTGTGAATAAACCACCTATTGCTAATGCTGTGAAATTTAGAACTAAAAATAAAAATATTTTCTTAAGTAGTACCATACTTTTTTAATTCAAAGAAAGATAAATTTATTTTTTAAGTAACTCTATTTCATCTAAAACTTTTTGAGCTTCAGCATATTTCTCATCACTTTTTGAACGATTTGTTGTTGAAAATTGATGCCATTCTTTCATCAGTTTTTCGTATTTTTCTTGTAGTTTTTCTACGTTCGATTTTTTCTTAAAAAGGTTAAACATAATTTTTAATTTAAGGTTTAATTATAATTTTACGGTTACAATTCCTGAATCAATTGGAAATACTTGTCCCGATATAGCAGTAGATTTTTCTGAAAGTAAATACTCTGCTAAATGAGCAACTTCTTCTGGTTCAAGAAAGTTCTTATAAGGATGTCTGTCTTTAATACTTTCAATCATTTTATCATTGCGTAATAATTTTTCAGCCAATGTTGTGTTGGTCACTGTAGGAGCAATTGCATTGAAACGAATTTTAGTTGCATACTCAGCAGCCAATGACATTGTCAAGCCTTCTACAGCAGATTTGCTTGCAGCAATGCTTGCATGGTAAGGCATTCCCATTTTAGAAGCTACGGTACTGAATAAAACTACAGACGCAGATTCACTAGCGATTAAGTTTTTTAAATAAAACTGAATAACTTTTACAGCGCTCAGGACATTAATTTTAAAGTCTTGTTCGAAGTCACCCAATTTCAATCTAGAAAAAGGTTTTAAATTGATACTTCCAGGACAATAGACAATGCCATCAATAGTGTCTAGTGTGGGTAACTCATCTTCAGTTACATCTAGACTATAATTAGTTAAGTTTTCATGTGTTATTTCTGGTAGTGTCCTACTGATATTTATAATTTTATGGCTACCAATTAACATTTTTAAGAGTGCATTTCCTATTCCTTTACTACCGCCTATTATCAGTATATTTTTCATCTCTTTGATATTTTATTATTATTTATATTTGTCTGTCTACTGCATTTAAACCTTCCCTTTTCAAATCCTCTTTTACTTTGGTGTTTTGTTGCTCTTCCTTGAACTCGAGCCCTCCATAATCTGAAGCTTGAAGGTTTTAATTCTCTTCGCATCAGTTCAATTACTTCTTGTTCTTTTAATCCAAATTGAAATTTTATGGAGTCAAATGTTGTTCGATCTTCCCAAGCCATTTCAATGATTCTATCTAATTCTATAAGCGTCATATTATTTTTTTACTAGCGAGTTAATCATTCCTTTAAATACAAATCCGTGGAATGGAAATACTGAAAACCAGTAAATTCTTCCCCATAACCCTTTAGGTCTAAAAACAGCTCGTTGATATAATTTATCTTTTACAATTTTAAACTCAAGCCAAGCCTCTCCAGGTAATTTCATTTCGGCATATAAAAGCAATCGTTTTTGTTTTTTATCAGCAAGTAATACTCTCCAAAAATCTAATGGATCTCCAGGTTCTAGATGCGTATCGTGAGTTCTTCCTCTTCGCAAGCCTACGCCTCCAAATAGTTTATCTACATAACCTCGAATTTTCCATAAACCATTAAAACTATACCACCCATTTTTTCCACCGATAGACCAAATTTTATCAATAGTAAATTGTTCATCTTCTATTTTTCTAAATCTAACATCTTTGTAACATCCAAATTGAGGTAGCTGGATATGGTCTGCAAGTTGATCGTCGAATACGCCACTACTTATAGCGTCTTTCCAACTAGAAACAACATCGTTTTGTTCAATTTTCTGAAATGCTAGATTAACAGCATCTATATATGATATTGGTTTTACATTTAGAAGTTTGTTTATATTACTTGACCTCGCTATAACTTCAACTTTCATACTATCCACTAGTGCTTGTGCTAGACTAAAAGAAGTCGAAGTGACAAAGTATAACCAATAAGAGGATAATTTTGGTGTTAAAATAGGGAGCGTTAAAATATGTCTTTTTAGTTTTCTGACTTCTCCAAACTGTAAAATCATTTCTTTATAGGTCAGTATTTCTGGGCCACATATATCAAATGATTTATTATACAGTTCTTCATTACCTACTCCACGTTCTAAAAAATTTAGAACATCTCTTATTGCTATTGGTTGCGTTTTAGTGTTCAGCCATCTAGGAGTAACCATTAAAGGTAGTTTTTCAACAATATCTCTGATTATTTCAAATGAAGCACTCCCACTTCCCACAATAATTCCTGCTCTGAAGGTAGTAAGTGCATAGTTCTGGGATTGCAATGTCTTTTCTACTTCTAGTCTTGATTCTAAATGCTTAGATAGCGAATTGTCGTTTACAATCCCACTTAAATAAATTACTTGTTTGCAATTAGTTGCCTCACATAATTTTTTAAAATTTACGGCGCAATTTTTTTCCAGTTTATTAAAATTAGTTGCGCTAGTTGACATAGAGTGTATTAAATAATATGCGGCATCTATATCTTTAGGAAAAACAGTTTTATTAGGTTGTAAGAAGTCAATTTTTAAAAATTCAATATTGTCTTCATATTCAATCTCATCAGGAATTCGGCTTAAATCTCTTACACAGCATATTAATTGATGCCCATTTTTCAATAGTTGTAACACCAATCTTTTTGCAATGTAGCCTGTCGTTCCTGTGACTAATATTTTCATTTATGAATATTTATCTTTTTTGGTCTTTGATATGGTTGACGTGTTTCTAGAGTAGGTATAGCATATCCATCTAGTCCATTAATTGCAGCAATATTCCCTTTAGAAAGATCAACAAACCCATCTTTTTGTAATAAATCATCTTCAATTGTTACCGATTGAACCTCACCCACAACCATAATAACATTATTGGCCTTAATATAATACTCTTCAACATACTTTACGGCAATTTTTATGGGAGATTGTGCAACAAATGGTGCTTTAAACTCTTTTAAATAATAAGAATTTAATTCAGTAATATCAAATTCTGAAATTTCGGAAGCATATTTTGCAGAAGTATGATGTGCATCTTCAATAAAATTTTTCGCAATATGATTGATTGTGTAAACTCCAGTTTCTTTAATATTTTTATAGGTGCCTCTGGGAACTGTTGTAGGGCGTAAAATAAAGCCTAATAATGGAGGGTTGGAACCAAGATGAATTACAGAACTAAACACAGCAACATTTTCTATTCCATCATTAGAAATACTGCCTATAAGATTGGCAGACTTATATCCAGATAAACTATTAACTAAGTTTATCTTATAGATGTGTTCCAATTCTGATATGTCTTTGTTCGTGAAAAAAGCCATTTAGTATTTTTTATAATTATTAATTTTTACATTGTTTGCTTTTAAATCGTTCATTAAATTGTATAGCCCAAAAAATGTTCGATTGATGTAAATAAAATGTTTAGAACCTCTATTTCCGTTCATGTTTTTTAACTCATTACTTTTTGCATATTTCTGCCCAAGTTCTCCAATTCTATCAAAGAATGAATTATCAGAAAAATCAAATTCTTCAGAATGAAAAGGGAGCGTGAATAAAGAGAGCATTTCGTAAAATAAGTCTCTGAAAAATATTTTTTCTTCTAAGCTGTCGCTAGGTTTTAAAATTTCTAGCTCATATAGTTTTTCTTCAAAAAACGCAGGATTTGAAATATTCTCTTTTTTAGCCAATTCAAAATATGGAACATAAAAATCATCAGGAATTTCTTTCATACATCCAAAATCTATAACTATCAATTCAGTGTTATTAGAAATTAATAGATTTCCTGGATGAGGATCAGCATGAACTTTTCTTAACACATGTATTTGATACATGTAGAAATCCCATAAGGCTTGTCCTATTTTATTGGATTTTTTTTCATCTGTATTATGTTTTGTGAATTCTGATAAATGCAGGCCATCCATCCAATTCATTGTTAAGATTCTGTCTGAGGATAATTCAGGATAATAACTAGGAAATTTTAAATTTGGAATTATAGAACAGGCATTCGCAATTTCTTCACTTTGCGCTAATTCTAAAACATAATTAGTTTCTTCATTTAGTTTATTTTCTACTTCCTTAAAGTATTCATTAGATCCTTCACCTTTTATATTAAACATTTTCATAGCAATTGGCTTTACCATTGCTAAATCTGATGAAATACTTTCTGCAATACCTGGATATTGGATCTTCACAGCCAATTCTTTACCGTTTTTGGTTGCTTTATGAACTTGGCCAATACTTGCACCACTAACAGCATGTAAATTAAATGTATCAAATAATTCATTTGGATCTTTTCCAAAGTATTTTTTAAATGTTTTGGTTACTAATGGTGCCGATAAGGGAGGAACAGAAAATTGAGATAAAGAGAATTTTTCTACGTATGCCCTAGGTAAAATATTTTTCTCCATACTCAACATTTGCGCTACTTTTAAGGCGCTTCCTTTGAGTTTTTGTAATCCATCATAAATGTCTTCGGCATTATCATCATTTAGCTTCTCTTTTGCTTCTTCTTCTGATATAACCATTTTATTACCGTAATATTTAAGGTAATTTACTCCAACTTTTGCTCCTGTCTGAAACAGTTTTGTAGCACGTTGAATTTTCGAGGTTGGTATTTTATCTATTGTTTTCATTTATTTCGTCATCATTTTTTCTTTGAATAAAAACTTTCCTAAATCAATAATACTTTTAATAGGCTGAACGCTTATTAAATCAAAACTTGTATTTACGGCTTTTTCAATAAATATATCTGTTTTTTCAAATGAAGAGGAAGTGTCTTCAAGCCAAAATTTAAGTGTCATTATAAATTGAATCCAAGCAGCTTCTTTTAAAGATTTATCTTGAATGTCTTCAATCTGTTTTTGATTGATATCAATTTTTTCTATTTCTAATGTGCCTATATAGTCCGTAAAAACCTTTTTAAGTTTTCCTAAAGGCTTCATGAATTTTAAATTAGTCTTATTCTTTAATGCAGCACTCACATAACTTCTATTGGCTGTAAGTAATTCGAAAAAAGTAAAGTAAAAACTTAGCAGTTTATTACGAGAATCATAATTGATATAGTCTTCACTTTTTTCTAGTAAAATTATAGTTTGCTCAAAGAATACTTCGAAAATTTTTTTCTCAAGTGCTTCAAAATTTCCAAAATACGTATAAAAAGTAGTTTCTTCAAAATTGTTTGATTTTGCAAAAAGATATACAGATTTTGGTATTTCACCATGGTTTAAAACATGATCAATGTACATTTTTATCAGGTCAGAGTCTATTATTTTTTTCTTTTTTGCCATAATACCTTATTTATTTTTTTGTAAAGGTAGTGAATATATATTTTGTTTAACTTTTTTATAAAAAAAGTTAAACATTATGTATATTTGTAGTAATTATAATATTTATTTATTCTAAAATATAGATTATGAAAAGTATATTATACACGTTTTTATTTATGAGTCAGACTCTAACACCACACACAATATTTAATTTTAATTCTGCTACAGATATTAATTCTTGGAGAATAGTCAATGATGATGTTATGGGTGGAAAATCTAGATCTAAAATTTTATTAAAGAAGAATAAGGGTGTTTTCGAAGGTGAGGTTTCATTAGAGAATAATGGTGGTTTTGCAATGACTCAATTTAATTGTAAAGTTATTAATGTACAAGATTATCAAAAGATAGTATTAGATATAAAAGGTGATGGGAAAGTATATCAATTTAGAATTAAAGAAAATCAGTACAATACATATTCTTATGTTCAAAGTTTTAAAACTACTGGTAAAGAAGAAATTATAGAGCTTTATTTAAAAGATTTTGTTCCTCAATTTAGAGGTGTAAAATTAAAGATACCAAACTTTGAGAAAAACACAGTTGGGCAAGTTGCTTTACTTATTGGTAATAAAAAGAATGAAATTTTTAAAATTCAATTAAATAAAATAATCTTTAAATAAAAAAAACTTGATAATCAACTGATTATCAAGTTTTGTCGGGGTGGCAGGATTCGAACCTGCGACCTCCTCGTCCCAAACGAGGCGCGATGACCGGGCTACGCTACACCCCGAAGTTTTCGGACTGCAAATGTATTATATAATATTTGTTTAGCAATGTAATTGTAAGAATAAATTCACTTACTTTTTAATTACTTTTTTAATCAATAGTGCTTTGCCATTTTCATCTAAAATTTCTACAAAATAGAATCCAGATTTTAAATCAGCTAACAAAATTGTATGTGTATAATAATTTAATGTAACATCTAATTGTTTGACAACTAACCCTGTGTAGTCATAAATATTTACCTTAATATTTTCTCTATTAGTTATGTAGATAGACAGGCTTTCGTTTATTGGATTAGGGTAAATAGTTACAAATTCTTCAAGGTCTTCTCCGTTACAATCTTCATCAATATAATTTCCTGCAATTTCTTGCATAGATGGATTAATATGTGGATCTGTATCATCACAATCAGAAGAATCTGTTGAGTACCCTACAGGAGTAGTTGTTTCACAAAATTCTTGGGGGTTGTTAATATCACCAAACCCATCAGTATCAGCATCTAAATAATACGTATGGTATGGAGTGTTGTCATCAATTATACCATTACAATCATCATCAACCCCATTACAAGCTTCAATTGCAGCAGGATTTACACTTGCATCATAGTCATTACAATCTTCATATGAATAGAACCCATCATTATCAGCATCTTTATAGAAATACGATTTTATAAAATCGAATGCTTCAACTCCAATTTTTTCACCTATTCTTCTTCCAGGAATATCATCTGCGGGTGGATGGATTCCTCCCCAAATTCTTGATAGGCTACATTGATCAGATGCATCTCTGTAGGTTGCCCATTGTAAAATTAGATTTTCGCTTGGTCCTTCTTCAAAGACTAAGAATTCATTTTGATTGGCGTCAAATGTTCCCATTCCTCCAGGAAAAAACGCGTCATTTGTTAGCAATGTCATTACTTCTGCCGCAGCTCTAGAAAATGTAGAGTGACCAGAAACATATCCAGCAAAAGGCGGTGTAACGAATGAAGGTCGTTGAAAAGGCATCCAGTTTTCTGCAAGTATCCAATCTACTCCTGCAACATCTATATCGGGATTGTTAATATAACTTGGACCTTTCCAAGCATATAATTTTATTTTACCAACATTTTCATTTGAAGCACCTGCTAATGCATCTCCATCTTCAACAACTTCAATATAATTTAGAATTAAAGGGATTCCTTCTGGATGATAATTAGATAGATTTGAATCTGTACTTTGACCTCTATCTGCCATATACCTTATTGCTGAAACAGGTCTTATATAGTCATAATAACCTTTTATTCCCCAGGATGAAATTGCAACATCATGTAGAGTTCCTCCAAGGGTTAAATAAGATTTGACATCCCATTCAAAATTTGAAAGCAACTCGCCTTTTCCATTAAATTTCTTAATAGTTTCAGGATGATCACTTACATAATTCAAAAGAGTAAACCAATGTCCAGGAGGAGTTTCTGACTCTGGGCCATCTGCCCAAAATTCTGCCAAAACTCTTGTGTAATCTCCTCTTTTTACAAGTTGAGGTGTGTAAGGGTTACCTGTTTTTGGGTTTGTTTCATGACCAATACTTGCATCACCACCGTTTTCGATATCATAAAAGTTTTTATAGTCTTCAAATGTTGTTGGAAAATTTTGAATATTTCCAATAGATGCTGGTGAAATATCAATAAGCGTATCATCATTTGGATCTAGATGAGAAGACCAAACCGAAACAAGAGCAAAACCCCATTTATATGGATCGTCTATACCAGAAATAGATGGATCTGTAGAGATGTAAGGTGGCTCTCCTGGATCTTGATACACCCAATAGTCAAAACCGTTTATTGGGTTAATTGTTGCTTCAGCTGTATTTAATGAAAACGGTACAACTTGTCCCCATTCTGGGCTTAAAAATTCAGGAGTGTCAAGTGGAATTGGATTACCGCTTTGGTCAATAAACACATCTAATGTCAATGGTTGCCATTTATTTGGATCATCAATATTTGGGTTGCCTGGTAAATCTATAATTAAAGAAGGGTTTGAAGGCTCATAAGAAGTGTTTTCATATTGGTTCACTTCGTTTGAACCATCTTGGAAACCAAATATAATTAATTGTTCGGCAATATAATTTCCAAGTGCAGCGCTAGATCCGCTTGAATAATCAGTTGATATAAAGTCTTTATCACAATTTATATCTATAAAAAAAGCATCATATAGATCTTGTAATTCAGTTGCATTTGGAGAGTTTTGGAATCTATGGGATAATAATCTATATACAGCGTAATTTAAAGTTTCTTCTTGTGCTACTTGTGTATCTGAAGGTAAAGAAACTCCATTAAATTCACATAAATAATCTCCTAATTGATTCCCTAGGAAAAAGGGTGTTGCTTCTTCGTTATACACCGCCCAAGAATCATACATTGCAATAGAAATATGAAATAAATTTCTTGCGTGTACAGTTGGTCTTGCAAAATCTTTTCTAATAGATTCTAATAAAATATCATTCCATTGTCTAGCAATAGATTGTTGTGAAAAACTAGAAAAAGTTATAAAGATTAAAGTGAATAATAGTAATAGTTTTTTCATATGAAATAGTTGTAGGTCATGCAAATATAATCTTTTTTAAAAATGTAATTAAAGTTTTTTTTCACGACTAAAATTTTCATTGAATTAATAAATGTTAGCATTGTAAAAACTTATAAACATTTGTAATAAAAAAAATCTAAAAACTATATTTTTGCTTCACAAAATAAAAATAAAATTATGTCAGAATCTATCGAAAGAATAAAATGTTTAATTATTGGATCGGGACCTGCAGGTTATTCCGCAGCAATATATGCATCAAGAGCAGATTTGAAACCAGTAATATATACTGGGATGCAAATGGGAGGTCAATTAACAACGACTACAGAAGTTGATAATTATCCAGGTTATCCGAAAGGAACAGATGGAACAATGATGATGGAAGATTTTAAAAATCAGGCTGAACGTTTTGGAACTGAAGTTAGGTTTGGTATGGTTACTAAAGTTAACTTTAGTGATAAAGTGGGCGGGATCCATAAAGTTATAGTTGATGAAACTAAAGAAGTTGAAGCAGAGGTAATAATCATTTCAACAGGTGCAACAGCTAAATATTTAGGGTTGGAAAGTGAACAGCGTTTAATTGGTGGAGGCGTTTCTGCATGTGCAACATGTGATGGGTTTTTCTATAAAGGTCAAGACGTTGTTGTGGTTGGTGCGGGAGATACCGCAGCTGAAGAAGCAACATATTTAGCAAATATTTGTAAAAATGTAACAATTCTTGTTCGTAAAGATTTTATGCGTGCTTCTAAAGCGATGCAGCATAGAGTTAATAAAACTAAGAATATTACAGTTTTATATAATACTGAACTAGATGAGGTTATTGGAGATAATGTGGTAGATGGAGTAAGAGTCGTAAATAATCAAACAAAAGAAAAGACTGAGATTCCTGTGATGGGAGTTTTTATAGCAATTGGACATAAGCCAAATACGGATATCTTCAAAGGAATACTAGATATGGATGAAGTTGGTTATTTGATTACGAAAGGCAAATCAACGAAGACAAATTTACCAGGAGTTTTTGCTGCAGGAGATGTACAGGATAAAGAATACAGGCAAGCAGTAACTGCTGCAGGAACAGGATGTATGGCCGCTTTAGATTCTGAACGTTATTTAGGAGCGTTAGAATAAATATTGAATACAATAAAAACTAAAAAATCCCGCATTTGCGGGATTTTTTAGTCAATCAATAGTTTGATTAGATAGTCTCAGGTAAAGTATGAGTTCTACCCTTATTTTGTTCTTTTAAATATTCATTTAAAGGAGCGAAATACTCTAACATAGGTTTTGCACTCATTCCGCTTCCTAAACTTTCTTTTAATAATTCATTCCAGTCACAATTTGCTCCTTGAGATAAAATACTTTTCAAAAAAGCACCAACTTCTTTGCTTCCAAAATAATTGGTAGCATGTGGATCTTGCTTTAATATATTCTTAGAGATATGATCATGAAATTGGAATAATAATATATATGAAATTGCATAGTCGTAATACTGCGCAGCATCATTATTTATATGAGTTTTAGATGCAGCATCACAATACTCTTCGCCTCTTTCATTTGGAGGAACCATTCCTTGATATTTTTTTGAGAGTTCCCACCATTTTTTATTATACTCATCTTTTGGAAGGTTTTCAGCATATAAAGAATTTTCAAAATCACTCATCACACCTGCAGCAAATGGTAAGAAAACAATATTACTTAACGCTTCTTTTAATAATTTTTGTGTTTCGTCTACTTTAGCGTTTTCATCAACTAAACCTTTGGACGCTAAAAAGGGTTTTTGCATTGCTGCTAATCCAAGTAAACTTCCAATAGCTTCATGATATCCACGATTCGCTCCACCTCTTAATAATGGCGGTACATCAGGATTTGTATATGCTTGGTAATAATAAATATGTCCTAATTCATGATGAATAGTTTCATAGTAATCAGCAGTTGGTTCTACACTCATTAAACAACGTAAGTCGTTTTCTAAGTTCATATGCCAAGCAGAAGCGTGATTGTTTTTCTTGTAATTAGCACCTTCTGGAGCAGGGTACATACTAGATTTTTCGTAAAAACTTTTTGGTAACGGATCAAATCCAATACTCACAAAGAAATCTTCACCTTCTTTAACTATCCATTCAGGATCTTTATCTTTCAATGCAGCGTCAATGTCAAGACCTTCAACATCTACAAGAGCACTCCAGTCTTGTCCCCAACGATTTGGCAACCAATGTGCTGGAAGATATTCTGGAACTTCAGCATTGTATTTGTCAGCTAAGTTGTATCTAGCCCAAGTATGTAATTCACGATATAATGGCCAAACTTCTTGTACCATTTTTTTCATTTCAGTCATCATCTCTCCTCGATTCATTCCGTAGTCAGAAACTTGATATGAGAAATAATCATCATAACCCAAAGCTTGTACAGTTTTGTTACGTAGTCCAACTAAGTTTTCTAAACCGTTTTTTAAATTTTCACCAACTTCCTTAGAAGCTTCCCAATTTTTTAAACGTTCTGCTTCATTGTTAGATTCCCTTAAAACAGCATCAATATCTCCTGTAGAAACTGACTTTCCATCTACTTTGAAATCATGACTAAATAATGCCGCATTTTGAGAGGTTTCAGCTGCAATTCTTAGTTTTACAACTTCCGAAACAGTTTCTGGATTATTAGCAGCACTATAAAGAATACTCTCTAGTTGACGAACTTGTACTAAATCTAATTGATCTTTTTTCTTAAGAAAACCTCTAGTTTTTTCTATCACCTCTTTACTTCCAGTAAAAGTAGCGTATGCTTCACCAGTTTTCTGAACATTATAAGCGTTTATTGTATCTCCTTCTACTATATATGTATTTGCTGTCCATTCAGCTTCTGCAGACGCATAATATAGACTCTGAAAAGTTTTGGTGTACACATCCAAAAAGTTTTGTGCTTCAATCTTTGCAGGGTTGTCAGTAACTTTCAAATCTTTTTTACAACTAAAGAATAGTGTAATTACGAGTAATGATAAAAGTATTTTTTTCATTTTAGATAAATTAAATTTTAGAAAGGTAAATATACTAAAAAACCTTCAAGATGAATTTGAAGGTTTTGTGTTTTATGATTAGATAAGGAAGGTTTATTTAATAAGCAGAATCGTGCACATTCATGATTGCTCTTCCAGATGGTTCGTTCATATTTTTAAATGCTTCATCCCATTCCAACGCGATTTTAGTACTGCATGCAACTGAAGGTTCTTGTGGAACACTTAATGCAGCTGTATCACTTGGGAAATGTTCTTCAAAAATTGTTCTATAATAAAACTCTTCTTTGTTTTGTGGTGTTTGAATTGGGAATCTAAATTTAGCGTTTGCTAATTGTTCATCAGTTACTTCTTTATCAACAACTTCTTTTAAAGTATCAATCCAATCATAGCCAACACCATCAGAAAATTGTTCTTTTTGTCTCCAAGCAACGCTTTCTGGTAACATATCTTCAAAAGCTTTACGAATCACCCATTTTTCCATGCGTTCACCGTTGATCATCTTATCTTGAGGGTTTATACGCATTGCAACATCTATAAACTCTTTGTCTAAAAACGGTACACGTCCTTCAATTCCCCAAGCCATTAAACTTTTGTTTGCTCTTAAACAATCGTACATGTGTAGTTTGTCTAATTTACGTACAGTCTCTTCATGAAATTCTCTTGCGTTTGGCGCTTTATGAAAGTATAAATAACCGCCAAAAATTTCATCAGCACCTTCGCCAGACAACACCATTTTAATTCCCATAGATTTAATAACACGTGCCATTAAATACATAGGAGTTGAAGAACGAATCGTAGTAATATCATACGTTTCAATGTTGTAAATAACATCTTTAATAGCATCTAAACCTTCTTGAATAGTAAACTTTATTTCATGATGAATGGTTTTGATATGATCTGCAACTTTTTTAGCGGCGGAAAGATCAGGAGAGCCTTCTAGTCCAACAGCGAATGAGTGTAATTGTGGATACCAAGCCTCTGATTCATCATCAGATTCAATTCTTTTTTGCGAATATTTTTTTGCAATAGCAGAAATAACGGATGAATCTAATCCACCTGATAATAAAACACCATAAGGCACGTCACTCATTAATTGTCTATGAACTGCAGCTTCTAAAGATTCCTTTACTTCTGCAATACTAGTTTGGTTTTCTTTTACAGCATCATAATCTGACCAATCTCTTTTGTACCATTGTACAAATTCTCCATCTTTACTAGACATATAATGTCCTGGAGGAAACAATTCTATTTTAGTACATACACCTTCAAGAGCTTTTAACTCTGAGGCAACATAAAAAGTTCCATTCACATCCCAACCAATATATAATGGAATAATTCCCATATGATCACGAGCAATAAAATACTCGTCTTTTTCTACATCATAAATAGCAAAACCAAAAATCCCATTCATTTCATCGATAAAATCAACACCTTTTTCTTTGTACAGTGCCAATATTACTTCACAATCAGATTCCGTTTGGAAATTATATTTCCCGTCAAATTGTTTTCTTAATTCTCTATGGTTATAAATCTCTCCATTGGCAGCCAAAATTAGTTTCTTATCTTCACTTAATAAAGGTTGTTTTCCTGATGCTGGATCTACAATAGCTAATCTCTCATGAGCCATTATAGATTTATCATCACTATATATACCACTCCAATCTGGACCTCTATGACGAATTTTTTTTGCCATTTCTAATATTTGAGGACGTAGACTTTCCGATTTTTCTTTTAAGTCAAACGCACATACAATTCCACACATAATTTTATTTTTTGTATTAATTATAATGCAAATAACGGTTTATTATTATTTTATGAAAACAAAAAATGTATTTATGGTTATAATATTTAACTTTATTTTAAATATTTATAATAATATGTAATTAAAAAATTACTTTTAAATATAGATATTATCATTTTTCAATTAAAATGTATTTTATCCTTAAAAAATGGTGGTTAATTTAAAAACTATTTTACATTTGTAAAGTAGAAAACAAAGATGAAAATTAACAATAACATATGGTGGTGGAACTCTCTTATTAGATAAGTGAGAAGAATCCTATATATTATTAAAATATAAACAAAAAGGCTTATCTCACGATAAGCCTTTTTTATTTTATAAAATGAATAAAACAAAATTTAA
>TARA_B110000090_G_scaffold88025_1_pt1 | contig 59763 bp, 58 predicted proteins | sample TARA_B110000090 | Tara Oceans TARA_B110000090 (sample SAMEA4397239) | marine metagenome | biome: Polar Biome; feature: [SRF] surface water layer (ENVO:00010504); material: water (ENVO:00002006), including particulate matter (ENVO:01000060) such as... | depth 5 m
TGTATCCATATTACTATCAGTGTAAACTCCCAAGAGAAAGATAGAACTATAAAATATGGCTTTATTTATGGAATTGGTGAATAAGGAATTTCCCCCTTTAGTGATGATGATTATTTATATGAAACAAAATCTTATAAAGCCCAATTAAATTATGTGTATAAAGAAGTTAATAATTTTAGTTTCGAGTTAAATGTGGAGCCAAGTGTGTTTATATACAAACATCAATTAGTGAATGAACATTTTGTTAGACCGGATTACGGAAGTGATTATTTAGAAGAAAGGGATAGACAAACTACTAAAAAGACAATGAAAGAATACTCTTTAGGAATTGGAGTGATTTCTCGCAATAACTTTACAGAAAACATGAGTCTATATGCACTTGTGGTATTGGACCTATGATTATTGATACTCGAACAGAGAGAATGGCAAAAGGTTTTGCATTTTCAGATATCTTTTCTTTCGGATTTTCTTATAAAATTAAAAAAGTCATATTAGATCTCCGCTATGGGGTTAGGCATGTATCAAATTTTCAATTAAAATCTCCAAATAGTCGTTATAGTAGTAGAAATTTTGAAATAAGTTTTTTAGTTGTTTTATGATTTTAACATAAAATTATTATGTGTTTTCAAGAATTCAAATTACTTTTGAATTTGTATGAAAAAAATATTTTTACTCCTTATTCTCTCTTTTTATTTTATTGTTAATCAAGCACAAGAAGTACCTGTAAGCTCAACAGAAGATATAACTACTTATTATTTTATAAGGCACGCAGAAATAGACCAGAATAATCCAAAGGATAAAAACCCGAAACTATCTGATATTGGTCATCAACGTGCTGAAAATTGGGCAGAAATATTGAAAGAAGTTCCTTTTAATATAATTTATTCAACAGATTATTATAGAACTAAAGAAACAGCAAAACCTATAGCGAAACTTAAAAATTTACCGATTACATTGTATGACTTAAACTACTTTAACTTAGGTGCTTTTAAAAAATCAACTAATGGGAAGAACGTTTTAGTCGTTGGTCATAGCAATTCAACACCAAATATGGTGAATGAATTTATTGAAACAAAAAAATACACTCAGATTAAAGAAAACAACTATTCAAATATTTATATAATTACATTAATCGGAACAACTGCTTCAAACAAACTTTTAACCATCAACTAATGAAATATTTTAAAATCCCATTTTTATTAATTGCAGTCATATTATTTATCTCTTGCAAAAATTCTAAAACTGTTACTGACAATACTATACAAAAAGAAACTAAAGTTGTAATAGCAGATCATATTAAATTTAATGTCAATTTAAATGATAGATCAAAAGATACGTACAAAGTTAGAGTAACAGTTCCAAAACTTAGTGAAGAAAATAATATCTTTCAATTTGCTGCAACTGCTCCTGGAACTTACCAAATAATGGATATAGGAAGATTTGTTCGTTCATTTATTACGATGGATAATAAAGGTAATATTCTTAAGTCGGTTCATATTTCAACCAACCAATACCAATTATTGGAACCAAAGAGAGTGCACACAATTATTTATGAAATTGCTGAAACATTCGACAATCCCGTAATAGAAAACCCTATATATGTTATGGCTGGTACATCAATAGAAAATGATCATTCATTAATTAATGGTCAAGCTGTATTTGGATATATTAAGGGAATGCAATCAATGCCAATGAATATCAAAATTGAGTATCCAACAGAATGGATGGCTGGAACTGCACTAAAACTAAATGAAGATGGTTCATATACTGCTAATAATTTTGATCATGCTGTAGACTCACCTATTCTATTAGGAAACTTAACAAAAGCATCTACAGATGTTGAAGGTACGAAAGTAGATATTTATACCTATTCTGAAAAAGGGATGATACAATCTCAACAAGTATTGGCTTCTATGGAAGGAATGTTAAAATCGGCAAGTAAATTCTTAAACGGATTACCAGTAGATAGATATACGTTTTTATTACACTTCGAAAAAAATAATATACAACCAAAAGGGGCTTGGGAACATTCATATAGTTCAGAGTATACATTAAGTGAACAACCATGGGAACAAGCTGAAAAGGGGTTTAAAGATATGGCGGCACATGAATTTTTTCATATTGTAACTCCATTAAATATTCATAGTGAAGTTGTCCAAGAATTCAATTTCATTAAACCTGTACCTTCAAGACATTTATGGTTATATGAAGGAACTACAGAATGGGCTGCACATATGATGCAATTTCGTTCAGGTGAAAAGTCATTAGAAGATTATTTAGGAACACTAAGGCGAAAAAGTTATATCTCAAAAAATTATTTTGATGTTGACTATAGTCTATTAGACTTGTCTTTAGAATCATATACTAAGACTGGAAACGAGCAATATCCAAATATTTATATGAAAGGAGCTTTGATTGCAGGTTTATTAGATATAAAACTATTAGAACTATCAAATGGAGAAAGAGGATTAATTGATGTTATTAACGAATTGGCAAAAAAATATGGACCAACAAAAGCATTTGATGATGCAACATTCTTCAAAGAGTTTGTTAATTTTACATATCCAGAGATTGAAGAATTCATGGATTTATATGTGAAAAAAGCAACAGAATTGCCTTACAATGAATTTTATAATAAAATCGGTATTAAATACGATGCTGAAAAATATGTTTTTGAAATAGATGCAAATGCAACTGAAGATCAAATAAAACTTCGAGATCACTGGATGAAAGCATTATAATTATAAAAACTCTTAGAAAATTCTAAGAGTTTTTTTATGCAATTCATTACATTTGCTATCATGCAAAAAAAGATCAACATACAAAATAAAAAAGCTCGATTTCAGTACGAAATTCTAGACAAGTATGTTGCTGGAATAAAATTAAGCGGAACAGAAATAAAGAGTATTAGATCCAGTAAAGCTCGTATAACAGAAAGTTTCTGTGAGTTTAATGAAAAAGGTGAGTTATTCGTTATCAACATGTATGTACAAGAATATTCTTTTGGAAATGTTTACAATCATAATCCAAAGAGTTCTCGTAAACTATTGCTGAATAAGAAAGAACTTAAAAAGCTACTAAAAGAAACTCAAAATGTTGGCTTAACAATTATTCCGTTAAAACTATTTATGACTGATAAAGGCTGGGCAAAAATGGAAATAGCATTATGCCGTGGTAAAAAATTACATGATAAGCGTGAGACGATGAAAGACCGAGATAACAAACTTGATTTAGCAAGAATTAAAAAAGATTTTTAATGCAACTAAAACATTTTTTTCAATTAATAAGATGGAAAAACCTTGTTTTAATCGCTTTAATGCAGTTTCTAATTAAATATTATTTCTTTGCTCCTTTTAACAATTACAATTCTCTTTCTTATAGTTCATTCAGTTTATTAGTATGTGCAACTATTATAATTTCAGCATCAGGTTATATAATTAATGATATTATTGATATAAAGGTTGATTTAATAAATAAGCCCAAAAGAATCCTTATTCAAAAACATTTCACAGCCGCAAATGCCAAAAAAATGTACTTTACATTAACATTTATTGGTTTGATGTCTGGAATTGGATTAAGTATAATAATTGAAAAGCCAATCTATATCGTTTTTTTTATTATAATCATTTTACTACTATTTATATATTCAAAGTTTTTAAAAGGCAAACTACTTGTTGGAAATATTTTAGTCTCCCTATTGCTTTCGTTTAGTATTTTAATTCTTTTAATATTTGATTTTATCCAGCCAGAAAATTATTTAAAATGGAGTTCATATCTAATAATTCATAAAATAGTTATTGTATATGCATTTTGCGCTTTTCTTTTAAATTTAACAAGAGAAATCATAAAAGATGTTGAAGATGTTAATGGTGACTATAATCAAAATTTGAATACGTATCCTATTGTATATGGTAGAGAAAGAGCAAAAAAACTAGCACTATCAATAAGTGTGATTACAGTATTGTTTTTATTATTTGTTATTTTTAACCAATTTAATATAAACTCTTTAGCGCTAATTTACCTATTAGTTTTTGTCCTTATACCATTACTCTACTTTTCCATTAAATTATATGATTCTAAGACTAAGTATGAATATTCACATCTTAGCAAAGTTTTAAAAATCATTATTTTAACAGGAATACTATCAATACCTTTAATATCAAATTACTTTATCAATGCTATCTAATAAACTAAAAAAATATAATATCATTCTTGCTTCAAAATCTCCAAGAAGACAACAGTTTTTAAAAGACTTAGATTTAGATTTTGAAATACAATTAAAAGAAGTTGAAGAGATTTATCCAAATCATTTAAAAGGAATTGAAATAACTAATTTCTTGGCAGAACTAAAATCTAAACCTTTTGAAAATTTAAACGCCAATGATATACTGATTACTTCTGATACCATTGTTTGGCTCAATGAAGAGGCGATTGGGAAACCAAAGGACAAACAAGATGCAGTAAGTATCTTAAATAAATTATCTGGCCAGAAGCATCAAGTAATTACTTCTGTCTGCATAAAAAATTTAGGAAATATCAAGGTTATTAATGATATAACAGATGTATACTTCAAAGAATTAACAGATGAGGAAATAAATTTTTATTTAGATAATTTTAAACCCTTTGACAAAGCTGGAAGTTATGGAATTCAAGATTGGATTGGATTTATAGGGGTTGAAAGAATTGAAGGAAGTTATTTCAACGTTATGGGATTACCTGTTCATAAGTTATATACAGAATTGTCGAAATTTTAATTTTAATTTTAGTTCAAACCATTATTTTTGCTAAAACAACACAACTAACAAATGAAAAAATACACTTTTACCGAAAAGAAAGATACACGCTCTGGTTTTGGGGATGGTTTAACACATTTAGGGCGTACAAACCCTAATGTAGTTGCTTTATGTGCCGATTTAATTGGTTCGCTCAAAATGCAAACATTTATTGATGAGAATCCTGAACGTTTTTTTCAAATTGGAATTGCAGAAGCAAATATGATGGGAATAGCTGCTGGTTTAACGATAGGTGGTAAAATTCCGTTTACTGGAACTTTCGCAAACTTTTCTACAGGTAGAGTTTATGATCAAATTAGACAGTCAATTGCATATTCTGATAAGAATGTGAAAATATGCGCATCTCATGCAGGTTTAACACTAGGAGAAGATGGTGCAACACACCAAATATTAGAAGACATTGGTTTAATGAAAATGCTTCCAGGAATGACTGTTATTAATCCATGTGATTACAATCAAACCAAAGCAGCAACTATTGCAATTGCAGAACATGTTGGCCCAGTTTATTTGCGATTTGGAAGACCTAAAGTTCCAGTTTTTATGCCTGAAGGTCAGAAATTTGAAATTGGAAAAGCGATACAATTAACTGAAGGAACTGATGTAACAATTGTTGCAACAGGACATTTAGTTTGGGAGGCTCTGCAAGCGTCAGAAGAATTAGAAAAATTAGGTATATCTGCTGAAGTAATAAATATTCATACTATTAAACCATTGGACGAAGCTGCTATTATAAAATCGGTTGCAAAAACGGGTTGTATAGTTACAGCAGAAGAACATAATATACTTGGAGGATTAGGAGAAAGTGTAGCAAGAACTTTATCATTAAACAATCCTACTCCACAAGAATTTGTTGCAGTTAATGATAGTTTTGGTGAATCTGGAACTCCAGACCAATTAATGGAAAAATATGGTTTAAATTCAAATTCAGTTGTTAAAGCGGTTCAAAAAGTTTTAAAAAGAAAATAAGTTGGCACAGTTTTCGTTTATCTACTATAAATCTTAAAATTTACAATTATGAAAAAAATATTTTTAGTGATAACAATTATTTGTGGTAGTTATTTAACAAGTAATGCACAATTTGGAGTAAAAGGTGGTTTAAACTTTAGTTCTAATGGAGAATTCAATGAAATTGGTGATGACATTAAAGCTGATGGTAAAACTGGATATCATTTAGGAATAATTTATCAAACCAAAGGTAATGGCTTTTACTTAAGACCAGAGTTAATATATACTAAAACTAAAAGTAGTTATTCTTTATCAACTGGGAAAAGTGATTTTGATATGAGTAAAATAGATATGCCGATTTTATTGGGGTACCATATATTCAAACCTATAAGTATCTTTGCTGGTCCTTCTCTTCAATATATTTTAGATTCAGATTTAAAAGGGTTTAATTTAAATGATGCTGAGAATGATTTTACTGTTGGAGTTCAATTTGGGGCAGCTGTTGCTCTTGGAGATAAACTTACAGTTGATTTAAGATATGAAAAAGGATTATCAGAAAACCTTGCTAATATAACTGGTCTTTCTGGAGAAAGAATTGACACAAGACCTACACAATTGATATTAGGTTTAGCATTAAAGTTTTAAAAAAGTAAAATATATTTTAAACAAAAAATCCTGTAATTTCTTACAGGATTTTTTTTATGATATGCCTTTTTTTTATTAACTATCCGAATCTAAATAGTTTGGTGTTCCATCGCCATCAGAATCGTCATTCATAGGGTTTCCATCCTCATTTGTATCCTCATCTATTGTTAATACACCATCACCATCATCATCAGTATCAGTATAATTTGGAACTAAGTCATCATCGGTATCATCATTATTAACGTCTCCATCACCATCAATATCCTCATCGTTAGATAAAACACCATCACCATCGTGGTCTGCAGCTTCAGAAAATTGTAAACCAATTTTGAAGATTAATGGAGAACCGTCAGGTATTAAAGCCTGTGGTGCATTTCTATATCCAAGACCAGAAGGAATAAATAAAAATCCTTTTCCATAATTTTCAAACATCAATGGTTGATTTTGAGTAGAAATATTTGCTCCTCCTTTAAAATTTGGAACTGCATAAGACCATCCTTTAACAACACCTGTAAGATTAAACCAAGGATTACCAATAGTTATCGAAGGTCTATCGTCAAAAATTGTCCCATCCATTAATTCTCCTCTATAAGTCATTAAAACATTATCTACTTTAGTTGGTTGATATCCTACACCTTCTTCAGTAACTATATAATATAAATTATAGGTAATCTCATTTTCAACTAATGTCATTGTTTCTACTTGACTGTAAAAAGAAGTTTGGCCAGCGTCAATTTCTTTGATACTATCTAGGCTAGAATTGTAATAGTGTGTTGACATGTATTCTACTAGATCTACATCATCAATTAAAGCCTGTCCTTCATGATCATATACAAAACTATTGATATCTTCATCACAAGAAAAAATCAAGATTGCAAATGCAAAAAGTAAAGCCAAATATTTTATTTTCATTTTCTAATTTATTTAAGTGCGCAAGATACAATTTTCATACCTTTGTTAAAAGACAAACGGTAAAATTTAACTTTTTGTATGAGAATAGATAAATATTTGTGGTCTATCCGGTTTTATAAGACCAGAAGTATGGCTAGTGAAGCATGTAAAAAGGGGCAAGTTAGAATAAATAATTCTATTGCTAAGCCTTCAAAAGAAGTCTTTAAAGCAGAGGATGTAAGAGTTCGTAAGAATCAGATAAACTATCAAATAGTTGTACTTGACACTCCTAAAAGCCGTGTTGGTGCTAAGTTAGTGGATTTATACAGAAAGGACATAACACCAAAAGAAGAATTTGAAAAACAAGATTTATTAAAATCTTCTAAGGATTATTATCGTAAAAAAGGAACTGGAAGACCTACTAAAAAAGACAGAAGAGATATGGATCATTATAACGAAGATATATAGGATGAAAAATTCAATTATACTTACCAACGAACAAATAAATCATACAATAAAAAGAATAGCTTATCAAATATTAGAATTAAACTCTAATGAAAAGGAGATTATCCTTGCTGGAATTACACAAAATGGTTTTGTGCTTGCAAAAAAAATAAAGAAAGTTTTAAACGAAATCTCTCAAATTGAAATCATTCTATGTGAAGTCATAATTGATAAAAAAAATCCTCTTTCAGAAATTAAGACTTCATTAAAAAAGGAAGATTATAAAAGTAAGTCTTTGATTTTAGTAGATGACGTTTTAAACTCAGGAACAACACTGATGTACTCAATTAAACATTTTTTGGAAGTACCACTTAAGCAGTTTAAAACAGTAGTATTAGTAAATAGAAATCACAAAAAATATCCTGTAAAGGCTGATTTCAAAGGAGTGTCATTGTCAACTACACTTCAAGATAATATTACCGTTGAATTTAATGCTGGGAAATCTATTGCTTATTTAGACTAATTTTGTTTTTATTTCTTCAACTATTTCTTCAATAGTCCTGTCATCAATTTTTACAATAAACTTTGCTTGTTCATAAAAATAAGCACGCTCAAACAAGTGCTTGCCAATAAATTCACTCATTTTTTCTAAAGATAGATTAGCAACTAAAGGTCTATTCTTTTTTTCTTTATTCAACCTATCCACCAAGGTTTTTATTGAGGCCTTTAAATACAATGCAGTAGCTGTATCATTTATCAATTTCATATTTTCTCCATAACAAGGTGCGCCACCACCAACTGAGAGAATTATATTTTTTTCTAAACTTAAAATTTCTTTCAAGTATTCTATCTCTTTTATACGAAAATAAATTTCCCCTTTTTGAGTAAATATTTCAGTAATTGAAGCAGCCTCTTTATATTCAATATATTCATCTAAGTCAATAAAACTGTAGCCAAAATTATCTGCCAAAACTTTTCCGACAGACGATTTTCCTGAGGCCATATAACCTACTAAAACTATTTTCATATATAGAGATTTAAAAAAGGTAAATATCAGATAAAAAATTTATAAAAATTGGTTTGTGTTCTAAATATTAGATAGTATATTTGCACTCGCTAAAGAGCACTGACTTGGTAGCTCAGTTGGTAGAGCACCTCCCTTTTAAGGAGGTGGTCCTGGGTTCGAGCCCCAGCCAAGTCACTAAAAAGTCGAGTTTTAACTTGGCTTTTTTAGTTTCATAAAGTCTGCGCGTATGGCGGAATTGGTAGACGTGCAAGCTTGAGGGGTTTGTGTCCATTAGGACGTGCTGGTTCGACTCCAGTTACGCGCACTATAAAAATCTGTTAATTTTAGCAGATTTTTATATTTTTATAGCGATGTTTCACAATTCTTTAACTTCTTCTTGATTATTTATTCCTATAATTGCATATGCATAAAAAAATAATTTTCCTATCAATTATTCTAAGTAGTATAATTGGTTATTCTCAAGATAGCCTTGTTGTTAAAGAAATTCAAAGTATCGATTTAAAAGGTGAAATAGTGAATGGTTTTGATAAAAAACCCCTTGCGGGTGCACATGTTTATAATATGAATACAGTAAGAGGAACGGTCAGTAATAATGACGGAACCTTTTTAATTCCTGCTAAACTAAATGACACCATCTTTTTATCACATATAGGTTTTCAATCTATCAAGATTAAAATCACCAATGATTTACTAAAGGGTAATGAGTTAGAGATTGCCCTTTTTGAAAAAGCTGAAAATATTGCAGAAGTAACTGTTAAGTCAATAGATCTTATTGGAGTTTTAGAAATAGATGCTAAAAATGTGCCTAAAGATAAATTTAGAAGAATACATATTAATGGATTAGCACAAACTTATGAAGTTGGAAGACCTACTAAGAAAGTATATGATTCACCCGTAGACGCTCTCTTCCATCCTATCGACTTTGTATATAATCTGTTTGGTAAAAAACCAAAGCAATTAAGAAGATTAAAACAATTAAAGGAGGATAATCAAATACGCGATATGCTTGATACTAAAGTGAATCGTGAAATTATGCTTGAGTATTTGGAACTTAGTAGACAAGAATTAGATGAATTACTTGATGAATGTAGTTATTCAGATTATTTCATAAAAAAGGCTAGTGATATTCAAGTTATTGAAGCCGTTTTAGAATGCTATGAAAATCATAAGGCAGTCAAAAAAGGAAGTACCAAAAGAAAAGAATAAAAAAACTCCGCAAATGCGGAGTTTTTAGTTTTTATAAAGTTTTTATTTTTTAGTTATCCCCTAAAATTAAAGGTAGTCCAGATTCTCCTCCTCCAACAACTATTACTTTAGTATTTGGAGATCCCGCTAATTTTAAAGTTGCATCTATCCCTTTATCCTGTAAAATTTTATCCGTTAAAGAAGCACTTAAGATTCTATTTGATTCCGCTTTACCTTTTGCTTCAATAATTACTTTCTCAGCTTCTTTTCTAGCACTTTCAAGTCTAAATTCATATTCTAATGATTCTTGCTCTTGCTTTAATTTACGCTCAATAGCTTCTTTAATTGTAGGAGGTAAAGTTACATCTCTTACTAAGACCTCATTTAATTGAACATATTGTTTGTCAAGTATTTTCTTAGTTTCTTCATAAATTTCAACCTGAATGGCGTCACGTTTCGTTGAATACAAATCATCTGGCGTATAACGCCCAATAACACTCCTAGCAGCACTACGAATTGCAGGCTGAATAACGCGCTGTAAATAACCTTGTCCAAGAGACTGGTGTAAATTACCTAATTCATTATAAACAGGTTGATACCATGCCGAAGCATCGATTTGAATTTCTAATCCGTTTGAAGATAATACTTTCATTTTTTCGAAAAGTTCTTGCTGACGCACTTCATAAACAAATACTTTGTTCCAAGGTGCAACAATATGAAACCCTTCTCCCATTGGAGGTTCATCAGTAACTACACCATTACCAAATGTCTTAAAGAGAACTCCAGCCTCTCCAGAGTCTATTGTAACTGCAGATTTTGATAAAAAAACCAATGCAATAATTCCTATAATAATAAGCCCAAATAATCCTTTGGGTAACTGTAATTGTGGTTGTGCCATAATATTTATCTATTTTAAATTAATCCGTTATATTTTCTAATAACCCATTCTATGCTCAAAGATACTATAATTAGTCCTAATAACCATTCCCAATCAATCAATGAATTTTGTTTATTTTCAGTCCTTTGAATAGGTTTAAATCTGTCATCATTTATAAGATCATTTATCAATACTGGAATTGTAGTGTTAAAATACGTTTTACCTAAAGACCTTTTACTTATCGCATTTAATTTTCTATGATTTGCGTTCACAAATTGCTGCTCAACAGCAAATTCTAAAATCTTGAAGCGACCATTGACTTTTTCAGTTTCGTTGTCAACTGAAATAGTGAAATCATAATCACCAGATGACAAACCATCCAAATTAGCAAGGTAATTATTGTTAATCTTTGATAATGGAGACTTCTGGTGTTTATTAGTCAATCTATTTTTTACTGATATCCATAATTTTGCAGTTGAATCGAACTGATAATTTTTATTTAGATATTTTGCATTAACTTTTATATTATTTCCAGCATAATAAACAGGTTTGTAATCTATTAACAAACGGCTAGATCGTATATTTGAAGAAAGGTATTGAACCATTTTATTTATCAAATTGTCAAAATTTTCAAAAGAATTATTTTCTAATTTAGAAGTCATCCGCCAACGCCAACTATTCTCACCAAATAGAACTGCTACTCTACTATTATCAATCTCATAGGTAGCTAACAAAGGGTTTTTAGTTGTATAACCATCTGTTTTTTGAAATAACAAACTTTCAAATGGAACATTAAACTCAATAGTTCCAAACTTATCTACTAGAGGCGAAAGGTTATCAAAACCGAAATCGTCAGTTGCAAAAGTTGAAAAATCAGAATTAAAAATTGGAGCGTAATTCTCTGTATTTTCAATCCAATTTTTAGAGAAATTATTTTGAATTGTATTTAAAAATTCCCAATCAGTTTTTGAGCCAGTAATAATAAAATGATTTCTATTATTTGTTTTTAATTCAGAAAAAATATTTTGAAATTCACTTGTTGGTTGGTACAGTATAACTAACTGATAATCTTTTATTTGAAATTCATCTTGAGTTGACTTAATTGTAACCTTTCGTTGTTTATTTGACTCTATAGATTCTTTTAACATTCCAGCATCTGGATGTGAAAATGAAGTGACAATTAACACTTTTGTCTGTTCATCTATTACTTCTACCACAAAACTATTGTCATTGTTTATCGTATTCTTTTCGGTATCTAAATAACTAATTTTTGTAGTATAGTAATGAGTTCCAACTGAATTAGCAGTTAAGTAAAAAGATAAATTTTGAGAAGTATTATATGAAGAAAAATTAAGTTTTTTTGAATATACCTTTTGAGTTCCTTTAAAAACTGAAAAAGTAGGATTGACACTTTTTACTCCATCATAGTTTAAGAAAACTTCAACAGGAAATTTATTTTTCAAATATGTATATCTATTCACATTTTGTTGTGAAATTTTCAAATCGTCAAATTGAATTGTATCACCTATAACTATTGGAAAAACAGGTTGTTTATAGTTATAATATTCGTAATCAGGTCCAAAAGTCTGATTTCCATCAGAAATTATAATTACAGGTGCAATTTCATTTCTATATAATTCTTCAAACTGTTTAAAAGGCTTACTAATATTAGTTTGGTTCTGATTAAAACTTATTGAATCTAAGATTGTAACATCAGTACCAAAAGAATAATAATCAATAGCAAATTTATTATTTAACTTTTTATGAGTTCTAAGAGTTTCTAAACTACTATTAACTTCATCAATACCACCTAAATGCTTTATTGATTTAGAATTGTCAACTGCAACAATGAGATTTGGTTTAACTGTGTTAATAATCTCCTGTTCAAACTTTAAATTCAATAATAATAAAAACAAAGAAAACAAACTTATGAAACGCAAAAAAGTCAATAATATATTGACTTTTTTATTATTTTTAGATTTATACATATAATAAAAAACAGCAATTAGCATGGCTATGATTACTGCTCCAATAATGTATAAAAAATTATTTATTTGCATCTATTTATGACATTCCACCATCTACACTCAAAGTCTGACCAGTAATATAAGAACTCATATCTGATGCTAAAAATACACAAGCATTGGCAATATCTTCAGTACTTCCACCTCTTTTTAATGGTATAGCAGCCCTCCAGCTTTTTACAGTTGCTTCATCTAGTTTTGCAGTCATTTCAGTTTCTATAAATCCAGGAGCAATCACATTACTACGAATATTTCTAGATCCTAATTCTAAAGCTACTGATTTAGAAAACCCAATTATTCCAGCCTTAGAAGCTGCATAGTTAGCTTGACCTGCATTTCCTTTTAACCCAACAACAGAACTCATATTTATAATTGAGCCAGCACGTTGCTTCATCATTGGTCTTATAACGGCTTTGGTTAAATTAAATACCGATTTTAAATTTATTTCTATCACTTTATCAAAGTCATCTTCAGAAATACGCATTAAAAGGTTGTCCTTCGTAATACCAGCATTGTTTACCAACACATCTATACTACCAAATTCTTCTAAGACTAGAGCAGCCAACTCTTGTGCAGCATCAAAGTCAGCAGCATTTGATTGGTATCCTTTGGCTTTTACACCATATGCCGTTAATTCTTTTTCTAATGCATTTGCAGCATCAACAGACGAACTATATGTAAATGCAATATTTGCACCTTGTTTTGCAAAGGTCTCTGCTATACCTTTACCAATCCCTCTTGTAGCACCTGTGATAATGGCTGTTTTATTTTCTAATAATTTCATTTGCTAAAAATTAATTTTAAGACTCAAAGATATAAAAAAGAACTTGGACTTTATAAAAGATAGTACACTTAATAATTTTAAAATCTCAACTTCGTTTATCAATTTGAATTACACATTAACACTACTTTAAATTTATAAAAACAACATATTTAAGCGTAAAACCGTGCAAGGATGCAAGGCTTCATTTAAATAATTATATTTTCTCAAAAGTTATATAACGCAATTGCCAATCTATTTGTAATTTATTATCCGAGTTTAGTTTCAAATTTAAATTTTCTTTTAAATAATTTTCAATTTGCTTGTTACTTGCTTTATCCAAACCAAAAAGCAATTGAACATACTTCATTGACATTTTAACATCGGTAGATAAAATCCAAGGGAAATCAATAATTGAATCTTTAAGAACAATTAAATTTTCAGAAGCAAACTCCTTTGTGAAATTAGCATCTAGAAATACTCCTTGGTGCCCCATAGAGTTTTGCTTATCAACAAAGCCGTTTAAGAAGGTGTCCATTTTAGAATCCTTTTGAACATCAGCAACCACAAGTTTACCACCAGTTTTCAAAACTCTTGTCACTTCTTGCTGAAATTTTATTCTATCATCGCTTGACACGTGATGCATCGCAGCACAACAAAAAACAACATCAATTGTATCGTTTTCAAAGGGAAAATGAGACCAATCACATATTTGAGTATCACCTATATTTGCAAAAACACTTGAAGTTTCAAGTGGTATTACTTTTACATTTTTTGGTAAAAAAGCTTTTAAATAATTTCCACCTGAAGGCATATCAATAATCGTCATTTCTGATAAATATTCAACTTGATTGGCAATATTTAAAAACTCATTATCGCGAGATCTAGGTAGCATTAACATCGCTTTGTGGTAGTCTAAACCACGCTGGTTAAATATATTTGCATACTTAACTTTGTCATTATCATAAACATTCATTCAATATAAATTTTTTATTGGAAAACAATATACTACTTTGCAGGTATTATTTTAATTAAAATTCATTTTTAAAATTATTATTCCCACAATAAATGAACATTAGAAAGAATGCTTTTTGGATCTTAGAATACTTAAAAGGCAACCAAATAAGAAAACACTATAATGAAATTAAGTCTTTATTAGAAAGTCCTAATAGTGCTGATTCTAAAAGTTTAAAAGAGCAGAGATTAAATGAATTAATTAACCATGCAATCTCTACCTCTCCTTTTTATAAAGGCAAGAATTATAAAAATATTTCTGATTTCCCAGTTGTAACAAAAACTGGCATCATAGATAATTTTGAACAGTTTAAATCTTGTAAATTTAGTAATCAAAATCTTAAAGAAGTTTCTACAAGCGGATCAACTGGTATTCCTTTTAAAATATTACATAATAATAATAAAACGAAACGGAACAGTGCAGACGCAATATTTTTCTCAAGTCAAGCAAATTATATTTTAGGTCAAAAATTGATCTATATAAAATTATGGGATGAAAAAAGCTATAAAAGTAATACGTTACTATTTTATCAAAATATAATCCCTTTCAATATCTTAAAAAACTCTAATTATGAAATTGAGGAATTATTAAATAAAATTAAAAATATAAGTGGTAAAAAAACTATCATAGTTTATCCATCATTCTTAGAAAAAATTTGCAAATATTTAGATGCATATAATGATGACACTAACTATGAGATTAACTCTATTATTACAATGTCTGAGTCACTAAATCATTATGAAAAAAATAGTGCTTCAAAATACTTTGACAGCCCTGTTTTTGAACGATATTCTAATATGGAAAATGGTATTATCGCACAGCAAACATATGATAGTGGATCAAATTACAAAATAAACACTGCGAGTTATTATGTAGAAATTTTAAAAATTGACTCAGATGAACCTGCTAAAAATGGTGAAGTTGGAAGAATTATAATAACCGATTTATTTAATTATGCAATGCCGCTCATTAGGTATGATACTGGAGATATGGCAGCATTTGAAAAAAGTGACACAAGCACCTTTTTGAAAATTTATGGACGGAGAATGGATATGATTTACGATACAAAAGGTCGTGCTGTTTTTCCCTATATATTTTATCGTATTTCTAGTTTTTCTGTGCATAAACAATATCAATTTATTCAAGATAAAGAAAAAGAATATACCTTTAAGTTAAACTCTACAAAAGAAAAAACTCAAGAAACTGAAATGGTTGCATATTTCAAAAAATATTTGGGGAATGATGCTATTTTTAATTTTGTATATGTCGATGAAATTCCTTTATTAACCTCTGGTAAACGTAAAAAAGCAGTAAATAACTATATAAAGTAGTCTGTTTTTAACTGTTAATAATAATAGTTGACTTTTAAGTTTTTAAACTCTAAATTCGCTAACGACATATAAATATTCATCTATGACTGCAGCCGAACTCATAAGTAACGTGTTTTTACCAATTTCTCTTGCTATTATTATGCTAGGAATGGGAATGACTTTAATTCCTGCCGATTTTACAAGAATTATTAAATATCCTAAAGCAATTTTATTAGGTCTTACAAATCAACTTGTTTTTTTACCTATTATTGGTTTTTCACTAGCTATAGCATTTGACTTAAATCCAATAATGGCTGTTGGATTAATGATTTTAGCCACTTGTCCTGGTGGTGCAACTAGTAATTTGATAACACAGGTTTGTAAAGGAAATATTGCATTATCGGTTACTTTAACTGCAATTGCTAGTATTGCAAGTATATTAACAATACCATTTATATTATCTTTTGCATTAGAATATTTTGGCTCAGACGCAGGTGCTACAATCAAATTACCAATAATGGAAACAATCCTTCAAATTATGGTAATTACAGTTATTCCCATTTCTATTGGAATGCTCATTCGGAAATTCAAGGCGAAATTTGCCAAGAGAATGGAAAAAACAATGCGTATTGCTTCGACTGTAATTTTTATTTTAGTTTTTATAGCAGTAATCGCTGCAAATTTCAACATACTGGGTAAAGCATTTAAAGAAGTTGGATTAGCAACGCTATTATTAAATATAATAACGATGGGTTTAGGCTATTTAACAGCTAGATTATTTAAATTGGATGTAAAGAGCATTATTTCAGTAACGGTGGAAAGTGGTATACAAAACGGAACATTAGCACTTGTAATTGCTACATCAGTTTTGAATAATGTAGAAATGGGTATTCCAACAGGCGCTTATGTAATATGGATGTTTTTAACTGGTGGAATTTTAATGTGGCAACTCGGAAAGAGAGTTGGAATTGAGACTGAATAAAAGTATTGATTTTTAAAATTCTAAATTCGCTAACAAACGATAAAGTTCATTAAAACAGAATCATATCTTTACAGTTTGCGTTAATTATAACTATAAATACTTTAATAATGATATGAAAATTAAAAAGGCTTTATTACAGGTTCCTTACATGTTTTTTTCAGGATATACGGAATCTTTTAGACGATTATATCATAGTTTTAAATATCAAAAAGATTCTTTTAAAATCAAAAAATCCTCTAATATTTTTAATGATATTTATGAAAAAAGTCTTTGGGGAAAAGATTTTGAATCTAAATCAGGGGGAGGTTCAACAATAGAAGGAACTGTTACGATTCGAGAACAATTGCCAAAAATTTTATCCAAATATTCTATTAGCACAATGCTTGATATACCATGTGGTGATTATAATTGGATGAAAGAGGTGAAAAAAGATTGCGACTATATTGGTGCTGATATTGTTTCAAAAGTGGTGGAAAGAAATCAACAATTGCACTCATCAGAAACAGTTAATTTTCAACAAATGGATTTAACAAAAGATTTATTGCCAAAAGTTGATCTTATTTTTTGTAAAGATTGCTTACAGCATTTGTCCGAAGAAAAAGTGAAGGAAGCTATTAATAATATTAAAAGAAGTAATTCTAAGTATTTGTTGGTAACGTCTTATCAAAAGACATGGCGCAATTATGACATATTTGACGGGGAATATCAACCTTTAAATTTATTGATCAAACCGTATTTTTTAAAAAAGTTCATATTAAAGATAAAAGAAGAATCAAAAGCTGCTGATGTCGAAGTTGACAAAACAATGTATCTATTTGATATTAATACATTACCATTATTTTAAGCAAGAAATATTTAAAACAACTACCGCCAACAACGTATATAAAACATAGCTATTAAAGGGTTTCTGAGAGGTTTGTGTGTATTTGCGAAGACCGCCAAATTTTTAGTTAATAATTATCCACATCAACAATAAAACGGATAGGTCTAAAGTCTTTCACTGCTTGGAAAACGTTTTTAACTTTCAGAATATTCTCCTTCGTTGCTTTTAAAGATTGCTTTGGAGGAATCTTAATCAAAACAATACGAATATATAGATTCCGAACCTTAGAAACACTTGGTGTAGTTGGTCCTAATACATTTTCTCTAAACACATTTTGCAAAGATTTACCTAACCATTGTGCGCCAGCCTCTACCCTATTAAAATCTCTATGCTTCAAGGTTATTTTTACCATTCTATAAAATGGTGAATATTGAAATTGCCAACGATCATCCAATTGCTCTTTAAACATTTGGTTATAATCATTTGTAGAAACTTGCTGTAATATTTGATGGTATGGATTAAACGTTTGTATGGCTACTTTACCTCTCTTCTTTGCTCTTCCTGCTCTTCCTGCTACTTGCACCATCAATTGAAAACTACGTTCGTGTGCTCTAAAATCAGGAAAATTAAGCATGTTATCGGCATTTAAAATACCTACAAGTGATACGTTACTAAAATCCAATCCTTTAGAAAGCATTTGAGTACCCACTAAAATATCTATCTCTTGCGCTTCAAACTGCCCTATTATTTTCTGATACCCATATTTCCCTCTAGTCGTATCTAAATCCATACGTCCCGTTTTAGCATTTGGAAACAAATCAGTTAATTCTAACTCAATCTGCTCAGTACCAAAACCTTTTGTGCTTAGCTTTTCACTTCCACAAGCGCCGCAATTATATAGCATTACTTGATGGTAGCCACAATAATGGCAACGCAATTCATTTTTATATTTATGATAGGTTAGACTTACATCGCAACTAGAACATTGCGGAGCAACGCCACACGTTTCACATTCTACAACAGGAGAAAAACCTCTACGATTTTGAAATAATATAACTTGTTCTTTTTCTTCTAAAGCATTGTGTATCAATTTAATTAAAGTATCCGAGAAATGGCCATTCATCCTCTTTTTACGATGCTTCTCTTTGATATCTATCAATTGTACTTCTGGAAGTAAAACATCGCCATGTCGTCTATCTAAATGAATAAATCCATACTTTCCTTCTTTAGCATTATGAAAACTTTCTATTGCAGGTGTTGCTGAACCTAATAAAACCTTTGCTTTATGCATATTTGCCAATACAATCGCTGCATCTCTTGCATGATATCTTGGTGCAGGATCAAATTGCTTGTAAGAGGTTTCATGCTCTTCGTCAACTATTATCAAGCCTAAGTTTGAGAATGGTAAAAATAATGAAGAACGAGCACCTAAAATTATTTGAGCTTTAGACTTACTGTGCAGTACATTATTCCAAACTTCTACACGTTCATTTATAGAATATTTAGAATGAAAAACGCCAATTTTACCACCAAAATATTTTTGCAATCTCGTAATCAATTGAGTCGTTAAAGCAATTTCTGGCAATAGAAATAAAACCTGCTTTCCACTATTCAAAACATCTTCAATTAAATAGGTGTAAACTTCTGTTTTACCGCTACTTGTGATTCCGTTTAACAAGCAGACATCTTTCGTTTCAAATGCTGTCTTAATTTCTTTTAAGGCTGTTTCTTGATGCGGATTTAAAATTTTTAAAGCGTCCGTAATTCCTTCGAAATTTATTCTATCTGTTTGAATAAAATAAAACTCAAAAATTCCTTTTTGCTCTAGTGCTTTTATAACAGCATTCGAGCTTGCAGAAGTGGTTTCTAAATCAGAAACTTTGATGGGTTTTTTAGCAGTTGCCAATTGAAAATAACCCAATACTGCTTCACGTTGTTTTTTTGCTCTAGATAATGATTCTAATAAATCATTTAATTTTTCATCAGTATATAAAGGGTTTAAGCGAACATATTTAACCAATTTAGGCTTATATTGTTCATATACTCTCTCCTTAATCACAATTGCCTCTACTTCTAGCATAGATTTAAGAATTGGGAATACCGTTTTCTTATTTAATATGCTTATCACTTGATTTACATTCAACTCAGATTGATGCTGTAAGGCTTCAAAAATTAAAAACTCATCATTACTTAATTCATGAGCGTCTTTAAAATCAGTATTGAGCAAAATAGTTGTTTCACTTTCTAACAAGAATGCTGAAGGTAAAGCAGCACGAAATACATCACCAAGAGTACACATGTAATAATCAGAAATCCATTTCCAATGCTTCAGTTGTAGCTCATTTACAATGGGAGATTCATCTAATATTTGACTTATTTGTTTTGCTTCATAGGCTTTAGGAGCCTCTGAATGAATCTCATATACTAATGCTGTATATATTTTACTTTTACCAAATTCAACCGTCACACGCATTCCTTTTTTTAGAAATTGTGACTCTGCTTCTGTAATACTATACGTAAAAAGTCTTGCAAGAGGAATGGGTAATATGACGTTTATGAAATGTACGATTTCGGGAAAATTTATTAGTGATTTTTATAAGATCAAATTTACACATTTTTAAAGATGTTGGATTGCAAAATTCAACTTTTCATAATTAATTATTAATTGCTCATTATTTTTTGGCACGCTGTTTGTAAAGTAATAATTGTAATGCTAACCAAGTATTATTAATTGTTAAATACTTATATCATGAAAAAAAGATTCTTACTTGTTGCAATTATTGCTTTATCAGCAATCTCAATGCAAACTTCAAAAGTTTACGCTACCAACTCTACCACAACTATTTATAATTCAAATGACAACTCAATGACATTTGTAGAGGATGGAATTACGTTTTCAGTTTTTGAAAATGGTGAATTTGATTTTTATATTAATTCTTTAGGGAATGCTGTTGGAGTTAGTTATGAGAGTCCAGGTGTTAGCATTAGTTTTAATTCTGGGTATGATTATGACCCTTATGTACAATATGATAATTATGGAGCAATTATTCAAATTGAAGGTACTCCAATCTATTATGATACGTATGGACGCGTCAATCGTGCAGGAGATATAAACATTCATTATAAATCAGGAAGATTGAACAGAATTGGTGGGTTAAACATATACTATAACAGTTATGGAAATTATTCACATTGCTCTGGGTTCATAAATGCTTATAATAGAAGTTATCTATATCATCCATATCACAACTGGTTTGTAAGGCCTTATTTTGGGTTCACAATTGTAAGAGTTAACCCTTACAGATATAACTACAATCCATATAGATATGCGTATTATAGAGATCATAGATATGCATACAAGCATAAAAATAATAGATATGATGTAAGACAACAAAAAAGAACGGTATACAATACTAGAAGAACTGATACACAAAAAAGAAGGTCACACAATGATTACAGAAGAAATGTATCAAGTACTAAAAGGCAAACTGCAACAAACACTAGTAATAATACGAGAACTATTACAGACAAAAACCGTGTAAGAACAGATAGTAATACTCGAAAAAATAATGGGATACAAAGAGTACAAAAACAGAAAAGAACAACAACTAAAAATACTAGAAGTGTAAACACTCAAAACCCAAGAGTTACAGATACTAGAAAAACAACTAGAACAATTCAAAGAAAACCAGTACAAACAAAAAGAACGGTTAAAAGAACAAGTCCGACTAGAAAAACTAATCCTGTTAGTAAATCAACTAGAACGACTCAGAGAAATCCAGTTCAAACAAATAGAACAACAATAACGGGTAAAAGACAAAGTAGTTCTCAAAGAGGTAACTCTACAACCAAGAGTTCTTCAAATACTAGTAAAAGAACCGCAAGGAAGTAGTAAATCAGCCCTTATTTCTATTACTAAATATACCTACATCAACAGTTGTAGGTATATTGTTTTAAAATAGATTATGCGAATTTAAGAATCTAAATCTTGAGTTTCGATTTGTGATTCATCTTGAATTACATCTTCTTTTTTAGTTCTTCTACTTCCTGCATACATATCATAGCGTACAAGTCTACAATCTAAATCTCCATTTTTAAGAGGTATTCTTTTAGAAGTTCTTAAACCTACATACTTTAAGGCTTCAATATCCGATGTAATAAACCACACTTTTGAATCTGGGTAACCATGCTTCAATGTATCCCCTATTTTTTTATAAAACTCAGCAGTATCAATATTTAAACGCTCTCCGTAAGGTGGATTAAATAAAATAGTTGTTGAACCAAATACTTCTTTCATAGAATTGAAAAAATTGACATGATGTATACCAATAAACTCATCTAAATTAGCATTCTTAACATTATCCTGTGCTTTTCTAACTGCAGATGGTGCTTTATCAAATCCCATAATTTTAAATTGCGGATTCACAATTTTCTTTAGTAATACATCTTGAATTTTGAAATATAAATCCTCATCATAGTCACTCCATTTTTCAAACCCAAACTCTGGCCTATTGATGTTGGCAGGTATATTACACGCAATCATTGTAGCCTCTATCAAAATAGTTCCAGAACCACACATTGGATCAATAAAGTTACTATGCCCATCATAACCAGAAAGCAGTACCAAACCAGCTGCAAGCACTTCGTTTATTGGAGCAATATTGGTTGATGTTCTATATCCACGTTTATGCAATGAATCACCTGAAGAATCTAAAGAAACAGTACACATCTCTTTTTGGATATGTATGTGTATTTTTAAATCAGGATGTCTTACATCTACATTTGGCCTTTTACTATATTTATGACGAAAATAATCGGCAATTGCATCCTTTGATTTTAATGAAATATAATGAGAGTTGGTAGTGAAGAACTTAGAGTTTACTACTGCTCCGATAGAAAATGTACCGTCAACAGACATATAATCTTCCCATTTTATTTTCTGAAGACTTTCGTATAAATCTTCTTCATCAAAAATCTTAAATGTTTTGATAGGCTTTAAAACTCTAATAGCAGTTCGCAAAGCAATATTTGCTTTATACATAAAACCTGTATCACCATAGAAAGAAACATTTCGAACACCTTGTTTTACATCAACAGCACCTAACTCTTTTAATTCTTTCTCTAACACTTCTTCTAAACCGAACATGGTTGTTGCAACCATTTTGAAGTTTTTACTCATCTACTAAAATTTTATGCAAAGATAGCGTATTTTTGCTTTTGTCAATTACAATTTATGAGTACATCTACAGATTGGTTTTCAACTTGGTTTGATACTGACTATTATCACATACTTTACAAGCATAGAGATTTTGAGGAAGCAAGGCTTTTTATGACAAATCTAGTGTCATATACTCAATTAAAAAAAGAGGATGAAGTATTAGATTTAGCTTGTGGAAAAGGGCGCCATTCTATATTCTTAAACTCTTTAGGGTTAGACGTAACGGGTGCTGACTTATCAAAAAACAGTATTCAATATGCTAAAAAGTATGAAAACGATACATTAAAATTTGTTCAGCATGATATGCGTGATTCTTTTACTTCAAAGTTTGATGCAATCTTAAATATGTTTACCAGTTTTGGTTATTTTGTAGATGATACTGAGGACATCAAAGTTCTTAGAAATATTAAAGACGGGCTGAAAGATGAAAGTAGTGTTGCTGTAATTGATTATTTGAATGTCAAAAAAGCAGTAAGTGATATGAAAGAGCACGAAACTATTGAACGAGATGGAATAGTGTTTAACATCACAAAGTCTTTGAAAGACGGTTTTATTATCAAGGAGATCGAAGTAATTACAGAAACTGAAACACATCAATATTTTGAGCGTGTAAAACATTTAGATTTTGAAAAAATAAAGATATATCTTGATACAGTTGGATTGAAACTTAAAGCATCTTTTGGGAATTACAATTTAGAAGAATATGATGAAGAAAAATCAAGTAGATTAATTTTAATTCTTTGCAAATGAGTTTTTTAATTTTATTTTTATCTGTAATACTTGGTGTTTTAATAGTCTATCTTTTAAAGCCAAAGTTGCATTTTACGCAATTATTATTATCATTTAGTGGAGCATACTTATTAGCAATCACTATTACTAATTTACTGCCAGAAGCATTTATTGAATCAAATAAAAATGTAGGTGTTTTTATTATTTTAGGACTACTGATTCAATTGATAATGGATTATTTTTCAAAAGGTGCAGAGCATGGCCATATTCACCATCATGGAAATAAATTTCCTACTATATTATTTTTCAGCCTATGCTTACATGCATTTATGGAAGGTATTCCTTTGGCTCATGATGAACACCAAGAATTATTATGGGCAATTGTTGTTCATAAACTACCCATTACAATTGTGTTAGGCAGTTTCTTAGCGCATTCAAACACTTCACACTTTAAATCACTTTCTTTACTCTTATTATTTGGATTAATGTCTCCTTTAGGGAGTCTAATTGGTGGAAATATCGACTTTTTAATAACTTACAAAACTGAAATAACTGCTGTAATAATAGGAGTGTTTCTTCATATCTCAACGATAATTATATTTGAAAGTGCTGAAAATCATAAATTTAACTTCGCTAAGTTTATTGCTATACTTTTAGGCTTTGGAGTTGCGCTGGCTATCTAATTTTTTTTTGTAGGTATAGTAAATATAAAAATTACCCTTTACTAGGTGTTTTTTATAAAGAATCACTTTTTTTTACGCTTCTTGAATCGTTCTTTTAACAATTCAAATCAAGTGTTCAAAAATAAATCAAGGAATAGAAATTTATAGTAAAGAAAGATAATAGACGGTTTATAATAGCCAAAATATTCACAAACTTCAAGGTTCGTTTTAACTAAAAAAATACTGCTAAGATTTAGCATGACTTTTTTAATTTGCGACTTCACTTAAAAATTTTATTCGCATTAAGCGCAATTCATCGTCTTCATAATCTCCATCAAATTCAGTCATTGCATCATCTATTTTATCAGTTTCTGCTTCCATGAAATAATCAAAAATTTCTTCCTGTTGATCTTCATCAAGAACATCATCAATATGATAATTGATATTTAATTTTGTACCCATAAAAACTATCCGCTGCATCTCTTCTACTAACTCACTAAATTGAAGTCCTTTAGATTTAGCAATATCCATCAAAGGTATTTTTTTATCAGTATTTTGAATAATAGATAATTTTAAAGAAGAATTAACTCCAGTACTTTTAACCACAAAATCATCTGGTCTAAACACTTCATTTTCTTTAACGTATGCGCCAATTAATTCAACAAAATCTTTACCAAATTTTTTCGCTTTCCCTTCTCCTACTCCATGAACATTAGATAGTTCTTCAATAGATATAGGGTATTTAAAAGTCATATCATCTAAAGATGGGTCTTGAAAAACAGCAAATGGTGGAACTCCTTGACTTTTAGCAACACGTTTACGTAAATCCTTTAGCATCGACATTAATTTCTCATCTACACCAACTGCAGCACTTTTAGAGTTTACAATAATTCCAGCATCATTAGTTTCATAAATATGATCTTCAGCCATCAGAAAAGAAAATGGAGATTTCACAAATTCTTTACCAGCTTCAGTAACTTTAATTACTCCATACTCTTCAATTTCTTTGCGAATTAAATTTGCAACCAATACTTGTCGCAATAATGCCGTCCAATAAAGTGCAGGTTTGTTTTTCCCTTTACCAAAAAATGGTTGCTCATTTGTTAAATGTGAATTTAACATGGCGTTTTCATTACCAACAATGGTATTTACAATTTCTTTTGGCTTATATTTTTCTTTAGTAAGAAGTACGATTTCTATCAATAATTTCACTTCAGCTTTTGCTTCAGTTTTTTTCTTTGGATTTCTAACATTATCATCCATATCAGCACCCAAACCATTCACTTCATCAAATTGTTCTCCAAAATAATGTAATAAATATTTACGGCGACTCATTGAAGTTTCAGCATAACCAACAACTTCTTGTAATAAAGCATGACCAACTTCTTGTTCTGCTACAGGCTTACCAGCCATAAATTTTTCTAACTTCTCAATATCTTTATATGCATAAAAGGCCAAACAATATCCTTCACCATCATCACGCCCTGCTCTACCAGTTTCTTGATAATAACTTTCTAGACTTTTTGGAATATCATGATGGACAACAAAACGAACATCTGGTTTATCAATTCCCATTCCAAAAGCAATTGTTGCAACAACAACATCAGCATCTTCCATCAAAAACATATCTTGATGCTTAATTCGAGTTTTCGCATCTAATCCTGCATGATAAGGCACAGCTTTTATATTGTTTACTTGTAGTACTTGTGCAACTTCTTCAACTTTCTTTCGGCTTAAACAATAAATAATTCCAGATTTACCTTCATATTCTTTTACAAATCGAATAATATCCTTGTTTACATCTTCAGTTTTAGGTCTAACGTCATAAAATAAATTTGGTCTGTTAAATGATGCTTTAAAAGTAGTAGCATCACTCATCCCAAGAGTTTTTAAGATATCTTCTTGTACTTTTGGAGTTGCTGTTGCAGTTAACCCAATGATTGGTACATCATCAATTTTACTGATAATTGACTTTAGATTTCTATATTCAGGTCTAAAATCATGTCCCCATTCTGAAATACAGTGTGCTTCATCAATGGCTACAAAAGATATTTTTTGAGATTTTAAAAACTCAACGTATTCTTCTTTTATCAATGATTCTGGCGCTACATATAATAGTTTAGTAATACCGCTAACAATATCAGCTTTTACATTGGCTACATCACCTCTATTTAATGAAGAGTTTAAAACATGTGCAATACCATGATTCGAAGAAATTCCACGAATAGCATCTACTTGATTTTTCATCAAAGCGATTAAGGGAGAGACTACGATAGCGGTTCCTTCTTGCATTAGCGCAGGTAATTGATAGCACATTGATTTTCCCCCACCAGTTGGCATAATAGCAAATGTGTTTTCACCTCTCAACAAACTTTTTATAACCTGCTCTTGTAATCCTTTAAACTGAGAAAAACCAAAATATTTTTTCAGCGCTGCATGTAAGTCAATTTCCTTCACAAACTATATATTATTAATCTAATTTTAGATACATTTGCAACTAAAGGTATAACATTTTTTTGAATCCAAAAAAAACTATTTTTTTGAAAACTGATACATCCATAATTGCACTTGCAAAACAAACAATCACTATTGAAAGTGATGCTATTGCGAATTTAATACATTTTGTTGACCATTCATTTGAAAGTTCAGTTAAACTTATTCACAATTCTAAAGGACGTGTAATCATTACTGGAATTGGTAAAAGTGCCATAGTAGCTAACAAAATTGTAGCAACTTTAAATTCAACTGGAACACCAGCAATATTTATGCATGCTGCAGATGCTATACATGGCGATTTAGGAAATATTTTAACTAATGATGTTATTATCTGTATTTCTAAGAGCGGTAACACTCCTGAAATAAAGGTGTTAGTCCCTTTAATTAAAGGGTATGGTAATAAAATTATTGCCTTAACTGGCAATCCCAAATCATTTTTAGGTCAAGAAGCAGATTTTGTATTAAACTCATATGTAGAAAAAGAAGCGTGTCCAAATAACTTGGCGCCTACTTCAAGTACAACAGCACAAATGGTTATTGGTGATGCGTTGGCAGTATGTCTATTAAATTTAAACGATTTTAGCAGCAAAGACTTCGCAAAGTATCATCCTGGAGGAGCTCTTGGTAAAAAATTATATTTACGTGTTTCTGATTTAGTTGAAAAAAATGATAAACCACAAGTATCAATAACGTCATCCGTAAAAGATGTAATAATTGAAATTTCTGAGAAACGCTTAGGTGCAACTGCAGTATTAGATACTACTAAAATTGTAGGTATTATTACAGATGGAGATCTCAGAAGAATGCTTAAAAATAATGATAGTTTCTCATCATTGACCGCTAAAGATATTATGAGTTTAAATCCAAAAACAATAGATGTAAACACAATGGCTGTTGATGCTCTTGAAGTTATGGAATCAAATAATATTTCTCAAATATTAGCAGAAGACAATGGAAAGTATGCTGGCATTGTTCACTTACACGATTTAATTAAAGAAGGAATTTTTTAAAAAATGGCAAAAGATACAAATGACATGTCATTTCTAAATCATCTTGAAGAATTAAGATGGCATTTAGTCCGTTCATTTGCTGTTATTAGTATAATTGCTATTGCGATATTCACATTTTCAGAAACGATTTACGAAGACTTTCTATTAGCACATTTAAGCGAAAACTTCCCAACATATCAATGGCTTTGTAATGGAGCACATTTATTTGGATTTGAAAGTAATTTTTGTACAATTACATTTACTACAAGCCTACAGAGTCTTGCACCTACAGGACAATTAATGAATCTTATTTGGACCTCATTAATATTAGGCCTTATTGTTTCTTTTCCATATGTTTTATGGGAAATATGGCGTTTTATTAGTCCAGGGTTACATAAAAAAGAACGTAGGAAATCAAGAACTTTTATTTTTTATGCATCATTTCTATTTTTTATTGGCGTGTTATTTAGTTACTATGTAATTGCTCCACTTTCTGTATATTTCTTCTACAACTTTAAAATTACAGATTTAATAGAAAATAAATTTGATTTCAAAACACATATAAATCTAATTACCAACACCTTACTTGGAGTTTCATTAATGTTTGAACTTCCTGTAGTTATTTATTTTTTAACAAGAATGGGTTTAGTAACTCCTCCTTTTTTAAAGAAATACAGAAAAATGGCGTTAGTATTAGTATTAATACTTTCTGCTATTATTACACCTCCAGATATTGCGAGTCAAATTATTGTGACAATTCCGATCATGATATTGTATGAAATTAGTATTTTTATATCGAAAAGAGTTATAAAACAGCAGCAGAAAAAGAATAAATAGGTCAGATAAACTATGATTTTAAGAGCAGAAAATATTCAGAAGCAATACGGAAGTAGAATGGTTGTAAAAGGCATTTCTTTAGAAGTTGAGCAAGGTCAAATTGTTGGACTTTTAGGACCAAACGGTGCTGGAAAAACAACTTCTTTCTATATGATTGTTGGTATGGTTCAACCAAACGATGGACATATTTATCTTGATGATGAAGAGATTACTGCTGCACCAATGTATAAGCGCGCACAAAAAGGAATTGGATATCTAGCACAAGAAGCATCTATCTTTAGAAAACTATCGGTAGAAGATAATATCTTATCTGTACTTCAGTTTACGGACTTATCTAAACGCGCTCAAAAAAATAAAATGGAAGAACTCATTGAGGAGTTTGGTTTAGGGCATGTTCGTAAAAACCGTGGAGACTTACTCTCTGGTGGTGAACGAAGACGAACAGAAATTGCACGTTGTTTAGCTTCTGACCCAAAATTCATCTTATTAGATGAACCTTTTGCAGGAGTTGACCCAATTGCTGTAGAAGATATTCAAAGTATTGTAGCGCAACTTAAAAATAGAAATATAGGTATTTTAATTACCGACCATGATGTACAAGCAACACTTGCAATTACTGATAAAACATACTTAATGTTTGAAGGTGGTATTCTTAAAGAAGGAACTCCAGAAGAATTGGCACAAGATGAAACGGTACGTAGAGTGTACCTTGGTCAAGACTTTGAATTGAAAAAGAAGAAGTTTTAAATCGCAGCGCGATAGGCAAATCATTTTATAATACTTGATATATGAATATTTTATTGACTAAATAAACCAGATTAGTACAATTCCCATAAACAATTCTATAACTCCCCAGAAATAATTCCAAAATATATTACTTCCTCTCTCACCTAAATTTTTTCCGAAAAGTAAGTGTCAGACGGCATCATAACTCCAGTTATTCTATTTTTTTTCTTATAACTAGACCGCAAAGAATATATTCCCCAAACTATTAGAAATATTCCAATTATTAAATTTACAATATTCATATATCTACTTCTTCATCAAATTCTCAACAACAGAAAACAACACATACAAGACTACGATTATTGGTATTGCAACAAATTGCAACCAAACAAGTAGCACAATAGATAATAGAATAAAGACATACTTTATCAAATTATTCTTAAAAGAAAAGTCTTTGAACTTCAATGAAAATAATCGAATATTCGCATTCATTAAATAACTCAGCACTAAAGTAACTGCTATTAAAAACCATTTATTCTGTATTAATTCTACAGCAAAATCACATGTATTATACTGCGTAATAAATGGCAATGATATTACAAATAATGTTGCAGCAGGAGTTGGTAATCCTATAAACGAAGTAGATTGGCGTTCGTCAATATTAAAATTGGCTAATCTGTAAGCGGCTGCCAATGTTATAATCAAACCTAAAAGAGGTAGATATGATATTCCTTCAGTAAATAAAGACGTTGGAGGTAATCCTTCTTCATTCCATAAAACAGAAGATTGTTTTAATAATTGATACATGATGATTCCAGGCACCACTCCACTTGTCACCATATCTGCCAACGAATCCAATTGCTTTCCTAATTCACTTTGCACATTTAAAATTCTTGCAACCAATCCATCAAAAAAATCAAAGAAAATACCAATCAACACAAAAACTCCAGCCAAAACTAAATTCCCTTCAACTCCCAGCATCACAGCGATTGTTCCTGATAATAAATTTATTAATGTAATTAAGTTTGGAATGTGTCTCTTCATAAGTGAAAATTTAAGTAAATATAGTATTTTTGAATTTACAAATTTCAAAAAAAACAATAATAAGTGCCACTAGTAGAATCTACTTATAAACCATCCTATTTACTTAAAAGTTCACATATTAACACTGTATTTAGAACTTTATTTACAACAAACAGGGTTAACTATACACGTGAAAGGTTAGAGTTAAATGATGGAGATTTCATGGATTTAGATTTTGTTTTTTCTAATTGTGATACACTCGTTGTTATTCTCCATGGTTTAGAAGGCAGTTCGAATGCAAATTATATTGCTTCAATTTCAAAATATCTAAGTAAGCAAAAAACAGATGCTGTTGTTGTAAATTTTAGAGGTTGTAGTGGTGAAGAAAACCGACTTTTCGAATCATATCATAGTGGTAAAACTGATGATTTAGATGCTGTAATCAAACATATAAATAAAGAACATAATTACAAGAAGATTATTGTGTTAGGGTATAGCCTTGGAGGTAATTTGGTCTTGAAGTATATGGGTGAACAAGGAGAAAACCTAGATAAAAACATAACTGGTGCAATTGCGATATCAGTCCCTTGTGATTTAACGGGTTCTTCGATTGCACTATCTAGATCAACAAATAAGATCTATTTATTGAGATTTATGATTACGTTAAGAAGGAAAACACTTCAAAAGTTAAAAAAATTTCCAAATTCATTTTTAAATAAACAGAAAATACGAGCGACAAAAAGTTTTAAAGATTTTGATAATTTGTATACTGCTCCTGCTCATGGTTTTAAAGATGCAGAAGACTATTATATAAAAAACAGTAGCAAACAATTTTTAGCTAAGATTACCAAGCCAACACTTTTGTTAAATGCGCTAGATGATACATTTTTAAACGATGAATGTTTTCCTTTTGAAATTGCAAAAGAAAATAAATATCTATTTTTAGAAACTCCAAAACACGGAGGACATGTTGGATTTAATTCGAAATTTATTGGTACAAATGGACATTGGTTAGAAAAACGTATTTATGACTTTATCAAAGATCACTCAATACAATAACTTCAGTAAAAACGTGTTAATTAATATATAATGTTAGATATTTGTAAACGCTAAAAAAAACTACTTGAAAAAATTACTTTTTTTACTAATTTTAATTTCACAAGCCTCTCAAAGTCAATCACTTCGTAAATACTCCAATGAGTTTTTAAACATTGGTGTAGATGCAGCATCGTTTGGTATGGGGAAAGCTGTAGTTGCAAGTACTTCTGATGTGAATTCAGGATATTGGAATCCAGCGGGATTAGTAAATATAAAAGATTATCAAGGTTCGTTGATGCATAATGAATATTTTGCAGGTATTGCAAAATATGATTATGTAGGTTTTGCGATGCCAATAAATAGTGAAAGTGCGCTAGGCTTCTCAATTATTCGTTTTGGAGTTGATGACATTCTAGATACAACAGAGTTAATTGACAGTCAAGGAAATATAGATTACAATCGCATCAATTTATTCTCTGCTTCAGATTATGCCTTAAATATGGCTTATGCTAAAAGATTGCAAATTCCAGGATTAAATCTAGGAGTGAATGCAAAAGTAGTTCATAGACGTATTGGTGAATTTGCTTCATCTTGGGGCTTTGGATTGGATGCAGCACTTCAATTTGAAAGAAATGATTGGCAGTTTGGTTTAATGCTTAGAGATATCACTACGACATTTAATGCTTGGAGTGTTGATGAAGAAAAGTTTAATCAAATTAAAGATGCTATTCCAGATCAAAATCAAGAATTACCAGAAACTGTTGAATTGACTTTGCCTAAAGCACAATTTGGAGTTGCAAGAAAGTTTGAAATTACACGTGATTTCGGTTTATTAGCAGAAATTGATTTAAATATGAGATTTACAAAAACGAATGATATTATATCGACAGATTTTGTAAGTATTGATCCTGCAGTTGGTTTTCAAGTAGACTATCTAGATATGGTGTTTCTTCGTTGCGGAGTTGGAAACTTTCAAAACATTACTGAGTTTGATGATTCAACCTCTCTCTCTGTTCAACCAAATATTGGAGTTGGTTTTAGATATGAAGGTATTCAAATAGATTATGCCTTAACAAATATTGGAAGTGTTGGGAATGCGCTGTATTCAAACGTATTTTCTATAAAAGTTGATTTTGATAATTTTAGATAAGTATGAGAAAACTATTTTTTATCGTACTATCAATACTTTGTTTATCATCTTATTCACAACATCTTAAACTTACAAATAACGCTGAAATTAGTGTTATAACTTGTGGTCCAGGAACAGAATTATACACCGCCTTTGGACATTCTGCTTTTAGGGTTAGAGACACCACAATTGGTGTAGATAAAATATACAATTACGGAACTTTTGACTTTGACCAACCTAATTTCTATGGAAATTTTGCTAAAGGAAATTTACTTTATTTTTTAAATGTTACAGAAACTTCACGGTTTCTAAGAGTATACTATCATGAAAAACGCTGGGTAAAAGGGCAAGTTTTAGATTTAATTCCAGCAGATACTCAAAAATTTTATGACTATTTAGAAAACAATACATTACCAGAAAATAGAGAGTATTTATATGATTACTTCTTCAACAATTGTTCCACAAAATTGTTTGATGTTGTAAATGATGTATTAGGTACTAAATTAGTAAAGCCTGAATTATTTGCAAATAAAAATTTAACACATCGAGAGTTAATGCAACTATATCTTGGAGATCAACCTTGGGGAGATTTTGGAATAGATTTGTGTTTAGGCTCAGTGATAGACAGGAAAGCAACTGCAAATGAATACTTGTTTTTGCCAGATAATGTATTTACATACTTTGACTCACTAAAAATTAATCAAGGATTCGTAAAGCCTTTAATTAAACGCACAGAAACAATTTTAGCAGCCAAAAAAACGGAGGAAAAGAAATCTTTGATAACTCCTCTCCTATTTTTCTCAATAATTGGTATGATTGTTATTTGGACAACTCTAAGGAATATTAAAAGAAAAAAACGAAGTAGAATTTTAGATTTTGGCCTCTTTTTTATTACAGGTGTTATTGGCCTTGTAATTACCTTAATTTGGTTTGCAACAAATCATATATCTGCAGAAAACAATTTTAATGTGCTATGGGCATTTGCACCTAATCTATTTGTAAGTTTTTACTATTTAAAAAAACAAATTCCAAATTGGTTAAGAAAATATTCTCTAATAACTTTTGTATTAATAGCATTAAATATATTGCTCTGGATTTTGAAAGTTCAGATCTTTTCAATTGCAATAATTCCAATATTGATGTTTTTAGGAGTGCGCTATTATTTTCTTTGGAAGTATACCTATTGACCTTTAAAGAATAAGACCGTATTTATAGTTTTTATAAATATCTTAAAGTCAAGAAAAAACCCTCTTTCTTTTATATAAAATAAATCATAGCGCAATTTCATTTTTTGCTCTTCTATACTATTAGCATAAGGAAACATTACTTGTGCCCAACCTGTTAATCCTGGTTTTATAACATGTCTTATAGCATAATAAGGGAGTTTCTCTTCCAATTCTTTAACAAACTCAGGACGTTCAGGTCTTGGTCCAATCAAGCCCATATCCCCTCTTAAAATATTTATATACTGAGGAACTTCATCCAAGCGTGTTTTTCTTAAAAAAGCACCAAATTTAGTTACTCTATGATCCTCTTTTGCTGCCCAAACGGCTCCATCAATTTCAGCATTTTTAACCATTGTTCTGAGTTTAATGATGTTAAACATTTCACCCTTCACTCCTACTCTATCTTGAAAATAAAACAATTTACCTCTATTAGCTACTACATTACCTAGTAATATTAATGGCAACATTAATAACAAGAAAACAATTCCAATCAATGAAACTAAAATATCAAAAGTCCTCGTTGTTACTAGATATAAATTACTTTCATGACTTCTACTAAAAGTTAAATAATCATAAAAAGAATCATTAAAATTTAAGTCCGGAAATAAAGATGTTATTTTTTCAACAAACTTTCTAGCGCTAGTAATTGAAACGCCATTTTCAAATAAATAAATTAATTGGCTATGTACTTTTTTAGATACTGAGATTTCACTTTTTGAAACTACAATTTCGGTAATAGAATGCGTTTCAATTATATCCTTTATTTTAGAATCGCCAACATTAAAATATTTGTATTCATCAAGCTCAGAAATTTCCTTCTCGGCTACATAACCTACTATCTTATTATCTGGCGCTTGTTTATTAATAATATCAATCAAGCTTGTAAGTTCTTCATTCTGACCAATTAAAAGAATATATTTATGGTATTTTGGCAACTTAATTAAACCGATGTATAAAAATCTCCAAACAGTAATGGGCACAAAAATTAACGAAAATAAATACAGAATTTGCAATCTACTTATTGGTAATTCTGGAGAAATAACAGGAGTAAAAATATAAAATATTGTAACAAATAAAGAGGTAATACCAATACTACGAATTACAAGATATCTACTAGAAGAAACTTTTAAATTATATAAATCAAATATTTGACCAAAGAATAAAATATAAACACAAAGAGTTATAAACCATGATATTATATTCGAATTTAATGATTTAAAATAATGTAGATCATAATTTTGAGAAATAAAGAAAATACTAAAAAAAACAACTAGTACATCTATGATACGTAAAGATAATTTACGTTCAGATATACTATATTTTGGGTTTTGGGGCATCCGAAAAGATATTTAAATATTGAGTACTCAAGAAATCAAAACTATGATATTTTTTAACATAATCGTATCCATTCTGACCAAACTTATGAAGTTCAACTGTTGACAAGTGATAGAGTTCCATAATACCGTCCTTAATCACTATAGCATTTTCGGGAGATACAATTAGTCCACAATTGGAAAGTTCAATAGGATCTTTTATTAGATTTGAAGATTCTAACACTGGTTTTTTAGCAAGCATATAGTCAAAGTATTTATTATAAGAAACTCCATGTTTGTATAATGGTGAGTTGTATCGGCCAACATAACAAACATCAAAATTCATAAGCATCGATTGCACTTGTGTTTTTTTAATCTTATGAATAAAAGTAATATTAGATAAACCTAGAGTAGTTTTAATAAATGATTCCTTTAAGTATCCATCTCCAACTATTACAAAATGAATATTTGAATTATCCGACATTAATTTTGCGGCTTCCATCAAGTATTCCATAGCGTTTGCTAAACCAATAGTACCTGCGTAACCGATGATAAATTTATCTTTTGGAATTTTTGATATTATTTCATCAGATAATACTTCGTTTCCAACAAATTGCTCATCTATTCCGTTTGGAATATAATTAAATTTTGATGGATCATTAGAAATTTTATTTATATAATGGTAGGAATTAGGAAGCACTGAAACAATCTGATCTGCTTTTATATATCCAAATTTTTCGATGAATCCCATTACAAGAACAATTGGATGAAATCTTGAATAACCCTTAAGGTGGATTGGAGTTTGTGGCCATAAATCTCGAACTTCAAAAATTAATTTTGCATTGTATTTTTTAGAAAGGAAATAAGCCGGTATTACTGAAAACAATGGCATTGAAGATATAATTATAACTGATGGCTTTGAGAAATTATCTTTTGGAATAAAAAACAACTTGAATGCAAAAACAATCATACTCCACAATTTAAATACACTATTTGGATTGTATTTTTTTATTTTTACCCAGCAAAAAGTAATACCCTCTTCAATTTTTTCTTTAGTAAAGGTATTTGAAGATATTTCAGGTTGATTGGTGAACAAATGATTATATGATCCAGAAAATATAGTTGTATTATATCCTTTTTGCGCCCAATATTTACTTAAAAAATAATGGCGTTCTCCCCAACCAGAATTAAGGTTACCTGCAGTTTGATTTAAAATCCAAATGTTTTTTTTCATAAAATTAGCACAAACTATAAATTTGAAATAACGGCTTTAAATTTTCCATTTTTTTCTTTTGGAATACTCTTCAAGTATTCAATTTCAACATTGACATTACCTAATTGACTTTGCAATTTTTTAATAATTAATTTTTCATTACTCTTATCAAAACCAGTATCTGGAATTAAATTAATTTGTATTAAATCAATTTTTTTTTGAATTATTTGTGCTGCTTTCAAATTAGGAATTTCAATAAAAAGAGTATGAAAACGAACCATTCTCTTACCATCTACATTAATTATTACGTCCTCAACCCTTCCTTCAATTTCATCCATCTTTAAAAATTCATGTGTAGATTGATCTTGAGCGACTTTGCCTCTATCTCCAATTCTATATCTTATTAACGGTTGATCATGATTTAGTAATCCTGTAGCGATAATCTCACCCGATTCACTAGGATTAACTTGCTGTCCGGTAATATCAATAATTTCCATAATCCCAGTATCAGGACTAAAAAGAAGTTCGTTTTTACTGTTTTCAGAAATTAATCCACAAGCTTCAACACCACTGTACGCATCAAAAACTTTGCATCTAAAAGCCTTTTCAATAGTTGTGCGCATTTGAGAAGTTAACTTTTCACTCGATGTTAATACAGCAATCAGTTTGGGACTTTCAATATCTAAATTTAAAATAAAATCTGCTAAAATATAAATACTCATCGCATATCCAACAAGATATTCAACTTTATTTCTTTTCAAACCTTCAACGTAGTTTGGAGTAGTTTCTCCTGATATATGATACGCAGAAAAATATGTTTGCTTTTCAGCGGCATTATATCTATAATAAGGTGCTTTTCCAATAACATTAGGCAATACACGTCTTCCCCCAATCATTCCTCTACTCATAGTGTGATTAACTCCAGCCCAATTTCTAACTCTAGTTTCATAAGCAGCATTCCAAATTTGATGCATTTCTTTTGAAAAATAAACTGAAATTGGAGTTCCGGTACTTCCACTACTTGAATAAAAAAATCCTTTTTTCTTATTCGTTGAAAGTAACGTTGTCTTTCCAAACTTTCTTAAGTCTTCTTTTTCAAGATAGGGCAATTTAGCTAAATCAGCTAATTGAAATTTTTCAAAATCAATTAAAGAGAATCCTGCTTCCTTATACTTTTCGGTATAAAACGGCACCGTTTTAAAAGCGTGAATCAATAACTTTCTTAGTGCTAAAGTTTGATATTCTAACCATTGAATATCAGTGAAAGATTCTCGTAATTTAAATTCTTTTAAATTATTATTGAATACCTTCCCTAAACGTCTATTCTTCCAATAATAACCATAAACAGTAATCATAGCATTTTGAAAAACTATTGGAATATTTGCATATATTTTGCTGCTAATTTTATTCATTTATTTTAAAATGTCTAGCCATTGATTGCGTATATATTTCCAGTCAAATTCATCAACTTTTTCTCTGGCATTTTTAACTATTACTCTTGTTTGCTCTGGAGAGTTTATTAATTCAATTATAACTTTTGACATTTGACCAACATTATCCTTTTCTACTAATCGTCCATGTATTTTATCATCTATTAAAAAAGGAATACCTCCAACATTTGTTGAAACTACTGGTAATCCAAGAGCCATTGCTTCAATAACACTTACAGGTGTATTATCAAAGTTAGTTGTATTTATAAAGATATCATAATCTTCAGCTTTTTTATTCCATTCTTCTTTTGGTAGTACACCTGTAATTTCAACTGAATCATTTAAATGCAACTCTTTTATTAATTTTTGAGTTAATAAAAGAGTTGTATCTTTTTGAGGTCCAATCATACATAGTTTAGCTCCTTTAAATTCTTTTTTAACTTCATATAAAACTCTTATTGCCATTAAAGGATTATACGTTTTATCAAAAGCACGAACCCATAATAAGTTTGGTTGAAAAATAATTCTTTTCTTGAACTTATAATTCTCAACTTCAAGGATATTAGGGATCAATTTTATTTTATAGCCTTTTTTTTCGAATGCAAATTTCAAATAGTTTGATGGCGAAATATTAATCAATGAATTATCAAAAATTTTACGTGATATTTTGGGTGAATTATTTATTCTATCTGGTAAATTACCACCATGTAATATAGGTATATATGGAATTTTATAGTGTCTTGCTAATTGTGATAACAAAAAAACATAGTAAAAATTAGATGTGCTAAATGTGTCTATTAATAATATATCAATGCTTTTTTTATTTCTAAAAAAAGTCAAACACATATCGAATAGTCTAAAAACTTTATTTTGTTTGTCAGAAGAAATAACAAGTTCAAAACCTTCACTTACAAGTAAATGAGATAAAGTATCTAATGTAGAATTATACTTAGATTTTTTTGATAAATTATTACCTATATATAGTATTTTCTTCATTTAGTTGTATTCTTATTAGGCTTAGTCCATAAATAAATCCTGGGAATGCAACTCTCATGGCGGAATGATTTATAGTCAAAAACCAAAATATGAAAAAGGCGCCTAAAAAAGCTTTGGCATATAATGGTTGGTTAAAGCTGTTAAATATAGGCACTACAAAAAGAATAATTAAAATAATAATTCCAATTAACCCATGCTCTCCTAATAGCCTACTTACTTCATTATGAGAAGCTATTATCATCCCTGTTTCCTCTAATCTCTTATATTTCCCACTACCTACTCCCATTCCAAAAACTGGATTCTCATACAAACCATCTAATTCGCTTTCAAAAATACCGGTTCGACCAGCACTAATATCTTGTTTAACAACACCACTTGCATTTCTGTTTGAGTACCTATTCTCTATCATCCCTCCTGTTACATCAGAAGTGTAAACCCAAATTGCTATTCCAACAAAACTGATAATTCCAATATATTTTAAAACATTCTGAGTCTTATTTTTACCGCTTAATAGAAATAAGGTAATGAAAAAGCCTAGAGCTAATATCCCTGTAATAAAGCCACCTCGGGAGAAAGTTAATAAATTCCTATAGAATAGGTATATGATTAATATAACATCTAGAACTAGGAAACCTGAATATTTTCTCTTAAAAAGAAGATGAACCGACAAGGAAAAAGCACCAACTCCTAATACTGTAGATACTTGATTAGGTCCAAAACCTCCAGAAGCAGCAAAATTTGCAACACCACCAAAGATAATAGTTTTTAAATCAGGTGTTTTAAAGTATAGTAAACTTAGCATTGCAATACTTGGCAAACCTAAAAAGAATAAAATCTCTAATAATTTATTAATAGAAATTTTTCTTTTATAAAAATAAAGAGCGATTATACCTAATGAAATAGGGCCACTCAAATTAAAAGCAATTGCTTTTCGTATAGACTCTGGATATGGAATTTCACTAAAAGATATTCCTAGAAGGAGTAGTAAAATATAAAACAAGAAAATTGGAGAAATCGCTTTCTTTTCGTTCTCTAAAAACAAGGCTAAAATAAGATAGGCAGCAATAGTGTATTTATGCAATTCATGGAATATCATTCCTTGACTCATTCTAAATAAAACTTCACTACCTGCTAAATATGCACTCCATATAACTGCTTGCTGCCTGCTATTTTTACTTTTTATAATATGTATAAATCCGATGCAAACAATTATCACAGCATATGCTTTTGCAAAACCTTGATTTAACAAAAAAGCACCTAAAAGTAAATGAAGAATCACTAATACAAACCTTGTATTTTTTAAATAATCTTTCAAGAATTATAAATTTTAAGCAATTTATGAATTATTTTTTGTTCGGAATAATTATCTAATATGTGTTTATTAAAGTTTGTAGCAAGTTTATTTCTTAAATCTAAATCACCAATTAATAATTTCATTTTATTGGCCAACAATAACTCATCTTCTCTAGGAACTACAAAGCCAACTTCTGAATTTATGACCACATTCTTACATTCACCAACATCAGTTACAATTACAGGCAATTTTGCTAAACCATATTCAAGTAAAGAAACTGGAAGCCCTTCAGATTTAGAACTTAAAATACCAATTGTAGATTCAGCAAGTACACTTTTAATATCTGTAATTCCATGATATAAATATACAGCACCATTTAATTTATTAACTTTAATAAAGTTAATAATTGATTTATAGTAGTCATCATTATAATGATTCCCAATAAGATGCAGTGACCAATTATTAAGGTGTTTACGCACTGTTTTAAATGCTTTTAATAGAGTTAAATGATCTTTTTGAGGTCTAAACCCTGCTACGCAAATCAAACGTTTACCGGTTTCGCCTTTTAGAATTTGAACCTGTTCAGTATTATTAAAACTTGCATAATTAGATAGATAATGAACCCTACTAAACTTTAAAACATTTTCAGACCATTTTTTAAGTAAATTATTTACGACAATAATTTCTTTGAAATAATGGGAGAATATTTTTAACGGTTGCTTTTTTCTATTTTTTAACTCTTCACTATTCCCATAATGATCATGCCAAACAATCTTTAGATTGGGATAAAGTAGTTTTACAAGTATTGCAACGAAATAAGATGAAGAGTGCGCATGTATAATATTAATTTTATTCTGAATAATAAATTTTTTCAATACAAAAATAGCGTTAAAGTCAAACCTATTTTTCCGCTTTAAAAATAAATACTCTACTTCTTTATTTAGTTTTAACTTTAAATTACCCTCAGCTCTTGTTGCACATAAAAATGATTCAACACCATTCTTTGATAATGAGTTAGCTATATTAACAGCCATCATCTCTGCACCTCCAACTGCAAGTGAATCAATTAATTGTATGACTATTAATTTTTTAATAATTTTTTAATTTCAGATTCAACCTTTTCAAGCGTATAATTTTGAGACCAACTTTTAGCACTTAAAATCTGTTCAGTATACTTCTTTTCAATTTGCAAATATGATTCAACAACACTTACAACTTCATCAACATTAGGGCTTACAATTGCTCCTCTATTGCCATTATCTAACATTTGTGGCACACAAGAAACAGCAGTAGTAATTGGCAAACAACTCCAAAACATTGCTTCAGCAACTACTTTTGGCCAACCTTCAGATTTTGAAATAAACAATAGAAAATGTGAATTTTGAAATGCTTTTTTAACAGTTAGTTTATCTACGTTTCCATGTAAATTCACGATTTCTTGTAAACTTTTATCTAAAATATAATCTCCTACTCTATCTCGTTGAACACCATCTCCATACATGTCAAGTTGTATATTGAATCCTTTTAATTTCAATTTCTCAACAACCTTAACACTCAACAATGGCTGTTTCCCTTTGGTAAAACCACCAACAAAGATAAATCTAATTTTACTAGAAAAATCATTTTTATTAATTTCTACAATGTCTTTTTTAGAGTATGTAGCAGTAAAGAACGGTAGAATGTTTTTTGATTGATTTTTCCATTTTCCATAAACTAACACATTTACATTTTTTGTTAAAAAAGTATTAGAAAGAATCCATTTTTGAATTCGATATGTAAATGGCTGTTTACTTTTTGGATCCCAATTTCCAGCATATTTTACTGTTTTTGGTTTGGATGGGAAAAACACCTGAACAATACAGCCTAATAAACCCATATTTCCCGGACAACGCAAATGAATATGGTCAGCCCAACGCATAGATTTATAAATATTAAAAAGAATAATAGGTATAACAAAAATAGATTTTAACGAATTTTTAATTGAAGTGATATCGAAGTATTTTACTTCTTTTAATTCAATATTATTATGGATATATCCAGCATCGATTGAAGTTGGTGAATCATTTGAAAAAGGGGCAATAATTTGAACTTCATCTACATGGCTAATCCACAAATTCATTTCACGCACATAAGGTTCATAAGCAACTAGTTGCTCCTTATTTTTCATATGAAATACGTGTGTAATTATTGCAAATTTCAAATTAATGATGTGTAAAAATTAATATTTTCTTGTACTATCTTTTCTGAATTAAATTTCTGTAAAACATCCTCTCTTGCTTTTTTTCCTAAATTTATTGCTCTTTCGGGATTAGAAAATAATTCTATTATTTTTTCTGCAATATCAATTGGTAAAAATGGATTGATTAACAATCCTGTTACACCATTCACAATAGCCTCATTTCCAGGTCCAATATCACTTGCTATAACAGGTTTAGCCATTATCAACCCTTCAAGCCAAGCAATAGGCATTGCTTCCATATGAGATGGGTAGACGCAAATTTCAGACTGTTGAATATATTGTGGAATACTATCATGAGGAACAACACCTACAATATTTATATTGTCAATATCTTCATTATGAATAAACGTTTTTAAATATTCGGTGTAAGATTTCCCATTTGTAAACTTCCACTCTCTTCCAATAATTTTAAGTTCAACATTTGGAAATTTTTCTTTAATAAAAGGTATGGCTTGAACTAATTGTCTAATTCCTTTTTTTTCACAAATAGTACCAACAAAAAGCAAACTGTATTTCTGAATAGGTAAATTTTCTTTTATCAAAAACTTATTTTCATCAACACTATTATAAATTGTATCGAATTTAAAATCGATATTTAAATATTTTTTTGTTTGATTTCCAACATAATTGCTAACTGCAATAAATGCATCTGCCTTTTTAAAGGATTGTTTTTCTTGAAACCCTCTCCAAAATAATGGTTTTTTATTTAACTCAATAGCAAAAAAATGATGTCCTCCATGCATTCTTATTACTTTTTTATACGATGCTTTTTTTGGCAAAAAAGCAAATGATAATTCTGACCCTTCAACGATATCAATTGAGTCAACAATATTAATTTCAATGAGTGTGTCATTAATACGTTTTGAGTTGAAAACAAACTTTGCAAACTTTGCTGTAGATTTTTTTATTCTATATATTCTAACTCCGTTTATTTCTTCATTTATATCTTTATGCTCATTATCAACTCCTACAACACTAACTAAATGACCTTTAGTTACTAATTTTTCACTTAAAAACTGTACAAATGACCCAATTCCGCCATGTGAAACATTTTTTTTAGGATACTCATTTGTCAAAAAAACTATATGCATGATATTAATTTTTTAGCAATATTTTCTGATGCATTTTCTCTATTTTCTGAAATGATGCTTAACCATTTTTCATTATCAAGTGTTGGATTATTCAACACTTTTTCTAAAATGTCTGAGATTTCATTTCTAGAATTTAACCAAACAACAGGTTTTAAATCTCCCATACTTCTAAAATGCTGAAATTTATAAATTGTATCAACATTCCATGTTTTAGAAATCACAGGGTTATAATTTACATAAACTGCAGGTTTATTAAAAATAGCGAAATCATGAGCCATTGTAGATCCTAAATTAATAACTGCTTCACAATGAAAAGCTGTACTAATCAACAATTTAATATCTTCAAACGTTGGGTAAACAGTTTGCCAACTTTCTAAATTATTCTTATCAAAATTCCATAAAGGAGGCGCGCTTTTTACTATTTCAGGATATGTATTGACAATATGGTCAAATCTTCCAGAAACGTCTACTGGTGCTCTTCTCAATAAAATTTGAATATTTAGTTTATTAGTAATTATTAACTTTACGATATCAGTTAAAAATTCTAGATCATAAGGAGAAGTTAATTCATCATCACCTGAAAAACATATTAACTTTTTGGTATTGTCTAAATTAAATTTGGTGTGAAAAACATCCTTACTATAAATATTTTCTTTGTTATAGTAAAACTCAAATTGAGGTGTTCCGGTTACTGTAATTTCATTCTCTTTTATTTCCGGATAATACACATTTAACTCTTGTTTCATGTATTCTGACCAAACAATATATTCATCAGTTCTTACTGATAATCTTGCTTTAGGCAAATTGTCCCAAGAAAAAATCGCACCAACAGTTTTAATTTTAAGCGATTTAGCAGCAACCACTATTGGTATGGCATTCATTGATCGCTGATGTGTTGAAAATACTAAATCAGGCTTTATCTCGTTCAGTAAGTTTTGAAAATCAATATTATTTTTTTCAATAGATATTTGATACTTTAATTCATATTTTAAAATTTTTGGGTAATTATTAGAGATTTTTTTTCCAACAAATTCGACCAAATTATAAAATGTTTTCTTTTTAAAAGTATTCTTTTTCGGTTTCCAATTAGTTAATATACTATCATTTTTTGTTAATCTATAATTCCTCAATAATCGTGCATAACATATGATCTCTCGAATCATTTTTTGGTAGTTAGACTCAACAAATAAAGGCAGCTTGATTGCTTTAAAAACAACAGCATTCACACTATTAATTTCATCTAAAGCCTCTTGAGAAATAGAATGCAGTAAAACTATTTCACAGCCTTGCTCAATTAGTTTTTTAGGAAGGCCAGAGTATAAGTAATTCCGAATACCAGTTCCATCAGGAATAATAAAACAAATTTTACTCATTATCTCTAAATTGTTTTTGATGGTTTAATTCCCAAAACTCTTTAGAAGACAGGCTATTTAAAAATAGTTCAGCACTATTTCCACTACCAAAACTTTTTGCATCAACACTAGTTTTAATTAAATCTGAGTTTATTGCGTTTAAAATTTCATCTGTACCATATCCGACATTGATAATATGAGAGTGTAGTGCTCTATTTTCTTGACGCGTTCCTATGTTTATAGTTGGTATTCCATAATATGGTGCTTCACGAATTCCAGCGCTTGAATTTCCTATAATAAAATCAGCAGATTTCAATAAAGTTAAAAAATATTCAAATCTAATTGAAGGAAAGACTTTAAAACTATCATTATTAGTTAATTCTTCATAAAAATCTATAATAAATTTACTACCTAAATCATTGTTTGGAAAAATAACAACATAATTTGATTGAGACTTTTTTAGAGCCTCAACAAAATTAGATGCATACGCTTTCATTTTATCAATTTCTGTTGTAACAGGATGAAACATCACAACTGCATAATTATCAAATGGAATGTCATAATAAGATTTAACTTCTTTTAAATCTGGCAAATTATCAGAAAACATGATGTCAATATCTGGCGAACCAATTTTATATATAGATTCTGGTAATTCACCCATTTGAATCAAACGCTTTTTAGCGCTCTTATTAGAAACGAAATGAACATGTGACAACTTGCTAACAGAATGTCTAATAAGTTCATCTATAGTGCCTGATAATTCTCCTCCTTCAATATGAGCAACCAAAATATTATTTAAACTACCAACAATTGCTCCAGCCATTGCTTCTACTCTATCACCATGAACAATAATTAAATCTGGGTTTAAGTTTTTTACATAGGATGAAAAACCTTCAATAGTTTTAGCCAATGTCAAATCCATTGTAGATTCATCTGTATAGTTTTCAAAAGTTGAAATATTTTTGAATCTACAATTTTGAACTTCAATTAATGTCAATCCATATTTTTCCATCATATGCATTCCAGTAACAAAAATATGCGGTTCTAATTGTACATTGTTTTGCAAAATTTGAATGAGAGATTTTATTTTACCAAAGTCAGCTCTAGTACCTGTTAAGAATGCTATTTTTTTATGATTATCCAATATCTTCCCAAGTTAGTTGTACATCGTTTTTTAAAAATTTTGTTGCTTTCTTCCCTAGAAGTGCATTAAAATCTTCTGCCAAAATTTCTCCTGTCCCTGGTCTTTTAATCCAAATATTTTCTTTAGTAAAAACTTCACCTTCATAAATATCAGCAATTGTACAAGCTGTTGCAAAAGCAAAATCAATTGTAACTTGTTCTTCTAAAGCAGGTTTTTTGGTTCCTCCTCGCATTTCCCAGATCAATTTTGAACCTTGAATCAAATTTTCAGTCTCTAATTCATCCATAGAGCAACAAATATCTGGACCTGTTCGCTCCATGTGATCAGTAAAATGACGTTCTAAAATACTTCCACCTAGAGCAACAGCACCAAAACATGCGTGGTTAGAAGTGGTATGATCTGATAATCCGAAAACTTTATTTGGAAACGCTTCATGCATTTCTGTCATCGCTCCAAAACGAACTAATCTGGCTGGAGTAGGATATAAATTTGTAGTATGAAGAATTGCTATATCTACATTATGAACATCAAAAATTTTAATCGCTTTAGAAACACTTTCAATAGTATTCATTCCTGTACTTAAAATTACAGGCTTCCCAAATTGAGCAATATGCTCTAATAATGGGTAGTTATTACATTCTCCAGAGCCAATTTTAAAAGCATCAATATCCATTTTAAATAATCTATCTGCTGCTGCTCTAGAAAAAGGTGTAGAAATAAATATCATTCCTTTACTTTCTACATATTTCTTTAACTTTATTTCGTCTTGTTCATTTAAAGAACAACGCTCCATAATCTCATAAATTGAAACAGTTGCATTTCCAGGAATTACTTTTTTTGCAGCTCCACTCATCTCATCTTCTACAATATGTGTTTGGTGTTTCAATACTTCAACTCCTGCTCTATCAGCAGCATCAACCATTTCAAAAGCTGTTTCTAAAGAACCTTCATGGTTTATTCCGAGTTCGGCAATAACTAATGGAGGAAAATTTTGTCCAATTTTCCTTCCTGATATTTCAATATGCGGTTTATTCATTAGGATGATTTTCTAAAATGTATTCTGCAAATTTAAAGTCTTCTTCTGTATCTATGTCTACTTGAGAATATGGATGATTTACGATTAATGGAAAATTATTTCCGGCTAAAATTTCTCCATTCAAAATAGATTCAGAATTGGTTATATAAAGCAAACCATTTTCGAAAAATAATGGTTCTAAATCCTGACTACGTTGCCCAAACTCATAATTAAATGGCACAAATTTATTTTTACTGATTTTTCCAAATTTTTGATGATTTCTTGAAACAGACATTAAGCTATCATAATTCTGCTCTTTCATAATTTTCAAAGCATCCTCCAATAAGTTTTTAGGTCTCAAAGGGTTTGTAGGCTGCAATAAAATAATAGTGTCAAAATCTTCAGGGATTGATTGGATAACATGTTTTAAAGCGTCTATTGTCGGAGATGTATCAATCGCTAACTCAGCAGGTCTTAAAATTACTTCGGCACCATAATCGATTGCAATTTTTTTTATGGCATCATCGTCAGTAGAAACAACAATTTTTTCTATACCATTTTCTTGAGCAAATTTAATGCTATGTGCAATTAATGGCAGACTACCAAGTAACTTAATATTCTTATTCGGAAGTCTCTTAGATCCACCGCGAGCAGGTATTATGGCTATATTTCTATTCATTAATTAAATAAAACACTTAAGTTATAAAAGTACTTAAAAAAGTAGTGATTTACTATATAAAACTAAACCATCTTTTTTAACTTATCAAAAGCTTTCAAACAATATTCATTGCCTTTAAATAGTTGATTAGCGTTTGATTTTTCATACACATTTTGAAAATCTTGATATCCTTTTGTAGGAATTTTCAAAAAGGTTTCTATATATCTTTCTTTGGGGGAAGACTTTAAATATCTAGACCTCCAAGCATCAAGCCCTTTTGATAAATGCATATAGTTTTGAGCATCCATTTGAGAAGAATACAATGATAATAATTTTTGTTTATTTTCTATTTCTTTTGAAATATCTACATAAAAATTGGGTAATAAATCAGTATGAACAGCATAGTTTATTATTGTTCCGCTATAATTTGAAGCTTTTAATGATTTTCCAAAAAAATAAGAACAAACTCTATGTTTTGGTGGTTGATCTATAGGCCAAACAGAAAAAACTGCACTCCATTCTTTATTCAATAAACTCACCAAATCATCAAAATGCTTTGTAGTAATATTCATTGAAACATTGTCAATTCCAATATTTTCAATAGATGCATTTAATTTACTTGCAACCTGTTCGGCTTCCTTTTTTCTTATTGGTATTGAATTTATAGGATTTGATAACTCGGCACCATCAGTTAAAAAAGCAATAGTTATTTTACAGCCTTTTTCTGCCAATTTTATTAAAGTTCCTCCGCAACCAATTGATTCATCATCTTGATGTGGTGCGAGAACTAAAATATTCTTTAAGTTTTCTAAATCCAATTCTTGGGGAACTAATACCTCTCTAAAATGATCTAGTTTCCATGCGCTTTCTATAAAATCTATATCTGTAGATTTATAAATTTTATCAACCAAAAAATTATAAGCTCCTTTTTCTTTTAAAGAAAAATAACGGTACTTATAAATAGATTCAAGTTTATTTAAAATTCTTTTAATCATGATTCCAATATTGATTTTTTCTTCCTAATAATTCGTCTAATTTTAAATTAGAAGGTTTGTAATATGCTGCCAATTCTTTTAGAATGGAAACATCTAATTTTAACTTTTCCCGTTTTGATTCTTTATAAAAACTTCTTAAATACTTTCTTAAATCTCTTCTACTATCTTTATTCTTGGTAATTCTAACTATTAATGCCTCTGTTCCTTGCTCCCAAAGGTCAAAAACCCATTTTAATATTGGTTTATTTGAAAACGATTTCCTAACATAAAACTCTTCTTTATTTGTATGCTGTGGTCTTAAATTTTTTCCAATATCAAAGTTTATATTCAAAAATTCACAAATGGTTGTCATCACTTCATCCGATTTATCAAGTAGTTCTTCTAAAATAATAACCAAAACTTGATCCTTAGGCACAAGTTTATAAAAGTGTTCTAAACTATCAACATATTTTCCTCTACTAATATATTGCAAATGTAATTGTTGCCAATTATTTAAAGAATCGTTTTCTTCTCTTCTTTTAGCACCTTCAAATGAAAGGTTTTCCCTTCCTTTTTTCAGTTCGTTAAAATATTGGCTTTCAGCACGTTTGACTGGGTCTCTTAAAATAAAAATGAATTTTGAATCGGAATTAAATTCAGCTATTCGTTCATGTGAAGGTTTCCACCACAATAAATCTGCATCTTTATACCCTATTGCTTTTCCTTCTAAATGCTTAAAAATAGAATTGTATTCTGCTATTGAATGATTTTCTTTCCAGCTACTAACCTGAGAATTTTCGATTGAATTCATCGAAAATAATTCTTGCTCAATAAAATAATCGTAATCGCTTTTTTCAAACATTCCAATATCGGGATGCTGCTTCAAAATTTCATATAAAGTTGAAGAGCCTGAGCGGCGTTCACCTGCAATTATAAAGTGTGGTTTAATCATAAATTGAATCAACAATTGTTAAATCTTTATCGAAAACGTGTTTTATTTCTTCAATTTGAGTTTCGCTTTTATTCCACCATTCTAAACCCAATAATTCTTTAATAATAGTATCTGAAAATCTTGGCTTAATTATTTTTGCTGGAACTCCACCAACAATTTGATAATCCTTAACATCTTTAGTCACAACAGATCCAGCAGCAATTACAACACCATTTCCAATTTTGATTCCTCCTAAAATAATTGCATTTTTCCCAATCCAAACATCATTACCAATAACTGTTTTATCACTAGTTTTATATTTTGACATTGCACCATTTAACAACCTTTTATTAATATAAGTTGTCATATGAATCATTGGGTGATTGTATGTGTTTATAGATGCGTATGGGCCAAATTGACAATACTTTCCTATTTCAATATCTCCATGAATTATATTGTGAGTGCTAAATGTAGTTGCATAACCTACTTTGACATTTCCATTAAAATTAGAAGCATCTAAAACAGCATTATTTCCTTCAAAATCTACATTTTGAAGTCCTCTTACTTGCCCACTTACTGAAACTCCATTCTTAGTATAGGCTGCATTTAGAAAATAATAAATACTTTTTTTAATGAAATTTCTAAACATAATTAATAGTTCTTAACACCTTTTTTATTTAAACCTTTGTAAGTTAGAAATTTATTCCAAATTCCTTTTCTACTCAAAAATAATGAAAAGAATGTAGATTTTATCTTATTTGAAATTTTTGAGTTTTTAATTTCTTTCAACACAGGCCTTTCTATATTGAATTCAATTTCATTTAGTTCAATAGTATCCATCCAAGTTTCATAGGAGTTTCCCATATGATAGGCATAATTGTCTTGTGTAGACAACCTCCAAAAACCATTATCGACAACTGGTGCATCTAAAATATCATTTTCACTAGTGCCACCTAGACTAAATTCTGTATATTTTTGATTTATAGAATTAAAAACTTCTCCTCTATACGTTCCAACAAAGTGTCCACCTCCAATTACTGCATATTTTTCTTTGTTAGAGATCGTTAAGTATTGTTCCAAATGATATTGATTATAAAAACTAGGATTTCCAATACTTTCAGCAAATCTTTTTAAAGCATTTGGGTTTTTTACACTAGTAAACTTCAAGTTACTCGAAAATAAATTATCAAATATGACATTATAAGTGAATCTTTTTAGGACTTTAGATGAAGGGCAAGGGTTTACAAACCCTGTTTTTGGAAACGTTTCGAAAACAGTATACGTTTCTTTTTGCCAATTGTTTAAAAAAAATACATCTGCATCTGAGATTGATATAAGTGGGAAATTACTTCCACTTAATCCTTTTAAAATAGCATTCAATTTTCCAATGTTAACTGTATGAATTAACTCATGAATTTTATTTGACTCCAAAAGACTCTCTAAATACGTGCGAACTTCCTTACTACTACCATTATTAATAATGGTTATAAAAGTCTTTTTATGAGAAGTTTTAAGAAGTGATTTTACTGTTAGTTTTAAAATTTTAAGACTATCCTTAAAATAATCCAAATTAGTAGGAATATATACTGGAATTATTACTTGATGATAATAATCGAGTTTTATATTTTCTTTGTCTTTATTAGGGTTATATCCTTTACGCATTAGAAAAGTTTCTCATTTCCAACAAAAAATTACTTAATTAAACTTTTGTAATTTTTTTATTGGTCTAATATATTCATCAAATATACTTAACTTGAATTTACTTTTAGAATCTATTGCATTTTTTCTATAAACAGCACTTCTCAATAATTTAATTGCTATTCTATGTAAAGTTATTGGGTTTCTAACACCCATTTTTAAAAAATTAGCGTACATTTTTTTTTCAAGACCTAAATACTTTACTTTTTGAGTTGACAATCTTGTTGGGTTATCATATTCTCGATAATAGGCTAAAGGTTCATTTATATAATAAACTTTGTGTCTATAAAATAATCGTTGGTAAAAATCAACATCCTCACCTACTTTTATAGTTTCATCAAACAATAAATCTTTTGTAAAAACTTTCTTCCGAATTAAAGGTGTTGGAGACTTTACAACCCAAATCCCTAAAGCATTCCAAAAAACATAACCAGAACGCTTATGAACTTTCTTTTCTGATGCGCCAATAATTTTTCCGGTTTTTACTCCGTTTATATCAATCACTTCTGCATGACCATGAACTAAATCAATATATTTGTTAAAATTTAAAATCTCAAGTTGTTTTTCTAATTTATCTTTTCTCCACAAATCATCATCGTCTAAGAAGGCTATAAATTTTCCTTTAGAATTTAAAACTCCATAATTTCGTGCTGAAGATACCCCCCCATTATCTTTATAGTGATATATACATTGTTCATATTTATTACAAATATTTTCAGCATAACTTTCCTTAGAACCATCATCTACAACTAATATCTCAATGTCGTTATATGTTTGATCAACAACACTTTCAATTGCTAATTCCAAATAATCTGGACGATTATAAGTTGTTATTATTACACTTATTAATGGGTTATTCATTGAATAAATTTTATGTTATTTTAGTTAAATAAAATTTAAATAGCAGTTTTACGTATTTTAATCTTAAATATTTCACGTTCTCAATTTTTAAAATTGAACTAATGTTGAACATTTTAGATTTATTAGTATTTATATAAAATTTTATATAATGGTTTATAAATTCCTTATATTTAATAGATTGCTCAAAATAATTTAAATAGTTTGCCTTTTCGTGATATACAGACTCCAGATTAAATTTCGACGTTTTTGTTGTTGTGGAATCATCATGTCTTCTGAAAAAATTTAATTTTTCATTTAAAAAAATAAATGATTTCTCTTGTAGCAAATAAGTCCACAAAAATAGATCTGATGATTGTTTATTAGTAAATATTTTATCAGGGATTTTACTGCTAGTATTCCTAAACACAACACTACTACCATTGGTAATATAAGTACTAAAAGGCAATAAGTCAATTAGAACTGAGCCATTAAAAACTTTAAACTGACCGTCTAAAACATTAAGTTGTTCAGTTCTTTTGGTTGAATCATATAAATGATTTTCATCAGTATCCACATATACACTTGAACAAAATGAAAGTGCACAATTTGGTTTTTTTTCCAAAACTTGAATTGATTTTTCCAAGAAGTTTTCATCAGAATAGTCATCTGTTTCGGCTATCCAAATATATTCTGAATTTGCTAGTTCTATTCCTTTTTTCCACGAGTTATAGCCACTTCCAGAATTTGTTTCATTTATTATAAAATGCTTAACCTTGTTTTTATTTTCTTGTACAAAATCATTCAATACCTCTATACTCCCATCAGTAGATTGGTCATCAATAATGATCATCTCCCAATCTTTAAAAGTTTGATTTACAATCGAATATAGCCTTTTTTTTAAAAACTTTTGATGATTATAGGAAGGTAATATTATTGCTAATTTAGGCATTTTTTAATTTTATATTTTACCAAATGGTATTTTATGCAGGTGTTTCTTCATTTGTAAATCACCACTTTTAAATAAAATTAAAAGAGTAAATAAGATTATAAATTTGAGGTACCATAAAAGTTTCCTAAAAACACCTCTATTAAAATTTATTGAATAATTAATTGATTTAAAAAATAATTTAAAATGATTTCCTCTATACATTTTTCTATAGGCAATTGTCATTATTTCAACACTTTTAACTACAATGTCTTCACTAGTTTTCCTTTCAATTAAACTGTCTATCATATATTTACGAACTTTAAATTCGCTTATCAAACTATTAACATTCATTTTATTGAAGTCTGATGTTAAATTTTTTTCATGTTGTCTTAAATAAACCCCTATATGATTTGAAGTTATAAAATCATAAGATTCATTAAAAAAAATACGCAAGTTAAAATCTAAATCTTGTGCCCTATGCAAATTTTCATCAAATGAATAATCTTCAACAAAGTTTCTTTTCCAAACAATCGCCCATGTGCCAAAATTAATTTTCCAAGTAGCATAATCCTCAATAAGATTATTTGTTTTATTTTTTTGAATTCTAATAATATTTGAAACATTCTCTTTAAACACTTCAAAATCAAATAAAACAAAATCAACATTATTGTTTTTATCAAATTCTTTAAAAGCTACTTCTAAAAAATCAAACGCCATTACATCATCGCTATCAAACCAATTAACATATTCCCCTTTTGAAATTTCAAAACCATAGTTCCTACAGGCATTTGCTCCTTTTATTCTATCAACTGGCCTTTCATAGTATTGAATTCTTGAATCATTTTTTGAAAAACTTTCAATTAATTCTTCTGTATTATCACTGCTACCATCATCAACTATAATACATTCCCAATTAGTATATGATTGCGCTATAATACTTTCAATTGTTTCTGCAATTAAATATGCACGATTATATGTTGGGATAATTATAGAAACTAGATGTTCTTGCATAGTGTTTTAATCAGTTATTCATCAATACTCAAATAATGAGTATTTACTTTAGTATTGATTTCTCTACTTTTAAGTATTCTAGGAATAATACCTTTCATTAATTGATATTCTTTTATGTAATAGTTTGCTTTTTTTAACTTTAACTTTAATATTAATTTAAATATCAATTTCTTTAAACTCTTCGGTTTATTTAACATGTCAACTTCTAGATTAATATTTGCCCAAGAAGTTTTTAAATAGCGTTCTCTTAATGATAATTTTTCTGAACTTGAAAGTAAACGTTTTTCTTGACTACATTCTCGATCATGATTTATATATGTTCCTGGAACCACACCAACTTTAAATTTATGAAACAATATTCTTTGGCAATAATTATCATCTTCTCCATAGTGAAAAAATAAAGGGTCAAATCCTCCAACAGTTTCAATTGTTTTTCTTGGTAGTAACCATGCAGCAGCATTTACAAATGGGACTTCATAAATACTTTTTGAAAAATTATTTTTAAATGCTTCAAATAGTATCTTTGTATTTTTCTGCATATAATTTAAAAAATTTAAATCAAAATCATTCCCTAAACCATTTAAATGGATTGGGCTTATAACTCCAAACTCTTTATTTTTCAAAGAAACCTCTATTAGCCTTTCAATAGTTTCTGGATATAGAAAAGTGTCTTGATTCAATAAAAAAATAAAATCTGAAGAATTATTAAGCGCATAACTTATTCCCAAATTATTTGCTGCACCAAAACCTAAGTTTGTAGTTTGCGCAACTAATACAATTTCAGAATAATTATTTTTAATAAATGAGACTGTACTGTCAGATGAGTTGTTATCTACTACAACTACTTTTAAAGGAATAGAACTATTCAAAACACTATCTAGACAGTTTTTGAGCCAATTCATTCCATTATACGTTACAATAACTACATGTACTATCATAATAATGCATCAAGATACGCTTTTCCCCACTTTTGACAAGGTTCTAGATGATTTCCCTCTGCCCATTCATTCCAAGCATTAATAAATATAAATTGATCTTCTAACCCGTCAAAATTCGAAGGTTTTATTTTCTCTTGATACCAACGTTTAAAACCTTCAGGTGAACTGTTAATAAACATCGTAGCGTTTTGACCTACCCGTCTTGATGAATTATCCCACATTGGACACACTCCAGGATACACTCCAGGATTTGAATTTTTAATATCAAAATCTATAAAATCTTTATAATCAATAATTAAATCTTTTTTTAAAGGTTTCTCATATTCCTTTATCGTACTAAATTTCTTTTGAAATTTAGATATTATTCGTGTCAAAAAATTTGGTTTAACAACTACTTTTTGAGATCTTTTTTTAGCATTGTATAATTGCATGGATTTAGAAAGTGGTTGAAATTCAATAATAGCATCAAAATCAAATTGCTGCATTTCTTGCTTATCCATGCCTATCCAACGCTCGAAACTTCCTAGATAAAGCTCCATATTTTCTTTTTTTGCTTCTTCTCTGAATATTGCAATAGTACTTTCCATATCTGGAAATAAATCAGGTTTATAAAAAATGAAAAAAGGTTTCCCATTAACTTTAATATATCTTTCGTCTTTAAAACGTGAAATTAAAAACTTAATATGCGCTCTATCATCTTTTTCAGAATAATCTTGCTTCAATAGAACATCTTCTGTACTCCCATCCCAAGCCCTTGTCCAATTTTCATTAGCCCAACAAAGCATAAAAGGAAAATCTTCATTTAGGTTTTGTAATTTCCTGTCTAAAGGTTTATTTAAAACTCTTTTCCCATTAAACCAATAATGATAATAGCAAAACCCATGTATTCCATATTCTTTAGCAAGTGCTTCTTGTGCTAACCGAGATTCTTCAAGTCTTAAATCATAAAAGCCTAAATCAGAAGGCAAATGTGGCTGATAATGACCTTCAAACTTGGGATTTGCCTTAGCTACATTTGTCCATTCTGTAAAGCCTTTACCCCACCATTTGTCATTCTCAGGTATTGGATGGTATTGTGGTAAGTAAAGTGCAATTGATTTTGCTTTCATTTTTTAAACATACTAATTTTAGTTAATCAAATATCATTTAATTTTAAATTTTTTAAATATTATTTTCACAAAATTCTCAAACTTAAATCTAAACGGGTGATTCTTTTTTTGTAATATTTTCACTTCTGGAAAACGCTTAAAACTTGGAGAATTAATTAGTTTATCAAATAAATTAATTCCAAAATACTTTAAAATATTATTTATAAAATCTACTCCAAACTCTTCATCTTTACCATCTGTTGATAACCCACCAGAAAAGAAATTTGCTATAATAACATCAATATAATAAAAACTTGTTTTAGACATACAGCGCAAATTAAAATCCCAATCTGAACACGTATTATAATTTAAATTTAAAAAACCAATCTCATTTTTTATAAATTCAGTATTATAAAACATTGCTTGATGACTAATGTTTTTATTGAATAGTTTTTGAATACTAAATTCTCCATCATATACATCTCCATCTTTTGCCCAACCTGTATCTCCTGCAATTTTTATATTTCCATAAAATACTTTTGCCTTTGTTTTTTCAATTGATGTAAATACCTTTTCTAGAGTTTGTAACTCATAAATAGTATCATCACTTCCAATAAAATAAATCCAATCTCCTTTTGCAAGTGCAATTCCTTTATTCATTGCATCATAAATTCCTTTATCTTCTTCAGAAGTTATAATGATATTTGGGAACTCTACTTGATATTTTTTAGCAATCTCTACAGTTTTATCTTTTGATTCTCCATCAATTATTAATATTTCAACATCTTTAAAAGACTGATTAACTATACTTTTAAGTGTTTTATCTAAATCCTTCTCAGAATTATAGGTCGGTATAATAATGGATAATCTCATTTATATAAATTAAACCATGTTTGGTTTTCCAATTAACAATATACTAACTTTAATAATTATTTTTCTAAACAATCTGTTTTTAGACCCAATATTTAAAATTTTTAAACTCTTAATTTTAATCTTATCCATTAGATTTAAAATTTTATGATTATTTTCCAATGAATTATTTACTTCATCTAAATAGGCATCTGTATTACTAGACTTCTGACCATCACGCTTTCTAAAAGCGGCTAATTGTTTTTTTGTACAATACATTTTTTTAAATTGAAAAAAACGCATCCATAAATCAAAATCTGATGCTAATTTATAATCTAAATTCAAATATCCTCCTGTTTTGTTCCATAGATTTCTTGACCAAAAAGTTGACTCTTGTTGAATAAACGAAAAACTCTCTTTATGGTTATTCAAATAGAAATAAAACTTTGAAAAAACAGCATCTCTTTGAAGAATTAACTTTCCTTTTTCATCAATTACAGATGGGTATCCTTGAAGCCATTCTACTTTTTCATTTGATTTAAATATGGAAGCTACATTGTCAAGTGAATTATGCCACAATACATCATCAGAATTTATCCAACACATTATTTCTCCAGTTGACCTAGAAAACCCTTTATTTATTGCGTCATACATTCCTGCGTCACTTTCACTTACCCAATAACTTAATTTATCTTGATATTTTTTTATTATTTCTAGTGAATTATCTGTACTGCCGCCATCAATAATAATATATTCTAGATTTGGATAATTTTGATTTAAAACAGATTGTATTGTTTGTTCAATATAATCTCCTTGATTAAAGTTTGGTGTAACTACCGATATTTTAGGATAATCTTCTGTAAATATCAAAATCTATATGTATGAATTATAAGAGAATTCTTTACTGTTAGAAGGGATAAAAAAAGTATCCATTTGCCAAAAAGAATCATCATATTTTCGTTGCATAAAATCGACCATTTCAATTGAAGAAAAGCCTAATTTTTCCATATAACTACACATTTCGTGATATTTAAGGCTGTCATCAGTTAGTTTATAGTTATAGGTTTCAATAATTATTAACGCTGCATTTTTAATCAATTCTTTTGCACCTTCTAGTATCGGCACTTCAAAACCATGCGTGTCAAGTTTAAGTAAATAAGGACCTTCTAATTCTCTGCTTTCTATTTCGCTATCCAGATTTATCATTGGCACTTCAATACAATTTTTTTCAAATTTTTCTGTGGATGCTATTCCTCCAAAAAGTCCAGTATTGTCAAAATAAATAGTGCCATTTTCTTTTCCAGCAGCTGCAATTATATAAGCAACATTTTCATTAGATTCTTTAAAGTTTATCAAGCCTTCTTTATGATCTTCTTGAGCCTCAACCAATAAATATTTTGCCTCTGGAATAATATTCATACACATTTTTGACCATCTTCCATCTGATGCTCCTACATCAATCACTGTATTAACTTTCAAACCTCTATTAACGCAACGCTGCAAGGCCGTTTGCATAGTAAACGGTGTATTATATTTATAAATAACAATAGGTGTATTTATTTTGTATACTTTATAACCAAACGTTTTAAAAACTCTTTTAATTATTTTTTTTATTTTATCTATCATTATTAATTATGCGACTGTATATTAGTTTTTTTTATTAAAATTATAAGATACTCTAAAAAAGAATGTCTTGACTATGGCTAGTAAAAGGCAACTCTTTCTATTACTCAAACAGAAAAGCTAGATGGCTGTCCAAATAAAAACTTATTGTTACTTTCAAATGTTCTATTTTCATTTTAATAATAAATTGTTGAATTTAGTCAAAATATTGTAAATATTTTTTGCATAAATTTCAGAAGTATATTTTTGTTCAAAAATTTGTCTCCCATTATTTCCCATTTCTATTCTTCGTTCTTTATTTTCAATCATGTAAATCATTCTCTCAGCTAATTCTTTATAATCAAATTCATAAAACATTCCATTAATGTTTTCTTCAATTAGCTCAATAGTACCACCTTCTTTATATCCAATTGTTGGAATATTTGAAGCCATAGCCTCTAAAGTAACTCTACCCAAACCTTCTTTTTTTGAACACATCAAGCATACATCCATTTTTAAAAATGCATCAAATGGATCTGAAATATGCCCCCAAAATTCAACATTATTTGATATTTCAAGCTTATTTACCAACTTTTTTAATGGTAATTGCCCCCCAAGTCCAACTACTAATAATTTTGAACTTGGATGCTTTTGGGCAACTATAGAAAAGGCTCGTATTGCATCTTCTTGGCCTTTATTTGGGTGAATTAATCCAACTATTCCAAATACTACTGATGATTTATTAGGCTTTTTTATTACTTGTCGCTTCTTATCTAATAATACTAAATCATTTATACTTAAAACACCATCATATTCAACAATAATATCTTTAATTTGATTTTTCGTCTGATAATTCACCTTAATAAATTTAGAAATTGCTAGTACAATTTCTGAATCATTAAAACTTTTATTAATTGTTTTAATGTTATAAAACCATTCCAAATTATAATGTTCTTGTGTTTCTCTTAGATGCCATATATGCGGAATTTTATATCTTTTAGCATATAATAAACCAAAATTAAAAACAGAGGAATTTGAATAAATAAATTCGGGTTTAAAATTATCTATCTTTTCATTCAAAAAGTTTAAATATTTTAAGTTATTTTTTTTGTGGTTAATAATTCGTCCCCAATTATTGCCAATAGTAATAATTCTTTTAAATCTATTTTTAGGCAATTTGGGAATTTCACCACACCATCTACTATATTTTTGAATAATAAAAGGAATATTTTGTTTTTCAAGAACTTCACAAATTTCTCCAAATTCAGGAACTACCAACATTGGATTTACATTGTATTTTTCAAGCCCTTCTATTAAAGTTAATAATGATTTATTTGCTCCATAAAGAGCTGTGTAATGCGTTAT
>TARA_B110000090_G_scaffold44470_1_pt1 | contig 51260 bp, 51 predicted proteins | sample TARA_B110000090 | Tara Oceans TARA_B110000090 (sample SAMEA4397239) | marine metagenome | biome: Polar Biome; feature: [SRF] surface water layer (ENVO:00010504); material: water (ENVO:00002006), including particulate matter (ENVO:01000060) such as... | depth 5 m
TGCTTTCTTATCGGCTGCTTTCTTTTCTGCTGCTTTCTTATCGGCTGCTTTTTTGATTGCAGCAGAATCAGTCTGCTTTTGTCGGGCTAACAACGAATCTAAATCAATCAGGGTTGCTTCAACACGGTGCTTTATCAGCACAGGTGGTGTGCGTTGACTGTTGCTCTGCCATTCTGAAATAACAATGAAGGCCACAAGGATATGTACAATGAACGCAAATATACTGGGTAAAATATAGGTGTGGTCTAGTTTCACGGACTTTCCGAAACCAGCCCAACACTTTGGGCACCAGCCTGCTGTAACACGGTCATAATTCGAACTATATGCCCGTATTCGATGGCCCTATCGCCCCGCAATAACACTGGTGTATCTGGAGCACGTTGCAATATTTTTCCTACTTGTACACTAATGCGCTCTAAGCTAATGGGCTGCTTGTTATTCTCACCCAATTCCAAGTAATAATCACCTGTTTTAGTAACCGAGATCACTAAGGGTTCCGATAGTTCATCGCTGGCTACTGGGTCAGACTTAGCTTGAGGCAAATCTACATTTACCCCTTGAGTCAACATTGGCGCGGTCACCATAAATATAACTAACAGCACCATCATGACGTCGATATAGGGCACTACGTTTATTTCTGCGTTAGGTTTATGGCGCTTAGTTCTAGGCCGTCTAATATTACTCATAATGAAACCTATAGCTCAGATGCGTGGGCTTTTCGATGTAAAATGCTCGAAAACTCTTCTGCGAAAGTCTCATAACTAGATAATATGGAATCAACTGTGTGGGAAAACCGGTTATAAGCGATAACTGCAGGTATAGCAGCAAACAAACCCATAGCCGTAGCAATTAGGGCTTCTGAAATACCAGGCGCTACAGTGGCCAAGGTGGCCTGATGGGCATTAGCGAGCCCTCTAAAAGAATTCATGATACCCCAAACCGTTCCAAACAAGCCCACGTAGGGACTGGTGGAACCCACACTTGCCAGAAATGACAAATGAGCTTCGAGCTTTTCTTCTTCTTTAGCAATAGCTACACGCATGGCGCGCTGAACGCCTTCCATTACCGCATCACCATCGGCGTCAGTTTGTTGCCTTAAGCGGGTAAACTCTTTAATACCAGCACGAAATATGTTTTCTGCACCATTATCTGGGTTAGGTTCGGCACTGACTTGACGAAACAATTGACTTAAATCAATACCTGACCAAAACTGCTCTTCAAACGCCTTCATATTACTGCGGGCATATTTTAAGGCAGTGCGGCGCTGAAAAATCATCACCCAAGACATGACCGAGGCGATCAACAACAAGAGCATGACTATTTGCACCAAGAAACTGGCGTTCAAAATCAAACTCAATACTGACATTTTATTGTCCACAGACGACTCCCTTCAAGGCCTTACACATTTTTCTATGCAAAGCTGATACACAATATAGTTGTATAAACACGGTAATGTTAAATTATTTTTTCCATGTTACCAATTTATTAGCATTTAACTGGCTAGCAATAATACCATTATAAACACTAAGTTAGCTCAATAACTCTTGCTTTGAGCTGTGCCTTGGAAAAAAGTTCCAACTGCTGCGGCGTCTATTTAACTTTTGGCACTGCCTTTAGCAGGAACAAGCCCAAAGTGATCATAAGCTCGATCAGTTACAATTCTGCCTCTAGGCGTACGCATAATAAAACCCTGCTGTATCAGGTAAGGCTCCAGAACATCTTCTATGGTTTCTCTTTGCTCGCTAATTGCTGCCGCCAAATTGTCAATACCAACAGGTCCCCCTGCAAACTTCTCAATAATTGCCAGCATCAAACACCGGTCCATGTGGTCAAACCCGAGGTGATCAACATTGAGCATGTTTAGCGCTTTATCTGCCACATGATCGCTAATTACGCCGTCAAATTTAACTTCAGCATAGTCACGAGTTCGACGCAGAAGGCGGTTGGCAATGCGTGGAGTGCCTCTGGATCTGCGGGCCACCTCTGCGGCGCCAGAAGCCTCTATTTGTACTTCGGACAAATGTGCAGAACGTAAGACTATGGTAGTTAAATCTTCTATTGAATAGTATTCCAAGCGCTGGGTAATACCAAAACGGTCCCGCAAAGGAGACGTAAGGGACCCGGCACGCGTGGTTGCACCAACCAGTGTAAAGGGCGGCAAATCTAGCTTAATCGACCTTGCAGCAGGCCCTTCCCCTATCATAATATCTAATTGATAGTCTTCCATTGCTGGGTAAAGAATCTCTTCTATTACAGGGTTTAGACGATGAATTTCGTCAATAAATAACACATCTCCGGCTTCCAAGTTGGTCAGCATGGCAGCTAAATCACCTGCTTTTTCTAACACTGGACCAGAAGTCGTTTTTAAATCACCTCCCATTTCATTAGCAATGATATGGGCAAGTGTGGTCTTGCCAAGGCCAGGAGGTCCATATATTAGCGTATGGTCTAGAGCCTCTGCTCTGCCCTTTGCTGCAGCAATGTAAATCCCCATTTGCTCTTGAACCACCGGCTGACCAATATAATCCTTCAACAACTTTGGTCTAAGAGCCCGCTCTAAATGGTCTTCACCTAACTGACTTACCTCTTCTACTGGCGAGCCAAAACGATCCGCTTCTATCATGCCATACCCATCATTGTTAACATTTGTTGATTACTCTTAACAGCTACCGAGTCAAAGTGTATTGAACGCACAACACCCAAGCCTATATCATACCTTTTAAAGATAAGCGGATGAGGTCTTCGCAACCTCCATCTGGTGAAGACCTAATAGCTGCCGCTACCGCTTTACTGGCCTGTACGGGCTTGTAACCTAAAGCCACCAAAGCACTTTCCGCTTCTGACTGGGCACTAATAGCAAATAGTGCAGGTTTAACAGAGCCGGCTTGAACACCAGTATTAGCTCCAGTTTGCCATGATGAAAGCTTATCGCCTAGCTCTAAGACTAAACGTTCGGCAGTTTTTTTACCTACACCAGGAATTTTCACCAAGGTGGCCGAATCTTGGTTTTGAACGCAGTGGCAAAAAGCATCAGCGTCCATGCCTGATAAAATGGCTAAACCCAATTTTGGGCCTACCCCATTGACCTTTATTAAGATCCGAAACAGGCTCCGTTCTTCTAGTTGAAAAAACCCAAAGAGTAGTTGAGCATCTTCACGTACAACAAAATGCGTATGTAATACGGCAGTTTCACCTTCAGTTGGCAATTGGCAAAAACTATTAAAAGAAATTTCAATTTCATAGGCTACACCCTGCACATCTATAACCACTTGAGCAGGTTGTTTGTGTACTAATACACCACTAATACGTGCAATCATTTTAATCGACCTATATGGGTATTGGATTTATCGAACGCGTCCACGGCGACTCCCCTTAAGCTCATTAAGTAATACTTGTGTTCTGGCACTTGCGGGGCTTCGACTAGTGGCCAAACGAACAAGACTGGCATGGGTATTGGCATGACAAATAGCAATGGCTAGGGCATCGGCAGCATCTTCCTGGGGCAAGCCGGGCAGTTTAAGCAACCGAGCCACCATTTCTTGCACTTGATGTTTTGCCGCTGCTCCATTGCCTACAACAGCTTGTTTTACCTGCCTCGCCGAATATTCAGAGACAGGCAGACCGTGATTAACTGCGGCTACCATAGCTACACCACGGGCTTGGCCAAGTTTAAGAGCAGAATCGGCATTGCGAGCCATAAACACTTGTTCGATGGCAAATTCTTGAGGCACATAGGTTTCAATAATCTCATCTACGCCACGGTATATCTGTCCTAGGCGCCCAGCTAATTCATCACCAGAAATTTTTATATGACCACTGGCTACATAGATACGTGATGCTCCCACCGCATTAATAATGCCATAGCCAGTTTTACGAGAGCCGGGGTCAATTCCTAATATGAGTGCCATGAGATAGCATTCGCTGGTGAGTTTACTGATAGGCCAATACTAGCAAATACTGTACAAAATCACAGTAGTTTTTTTCCTATCAATAAAGTAACCACAAAAAAAGGCCCAACAACTTAATGATGGGCCTTGTTCACCTGCTAGCCGGCTAACCTCAATAAATAGGTCAATTATTCAGCAGTTACTTTTTCACGTAACTTAATGTTCAGTTCGCGTAATTGCTTAGTGGCCACAATACCCGGTGCTTGAGTCATGACACAGGCAGCACTCTGGGTTTTAGGAAAGGCAATCACTTCACGTATAGAACTAGAGCCAGTCATTAACATGACTAAACGATCTAAACCAAAAGCCAAACCACCGTGTGGAGGACAACCAAACTTCAACGCGTCCAATAGGAAGCCAAACTTCTCTTGCTGCTCTTCTGCACCAATATTCAACAATTCAAACACTTTGGTTTGCATATCTTGCTGATGTATACGAATAGAACCACCACCTAACTCAGTGCCGTTAAGTACCATATCGTAGGCACGAGACAAGCCCGTTAATGGAGAGGCTTCCAATTCTTCTGGCGTACAAGAAGGTGCTGTAAATGGGTGGTGAATAGCAGTAATGCCGCCATCTGAAGTCGCTTCAAACATTGGGAAGTCTACCACCCATAAAGGCGCCCATTCACAAGTCATTAGCTCCAGATCTTCGCCAATTTTACAACGCAAGGCACCCAGCGCTTCGTTCACTACTTTTTCGCTGTCTGCACCAAAGAAGATTAAATCGCCATCTTTGGCATCTAAACGTTCAAGTAAGGCCGCTCGCACTTCTAAGGGCAAAAACTTAACAATAGGAGATTGTAAACCTTCTTCCAAGTCACTGGCGTCGTTGACTTTAATGTAAGCCAAGCCCCGAGCACCGTAGATACCGACAAACTTGGTATAAATATCAATTTGCTTGCGGGTTAAGCTGGCGCCATTAGGCACCTTAAGACCCGCTACACGGCCATTGATATCGTTAGCTGGGCCAGCAAAAACCTTAAAGTCTACATCTACCATCAGGTCACTAACAGTTACTAACTGCAAAGGAATACGTAAATCTGGCTTATCACTGCCGTATATTTCCATAGCTTCACTGTAAGACATACTAGGAAAGGTGCCTAGATTTACATTGATCTGGCTGTTAAATAACTCTACAACCATTTTCTCAGTAATAGCCATAATCTGAGTTTCATCCATAAAGGATGTCTCAATGTCAATTTGAGTAAATTCTGGCTGACGATCTGCGCGAAGGTCTTCGTCGCGAAAACACTTAGCAATCTGATAATAACGGTCCATGCCAGACACCATTAACAATTGCTTGAACAGCTGTGGTGACTGAGGCAGCGCAAAGAAGTGGCCTTCGTGAGTTCGGCTAGGCACTAAATAATCTCGTGCCCCCTCTGGGGTGGCACGGGTCAAGATAGGTGTTTCAATGTCTAAAAAGCCATTCTGATCCAAGAAGTTACGGATAAAAGTGCTGACCTTAGAGCGCAGCTTTAATTTAGCAGCCATTTCTGGGCGACGTAAATCTACATAACGATATTTAAGACGCACGTCTTCACCCACAGACTGGTGTTCGTCTAATTGGAATGGAGGGGTGTCAGATTTGTTGAGAATCTCAAGCTCTTGGCCTAGCACTTCCACAGCCCCTGTAGGCATGTCTGGATTGTCAGTGCCCGCAGGGCGAGCACGGACTAAACCATTGACCTTAACCACAAATTCATTACGGCAAGCGTCGGCTAAAGCAAAGCTATCCTCACGGTCTGGGTCAAACACTACCTGCACGATACCCTCGCGGTCACGCAGGTCTAGAAAAATCACACCACCGTGATCGCGGCGACGATGAACCCAACCGCATAGAGTAATTTGTTGGTCAACATCGCTGGCTCTTAGTTCGCCGCAATAATGGCTTCGCATAATTGTACTTCCTAAATCTTAAATAATGTTAATAGGTATTATGGTGAATCATTAGCCACACTTGAGCTTTTTGCATCCCCCGCTAAATTCTTTTTAGCACCGGTTTTAAAATCTGTTTCGTACCAACCTTGGCCCTTAAGCCTAAAGCCAGCCGCAGAAATTTGTTTACGGTACTGATCTTTGCCACATTCTGGGCAATCTGTTAACGGTGCATCGCTTAACTTTTGCAATACGTCTTTACCAAAACCACATGCTTGGCAGATGTATTCATAGATAGGCATAGTGTACTCCAGCCGGACATCTCAAAACCCGAAATTATACCCCATTCCACCTCCCCAGAGGCAGTAGAAAATGCACCTTTATTACCCATTCATACAACTATTATCTAATTATTACTAATTTAACCGTCAAAGGCATTTATCCCACGGCCATGGCAACATACAATAGCGGCTTATCTTTTTAGTTTTTATCGGATCCACTACCCCATGCGCGCCAGCCAGTTTTTAATTGCCACCCAAAAAGAAACTCCTGCAGATGCAGAAGTTATCAGTCATCAACTTATGCTTAGAGCTGGCCTAATTCGTCGCTTGGCTTCAGGGCTCTATACGTGGCTACCTATGGGTTTACGTAGCATTCGCAAAGTTGAACGTATTGTAAGGGAAGAGCTGGATGCCGCAGGTGCTCAAGAATTATTAATGCCTGCGGTTCAACCTGCTGAACTGTGGCAAGAATCTGGCCGTTGGCAACGATATGGCCCAGAGCTTTTACGTTTAAAAGACCGCCATCAGCGTGATTTTTGCATAGGTCCTACCCACGAGGAAGTGATTACCGACATGGTGCGTAAGGAAGTTCGTAGTTATAAGAACTTACCCATGAACTTTTACCAGATTCAAACTAAGTTTCGTGACGAAGTGCGCCCCCGTTTTGGCGTAATGCGTTCCCGCGAATTCATCATGAAGGACGCTTACTCGTTTCACCTAGGCCAAGAATCCCTGCAACAAACCTATAATACAATGCACACGGCTTACACTAACATCTTTACTCGCTTAGGCTTGGACTTCCGTGCCGTTCGTGCAGACTCTGGTAGTATAGGTGGCGACGCTTCACAAGAGTTTCATGTGCTGGCGCGCTCTGGTGAAGATGATATAGCCTTTAGCAATAGTGCTGGCAGCAGCTTTGCTGCTAACGTAGAAACCGCCGAAGCCATGCTACCTGTTATGGAGCGCGCTGCCCCAAGTAAGGTTATGGAAAAAGTTCATACGCCAGATCAAAAAACCATAGACAGTGTATGTGAATTTTTAGGCTTAGCTAAAACCCAAAGCCTTAAAACGCTAGTTGTTCTTGGCACCGCAGACGACGAAGGATACCAACCGTTGGTGGCCTTAGTCTTACGTGGTGATCACAACATGAATGAAATTAAAGCCGAGAAGCACCCTCTTATTGCTGAACCACTAACCATGGCACCAGAGCAGCGCATTATTGATGAATTAGGCACCACGCCTGGGTCTATAGGGCCGGTTGGTTTAACTATCTCAATCATCGCCGACCGGGCCGTTACTGTAATGAGCGATTTCACCGCAGGTGCCAACGATGCAGGTTATCACCACACCAATGTTAACTGGCAACGCGACAGTGCCTATACTGATGTAGCCGACATTCGTAACGTGGTGGAGGGCGATCCCAGCCCATGTGGCGATGGCGAAATTGAAATTAAACGTGGCATTGAAGTAGGACACATCTTCCAATTAGGTGATAAGTACTCCCGCGCTATGAACGCTACTGTGTTGAATGAAAGTGGCAAAGCCCAATTCATGGAAATGGGTTGTTATGGCATCGGCATCACCCGTATAGTGGCGGCCTGTATTGAACAGAACTTTGATGACAAAGGTATTATGTGGCCCCTAGCTCTTGCACCTTTTGAAGTGGCACTTATTCCCCTTAATTATGAAAAATCAGAAGCTGTGCGCACTGCAACAGACAAGCTATACAACGAACTTAAGGTTCTAGGTATTGACGTCATTATGGACGATCGCGCTATGCGCCCAGGCGTTAAATTTGCCGATGCCGAGCTTATTGGTCTACCACATCGCATAGTAATTGGAGACCGCGGCTTAGACAGCGGCACATTGGAATACCGCGACCGTCGTGCTGAAGCTAATGAAGACATGCCTTTGGCAGATGCCTTAGAGTTTATTAAGGCTAAATTAGGCCGTTAATCATGAGCGTAACTTTATATCACAACCCAAGCTGTTCTAAGTCGCGAGCCACCTTAGCTTTGTTAGAAGCCAATGATGTTAAGCCAGAAATCCGTTTGTACCTAGAACAGGGCCCAAGCTCAAAAGAACTAGAGCAATTGTTGTCCATGTTAGGCATGGACGATGCTCGTAACCTTATGCGTAAAGGAGAAGATGCTTATAAGCTGGAACAGCTTGCTAACATTCATTTAACTCAGTCAGAATTAATTACCGCAATGGTCAACCATCCTCAGCTGATCGAAAGGCCTATTGTTATTCATCAAGACCAAGCTCGTATTGGTCGCCCACCTGAATCCGTTTTGGAGATTTTGTAATGCAGTACCAACAAAAACGTAAATACTCACGTACCGTCAGTTTAGCTGCCTATATAGCGCTACTCGCCTATTTTGTCATTAGCACCTTGGCACACCCCTATGCAGAAATTGGCAGTATCGTTATCATTGGCATTAAGTGTTTTCCTCTGCTCGGCTTTGCGTTAGCTATGTATAAGCAGCACTTACGTCAACTGGCGTGGATGTGTTTTGTATTACTGATCTATTTCACCATCGAAATAATGTACGTACCCGTAAACGGCGTCTTAGGCGCTTTTGTTATCACCCTACTTTACACCAGCACCATGCTACACATTCGCTGGCACAACCGTGCCAATGAAGAAGCCAAAGCTGCTTAAACCGTTTGCGGGCAGCACCCCTACTGCTCGCAATAATCATCAAATTGCAAGCTATATTGCGTAAATACAAACACCCAATATCCGCAAGAACCAACATTGGAAGTAGTGCAAATGACTGCACACCAATAGATTAGCCTTTGCGTTTTTGAATACTTAACTTGATCAGTTTTGGCTAGTGTTTGATAAAATTAACCCAGGGCTGAACTCATTTGAGCTATACTTTAGCAATGACATACAGCCAACTCATCAAACTTGCCACTTGGGCCTCGGTCATTGTTGCGCTTGTTTTAATCATTATCAAAACATGGGCCTGGGACCAAACTCAAAGCGTAAGTTTACTGGCCTCTTTGATTGATTCCATCATGGATAGCGCGGCCTCGCTAATTAATTTTTTCGCCGTGCGCTATGCTATGGCCCCCGCCGACGAGGAACATCGTTTTGGTCACGGTAAGGCAGAAGCTCTTGCCGGTCTTGCCCAAGCCTTGTTAATTTTAGGCTCAATTGGGTTGTTACTTTCACAAACTGTAGGTCGTTTATGGGACCCAGTGATGGTTGAAAACAGCGCTATTGGTATTAGTGTCATGATAGCCAGTATGGTCCTTACCGGTGCACTAGTATTATTACAACGGTTAGTTGTAAAGCGTACTCAATCCACTGCTATTGAGGCGGACTCGCTGCACTACGCATCCGATTTATTAATGAACTTTGGCGTTATCATCGCCCTTATTCTAGCGGCTTATGGGTATTACGGTGCTGATCCATACCTAGCACTGGGCATTGGTGCATACGTCGTTTACAGCGCATGGGGCATTGCAAAAACGGCTTTCCACTTATTACTAGACCATGAGTTAAGTGATGAGCAACGGCAAATCATTACTCAATTGGCTCTGACTCAACCACTTGTTTTAGGTATGCATGACTTGCGCAGCAGACAATCTGGCCACATGCAATTCATTCAATTACATTTAGAACTTCAGGACAACATGCTATTAATGCAAGCCCACGATGTAGCAGATGCTCTAGAACAACGTATTATGGAAGCATTTCCCTACGCCGACGTCATTATTCACCTTGACCCAGTGAGCGTTGCTGATCAAAAAATCGATGGTAAAACAGAGCGCTTTACCGCACCTCACCATTAGGCTAAAAAAAAGACCAAACCCCTTATCCTAGAACAAGATAGTGCCAGTCAGGGGTGCGTTGATGTTAAGTGACACAATAAAATGAACTAGGCCGCTTTGTGAGTCTGTATGCTCGGGTTACGCGTGACGACGGGTGCGTTGGCGTTTCTCTTGACGATCAAAACTCTCTTGCTCTTTAGGCAAACGACGTTTGACTTTCTTCGGACGCATACCCACAAATTGCGATAGCGCGTTAATTTCTGGTTGTGGCATTTCCATCCACATACCAGCTCTAAGTTGAGGTGGTAGGAATACGTTACCATAACGCACACGTTTTAAGCGGTTAACTCTCAAGCCTTGAGACTCCCATAAACGGCGTACTTCACGGTTACGGCCCTCCATGATTACCACGTGATACCAGCGGTTAATACCTTCACCACCAAATTCTTGAATGTCATTAAAACGCGCCATGCCGTCGTCTAATAACACCCCTTGGTGCATAGCAGTCACTTGCTCCATTGTGACATGGCCCATAACACGAACGGCGTATTCACGCTCAATAGTGGTGGATGGATGCATTAATGAGTTAGCCAGCTCACCGTCTGTGGTAAATAACAACAGGCCTGCGGTGTTGATGTCTAAACGACCCACAGCAATCCAGCGTTCGCCTTTCAAGCGCGGCAGCTTATCAAACACCGTGGAGCGATTTTCTGGGTCTGAGCGAGTAACAATTTCACCTTCCGGCTTGTTATAAATAAGCACGCGTCGTTCAATGTTGTTAGGCGACACTATGTCTACTTGTTTGCCATCCACAGAAATGTGATCGCGCCAAGTAACACGATCACCCAATTGGGCTTTTTCTTTATTGATAGTCACTCGTCCTGCGGCAATCCAACGCTCCATTTCTCGGCGCGAACCTACACCCGCTCGGGCAAGTACTTTTTGAAGTTTTTCGTCGCTGGCTTTTTCTTCAGCGAGCTCTGGAAGTTCCCCGAGGGGAAGGTTTTGATCTGTCATGATAGTCCCATCAATACAGTTAATCTGAGTAACTATTATAGCTTAATGTATTGACTCCGTCACGACCTCGATTTCTTGTTGTTGAGGTTGTTTTAATTTGGCTGGGGCCATGGTTGCCTCATCCCACGAGGCTAACTCCTCAAGGGCAGGCAAATCACTGAGTTGCGTTAGATTAAAGTGATCTAAAAACTCTTTAGTGGTAGCAAATAACTCAGGACGACCAGGCACCTCCTTGTGTCCAACACTACGTATCCAGCATCTTTCAATCATGGTATGAATGATTGGAGAGCTCACTCCTACGCCACGTATCGCCTCAATTTCTCCCCGCGTAATCGGTTGCTGATAAGCAATAATAGAGAGGGTTTCAAGCAATGCTCTGGAGTACTTTTGAGGTTTCTCTTGCCATAAGCGCGCCACCCAAAGGGCATAGTCTTGATGCACTTGAAAACGGAACCCAGAAGCCACTTCAATTAACTGATAACCTCGCCCCCCATAGCTTCCTTTTAGGTCCCTAAGAGTTTTTTTAATGCGTTTATTGTCAACACCATCACTCTCATCAAATAGTTGACATAAACGCTCAACGCTTAAAGGTTTATCTGCAGCCAATAATAAGGCTTCCAATACTGGGCCAAGTTCAGTAATCATAAGGAAAGTTCCTGGTTTGGGGATTCAATCTGCCCCCCTAAGCTTACGTGAATTGGCCCGTACTCTTGAACCTGCACCAATTTAATCAATTTTTCCTTAACTAACTCCATCATTGCCAAAAATGTAACTACCACACCCATGCGTCCTTCCGATACATGAAATAGGCTGTGAAATGACATAAGTTGATGCTCTTGCAGTTGCGCCATTAAACTAGACATCCGTTCACGTGTAGAAAGACGCTCGCGGGAGATAGTGTGATGTTCATACATGTCACAACGTTTCAGTACACCAGCATAAGCCGCTAGTAACTCGTCCATTTGCACAGTGGGCTGAGGGCGGACCTGTTTAATATCAGGCATATCCATACACACAGAAAAATTATCTCTACCCATACGTGGCAATTCAGCTACTCTTTCTGAGGCGTTCTTAAAACGTTCGTATTCTCGCAGCTGCATTATTAGTCGTACCCTCGGGTCTTCCTCTTCATCATCTATGGCTTGGGTACGTGGAAGTAAACTACGGCTTTTTATTTCTGCTAGTGTCGCCGCCATAACTAAGTAATCACCTGCCAATTCAAATTGATTAGCCTCCATCAATTCAATGTAGGCAATATATTGGTAGGTAATCTTAGCCACATTAATACTTAGTATATCTAAATTATGACGTCTAATTAAATAGAGCAATAAGTCTAGTGGCCCCTCAAAGGTAGTTTCTAAAATAACTTGTAACGCGTGGGGTGGAATATAAAGATCCACAGGCATTTCGTATTCTTTACCCTCTACCCTTACCTCCATGTTAAAACAACTCCCAAACAGGCCGGCATAATTTTGGCAATTGAGGGTACTGACCCAGCTTCACCCATTGATAGTCTGGGTTATGAAAATCACTACCCACCGAGGCATGAAAACCAAATTCATCACATATAATAGCCATTTCTTCAGCTACCCCTGGCACTTGGTTACCAGCACAAACTTCTATGGCTTGGCCACCTGCGTCTGAAAAATCTGCCATCAGACGCCGGCGTTTGGTACGGGTCATTTTATAACGACTCGGGTGAGCCACCACGGCAATACCACCGGCTGCATTAATCCACTCAACAACCTGCTCTAAATCTGGCCAAACATTAGATATATCGCCAACTTTACCGGCTCCTAAATACTTATTAAACGCCTGACCTACACTTGATACCAAGCCTTCCTCTAACATGTATTGAGCAATATGGGGGCGCCCAACTTGGCCATCTCCAGCGAGTTTCATTGCACCCTGAGTAATATCTGGAAAACCTCGCTGAGTTAATTTTTTAGCGATGGTTTTTACTCTTTGCAAACGCAACTGTGTTTGATGGGCTACGGCAGTTTTAATTGATGTTGAATTAACATCAATATTTAAACCAACAATATGCACTCCCATATTATTCCATTGACTAGAAAACTCTATACCTTTAATAATGCATATTTTGTCAGCTTCAAAACAATAATTATTTTCAGCTAACTGTAAGTGTGCTTTAACCGTATCATGATCTGTAATTGCAAGGTGTGTAATACCGCGTTCAATTGCCAAATCTATTAGTTCTGTAGCAGATAGACTACCATCTGAGAATTTTGTGTGACTGTGCAAATCGTATTTATTCATTAGTATAAGTTTTGTTTTAAATTAAATAAAAATTAAGTTATTATGTGTTGTACACATTTTATAATAAAAAAATACATTAATTGTTTACTATTTTAAACTGCACTAGAATAAAATTATTAATATTTCTTTATTGACGCTGATTAAAAAAAATTTACAACTAAAATTCTGTGCACCATTAAGTGCAACTAATCGTGGAACCATTATGACTGAATTTTCTAAAATTGCCCGTAATAAAAACCGTTTTCGTGCCGCCTGCAAAAATCTTAGTGTAGAACAGCTACAAACTATAGCTAATCATTTGTCTGAGTTTATCGAAAAACGCATCCAAGAAGAAGTAGCCCTTGCTGAGCACTCCGTCAAAAAAGATGCGGAAAAACAAGCCATACTCGCGGCTATTACAGAAGCTGGACTGACCCCAGAAGATTTTTTCTCAACCGACGCACCTAAGATCAAGAAACCTCGTAAGCCAGTAGCCCCTCAGTATCGCATTACCGACACACAAGGCATCAAGCACGAATGGTCAGGTCGAGGGCGCACCCCCAAAGCATTTGACCACTACTTTAACAACGGTGGTAGCAAAGACAGCTGTCGTATTTAATAATGGTGTTTAAACATATGGTTTAATAAACCTTCGGTAGAAGCGTCAAATTCGGCGCCTTCTGCGGAGGTTGCTCCTGCCTGTCTCTTTTGAATAGCACTGAGAGTGGATTTAGCGATCTGCTTACCTAGTTCAACACCCCACTGATCGAAAGGGTTGATATCCCACACCACAGCCTGCACAAACACCTTGTGCTCGTATAGTGCTATCAAAAGCCCCAGACTCTCTGGCGTGAGTTCGTCAAACATTAGCGTACTAGACGGGTGATTACCTGGATACAAGCGATCTGGCGAAGCGGCAATACTTTGCTCCCAGTTGAGTACATCATCACCTAACATGAGCACCCTAGATTGCGCTATGCAATTGGCTAAATTTAACGCCTGTTGATACTCCAATTGGACACGCGTGGCGTTGGTATATTCCTTAGAAGCAGTGCGTTTGACGGGCACAATGAAGTCAGCATAATAGGCTGGAGTGCCCTGATGCAATAACTGAAAAAACGCATGCTGAGCATTAGCGCCTACGTCACCCCATATGACTGGACTAGTATCAAAATCAACTTTTTCCCCAGCATTTGTCACAGACTTCCCGTTACTTTCCATCTCTAGCTGACTAAGGTAATTAGGCAATAACTTAAGACGCCCATCATAAGGTAAAATGGTATGGGCCTTTAATCCTAAAAAATTAATATTCCAAATGCCCGTTAAGGCCAGCATTACAGGCAAATTTTCATGCAATTTTGCGTTTTGAAAGTGCTCATCCATGGCGTGTGCACCTTTAAGAAGCTGCTTAAAACTGGCCATGCCTAATTTAATGGCTATAGGCAGGCCAATGCCACTCCACAATGAATAACGTCCGCCTACCCAATCCCATAAAGCAATTTGATTTTCAGAAGGTATCCCCCAAGCTGCCATACGTTCTGGAAAAGCGCTACAACCCACAATGTGGTGTTGGCCAATAAGGCTATCACTAGGTATTTTTTTACGTAACCAAGCTCGTGCAGTCTCCGCATTCGCTAAAGTATCTACAGTGGTGAAGGTTTTAGACGCAATGATAAACAGGGTTGAACCTTGATCTAAGTGTTGCAACATCTCTGCCAACTGGCTGCCATCCATAGAGGAGACAAACATCACATCAAGTGGGAATTTGGTCTCTACACGAAACTCAGCTAAGGCATGACACACCATATGAGGCCCAATATCAGAACCCCCTACACCAATATTGACTACCGTAGTAATAGGCTGTCCAGAATAACCTAGCCACTCACCTCGTTGTATTTTGCTAGCAATTCTTTCCATATCCAGCAAATTTTCATCTACCAGTTGGTTCACATATTGACCATCAATTTGAACTGCACTGTATTGATCTGAAGAAGCTGCTCTTAAGGCTGTATGTAACGCTGGTCGCAGTTCAGAACGGTTGACTTTGCCACCGCTATAGAGCTTTTTTGTAGCTTGTGCTAAGCCTTGCTGTTGGGCTAAATCAATAAGCAGATGCAATGTTTCAGGGGTGAGTTTCTGCTTGGACAAATCCAACAATAACCCTTGAGTAGTTATGGAAAGATCGCCAAAACGCTGGGCACCAGCCCCATTGAACAACTGTTTAAGGGAATAGGGCACAATATCCTTCTGCAAGTGCGCTTCGAGGGCCTGCCACGCAACGCTTTGTTTTACCGTCATGGTAATTGTATTCCTTTAAACTGTGTTAGAAACTGAACTGGATGTTATGCATTACCTACTCAACAACCTGGTTAAACTTGGACACTTGTTCTAGGGCATTGGCAACCAAACTAAGGGCTTGAGACTCATCAAGTACCGTCACTTGTAGATCTTGAGCCTTAATTAGTTTAGACCCTGCTTTCTCTCCCGCCACAAGGTAGTCCGTTTTCTTTGATACACTTGACGCCACCTTCGCTCCCAACTCTTGTAATTGGGATTTTAGCTCATCTCGCGATAAGCTAGATAGAGTGCCAGTAACGACAAAAGAAAACCCTTTAAAAGGTAAGTTTTGTTGGTTAGATTGCACTTCCACAGGATCAAATTCGGGCCAATGCACACCCGCACGTTGCAGTTCATCAATTATTGTAAGGGTATCATGGTCGGCAAAAAAGTGAAGGATACGGTTAGCCACAATAGGACCAACATCTTCAACCGCCAGTAAACTTTCAATATCGGCCACTTTAATGTTTGTTAGGCGACCATAGTGCATGGCTAAGCTGCGAGCCGTAGCCTCACCAACTTCACGAATACCTAAACTAAACAAAAATTTAGCCAAACTTGTAGATTTACTTTTATGCAAAGCAGATAACAGGTTGCTGGCAGATTTTTCCCCCATGCGTTCCATCGCCGCTAAGACGGCATGGTCCAAAGCATATAAATCTGCAACATGTTTTATTTTACCTGTTTCGACTAAAGCTTGAACTTGTTTTTCACCTAAACCATCAATGTCCATGGCTTTACGAGACACAAAGTGTTTTATTGCCTGCACAATTTGAGCACCACAACTTAAACCGTTAACACACCTTAGCGCAGCTTCACCTTCTTCCCGCTCTACGGGGCCTTCGCATATAGGGCACGTTGTGGGGGTCTGTATCGCTTCCGCTGAAGCTGGTCGACGCTCCAATACCACCTGTACAACTTTAGGAATCACATCGCCAGCGCGCCTTACAATAACCGTATCGCCTAAATGCAGGTCTAAGCGCTGTATTTCGTCCATGTTATGTAAGGTAGCATTACTTACGGTGACTCCACCCACAAACACTGGTTCTAGCCTAGCTACGGGAGTAACAGCGCCTGTTCGCCCAACCTGAAAATCAACTTTTAATAAGCCGGTCATTTCTTCTTGCGCAGGAAATTTATGAGCGATTGCCCAGCGAGGCGCCCGAGCCACAAAACCTAAACGTTCCTGTAGCTCTAATTGATCAACTTTAAACACAATGCCATCAATTTCGTAGGCCAAATGAGTGCGCCTGGATGCCAGCGTTTGGTAATAGTCTAAACAGGCTTCAATACCTTGCACACGCCGCATTTCTGCATTGATCTTGAAACCCCACACTTGCAGTTGGTGAAGAATATCGAAGTGTTGCTGCGGTAAAGTATTGTCATCACTGACCAACCCTATGCTATAGGCACATAGCTCCAACGGCCTTTGTGCAGTAATTTTACTATCTAGCTGCCTTAAGCTTCCAGCCGCCGTATTTCGTGGGTTTACGTAAGTCTTTAAGCCTTTTGCAGCTAGCTTTGTATTGAGGGCCTCAAACCCAGCACTGGGCATATACACTTCACCGCGGACTTCTAGAGTTGCAGGCCAGCCTTTACCTAACAGACATAGGGGCACCGAATCTAAAGTACGCATATTTTGAGTAATGTCTTCTCCACGACTGCCATCACCACGCGTTGCTGCAGTTACTAATAATCCATTTTCGTAAGTAAGGCTTACGGCAATGCCATCAAGCTTAGGCTCACAGGCATAAATGATGGGGTCTTCTATGGCTCTGTCAGAATGCTTACTTAAGCGCTCCCTCACACGGCGATCAAATTCTCGTAAATCATCGCCATCAAAGGCGTTATCTAGAGACAGCATTGGTAAGGCATGGGTGACTTGCTGAAAACCTTCTAGGGGCTTATCTCCTACTCTTTGACTAGGAGAATCTGCTGTCACCCATTGCGGATGAACACTCTCTATAACTAACAGTTGTTGCATAAGCCGATCATATTCGGCATCGGGAATGCTGGGGTCATCCAGTATGTAGTAGCTGTGGTTATGTTGGCGTAGTTGGTCTTTAATGGCGTCTAGATGCGCCATAGCGGTATTTAGCATTGTTCACTTCAGACTAGTAGTAAGTTAAAGCTGCGCACGGCGAGTCATATTACGTCGTTCAAATTCACGAATTTGCTGGCGGCAATGTTCAATCGTTTGTGGACGCATCACACTGCGCTTTTCATCAAGCACCTCACCACTAAGATTAGCAGCTAAACACTGTGCAGTTTCAAGCATATAGTCAAACGCCTGCATATTATCTTGAGCCGTTGGCAAAGTTAAAAAGAACACCACTCCAGGAGTGTGTAAGTGATCCATTTCCGTTAGATTGAAGGTCCCAGGTTCCATCATATTAGCCATACTGAATTGGGTTTTGCCTAGCCTTAGGCCATCTTCAAAGCGATGGAAAATATCCATTTCGCCGTGAACGAGGCCACATGCTTCAACCAGCTTAAGTAACTGAGGGCCGTAAAAACCCTGACTGTCGTTGGCTGTAACCAGGATGCTGATGACTTGTTCGACAACGGGTATATTATTTCTAGATCGTTCTTCTACAGTTGCATGCTCAATAGCTTTCTGCGCTGCTAAACGCTTTCGGCTTAGCAGTTTTTTACCAAAGGTCATAGAAGTTACTTTGGCTATCTTTGTTGAGAGGCTTTCATCTTGGCTGTGTTGTGCCGAGTATTCAGCACCGCTTGCAGCTAAATCTTCTTCGCCTAGGTCTTCGATTCCCGTGTCGCTAAACAAAATATCGTCACTGGTTTCAAGCAGCTCGTGGGCTACATAGTTTTTAACAGTAACTGATACCGTGAGATCCTGTTCTGCAAACAAATCACTTTGCACCATTGAGTTAGTTTCTACCAATTCATGCACAGGTCGAGTAGGGTCAAAGTCTAGTGCAAGCATTGCATGCTCTGCTGCAACATCAGAAAATATACCGCCAGCGTTAAATGTTGTTGTTAAGGCTTTAATTTCTTCAGCACTTAAGCTAACTGGCGTAGAGTCAAGGATAAATACTTCTTCATTGGAGACAACATCAAGGGTATCTAGCATTCGGTCAGCGTCATGATCTAATTCATCATGCTTAACAAGCGCAGCATCAGTATCATCCAACTCTTCAACTAGATGATTAACTGCTGCAACCTCTAGCACGAGGTCTGCTTCTTCAAATTGCTTATCTGGCACTGATTCAACTATTAGATCCTCAACCGCTAGATCTTCTATTACAAGCGCCATGGGTTCTAGATCAACGTACAATTCAACTTCTACATTGTGATCGTTGTTAATGACTGTGGTTATAGATTCATCACCAACACTGCGTGCTCCACCATTTGGTAGTTCGCTGGTGTATTTTTCTTGAGGTAGGCCACACAAACTTTCGTCTATATCTATCTTTAACGCTGCATGACTTACAAACATACGCCGCAAACCATCGATTACTATGGCAGTAACAGTTAAACCAGCAAACACCAGTAACCACGTTGTTAACATCATAAGATAGTTGATCTTTAAAAAAATTATTATTATGGTGCCGCAAAGCAGCTAAACCAATAGATTTAGACTATACCCCCAAAATAATAGATATAAAACCTTTAGGCGTTGTTTTTATAGACATATTTAATTATATACAGGTTAAATTTGATAAATTCGCAAATAAAGACTAATTCAACCCTTATAATGGCAACATTTCTTCTGTCATGTTGATTGCCTGCGCCACATCCACGGTTACAACTCGCGACACGCCTGCTTCTTGCATGGTGACACCTAATAACTGAGTCGCCATTTCCATAGCGATTTTGTTATGGCTAATATAAATAAACTGCACCTGGGCTGACATTTCTTTAACTAGCCGCGCATATCGCTCCACGTTAGCATCATCAAGAGGGGCATCTACTTCATCTAACATACAAAAAGGAGACGGGTTAAGCTGAAAAATAGAAAAAACTAAAGCGATTGCAGTTAAGGCTTTCTCTCCACCTGACAGCAGATGAATACTGCTATTTCTTTTGCCTGGCGGCTGCGCCATGATGGTGACACCCGTTGTAAGCATATCCTCGTCGGTAAGTTCTAGGTAAGCGCGCCCACCACCAAAAACTTTTGGAAATAATACATTTAAACTCTCATTTACCGTATCAAAAGTTTGCTTAAATCGTGCTCGAGTTTCTTTATCAATTTTATAAATAGCTTGCTCTAAACTATCCAATGCTTCAATTAATTCATCGTGCTGATGATCAAGAAATGTTTTACGTTCTTGTTGCAGTTTATATTCTTCAATAGCTACTAGGTTAATTGCCCCTAATCTCTTAATACGACTTTGGCACTGTTCCAGTAAATGACTTAATTGCAGTTGATTAATTGCCTCAGGTAGGATTTCAGCAAGCTTTTCTACCAGTACATTTTGCTCCATCATCGATTGTTTAATATGATCGGAGTTTACTTCTAACTCACGCTCAATTAAACGCTGATCTTGCAGCAGCGCATCGCTTTGCTGAATGTCATGTTCTTGCTTTTGTTGCTGTTGTTCAAGCTGACGTATTAACTGCTCCACCTGATTAATAGCATGCCGCCGCTGCTCCATGGCAGTCTCTGCATTTAACCTAAGGATCAGCAAAGCATCTAACTGATCGGTAAGGCTTTGCGCAGTATCATCTTCAGGGTGTTGTTGGTTGCCCCCCCTAGACTGAATTTCGGCTTGTTTATCCCGCCACTGGGTACGCTGCTCATGCAATCGCTCCACAGATCGTCTCAAACTAGTAATTTGCGCCAACACACTGTCCATTCGCGCCTGCACTTGAATCACTAGTTGTTGTTTGTGATTGAATTCGAGTTTTGCTTGGCCCAGCTGAGTTTCAATGGTTTCTTTTTTTGCCTCTAATTCTGGTATATTCAACTGTGCACTTTCCAACACCAACTGGTGCTCACTCAATTCCTCTTGCAGCAATGCCATCTCTTCGTCTAAGTGCTGCAAGCGCTGAATTTGTTCTTCGATACGGTGCCGTAAATTTTGTTGTTGCAACAGGCCTTGTTGACTTTGTAGCTGCAATAACGCCAATGCTTGTTGATGTTGTTGGTACTGGTTTTGGCCAAGCTGCCATGTTTGACGCATTTGGCTTAACACCTGTTCTGCTTCCAAGGCGCCTTCTCGTGCTTGTGTTAGCTTTGCTTGCGTATCTTGCTGAAGCGAGCGTAATGCCTCTTGTTGTGCAGCTAAAGCTTGAACCTGGTGCTTACGCCCTAACACTCCAGTAGTACTACCTTCTCTTGGGGGAGTACGAACCCAACCATGTCCCAGCCATAGACCATCAGGTAAAACCACGCTGCCATAGACTGGCAAACTAGCCAATAGATTTTTAGCTTCATGGCAATCGTTCGCTATGTGCACTTGCCCTAACAAACCCTCTAAGCCAATAGGCACATCTACCTTATCAAGCAAAGTTGGGTAAGCGGTCATTGCAGCTGCAGGCTGTCCATCCAGGTGAGGCACCAACAATGTTAAACCTCTAACATCAGACAACTGGTCAAGGCTTTGATCAGGCAATTGAGCCAACAAATATCCTCCCAGCCAGTCTTGCAATACATGCTCTGTGGCTGCTTCCCACCCAAAGTCCACCTGCATAGTATCAATAAGCTTCTGACTCGCTTCTGCATGCCACCCCAGTGGTAACTCGGCTGCACCTTGTTCAGCTTCTTTTAGCAATAACTGCAAGGATGAGAGCTGACCTGCTAACATGCCCAACTCCTGCACTTGTCCGTCTAGCTGTTCCTGCTGCTCACGTTCCTGCTGCCTTAAGACTAACAGCTTCTGTTCCAAGGTTGACAGCTGCTCAGTCAAAAGATGTTGCTGTTGCTGTTGCTGCTCGACCTGCGCATCTAACAGGTCCATTTCTTCATTACTTGGAAGACTCAAGCCGTCCAACTCCGTTTCGCTTGCTTGCCGATCTTTTTGCACTTGGGCAGCTTGTTGCTGTTGATGTTGCAACCCCGTTATAGCCACTTCGATAATTCGTTTTAAGTTAGCTTGTTCAACACTTTTTTGCTGCCATAGCAGTTGCCAATTTTCACGATGTTCTTCCTTTTCTTGCAAGCTGGTCTCTGCTTCAAACAACTGTTCAGAGGCTAATTCAGAGTCTAATGCAAGCTGATCTTGCTGTTGGCTTAGGTGATTGAGTTCTTTACCATCTGTAGCACATGCTTCTTCGATACGGCTCAATTGCTGCTGCGCCTCAGACGCATCAGCCTGCCAACGTTGCTGTTGCTGTTGGTTGTGCTCTATGCTTTGTTCCAAGCGCGCAATGTCTGCACCCAAACTATAAAACTCACCTTGTTGCTGGGTGAAGTTTTCATTAAGCAGCGCCAAGTCGTCTTTTTGTACATCTAATTGCGCTAAACGGGTACCCTGTTCACTCCGTTGCAAAACAATTTGATCTTTAATACGGCCCATACCAATACGCTGGTCTAATAACTTTTCTCGTAACTCCCGCCATTGCAGCGTCGCCAGCTGAGACTTATGTTGACGTTCGTTTTGTTTTAATTCTGTGTATTGCTCTGCTGCTGCTGCTTGCTGCTTGAGGGTCTCTAATTGGCGGCCAAGTTCTTCTCTAATATCTTGCAAGCGTGCTAAATTTTCTCTGCTGCGGCTGATGCGATTAGAGGTATCACGTCGACGTTCTTTATAACGCGAAATACCAGCCGCCTCCTCAATGTAGATGCGCAATTCTTCAGGACGTGATTCTATCAAGCGAGAGATCATGCCCTGCTCGATGATTGAATAGCTACGGGGACCTAAACCTGTGCCCAAGAACAACTCCGTAACGTCTCTTCGACGGCACTTTTGACCATTCAAAAAATAGGTAGATTGCCCTTCACGGGTTACCTTTCGCCGGATGGAGACTTCGTTGTAGCTGGCAAATTCACCAGCCAAGGTACGATCGTGGTTATCGAATACTAGCTCAATAGTGGCTTGGCCAACAGGTTGCCGACTAGAGGAACCGTTAAAAATAACATCCGTCGCATTTTCTCCACGCAGGTTTTTGGCGGAGCTTTCTCCCATCACCCAACGCACAGCATCGATGATATTAGATTTTCCACAGCCATTGGGGCCAACAATAGCACACAGGTTGCCTGGCAAGTGGACCTTAGTGGGATCAACAAATGATTTAAAACCAGCTAATTTGATGCTCTTTAGGCGCATCTATGGGCTCTCTAACTTGATGCTATTTAGGCGCATCTATGGACTCTGTTATTATTGTGGGTGGTAGGTTACTTCAGTATTTGATCTATGGTCAAATAAACTGTTTTATCTTCTGCAATGGTCACAACAAGGGTTTGACTGACCAAGTCTCCAGGCTTTTGGCCCGGCACTCCCGCCATAGCAATGTGTGCACTAAGGTTTAAGGTTTGATAATCAGCCAAGCGGGTGCCCTTTTGAAGCGCCATAGCATCAGTTAACAGTACATCTAGCGGTAGGTTGCCAGGGTTTAGTTTGGTTGCAAATAGTGGCATTGCTCTTTCAGCCTGTTTGGCATATACAAATAGCACAGCTTGCTGTGACCCAGGTATCGATAACCCGTTGGCTAATGACACCTTTATGGGCAAGGCCACACCTAGGCCCTGACTTGGGTCTTCAGTAAGCATTTGCTGTGCACTATCGATGCCAGCTTGAAGTGAGGCTTTACCCTGACCCTCGCCTGCCCTAGGCAACGCACGCTGCCAAAATTGTATGGCTGCATCATAGCTTTCGTTTTCAAAGGCTTGAATGCCTAGCAAACTCAAAGCCGAGACATCCTTAGGGTCCTGCGCCATAGCTTCAGCTATAGCTTGGTTAACCAGCTGACTAAATTCGCCTTCGTCAAAAAACAAAGCCTGGGCATATTGACCAAGTAACGCAGAATGCTGACGGCTTCCAGTCTGCACGTAGTTTAACGCCTGCTCAAATGCAGCAATACCTAAAGCGGTTTGTTCCGCTTGCATGTAACTATTGGCCAATAAATACCAACCTTCTGGATTATTTGGTCGCTGTTCCAACTCACCCTCAAGACTGCTAATTAAAGGCGGCAATGACGTTGCAGACGCAGTAATTGATCGGGTATTTTGCAAGTTAAAACTCTGTTCCAAGCTGCTATAGGCTCCAAGCTGAAAGTAAGTCAGCAATCCAGCAACAGGGATCACTAATGCGACCAACAATAATAATAAACCACCCGCATTGTTAGGGGAGCTCAAGGGTAATGGGGAGTCTGATGTTTCTAACAATAGAGTACGCTGCATTTCAGCTAAACCTTGATCGTAGTCACTACGATTGATCTGTGCAGATGCAAGCTCTTGCTCTAGTTCCATTTGTTTAACGCGATAGAGCTCTACCACAGCGTCATTTCTATTGTTAGATACGGCCGAGGTTGGCAAAGGCCGCCACCAAGCCCACAGTACAAAGCCACTTGTCAGGCACAGTAAAAGAGCAATAGCAGCCCAAAGTTCAATCATTATTTAATCCCTACTCGGAGGCTGGTTATCGGCTAGAAGTTGATCCAATTGTTGTTGTTCCGAAGGTGTTAACATGGCACCTTGGTTGTGGGTTTTACGACCAAAAAACCATAGCGCCCATAAGCCAATAAGCACCATGCCAAATGGCATAAGCCAAAGCACCATTGTGGCTTTGTTAAACGGTGGGTCATACAAGATAAATTCACCATAACGCTGCACCATAAACTCAGTAATCTGGCGATCAGTTTGGCCTGTATTAATTAACTTTTGTACTTGTGCACGAAGGTCTTTAGCAATTATCGAATCTGAATCAGCTAAATTTTGATTTTGACATTTTGGACAACGCAAGACCGTGGTTAAGTCCACAAATCGTTGAGCCATTTCTGGTTCTGCAAATTCGTATGATTTAATATCTGCTTGGGCCAATGGCAATACAGCACTCGCCAAACAGAACAACATACTCGCTAAAGCAGCCTTAAACATCAGTTTGTTGCCTCGAGCAATTTGAGGTACTTACTGCGCAATGGCGGCCAAGTGCGCTCATTTAGTTCACCAGTTAGTTTATCAATCACCACGCCTTGTGCATCAATTAAGTAAGTTTCTGGTGCACCTACCACTCCAAGGTCAATGCCCAGGACACCTTTCGGATCAGATACAGAAAATACGTAAGGGTTACCTAATTCTTTTAACCATTGTTGTGCGGCAGTAAGCTGGTCGTGGTAATTAACCCCAAAAATCCTTACTTTTTCTTGTTTAGCAATACCAACCAAAAACTCATGCTCAGCACGGCATGTGGGGCACCAAGTGGCCCATACATTGATTAGTGCTGGCTGACCAAGCATGTCAACTTGAGTGACATTTTTATTTGGCGACATTAGTGTTGGGGCATTAAATGCTGGAAGTGACTGGCCAATCAAACTTGATTCAATGTTATTAGGATCTTTGCCAATGCCTTGGTATAAGAACAAGCCTAGCGCAAAGGCCATTAGCATCGGTGACACAATCAATAATCGCTTAATTGTTGTGGTCATTGTGGAACTCCCTCAATTGGTAATTTTCTTCGCCGATAACGTTTATCCCATACGGCTAGCAATCCACCTAATGCCATCATAAGTGCACCAAGCCAAATTAGCCGAATCATAGGCTTTATATGCAAACGCATCGCCCAGGCACCATCAGCCAGCGGCTCTCCCATAGCCACATAGATATCGCGGTTTAGGGCTGGGTCTATCGCCGCTTCTGTCATGGTTTGACCTCGGCTAGTATATGTCCGTTTTTGGGGTAACAAATTAGCAACCACCTGATCATCTCTAACCACCTTCACTTGGCCCTCAAGGGCTATATAATTTGGACCTGTAACATTTTGAACACCTTCAAAGGTAAAGTGATATTGACCAAGAGTTGCTTGATCACCGATGGCCATACGTAAGTCTTTTTGTACCGAGTAATGGCTTACAACGGCAATCCCCAAGGCGGTGACACCGATGCCAACATGGGCCAATAACATGCCATAATAACCAGGATTTAATTGCCGCAAACCTCGCCACCACGTCTGGTGCCGCAACCTCCTTCTCAGATCCACCCAGGAAGCTAATAACAGCCACGCCAGTAGTGCTGCGGCTAACGCTGTTGAGGGATTAAATGTGCCGTTATAAGCATATGGAAATACAATTCCCAGCACCATCGCTATAAGCGCTGGCGAGCGTAATAATCGCCATAACTCATTAGGATTTATTCGTTTCCATTTAGAGCCCAAGCCTAAACCCATTGCAACAATCAGTAACACCATTAAAGGTACAAAAGCCGCATTGAAATAAGGTGGACCTACAGAAATTTTTCCACCACCCATAGCATCCAGGAATAAGGGATAGAGTGTGCCAAGCAACACCGTTAACGCAGCAATTACCAGTATTACATTGTTCGATAACAAAAATGTTTCACGGGACCAAAAGCGATAACCCACTCGGCTCTCTACAGTAGTGGCACGTAGAGCAAACAGCAATAAGGATCCACCCACTGTGATGGCCAGTAATACTAATACAAAGTAGCCACGATCTGGATCTGATGCAAACGCATGTACCGAGGTGAGCACACCTGAGCGCACCAAAAATGTACCCAACAAACTCAAACTAAAGGCTAGAATAGCCAGCAATAATGTCCAATTTTTGAACAATCCTCGTTTTTCTGAAACTGCCAAAGAGTGTAATAAAGCCGTGCCTACCAACCATGGCATAAACGAAGCATTCTCAACAGGATCCCAAAACCACCAACCACCCCAGCCGAGTTCATAGTATGCCCACCAACTCCCTAGAGCGATGCCTGCTGTTAAAAATGCCCATGCTACACTTGTCCATGGTCGCGACCACCGCACCCACGCTGCATCATAGTGGCCGTCTAAAAGAGCGGCTATAGCGAACGCAAAGGCCACAGAAAAGCCAACATACCCCATATACAGCATGGGTGGATGAACAATGAGACCAAAATCCTGTAACAAAGGATTTAAGTCTGCGCCTTGCAGGGCTGCTTCTGGCAATAAACGCCAAAAAGGGTTACTGGTGAGCAGGGTGAAGGAGATAAAACCCACACCTATCATACCCATCACCGCCAGAACGCGAGCCTGCATAGTCAAAGGTAAAGTTTTGCTCAGTAGACTTACCGCCATAGTCCACATACCAAGGATTACCACCCAAAGTAATAATGAGCCTTCATGACCTCCCCAAACCGCACTCATTTTATATTGCATGGGTAACGCGGTATTTGAATTCTCAGCCACATAACGCACACTAAAATCATCTTGGGCAAAGGCAATCATCAACATAGCAAAGGCAATAAGTAACATGACACCAAGACCCACGGCCAGAGGTTTAGCACTAAGCATAAGACGCGTTTGGCCAGTATATGAGCCTAGCATAGGCAAAAATCCTAAGCTCATTGCTAAAAATAAGGCCAATATTAGGGCCACATTTCCAATTTCTGGAATCATTCGGAGTCCTCTTTTATAGCTTGAGTAGTTGCTGACTGAGGCTGTGCTTTCGTTGTCACTAAACTCGCAGACTGAGCCTCATTTAATGCTTGAATCACTTCTGGTGGCATATAGTTTTCATCATGTTTGGCTAATACTTCGTCGGCTAAAAAAACACCATCATCATTGAGTTTACCTTGGGCTACAATGCCTTGGCCTTCGCGGAACAGGTCCGGCAATATCCCTGTATAGTCTACCTCAACATCTTCCACAAAATCAGTAATAATGAAGCGAACTTTTAAACTGTCTGGGGCACGCACTAAACTGCCCTCTCTTACCATTCCACCAGCCCTGATACGCTGATGTGCAGGTGCCTTACCTTGAACCATATCCGAGGGAGAGAAAAACAGATTTATATTCTGTGACAGTGCATAAAGCACCAAGCCTACAATCACACCCACACCCAACAACAGCCCGAGGATGAGTAGCAGCTTATTACGTCTTTTAGGGTGCATCAACATGGTTGTTTGCCTTTCAATTACTGGTTACGTCGGACGAGGGCTTTAGCTTGTTTCAGCGCCTTCAAATTTTGGCTTCGCGCATGCCATATGTTTATGCCTAATAGGGCAACAAATAGCCCATAACAAGACCAAACGTAAGGCCCATGCCCTGCCATGTTCAATAACGCATCTAAAGATTCAAAATACATAATTATGCTCCAGTGATATCTCGGTGTTGAGCCAGCCAACTTGTACCACTTTGAGTTTGTAATATTTGCGTCCGAGTGCGCATCAAAACTACTAACGCGAACAGACAGTAACTACCTAACACAGTTAACAATAAGGGCAAATACATATCGGCAGGCATACTTGGCTTTGAGGTTAAAGTAAAACTAGAGCTTTGATGCAGAGTGTTCCACCATTCCACAGAATATTTGATTATAGGGATATTGATGGTACCCACAATGGCCAATATGGCCGTGGCTTTGCCAGCAACTTGACGCTCGCTTATGGCTTGATTTAACGCCATTACCCCGGCGTACAAAAAAAGTAGCACTAAGGTAGAGGTTAGACGTGCGTCCCAAACCCAATACGCTCCCCAGGTTGGTTTACCCCAAATCGCACCCGTTAATAAGGCAATTATGGTGAAAGTTGCACCAATAGCTATACAACTGCGGGCAACCATAAAGGCTAGTTTCATCTTCCAAATAAGGCCGATTGCACCAGCAACAGCCATGCCTAAAAATATAGACTGTGACAAAATAGCCGCTGGCACATGCACATACATAATACGAAAACTGTTACCTTGCTGATAATCTGCTGGTGCATAGGCCAAACCCCACACCACACCCCACGTCAGCAGCACAAACGCCACAACTGCAAACCATGGCTGCAAGATACCCCCAAAGTCATAAAACCACTTAGGTGAACCCATCTGATGGAACCAACGGGGCATGCGCCATATAGACTGAGTCATAAATACCATCTCTTTAAATATATTTTTTCATTGCTTTATTTTATAGCTTTAAAGCCGAGCCTGCTGCCCAAGGCGTTATCATTAACGCAAATACAAACATAGCGGCTAATAAGGCGATGTATCCATCTACTGCCATGCCCTGTGCCGCAGCAGCTACACTAGAAGAGCCAAAAATAATCACTGGCACATACAAAGGTAAAATAAGCAACGTGAGCAACATACCACCGCCCCTCACTCCAGTAACTAATGCAGCACCTATAGCGCCTAACAAACTAAGGGTTGGGGTGCCTAAAAGTAGGCTTAACATCAAAGCAGGTACAGCATGGGTTGGTAAAAACAACATAGTTGCAATTAAGGGTGATATTAATATTAAAGGTAACCCGCTCACCAACCAATGTACAAACACCTTGGCAAGAACCAAGGTCCAACTAGGATATGGGGCTAACAACAACTGTTCCAAGCTACCATCGTCATGATCCAGCTTAAATAACAATTCCAAAGATAATAATGTCGCTAACATTGCCGCCACCCAAATCACGCCAGCTGCGACTTCAGATAAGAGTGAAGCTTCGGGGCTAACACCTAAAGGAAACAGCGCTACCACCAACACAAAAAACACCAGTGGGTTAATCATTTCTGCAGGCTGTCTAGCAACCAGTAATATGTCACGACGCACGATTGCCAACATAAATTTGATCATGTTAAAGGCCTATCTTCGCTGTAGGGACATTTGGATTATAACGGAGCATATTGACTCAAGTCTAAAATCTTAACTTGCGGCAAGCTTATTTCTTGATGACTGGTCATCAATACTGCACCACCTGCAAGGGTATGTTGGTTTAACCAATCCTGCTCGTCAACTATGCCTTGTTGATCAATTGATGTAAAAGGTTCGTCCAGCAACCATATATTGCCTTTACAAAGGTGCAACCGAGCTAAAGCCACTCTACGTTTCTGACCCGCCGATAGTTGCGCAACGGTATTCTCTTCGTAACCCCTTAGTCCTACTTTTTCTAGGGCAGCATATCGTTGCTGCTGTGTTGACGACCCATCTAACCCTGCTAACCAAGATAAATTTTCATCAGCTGTGAGCTGTTCTTTGAGACCCAATTTGTGGCCAATGTAAATCACCTTGGTCGCATGCCTAGGGTATAGCACCTTACCTGTATCCACTGGATGCAAGCCTGCAAGCTGGCGTAATAAGGTGGTTTTTCCTGCACCATTGCGACCTTTAATATGCCACAATTCTCCGGCCTTAACAGTGAAATTAAGGCCGCTATACAAAACTCTTAAATCCCTTTCACAAGCTAAATCGTCGGTACACAAAAGATGGAATATGGCAGAAGACGGAAAGGACACTAATCGCTAACTCATTTATATTAGGGAGAGTTATTATATCTGTTTGAGAGGAAAATGCGAATAAAGTTAAGCTACACAATGACCAACGTATAACGCACACCATTGTAATTCTGCCATTCCTCATTTCCCGTCGAATGTACTGGGCCAACAATAAGATCTACCAACACAGATTGCTGGGTTTGTTTGAGTTTAAGACTGTGGCCCCGCCAACTGCTTAGGTCATATGGCACTGCCGAAACGGTTAGGAATGCTCTCAAATCCAATAACACTTGGTCGCTATGTTTTTCGCCTTGCCAATGGGCACCACCCATTGCAATTAAAGGGCCGCATATGGCCTGCATACCCGATAAGTCTGCCAATGGCAGCAACAGGTCTTGCTCACCCACCTTAACCTGTAAACAGGCCTGGGGTTCGAGTGAGGGGATTAACCCTTCATCACTATTACACTCATCATCATGGGTAGCATCTGAGGGCATTAATAGCCCAGACAAGTAGTCCATGAGAACAGAATCATTTTCCTTTACCATTAATTCTCTCGCGACCATTGGGGTATTTGCTGTCGCTTTCGCTGCAACTGCGTAAGTAATAAATCATAGGCCTGAACACCACGGGCTAAATGGTTATACTCGCTGGGCACCTTGCCAGCCGAACTGGCATTACGGAATTGTGTATCAATGGGAATGAGTGCATGGGAGACTCGCTCACCAAATTCTGCCCGAATGATACGTAAACTCTGGATTGATGATTTAGTGCGACGATCGTACATGGTTGGCAGCACTAGCGCTTGCAATTGTTGGTGGCGTGTCTTTAATACTAAATCTAAACTTTTAGACATCCGCATCAAGCCCTTAATAGCAAGAAACTCAGTTTGAACCGGCATCAACAATAGTTCACATGCTGCTAGCGCATTAATCATAGCCACACCCAAAATTGGTGGACTATCAATAAGCACATAATCAAAGGTGGATTTTACTTGAACCAAGGCTTGCTGAATTATTAGACCCATACCTCCCAACTGCCCCGCTTGGCGTTCAAGGGCAGCCATGCGGCTACTGGCGGGAAGCAGGGTGAGATTATGCAGGTTAGTAGTAATAAAGAGCGCGGCAACTTCTTGCTGTGGGTTAACAAACAAATCGTAAACAGAGTTATTTATGGTATCTGGATCTAACCCAAAATAACTAGTAAGGGAACCATGAGGGTCCAGATCGACCACCAAAACCTGATGGCCTTGCTGGGCTAGAAGCCCAGCTAAAGTAACGACAGTAGTAGTTTTTCCTACCCCACCCTTTTGGTTAGCTACGGCCCATACTTGCATAGTCATTAAAATCCAGTACGTGGCTTTGGTAAACTACACAAATCCAGTATTTTTTGAGAAATTTTTGACAAAGGCAGTTCAAATTCAACTGCACCCATTTGCTTAGCTGCCCTAGGCATGCCAAAAACCACGCTAGAAGCTTCGTCCTGACCCACAGTTTGGCAACCAGCCTCACGCATCCGTAATAAACCTTTAGCACCGTCGGCGCCCATGCCAGTCAAGATAACACCTATCGCAAGGCTACCGACTTCCTTAACTACAGAATCAAACAATACATCCACCGACGGCCTATGCCTGTTAACTTTTCCCGTATGCAAAATTCTACAAATATAACCACGGCCCCGACGGCGAACGGTCAAATGAAAATTTCCCGGTGCCAAATAAGCATGTCCGGGCAATATTTCGCTGCCATCTATGGCTTCCATTACCGTCATTGCAGACACTTCGTTTAGGCGTCGTGCCAAAGAGGTACTAAAGGTTGGTGGAATATGCTGAGCTATAACAACAGGAGGTGAATCAGCTGGCATAACAGACAATATTTGGTTTAGTGCTTCAGTTCCACCTGTAGAAGAACCTATCGCAATAATACTACCTGCTTTGACGACACCTGGATTAACTGGCTTTTTTAGTTGCTTACTATCGTCATCTGCTCCAACAAGCAAACTACTTTGAGCCAATGCATTAACATTAGCCAATGAAGCCATTTGCACTTTTTCTATCACTAGCATAGAAAACTTATCGATACCCCAGTCTTCTTGTAGGGTAGATTTAGCTACATAATCGAACGCACCCAATTCTAATGATTTGAGTGTGGCCGTAGCACCTTTTTCGGTAAGGGTGGAGACCATTACCACAGGCATCGGCCGCAAACGCATCAAATTGCGTAAAAAAGTAATGCCATTCATTTTTGGCATCTCAATATCGAGCGTTAACACATCTGGGTTGAGTCGCTTTATTTGGTCACGCGCCTCATAAGGATCTTCGGCTGTGCCAACCACTTCCATTCGTAGATCGCCATTTATTATGTCCGTCAGTAACTTTCGCATTAGTGCCGAGTCATCAATAACTAATACTGATATCAACTTCAAGAGTTAACTCTCCAACTGCTAAAAAAGGATAATGTCACCATCACGAGGCACCTTCTTAATATCTTGTAAATACGTAGCTTCACGACGCACAACTGTTGCTTGGTTAGTGCTGTGTAGTTTGCGCACTTTTACCTTACCTGTGTGAGGAAAGTAGAGCAACTTTCGAGGAAATCGATCGCCTACGTCATGAGCAGCTACCGCAATGCCCTCTTGGTGTAAAAAATTAAATACAAAATCAATATTGCGCTTGCCAATATCTATGGTCATTCTATCTAGCACTTTACCGCCACCAAATAACTTTACTTCCAAATCCCTTTTATTACCACCGTACTTTAGGATTTCATTAATCAGTACTTCCATCGCCCAGTTACCATACCGGGCTGCGGTTCCACCCAAGTCCAACATCGACACACCAGCCCCAATTTGCGGCAGCATAAAATGGTTCATACCGCCGACATTAGTTTTGGGGTTACGTATACAGGCCGAAACACATGATCCCAACACGGTCGTGATCATTTCATCTTTTCCAGAAACGTAAACTTCACCAGGCATCAACTTCGCTGATGAAATCGCCATGGCGTTATCCCAGTATCGCGTAATACCTTCAAAGCCTTTTAGGGCCAACGGCAGATCGCGGGGCTGGGCTGGCCCTGTCATTTAACTTTCCTGTATACGGTGTGGCCAACAGAGGTAAAACGATCCGACAGCTTATACATGCTTTCAGAGTGGCCGATCACTAAATAACCTCCTGGAACTAACATATCGGCAAACCGGTCAAACAGTAATTTTTGCGTGGGCTTATCGAAATAAATGACCACATTGCGACAAAAAATCATGTCGAACAGTCCTGACATAGGCCAACTCTGCAACAGATTAAGCGGTTTAAAAAAAATCGTGCGACGTAGACTTTTTTTTACCTGAACTTCATTTTTCCCATCAGTTGCTAGTTTGTCAAAATGTTGTGAAACTAGTTTCGAGCTAAGGCCACTAACACGGTCCCAGGCGTAGACCCCTGCTTTACCTTGAGCCACTACATTAGTATCTATGTCCGTCGCCAGTATTTTTGTATCCCACTGGCTGGGTATTTGGTTGCTAAGGGTTATGGCAATCGAATAAGCTTCTTCACCCGTAGAACAGCCTGCTGACCAGATCCTTAGTTTTTTCCTATTTGTACCAGACTTCCACTCATCAATCGCAGTGTTTTTAATAAAGTCAAAATGATGAGACTCACGAAAGAAGGACGTTAAGTTGGTCGTAATAGCATTAACAAAGTGTGTAAATTCAGCACTTTCTTGTTGCAGGGTCATGGTTAAATAATCATCAAATCCATGACAACCAGTTTTACGAATACGCCTAGAAATACGGCTGTACACCATGTCTTCTTTAATATTTTTTAATACGATACCTGAGTGTTTATAAATCACTTCACTTATGGTTGTGAAGTTCTTTTTTGACATTTGAAATTGACGGGCATTAGGGACCATTTTGGATGTTTCTTTAATAAGCTGATTCACAATAACCATCTTCCTTGATTGTGGCCAATGGCAGCAGGCTAAAGGTTATTTTCCAAGTACAATAATCGTTCGCTATCTAAAAGAATAACCATTTTCCCCTTAACTTCAGTCAATCCCTCGATAAACTCACGACTAACGCTTTGATTAACACTTGGAGGTGGTTGTTTATCTGTGGGTGATAGAGTAAAAACGTCTGACACCGAATCAACTACGATGCCCATAATACGATTGACCCTTTCAGTAGTGACTTTAAGCACAATTACTACGGTGTTTTCATCGTAGTTAGAGTCTGACAATTCAAACAGTATACGTAAGTCTATAACGGGCACGATGGCCCCCCGTAGGTTAATTACCCCACTAACATAAGCTGGTGCATTGGGGATAGGAGAGACATTACCCCAACCACGAATTTCCTGTACGTTAAGTATGTCTACGCCATACTCTTCATCTTGCATAAGAAAGGTGAGATATTGCAGCTGATTTTCAAAATTTTGTTCATTGGCATGATCTGCCAAAGAGGCCGTATGCTTTAATAAACTTTTTGTATCTTCTTGCTTGGCAGTGCCCATTAATATTCTCCTAAGCTGCTGCGTCAGTCATTTTTTTTGCGGCGGCAATATCATTACCCGCTAAACTGGACAAACCTACAGCATCTACGATCATTGCCACAGTACCGTCACCCAAGATAGTAGCGCCTGAAACACCCAGAACGCGTGTGTAATTATCTTCCAAACTCTTAATCACTACTTGTTGTTGCGCTAACAACTCATCAACCACAACGCCAATTTTTTGCCCTTCAGACTCAACCACAACAAGGAGGCTACCTTGCAGAGTCCGTATTTCTTGACGTAAACCAAATAGCCGATCTAAATGAAGAATTGGAATATACTCTTCACGCAAGCTGTATACATCACTGCCACCGGCGACATTGCTCACCTTGTTTCCATCAATTTGCAAAGATTCACTAATAGACACGAGTGGAAAAATATAAGTTTGGTCAGCAACAGTCACTAACTGCCCATCCAAAATAGCTAAAGTCAAAGGCAAACGAATACGGAAAGTGCTACCCACTCCCATTTCTGTTGACACTTCTACAGAGCCGTTAAGTTCCTGAATGTTGCGTCGAACAACGTCCATACCCACTCCACGACCTGACAAATCGCTGACTTTTTCCACGGTTGAAAGCCCTGGAGAAAACAGAAGCTCTAACTTTTGTTCTTGAGTTAATTGGTCTGACTCGCCTACGAGACCATTTGTACGCGCCTTGGCCAACAATCGTTCCGTATCAATACCACCACCATCATCAGTCATTTCGATAACAATATTGCCGCCTTGATGAAAGGCATTTAATACAATGGTACCCATTTCTGGTTTGCCTGAGGCTCTGCGTTGTGCAGGCATCTCAATACCATGATCTAAAGCATTACGAATCAAATGAACCATAGGATCACTGATTTTTTCCATTACTGTTTTATCCAGTTCTGTATTTTCACCACTCAGTTCTAACTGAACCTGTTTGCCTAACTGGATGCTAATGTCCCTGACCATACGAGGCAAACGGTTGAAAGTAAAACTAATAGGCAACATACGAATACGCATTACACTGTCTTGCAGTTCTCGAGTATTTTGCTCAAGTTGCACCAAACCTTCACGTAAGTTGACAATATGTTCGTCAGTTATACCATCACCTGCAGAACCCATTTGGCCTAACATGGACTGGGTAATTACCAGTTCACCCACTAGATTAATTAGGCTATCGACTTTGTCGATACCCACGCGTATAGAGCTCGCTTCAACTTTAGTGGACTTTGCTTTGACTGGGGTTTTAGCTTGGTCAGTCACTGTCACAGGAGGGGGAGACTGATCGGTGGACTCGGGGGGGCTAGGTAGTTGCAAGTCATCCAAACTAGGTAACGGACCTGAGGGCATAACTAAACGTTGCCCAGAGGTGGCGGAATTTTTTACTTTGGAGTCGTTAGGCTGATCTTGGGACTGGCTAGAAACGGCAGCTATTGAATCTTCCAGTATAGGTGTGATGGACAATTCACATTCATCCTCAACCCACTCGAACACTTCTTCGACATCGTCAATTGCACAAGTTGTCAGCAGTTCTATAGTCCAGGACAAATAACAATTATCAGGCACCAATACTTGCAGTGGTGGTAATTCAGTGGCGTCTGCCGTGGTTTTTATCTCTCCTAGCGTCGCCAACTCTCGCAACATTCGTACCGGGTCATTACCGCCTTTAAGCATGTCTAGTTCGGGTTTAAAATAAATTTTAAAGCCAATTTGTTGCCTACTAGCACCAGGTTCTCGTTCATCAAGGGCTGAATCGTCATTAGTTTCAATGGTTTCCGCAACCACTGGCTCACCAACACTGGTATCCATTTTCACTACTTTAGCACTATCAGCATAAGTGCCTCCATCTAAGACCGCCTGAAACACTCCAGCTAATTCATCGGCACGCTGCGTGTCCAGCTCTTGTTTTGATTTCAAGGCCTCCAGCAGCTCCCTTAAACAATCAACCGACTGTAAAAACAGCTCAATGCCATCTGCATCAAGAGCCTGATCGCCATCACGAATCTTATCCAGTAACGTTTCTAATATATGAGTAAATTCAGTAACTTGCACAAACCCAAAGGTACCGCTGCCGCCTTTTATGGAGTGGGCAGCACGAAAAATGGAATTAATTTGTTCGCTGTCCGGGTTATCCACATCCAACTCGAGCAGCGATGCTTCCATTAACTCGAGGCCTTCAAAGCTCTCCTCAAAGAAGACTGCATGAAATTGGCTGAGATCAATACTCATGTCATAACCCTTTTATGATCTAGATGTGGACGACTAAACCGGCTGTCTGAAGTCTGCCCTTAAAGCCAAAGTTGCTTAGCCAATTACTTTTTTGATAGTAGCAAGCAGTTTATCAGGGTTGAATGGCTTAACTACCCAACCTGTGGCTCCAGCACCTTTACCTGCCATTTTTTTGTCACCAGATGTCTCCGTGGTCAACATTAAAATTGGCGTGTATTTGTAAGCTTCTAACTGACGTAGTTCTCTTACTAACTCGATACCATCCATCACCGGCATATTAACATCACTTAAAACCAGATCAAATGATGCTCCCTTGGCAAGGTCTAACGCTTGTTGGCCGTCAGCAGCTTCAACCACTTCATAACCAGCGCTTTGCAAGGTAAACACCACCATCTGGCGCATTGACGCAGAATCGTCTACTGCCAGTATTTTCGTCATCGATGTAACTCCATTATAAAATAAATTAACTTAAGCATCATCAAACCTAACATGCCATTAGTAGGTAATTAAAAACTCTACTTTAACCCAGTTCTTGGCTTAAGCCTGATACTCGGATTAACTCTTGAATAGTTTTTGGTACATTAAATAACGCCACGGCCACATTTTTTTCAGCACAGCTTCTTTTAAATGCCCATAACAGTTGCAAACCTGCGGCATCAACCCGCTCTAATTGAGAGGCATCGATCATCACTTCGTTATCGGCCAACCCTGCATCTGCAAGGCGTGCAGACCAAACGCCAACTTGAGCGATAGTTAATTCCGTTTCCAACTGAATAGTTGCAGAGCTGCCCATAATATTTACCTATTCTAACTTATCAAACTGAACATTAACGACCCCTATAGGTGATAATCAATGGGTGAACGACTACTGATGTTTAATTTAACGTGAAAGAAACTTAAATACCATTCAAAAACAACACATTATAGATTATGTCAAAAGACTAACTGAACACTTTAAACGGACATAAATAATGGCCGTAGTGATCGCATCACCAAGGGCTGTGTGGCGCCCTAACACGGGCACATCTAAACCTTTAGCAATAGCCTCAAAAGACAAATTAATTTGACAATCGACGCCACCCGTAAGTTGAGTCTTGTTTCGATACAAGTCCATCACGTCAACATATCGATTAGGCATCCCAAAATCAAACAACGGCCTCACATATCGATCTAACACAGCCAAATCGTAGCCTATGTTATACCCTACAATCGGACGGTTACCTATAAATTTAAGCATTTTTTCTAATGCCTCTACCACTGGTAAACCTTCATTTAGATCCATTCGGCGTAGTTTGTGGACCTTTACAGAATCCCTGGGCAAGTCTTTAGGCGGAGACAAGGTTAGGCATAATTTTTCGCTGCTTAATACCCGATTACCTTTAATAACCACCGCACATATAGACAATATCTGTGCTTTAGAAACATCTAAACTTGTTGTCTCAATATCCAAGGAAACCAGCTCTTCCCCCTGGTAAGGCTGAAAAAGATACAGCCACCGACTTTTCAGCCGACGCACCTTCCATACATCTTTAATACGTCGTATACGGCGTTTAATCATCATAAGCCCAAACCTAAACGATACCTTAAAGATAAGTGTTTCTTAAAATCTTTAACCACCTGAAAGGACTGCCTTAACAAATCCTTTTCTAAACGATCCAAAGCACCCAAATCAACATCATTATTGAGATCCTCTACGCTGCACTCCTGCTCCTGTTGATTTAGATGGTGGGATAAGCGAAACCACTGTAATAACGAAAAAGACTCCATCAGTTCACTGCCTAAACGCTGGGGCAGTACACCAAGCTTAACTAAACTTTCAATACGCTTATAGGTGTTAGTTTCCGCCACCTGGTATTGCATAGCTAGCACACGCACACCATGTACGATGGGAAAAATTCCACCCTTTTTAACATCAACCCCAGCTGCTCGATCTCTAATGCCACCCAAAAAGTTCAACGGTGTTTCAAATACCAATGCCACTTCCGCAAACGACGACAAAAACCGCTGCTGTTGCTGCAACTCTCTTAATAACCAGTTGCGACTGGTCTTAAATAAGGCTTTATTGCCTGCCACTGGGTATGCATCCATTGATATTGCTAAGTTAAGTAAACTATCACTGTCGGCCTTAGCAACCCAGTCACGCATCCGCTGAGTCCATGTACTAATGGGCTGCACCCAAAATGGATTATTCACCATCACCTGACCAGGGCACTTTGGATATCCTAGTCCAACCAACGCCTGAGTATAATGTTCCAAAGTTTGCTGACATTCAGGCCAATCTAGGCTGTCGCGCATAATGAGGCCGTTGTCTTGGTCAATTCTTACAATCTGTTCACCACGGCCTTCACTGCCCATAACCACCAAACACACATGAGGCAGTACGTTTTCTGGGACCACTAGATTAAACAACTTCGACATTAGCCTTTTATTAAGTGCTGCCAGTAAGTCCATGGCAAAACGAACTTTGACGCCTTGAGCGTATAGTGACCGAATTAAGTTACCCATATCTCCTGCAGCAGCCTTAAGTTCATCAATACTGGTGGCACGTTCTATACGCAATCCAACTACATGAGAGTGGCTTGAAAAATAGCTCAAGGTGTCCGCCAGATCAATAATGCCATGCAATTCGGAGCCTTGCATGACCACCACCCGATCAATTTGGTGGAGTGTCATTAAAATTAACGCATTAAAGAGGTAATCACCAGACTCAACAGTAATAAGCCGGTAATTGGCAATAACCTGCACATCCGCAGTCACTGGGAGCTTGTCTAATACAATCGCATTTAACAAATCTGTGCGGGTCACTATGCCATAACGTTTACCACGTTGCACCAAAGCACAATCAATCTGCTGGTCACTCATAAACTGAGTGGCATACTCTAAATCAGTGCCCTTTGGCAATAACGAGGCATCCCGCATACACGAACTGTCTATTCGGGCGAGCATAAACTCTGTCATGTTTAGTGAATCATTTTTTTGCTCTAACAACTCATTTTGTAATGACAAATTCTTATTAAAGAAACCACCAAAACTAGCATTACGATAGATAAGATCCAGCAGAATTTTGGTAGGAAGTATGTAACAAATGGTTTCTTCATCTGCCACGAAGTCATGAATTGCACTGCCACGTAAAGCCGACCATGCTCCAAAATAATCATCATTGGTATAGTGCACAAAGGTATGCCCATGGCGCTTATCCACGCTCTGCACATCTAGCTCCCTAACGCAGCCTTTAAGAATGATGTACAAGCCTTCTGGTACATCACCAGTACTGATAATTACTTCACTAGCTTGATAGTAACCAATATCAAGATTATCTTGCAGAAGCGTGTACTCGTCTTCGTCTAACAAATTAAACGGCAAGACATCAGCATTAAACGTATTGCTAGAGTGCATGATTCACCGAAAGACACCCATAAGAACTACCCTGTTGATCAATAGTATGCAGAGCCATTATTTCGTGGCACACGAATATTTTGCACAATTTGCTGAATATGTTTAGGCGGCTCAGGTGTTAGATGAGCCACCAGATAAGCCACAATAAAGTTCAATACCATACCTAAAGCGCCAAACCCTTCAGGGGATATTCCTAACAACCAATGCTCCGGTTCGCCTCCCATAAACTTAAAATAAACGATATAACATAGGGTGGAAATCAAACCTACCAGCATACCGCTTATGGCGCCATATTTATTCATCCGTTGGTAAAAAATACCCATGATGATAGCAGGAAAAAATGACGCACAAGCTAACCCAAATGCCAAAGCCACCACAGCAGCTACATAGTCTGGCGGATGCATACCCAAGTATCCAGCGATAAGCACCGCCACCATGGCTGCCAAGCGCGCAGCCAAAAGCTCTTGCCCATCAGTAATTTGCGGCCGAATAGTTTTTTTCAATAAATCGTGGGATACGGATGTCGCAATAACCAGCAACAATCCAGCTGCCGTCGATAATGCCGCAGCCATTGCGCCAGCGGCAATTAGGGCAATCACCCAGTCTGGCAGCTCGGCTATTTCTGGGTTAGCCAACACCATAATATCTGGATCAACGTATATTTCATTAGCAAAGGGTTGTACTTGTGGGTCAAACTCTCCACTACTTGGGTTAACCACATGACGTTGATTAAAATAAAAGTTCCGCGCCACTTTATCGTCTGCAGCACCCCAATAAATAGGCTTATGTTGACGGCCAGTAAAGGCGTCTCCGGCAGCATATTGGGTACGACCGTCGGCATTATGGTCATACCAAGCAATCAAACCCGCGTTCTCCCACTTTTTGAACCACTGGGGCATTTCTTCATATGGCGTGCCTTTGTTGTCTGCGCCGTTAACAGTTTCAATGAGGTTGATGCGGCCAAAAGCCGCCACCGCTGGTATAGTGGAATAAAGTATTGCAATAAACACTAGGGCCCAGGCTGCTGATATACGAGCATCTCGAACTCTAGGAACAGTAAAAAAACGCACAATGACGTGAGGCAATCCAGCCGTACCAAACATCAAGGCGGCGGTAATAAAAAACATATCTACTTTGCTTTTACTGCCTTCCGTAAAGCTTGCAAATCCGAGCTCCGACACTAAACCATCTAGATGATCCAATACTGGCCGACCATTGTCTAACGTCGCTCCTAAACCAGTTTGAGGCAATAGATGCCCCGTCATTGAAAAGGTCAAGAATAGTGCAGGAACCGTAAAAGCAAAAATCATCACACAATACTGAGCCACTTGCGTGTAGGTGATGCCTTTCATACCCCCTAACACCGCATACACAAACACTACTGCCATACCAATCATGATGCCAGTATCTATTTCTACCTGTAAGAAACGCGAGAAAACGATGCCAGTACCACGCATCTGCCCTGAAATATAAGTGAATGAAATAAACATAACACAGACCACCGCCACTACCCGCGCCACATTAGAGTAATAGCGATCGCCAACAAAATCAGGTACTGTGAATTTACCAAATTTTCGTAAATAAGGCGCCAACAATAGCGCCAAAAGCACGTATCCACCGGTCCAACCCATAATGTATCCACTGGCATCATATCCAGCAAAAGAGACAATGCCCGCCAAAGAGATAAATGACGCAGCTGACATCCAATCAGCTGCTGTGGCCATGCCGTTAGCCAAAGGTGTAACGCCACCACCTGCCACATAAAACTCTCGGGTGCTGGATGCCCTGCTCCAAAAAGCGATGGCAATATAGATAAAAAAAGACCCTACCACAAACAAGTAAGTGAGCTGTTCTAGGCTCATGTTGAATTCCTATTATTAATAAACGAGTAATTGACCACAACCATTACAAGGGCTTATTCGTGCACATCAAACTCACTGTCGAGGCGGCTCATACGCACTGCATAACCTATAGTCAGCACACAAAAAACCAAAATACTCCCTTGATTAGCGAACCAATAGCCCAGTTTAAATCCAAACAAATTGAATTGGTTGAGTTCATCAACAAAGACGATGCCACATCCGAAGGAAACCGCAAACCAAACTACTAGGTAGGAAAAGATAATTTGTAAATTACGGCGCCAATATTGCTCTGCGCTACTGGAATCTTGTTTCATAATAGGCCTTTTTTTATTATTTTTTTTAGGGTTACAATAATAACCATTTGGGGGGTTGAGGGCAACGACATTGTTGACTAAACACTATAACTATGGCTAATCTCTAATCCATAAAAAAATCATTAGACTTTAGTATAGAAACTCAGATAAAAAACATAGGTATATGATTTAAATACACTTTAACAAAAAAAGTTTTAAGGCATAAAACTAGCTAGCGTGTTATAAATACCCTGGGTCTCTTCATCCTATTTTTATACAGTAGGCATAACATGCTCGACATTTGGGTCATTCTATTCATTTCATTAGCCTATGTAGGTTTGCTATTCGGTATCGCTTACTACGGCGACAACCGCCGTCAACATGGTTCGAAATTACTCAGCCAACCCGTCATTTATAGCTTATCCTTAGCAGTATATTGCACTTCTTGGACCTTTTACGGCTCCGTATCACGGGCCACCCAAGGCTGGGACTTTTTATCTATTTACCTTGGCCCCATAGTACTTTTTATCTTTGGCTGGGGCGTAGTTTATAAAATAATACTCATTGCCAAACAAGAGAACCTCACCACCATTGCAGATTTTATCGCATCTAGGTATGGCAAAAGTCGTAGCTTAGCAATCGTCATTACAGTGATGGCTACCTTTGGCATACTTCCCTATATTGCCTTACAGCTAAAAGCCGTGGCCCAAAGTTTTACTATTATGGTGTCAGGTGGTGGCAGCGACGACTTTGGTTCTAGCAATACGGCATTAGTGATAGCCATATTAATGGCCGCATTTGCGATTTTATTTGGTACCCGTCAAATAGACACCAGTGAACACCACCGGGGTATGATGTTAGCCATTGCCTTTGAATCGATCGTGAAGCTTGTAGCTTTTGTTGCGGTAGGCATTTTTGTGACGTTTAGCTTATTTAATGGCATTGGTGACCTCAGCAACCATATAAACGACAGTGGGTTGCAGCAAAAACTAGATGACTTCAACCCATTAAGAATTAGTTTCCTCACCGAAACTTTGCTGGCTTTACTAGCTATGCTTTGCCTACCTCGACAATTTCAGGTGGGTATTGTTGAAAACACCAACCCCAATGACTTGCATACAGCGCGGTGGTTATTTCCTCTCTATTTAGTCATTTTCTGTATTTTTATGCTCCCTATTGCTGCGGCTGGCAACTTTCTTTTTGACGGCCTGGGCATCGCCACAGATACCTACGTATTAATGGTCCCACTTAGCCAGGGGGCCCACAGTTTAGCTACCTTAGCGTATATCGGTGGCCTTTCCGCTGCCACGGGCATGGTTATTGTTGCCACAGTTTCTATAAGTACAATGATTTGTAACGACATCATCATGCCTGTGATCTTCCATTTATCACCGCTACAAGCATCTGAAGATAAAAACATTGGTCGCTTATTGCTGAGGGTTCGCCGCGTGGTCATTATTGCTATGTTACTGGCAGCCTATGGCTATTTTTTGTTGATCGGCGACGGCAAAAGCTTAGTATCTTTGGGTTTAACGGCGTTTGTTGCAGTGGCCCAATTTGCCCCAGCGCTGATTGGTGCCGTGTTTTGGCGCCAAGGTAATCGCTATGGAGCATTAGCAGGCCTAGGTATCGGTTTCACCGTTTGGATTTACACCCTTATGGTTCCAAACCTCAGTGGTCTAGGATTTGATACCTTAAGTTTGGTAGAGCAAGGTCTATTTGGTTTAAGTTGGCTCAGGCCCACGTCTATGTTTGGGCTTAATGGGTTTGACCCAATCACTCACGCCACTTTGTTATCCCTGAGCTTGAATACGTTGGCCTTTGTATGGGTATCTCGATTGACTCAAACCGGCTTGCAAGATCGAATTCAGGCCGACCATTTTGTCGATTTAAGGTTAAGCCACTCTATCGTCACCCCTGAGACTGGTTTCGAAAACACTCGCTTTAGTGACCTTCAAATCCTTTGCGAACGTTTTTTGGGATCAAATCGCACCCATGAGGCCTTTCACCAATTTTCCCTTGCACAAAACCGAGAACTTAACCCCAACGACCCCATAGACCAACCTCTAGCCACCTACGCCGAACGTCTGTTAGCAGGTATTATCGGGGCATCCTCAGCACGAATCATTGTCGCTTCTAGCTTGCTGGGTACTGAAATGCACCTAGGTGACGTGGTATCCATTGCCGACGAAGCTTCAGCCCTTTACAAATTTAATCGTTCCATGCTGCAATCCACAATTGAACACATTGACCAAGGTATCAGTGTTGTGGACAAAGACATGCGCTTAGTGGTTTGGAACCAACGTTATCAAGAAATGTTTCAATTTCCTGAAGGTCTTATTACCATCGGCAGGCCTATTGTGGACGTCATTCGGCACAACGCTATTAACGGAGACTACGGCGCAGGAGCCCTTGAACAACGAGTTGAACAGCGTCTAAACACCCTGCAACAAGGCATTACCAATACCCACCTGCGCTATAGAGCTGATGGTGCAGTGTTTGAAGTACGAGGCAATGCCATGCTAGGAGGTGGATACGTAAACACCTATATGGATATCACCAACCATAAACGTACCGAAGCTGCCTTAAAAGAAACCAACGAAACCCTAGAGCAGCGGGTAGAAGACCGCACCAAAGCGTTGGTAGTGGCCAACGATCAATTAAGCCGAGCCAAAATAGGGGCCGACCAAGCTAACCAAAGTAAGACACGATTTTTAGCAGCTGCCAGCCATGACTTAATGCAACCTCTTAACGCAGCAAAATTATTTTCTTCGTCTTTGGCGCAGCAGCATCCTACGGGCGAACTAGCCAATACCCTGCACCACCTAGATGATTCCTTAGGGGCTGCTGAGGAACTCATCAGCACTTTGATTGAAATTTCTAAGCTAGATGCAGGCACTCTTTCTCCCAAACTGAGCCATTTCCCAATTGACAAAATGTTACAGAAACTAGCCGCTGAACTCACCTTGTTATGCCAACAAAAAGGCATTCAGTTTAGCTACGTCCCATGTCATGCAACGGTTCACAGCGATGAACAACACTTACGTCGGATCGTGCAAAACTTTCTAACTAATGCCATGCGTTATACACCAAAAGGTAAAGTCCTACTGGGCTGCAGACTAAAGCAAAATGCCATCGAAATTCAGGTTTGGGATACGGGAATCGGTATTGCCCCACAAAAGCTCAATGAAGTATTTGAAGAGTTTAAACGCCTAGATCACCCTGCCACCCATAGTGTAAGGGGGTTTGGCTTGGGACTAGCTATAGCTGACCGTACTGCCAGATTATTAGATCATCCTTTGACGATCAAATCGTGGCAAGGTAAAGGTAGCTTATTTGGCATCATTGTACCTCTCGGCGATCGCCAAAAGGTTGTCACTAAAGCCACAACAAATAACCAATACGGTGGTGGGGAGGGAGGTCTAACAAATATGACCGTGTTGTGTATCGACAACGAAACATCCATCCTGCTGGGAATGAAGCAATTATTAAGTGGCTGGGGGTGCACAGTAATAACTGCCCTTGACATGTCTCAAGCATTGCAGCACCTAGTAGACGCAGACGTACAGCCTAATGTTATTTTAGCCGATTATCACTTAGAGCAAGGACAGACGGGTACGGCTGCTATTGCTAGGATCAGGCAAGTTTACCAAAGCCAAATACCGGCTATTTGCATTACTGCGGATCGCACTGAAGAAGTGGCTAAGTTGATAGCAGACGAAGATACGCTGCTACTGAACAAACCCTTAAAGCCTGCAGCGCTTAGGGCCACCCTAAGCCGCCTAAGGTAAAAACTTACTTAACAGGCTGATCTTGAGGGTGTTCAATACGTAAATGGCCAGCCATAATCACTGCCTGAGTTCTGCTATATACCCCAAGCTTGCGCAATATTGCGGTTACGTGGGCCTTAATAGTAGCCTCCGAAACACTGAGTTCATAAGCTATTTGTTTATTAAGCAAACCTTCTGTAAGCATTACCATCACCTTAAACTGCTGTGGTGTTAAGCTAGATAGCTGATCGGCAAACTTACTGTCCTGGGCATCCATTTGTTGGTTTACTTCTGGTAAGTCTGGCGGCAGCCATTGGCCGCCGTTAAGCACTATCTGAATAGCGTCAATAATATCTGTCATAGAAGACGACTTAGGAATAAAACCGGCTGCACCAAAATGCATAGCACGGTGAATGACACTGGCCTGTTCATTGCCTGAAACCACCACCACTGGCACGCTTGGAAAATGCGTACGCAAGTAAATGAGCCCAGAAAAGCCATTGGCACCAGGCATATGCAGATCTAACAGTACCAAGTCTATTTCATTACGCATTTGGTGTTCTAAGTGTTTCAGGTGCTCTGCTTCTAACACGTTAGCACCTTCCACTTGAGCACCAATAGCCTGAGTTAACGCCACCCGAAACAACGGATGGTCATCAGCTACGATAATGGTGTAGCTATTAGACATAAACGCACCTCCTAAAACATGTAAAACACTATTAAGCTATTTGGTGCAGCGATTATCAATGAGCTCAGTCACCACACTTGGGTCGGATAAAGTCGACGTATCCCCCAATTCACCATAATCGTTCGCTGCTATCTTACGCAATATACGACGCATAATTTTTCCTGAACGAGTTTTTGGCAAGTTAGGTGAAAATTGGATTAAATCCGGTGTCGCAATCGGACCAATCTCTGTTCTGACCCACTGCCTCAGTTCCTTCAGGAGTTCAGGGCTATTATCAACGCCATCTTGCAAGGTGACATAACAGTAGATACCTTGACCCTTAATTTCATGGGGATAGCCTACCACTGCAGCTTCACAAACTGACTTGTGGGCGACCAAAGCACTTTCTATCTCAGCCGTGCCCATACGATGACCAGAAACATTGAGCACATCATCCACACGCCCTGTGATCCAATAGTAACCGTCTTCGTCACGTCGTGCACCGTCACCTGTAAAGTAATAGTTTTTAAAGGTTGAGAAGTACGTTTCTTCAAACCGCTCATGGTTACCCCAAATAGATCTGGCCTGGCCTGGCCAACTGTCTTTAATAACAAGGTTGCCTTCAGTTGCACCTTCTAGCTCACGGCCTTCATTGTCGACAATTGCTGGTTGTACACCAAAAAATGGCAAGGTTGCTGAACCTGGCTTAGTATCCACAGCCCCTGGCAACGGCGTAATCATGTGCCCACCAGTTTCCGTTTGCCAATAGGTATCAACTACTGGCACATCACCCGTGCTAAAGATGCGCCTATACCAAAGCCACGCTTGTGGATTTATAGGTTCGCCCACACTACCCAGAACACGAATACTAGACACATCAGAGCCTGATAAAACATCATCGCCATGTTGCATCAACGCACGTATAGCCGTTGGGGCTGTGTAAAACTGATTAACCTTGTGCTTTTCAATCACTTGACCAAAACGTGCATTAGTTGGATAGTTTGGCACACCTTCAAACATTAGTGTGGTGGCGCGGTTAGCCAGTGGCCCGTAAACAATATAACTGTGGCCAGTAATCCAACCAACGTCAGCGGTACACCAATAAATATCACCTGGCTTATAATCGAATACCATTTCGTGAGTCATGGCGCTCCAGACTAAATAGCCTGCCGTGGTGTGCTCTAACCCTTTAGGCTGACCGGTAGAACCCGAAGTATAAAGAATAAAAAGCGGGTCTTCTGCCGCCATCACTTCGGGCTCATGATAGGTGGCAGCGGGAGCAACAATATCACCATACCAAACGTCTCGGCCTTGCACCCAATTGATATCAGCCCCCGTGCGTTTAACCACGATTACTGTGTCCACACAATCAACATTGACTAGACCGGCATCTACGTTAGCTTTAAGGCCAATTGTTTTGCCGCCACGCAAGCCTTCATCAACGGTGATGACGATATTGCTATTAGCACCTTGTACTCGGCCAGCAATAGCATCAGGAGAAAAGCCACCAAAAATTACTGAATGTACAGCACCAATGCGAGCACAAGCTAACATGGCCACTGCCACTTCCGGAATCATTGGCATATATAAGGTGATGACGTCGCCTTTCTTCGCTCCTTGGGCCAGCAGTGCATTACTAAACTGACACACTTCCTGATGCAATTCTCGGTAACTGATATGGCGCGACTGACTTGGATCGTCGCCTTCCCAAATAATGGCAATTTCTTCACCATGGTTTTCTAAATGGCGATCTAAACAGTTCGCGGCCACGTTCAATTGACCGTCTGCATACCACTCTATGGAGACATCGTTAGGTGTAAACCGGGTATTCTTAATTTTAGTAGGCGCCTTAATCCAGTCAAGTCGCTTGCCCTGCTGGCGCCAGAATTCTTCTGCTTCTGCAACAGACTGTTGATACATCGCTTCACGTTTTTGTTGGTTCAAACCAGAGGTTTGAGCAATCAATGCATCTGCTGGATATGTCTTCACTTCACTCATTTAATGGTTCCTAATTTGTAGGGCAAGAGGTTTAACCTACTATTTATATCAAGTTGTGGGCCATATTAAAATACTACTTTGGCTTAATATTGGTCTTCATCTGCTAAACTTATCTTGCCTTGCGTTAAGGCATACGCCATCATTTGATATTATCTACTCTAATTATTATCCCTAATGCCTATGATCGATCTAAGCCTAGCGTTATTTATTGCTGTTGAAACATGTCCAGAACCACCTTACTACCCCATTGTAGCAGCTTGGACCCTGCCCGATGGGAGTATTAAGTCTAGCCTCATTTTAGCGGATGACAACTGGCCGCCACACCTGTGTTATAGCGATCATATCAGTGATGAAACCGTCACTGCCCTAGGCCACTCAGTAAAAGACGTTTTATTGGAGATGAATGACGACTTAGATGCCAGTCATGTGGTGGGCCATGGTGATTTCTCACCAGCCCAAGGCCTAGAACATTTAGTGGACGCGTTGGATATTGAACTAGCGTTTGAAATCTCCACCAGCCAGCAAGACATTAGGGAGCTTCTCGGCCATGACTGGCGTGATGAATTACAGGATTTAGCCCATGAAACGGGCTTAGACCTATTACAAGCCGAAGACCAAGTGCGGCTCATGCAACTGTGTTGGGCCAGACGTAGTGATATACTCTAGAGCTTTTTTATCAAGCCTACTTTTACTGTTAGTGAGTGCATGCAGCACCATAGGCGGAACCACTGGTAAACCGCACACGCCAGATAACGTGTGCGGTATTTTCGCGCAGTTTGAAAGCTGGCAAACCAGCGCCATTGCTTCTGAACAACAATGGCACATTGATCAGTCTATTAGTATGGCGTTCATAAAACATGAATCAGGTTTTAATGCCACAGCAAGACCGCCCCGCAAAAGGATATTAGGCATTATTCCAGGCCGCCATCTTTCCAGTGCTTATGGCTACCCCCAAGCAATTAACGGTACTTGGATATTGTACAAACAACTGACCGGTCATAGCGATGCTCAACGTACTAATTTTAACGACGCCATTGACTTTGTAGGCTGGTATAACAAGCGCTCCGTGCGTCTCAATAAAATACACCCAAACGATGCTTACAATCTGTACTTGGCTTACCACGAAGGCAATGGTGGTTTTGCCAAAAAATCCTACTTGGCTAAGCCCTGGTTATTAAACGTAGCCAAAAATGTTGCCAATCAAGCGCAGCGTTATCGCAGCCAGCTAGATTTTTGTTCACCTAAAAGTTAACAACGGATTTATTCATGATCGTGCCTTGGCAAAATATAAATGCAGATACTTTAAACCACTTATTAGAAGAGTTCGCTAGTCGCGATGGCACAGACTATGGCGCTTATGAGACCAGCTTGGCAGATAAGGTGGCTCAGCTGCAAATACAGCTACAACAAAAACGAATCATCGTGGTGTACAGTGAGCTCCATGAATCCGTAAATATCGTACCTGCCGAACAGTTTACTGACTAATCTGCTATTAGCTGATGTCAGCCACCTTTGCGAATAAGGTACTGGTACTGAGAGTCTGCTTCTCCCTGCTCAATTAATTCGTGGCCTAAAAACAAGCAAAATTTAGGAATATCTCGGGTCGTTGAAGGATCTGTAGCCAGCACTTTAACTACATCCCCAACTTTAATATCTTTAAAGGTGCTGTGCAGCATCATTACGGGCTCTGGACAAAATAGCCCTGTGGTGTCTAATAATTTGTCGATGTTGTGGGAGTCTTGCATCACTATTTATACTCTGCAATTACCAATGTTCAAATTTGGCCGTCATCAATTTAAATTCATTTACACCTAAGTGTCTCTGCATTTTAACGTGCACCGAGCCCATAGCTCAATGTCTAATACCGATCGTTCAATAGCCTGAATTTGACTATAGGGTGAAGCTTTAAACGGTTTAAAGCTATGGTCCACATCAGAAAGCCAGCACAAGTCGATGTGTGCAGGCAATTTGTAACCCAATACCTCATCATAACAGCCCAAAGCATCTCGAGTACCCTGAACAATTAGCCCTGGTTTATGACTGGTTAACAGATGCTCTACTCGTAACGTTTCTGGTTTTCGCTGGGGGTGAAAAGGATAACCTAACGCAAACCAACCCAAAGCGTTTGTCTGTTCCACTATCAAACTAGCTACACGACCTCCCAAAGACTTACCCCCTATAATTAAAGGATCAGGTAAGGCCAGTTCGTTGAGCAATGCCAGTAACTCAAGTTCGAGCTTAGCTACTGCTGGCGGCGGCCGCTTAGTACCTGTCAGTTGAATTTGTTGCATATAGCCAAAATTAAACAAATACACGGTGAAGTCTTTTGAGACCATTGCAGCTACTACAGACTGCATAAACTCATGATTCATACCTATACCAGAACCATGAGCAAAAACCACATTAACCGCACCGGAACCATATTTCTGCACTGGGCCAAAACCTGTTTCAATACATTCCATAAACAACCCTTAAATGATACAAAACAATTAGCCAACAATAACGCCATCACATAGAACAGCTGCAGCTGCTTTAGCAATGGCCTCTGGTACAGACAAGTATGTCAACTACTCCAGCACTATTACTTATAGATGACTTCAACTTGATTCAAGTAGGATTGCGTAAAGCTCAACAAACCCATACTATCATGCAGCGAAACTTGACCCGGGTGCTGCTGTACAATTTAATCGCACTGCCCTTAGGCACCGCAGCCATTATTCCTCCTTGAGG
>TARA_B110000090_G_scaffold72628_1_pt1 | contig 50030 bp, 50 predicted proteins | sample TARA_B110000090 | Tara Oceans TARA_B110000090 (sample SAMEA4397239) | marine metagenome | biome: Polar Biome; feature: [SRF] surface water layer (ENVO:00010504); material: water (ENVO:00002006), including particulate matter (ENVO:01000060) such as... | depth 5 m
ACTTTTTTTGATTTTGTGACCTCGGCAGGATTCAAACCTGCAACCGTCAGAGCCGAAATCTGATGCGCTATTCAGTTGCGCCACGAGGCCAAAGTACTTTCTATGCTAATAATACTTTTACAGCCATTGAAATCGCTTTTCCGTCTGCTTTACCAGACAATTCTTTAGATGCTATCCCCATAACTTTCCCCATATCCTTCATAGTAGTAGCACCAGTTTTAGAAATTATTTCAGAAATAAATTTCTTTAAATCTTCTGTGCTCATTTGTTCGGGTAAAAATTGAGCGATTATTTTAGCTTCTGCTAATTCAGGTGTTGCTAAATCTTCTCTTCCCTTTTCGGTATAAAGTGTAGCGCTATCTTTACGCTGCTTTACTAATTTTTGTAATAATTTAATTTCATCTTCCTCAGTTAAACCAGCATCTTCACCTTTTGTATTTGCCAGGAGGATTTCTGATTTGATCGCTCGTAATGATTGTAAAGCAACTTTATCTTTAGATTTCATTGCAACTTTCATTTGCTCCATTAACTTTGATTGTAAACTCATGTCTTATATTTCTTTAAGTTGTAAAGATAAAAAAACTCGAAGTAATTTCATAGATAATGAAATAAATCGAGTTTTCTCGGGGGTTATCGTCTTTGGGTAATATTTTAATCTACATTATCATGTAAAAAAGAGTTATTTGATCGTATTTTTAAATCGTCATTTTCATCAACTCCCAACACAGTTTTAGACTGTACATTTTCTGAAGACAGAGTTCTATGATCTAACTCAACTCCCATTCTCTTATATGCTGGTTCTTTTTCAATTTCATCAATATTTTGATTCAACTTATTAGAAAACTTATAATTAAACTGCTTCATTTTCTCTTTTCTATCCTGAGATCGATTTTGTAGTTCTGAAATAGTTAAGTGCAATGGTGACACTTCCTCTTTAGTTTCTAAAGATTTAATTTCTTCAGTTGGTTCAGTTCTTAAATTAAACTGTAATTCCTCTTCAACTTTTTCTTTTACTGCAATTGGTTTGGCTGCTTTATTAAATGTTTCTTCAGCTTTATTATGATCTTCTAATTCAAAATAAACCTGTTCAACTTCTTTTTCAAGCGTTGGTTTCACAACTACATGTCCAACAATTTCAATTTCATTAATATCAATCTCTTGCTCTGAATCACTTGCTTTTTTATTTTCAGAAAGCGGCATATCAAACGTAAAAATTGTTTGATTCTGCTCTTCATCTACAATCACCTCTTCAAAGTCATTAACTTCAATATCTTTTACTGCAGAAGTTATTACGAATTCATCTATTTCTTCAAATGATATTTCTTCATGAATCACATTAATGTTTTTTATAAACTCTGACGTAGAAATCAATTCCATTTCTTCATTTATATCTAAACTATGTACTTGCTTTTCATCTTCTTCTAAAACATGAATAATTAACGGCTCTTGTTCCTGAACTACAGAAATTACTTCATCATCTTTAGAGAAATCATACGTTACTTCTTGCTCTTCTTCTAATGCATGAATAATTTTCTTATCCTCAATATTAGAAATTATTCCTTGCTGATCTTTATGAAAACCTGTAGCGATTACAGTAACTGCAATTGCTTCATTCAAACTCTCATCTTCACCAACTCCCATAATTATATTTACATTTGTTTTTGCTTCTGACTGAATGTAATCATTTATTTCTCCTATTTCGTCAATAGTAATTTCACTGCTTCCTGATACAATTAATAAAAGCACATTTTTAGCACCTTCAATTTTATTGTCATTTAATAAAGGAGAATCTAAAGCTGTAATTATAGCTTCTTCTGCTCTATTTTTTCCAGACGCCTTTGAAGAACCCATAATTGCAGTACCGCTATTTGCAAGTACCGTCTTAGCATCTCTTAAATCTATATTTTGTGTGTAATGATGAGTAATCACTTCTGCAATTCCTCTAGAAGCGGTTGCTAAAACTTCATCTGCTTTAGAAAAACCTGCTTTAAACCCAAGATTTCCATAAACTTCTCTCAGTTTATTGTTGTTTATCACAACTAAAGAATCTACATGCTTGCGAAGCTCTTCAATACCTTTTTGAGCCTGCTCATTTCTTGTTTTTCCTTCAAATGAAAATGGGATTGTAACTACACCTATTGTGAGTAAATCTAACTCTCTTGCAAACCTAGCAATTACAGGTGCTGCGCCAGTTCCTGTTCCGCCACCCATTCCAGCATTAATAAATACCATCTTGGTATTATTCCCTAACATTTTTTTAATTTCCTCTTCGCTTTCTAAAGCAGAGCGTTCTCCAACTTCTGGATTTGCTCCGGCACCTAAACCTTCTGTAAGTGTCAGGCCTAATTGTATTTTACAAGGAACTTGGCTATTTTGTAAAGCTTGCGCATCTGTATTACAAACTACAAAGTCTACACCTTTGATACCTTGCATAAGCATGTAATTAACAGCGTTACTTCCGCCGCCGCCAACACCAATCACCTTGATGACATTAGATTGATTCTTAGGCATATCAAATAAAATGTTATTAAATTTATCCATAATTTTAGTCGGGTGCTATATGTTAGTTTGATTTTATTTTTATTCTGCGTTATCCAAAAACTCTCTAAACTTGTCTGACCAACGTTCAAAAAGTGGTTTTTTAACAACTTCTTTATTTTTTTCTTCTGGATTCTCTTGATTTAACTCTCCTTCTTCAACCTCTTTTTCTATTGGAGAATTTTGACTCATCTCATAAACCCTCTTCTTGTCTCTCAATCCTTTCATTAAGAGTCCAACTGCTGTTGCATACATAGGACTTGAAATGCTTTCTTCAGTATCTCCTGCTAAATGCTCATTAGGATATCCAATTCTTGTATCCATTCCTGTGATGTATTCAACCAACTGCTTAATATGCTTTAATTGCGCTCCTCCACCAGTAAGTACAATACCTGCAATTAATTTCTTTTTAGTTTCTTCATGGCCATAGTTTCTAATCTCTACAAATGCTTGCTCAACTATTTCAACTACACGTGCGTGAATAATTTTAGATAAATTCTTTAAAGTAATTTCTTTTGGATCTCTACCTCTTAAACCAGGAATTGACACAATCTCATTTTCTTTATTTTCTCCAGGCCATGCAGAGCCAAATTTTGTTTTTAACAATTCCGCTTGTTTTTCTATGATAGAACAACCTTCTTTTATATCTTCTGTAATCACATTACCACCAAATGGAATTACTGCTGTATGACGAATTATACCATCTTTGAAAATGGCTAAATCAGTAGTCCCTCCTCCTATATCTATCAATGCAACTCCTGCTTCTTTTTCTTCTTGGCTCAAAACAGCATCTGCAGATGCTAAAGGCTCCAATGTTATTCCTCCAAGGCTTAGTCCAGAGCTCTTAATACATCTACCTATGTTTCTAATTGAAGAAACCTGACCAACGACAACATGAAAATTAGCCTCCAAGCGCCCTCCATACATTCCAATTGGCTCTTTAATTTCTCCTTGACCGTCAACTTTAAATTCTTGTGGCAAAACATGAATTATCTCTTCACCTGGAAGCATCACTAATTTATGAACTTGATTTTCTAACTTTTCTAAATCAGTTTCATCAATAACTTCCTGTGAATTTGGCCTTGTTATATAATCACTGTGTTGTAAACTTCTAATATGCTGACCTGCAATCCCTACAATTGCATCAGAAATTTGAACTCCCGAAACTGAAACTGCTTCATCAACAGCTTGCTGAATTGATTGTATTGTTTGTGTTATGTTATTCACAACACCTCTATGAACACCTAAGCTTTTGGCTTTACCAATGCCAAGTAATTCAATTTTATCGTATTCATTTTTACGACCAATCATTGCAACAATTTTTGTTGTTCCAATATCCAATCCTACAGAAATATCATTAGGTTCCATTACGACGATTCTTTTTTTGTACATACAACTTGATTGTTGTATTTTAAATTTATTGTTTTATAATTTTCAATTGTTTTATTTATCATGGTATAGTTATAAAACGCCTTCAAATTTTTAAATTTCACTTCTAATCTCTCTATTTTTCCAAGAATAATTTGATGACCTCCAATTCTAGTCATTAATATAAAATCATTTTCGGCAGATTTATGTATTCCTATTAGTTGTTTTTTTAAAAACGAATCGTGTTTAATAAAAAGCAACAACTTATATAAATCAGAACTACTTTCTTTTTCTGAAAACCCTGTAACTATAGGAACTCTTGCTGAATAATTACTTGATAGAGGCATTTTTTTTCCCTGTCTATCAATGTAATACGATTTTAAATCAGTATTTACTCTACCTATTGGAGTCCGCTGTTTTACACTACTTTTTAAATACCCATCAATTGTAAAATACGTTGTTGCATTTTCAACCATTGGATGTGCTAAAACTTGTTTTTCCAGTTCATTCAAATCTATTAAGGATTTTGCTTGATTTTTAACTGTCCTTGTATTTTGTATTAACAACTTATTAACCATTTCATAATTCATGAAAAGATTTTCACCTTGCTCAAATTCAATATTGATATTTGTGATCTTTTTTTGAGAATTTCTATAGTTAGAAAACCCAAAAAGAAATAGAACACTTAATCCTAAAAACAACCCTTTAATATAGTTCCAATTAATTTTCATCTAACAATCCTTTTTGAATTTCAGCTACCAATTGTCCAATATCTCCTGCGCCAATCATTACTTTTACTGTTGCTTTTGAGTTTTTCATCTCTCTTAATAAATCTTCTTTAGATGATAACTTCTTATTTGTATTACTTATTTTATCTAAAAGCCATTGAGATGTAATTCCTTTAATAGGTTTTTCTCGTGCAGGATAAATATCTAATAAAATAATCTCATCAAACAAATTCAAACTTTGTGCAAAATTATCAGCAAAATCTTTTGTTCTACTAAATAAATGTGGCTGAAATACCGCTAAAGTCTTTTGATTTGGATACATTTCCTTAATTGAATCTGCGACTGCTATTATTTCCGTAGGATGATGTGCATAGTCATCTATTAAAACTAAATTGTTTGTTTTAATTTTATAAGAAAAACGTCTTTGTACACCTTTAAAAGAAAGTAGCGCTTTAGCAATGACCTGAAGTGAAACTCCAAAATTATTAGCCATTGCCAGGGCAGCTACAGCATTTAGCACATTGTGTTTTCCTGGGAGATTGAACTCCACGTTTGTAATTATTTCTGTAGGAGTTTTAACATCAAAGACGTAAACTCCATTAATTATTTTAATATTATCGGCGTAATAATCTGCCTTTTCATCAACTGAATAAGTTAGGCCCTTTAGCGGTAATCCTTTACGCACTATTAACTTATCCGAAACTTTATCTGCAAACTCATTAAATGAATATTCTAGAGCATCCGCTTTACCATAAATATCTAAATGATCAGCATCCATTGAGGTAATACAAGCGATATTAGGAGAGAGTTTTAAAAATGATCGATCAAACTCATCTGCCTCTACAACTGATATTTTATCTCCACCAAGAATTAAATTTGAATTGTAATTTTCTGAGATTCCACCTAAAAAAGAAGTTGCATTGACTTGTGCTTCTTTTAAAATATGACCTAAAATTGTTGATGTTGTTGTTTTTCCATGTGTTCCAGCAACCGCTAAACAAAAAGAATTTTTGGTTATTTCACCTAAGACTTCTGAGCGTTTTAAAACTTTAAAATTATGCTGATTAAAATAGTGCAATTCTAAATTTTCTTTTGGAATTGCAGGTGTATAAACAACTAATGTTTTTTGTGAATCTTTAAAATTACTTGGTATTAGATCTATAGAATCTTGATAATGAATATCTACTCCTAGTTGAGATAAAGAATTTGTAATATCAGTCTGAACCTTATCAAAACCAGCAACTTTCTTGCCATTTACAGCAAAGTATCTGGCCAAAGCGCTCATTCCGATACCTCCAATACCAACAAAATAAATAGTATGTATTTTATCTAAATTCATTTATTCTATTAATTTCAATATTTCGTCAACAATTTCTTTTGTAGCATTTGGTAATGCTAATTTTTTTATACTTCTACTTAATTCTTTTTGTTTTTTATCATTATTCAATAATTCTTCAAACTGAATTTGGAAATCACTCAAATTCTCTTCTTCTATCATTATTGCACCATGTTTTCCGACAATAGATTCAGCATTTTTTACTTGATGATTTTCTGCAACATTAGGTGATGGAATAAAAATTGTTGGTTTTCCAACGATACATAATTCAGAAATTGAACTTGCTCCTGCTCTACTAATTATAAAATCTGCAGAAGTATAAGCTTCATTCATATTGTTTAAAAATGAATGTATCTGTATGCCTTCTAACTCATCATATTTTTTATAGTCATTGTAATACAACTTCCCTGTTTGCCAAATCAATTGTATACCATTCTTCACAAACCAATCCAACTGAGACTCTATTAATTGATTTATTTTTCTAGCTCCTAAACTGCCACCTAAAACAAGGAGTGTTTTGTTAGATTTATCTAATTGGAATGGATTATCACTTATAAAACTTTCTAAATTCAATAATTCATCTCTCACAGGGTTTCCTGTTATTATGATTTTATCTATTGGGAAAAAGCGATCTAACTTATCATATGCTACACAAATTTTATGAGCCTTTTTAGCTAATAATTTATTCGTAATTCCAGGAAATGAATTTTGTTCTTGAATCAATGTTGGAATATTTTTTCTATTCGCCATATATAGCGTTGGTCCACTTGCAAAACCGCCTGTACCAATTACTATTGTTGGTTTAAATTTCTTTACAATCTTATTAGCATTCCACAAACTGCTTAATAATTTAAACGGAAAAGAGAGGTTTTTTATTGATAAACTTCTTTGAATTCCTGAAATCCACAAACCTTTAATTTCATATCCATTTTGCGCCACTTTTTCCATTTCCATTCTTCCTTTGGCACCTACAAATAAAAAATTTGCCTTGGGAAATCTACTTTTCAATTCATTAGCAATTGCTATTGCAGGATAAATGTGACCTCCTGTTCCTCCACCACTTAATAATACATTAATCGATTGCTTCATGTAATATATTTAATGGATTATCATGTTCTAAATCAGTTGACTTTTCATCTTTTGAAGAACTCACACTTAATATCATACCTATTGCAAAACAGGTCATCCAAATTGATGTTCCTCCACTACTTATTAAGGGTAAAGTTTGACCCGTTACAGGAAACAAATGAACCGCAACTGCCATATTTATTAATGCCTGAAAAATGATTGGAAGACCAACACCTATTACTAACAATGTTGCGAAAATTGTCTGAGCATTTTTAGCAACCATCATTATTCTAAATAGTAATAAAAAGTAAACTAAAGCAACTCCTATTCCACCTAAAATCAGCCCATACTCTTCAACAATAATTGCATAAATAAAATCCGATGAAGACTGTGGTAAAAAATTTTTTTGCACACTCTTTCCTGGTCCTCGTCCAAAAAATTCACCTGTTGCAATAGCTATTTTCGCTTTCTCAACTTGATATGTTTCTTTCGCATTTTTATCAGAAAAATTCTCGACTCTACTGATCCAAGTATCTACTCTATTTGGCATTAAAGTTGGAAATATTTTTGCTGTTACAATAAAAAGAGTAAGAATTATTAAGCCAAGACCTAAAATAAATCCAATATATTTTATGGGATATCCTCCGAGGAATGTCAACACCAAAACCATACAAAACAATATGGCGGTTGTAGAGAAATTAGCTGGTAAAATCAATATTAAAACGGCACCAACTGGTAACCATAATAACCATAGACTTTCTTTAAAATCAATAACTTCATCTTTATTTTTTGCTAAATATCTTGCTACATAAGTCATCACAACTAAACCTGCAAGTGTAGATGTTTGAAACCCTATACCAACAAAAGGAATTCTAATCCAACGACTTGCATTTGCTCCACCAATTTCATTTCCTTGAACAAGTGTAAAAAGTAATAACACAAAAACTAATGGAAGCATTAAGACAGAACCACCACTAAAATATCTATATGGAATCTTATGAACCCCAAACAAAATTATAAAACCTAAACTCAATAAGACAGCATGTTTTACTAATATAGAAAAGGTACTTGATGCTGATTCAACAACATAAACAAGGTTTGTACTAGCACTATAAATTGGCATAAACGAAAATACAGCAAGCACAATTATGATTCCCCATATTGCTCTATCACCTTTTATATTTTTAATTATGCTACTCATATTTTATAATTCTCTTATTGCTTGCTTAAATTGACGCCCTCTATCTTCATAGTTTTCAAATAAATCAAAACTTGCACATGCAGGAGATAACAATACTGTATCACCTTTTTCCGCAATTTTATAAGCAACTTTTACCGCTTCTTCTGCACCTTGAGTTTCAACAATCAAATCAATTACATTTCCAAAAGTTTTTATAATCTTGTCGTTTTCTACACCCAAACAAATAATTGCTTTCACTTTTTCGCGGACTAAAGGCATTAAATCAAAATAGTCGTTTCCTTTATCTACGCCTCCCACTATCCAAACCGTTGGTGTTGTCATACTATCTAATGCGTAAAAAGTTGCATTGATATTAGTCGCTTTAGAGTCATTTATATATTTAACGCCATTTATCTTCAACACCTCCTCTAACCTATGCTCTGCCCCTTCAAAATCTTCTAAACTTTCTCTAATAGTCTGCTTTCTTACTTTCAATAATTGAGCAGTCATTGCTGCTGCCATTGAATTTTTTACATTATGTTTTCCTTGTAATGCTAATGATGTAATTCCCATCTTAAACTCTTCTTTATTTGTCTTAATTATTATTTCTTCGTTTTCTATATACGCTCCTTTTTCAAACTTCTTCTCTAAAGAAAAGGGCATTAATTGCGCTCTTATTTTATTGTTTTTCAACCAGTTTAATATAATTTCATTATCACTATCGTAAATCAAAAAATCATTTTCTGTTTGATTCATTATTATTCGAAATTTTGAATTTACATAGTTTACTAAATTATTTTCATATCTATCCAAATGATCAGGTGTAATATTCGTCATAATGGCAATATGCGGTGTGAATTTCACAATACCATCTAACTGAAAACTACTTAACTCTAACACATACCCTTCATACTTCTCTTCTGACACCTGCTCAGCAAAACTACTCCCTATATTTCCGCCAACTCCAAAATTCAATTGGCTCCTTTTCAAAATATGATCTATCAGCATTGTTGTTGTTGTCTTACCATTAGATCCTGTAATTCCAACAATTAATTTCTTAGTGTATTCTGATGCAAATTCTATTTCAGAAATAACTCTGATTCCAAGTTCATGCAATCGTCTTATTAATAAAACTGAATCTGGAATTCCTGGACTTTTTACAACCATATCTGCCAAAAAAAGCAGTTCTTCAGAATGACCGTTTTCTTCAAATGAAATCTCATTAATTAAAAGAACTTGTCGGTACTTTTTATCTATTGTTCCATTATCTGAAACAAAAACATTGTACCCTATTTTTTTACCCAATATTGCTGCTCCTACACCACTTTCTCCTGCACCTAAAACAACCAGTTTCATTTATCTCAATTTTAAGGTTACAATACTTAATACTGCCAATAATATTCCAATAATCCAGAATCTTGTAACAATTTTACTTTCGTGATATCCAGACTTCTGATAATGATGATGCAACGGTGACATTTTAAATATTCGCTTTCCTTCTCCAAATTTTTTCTTGGTATATTTAAAATATCCAACTTGTAAAATCACTGATAAATTTTCTGCTAAAAAGATTCCTGCTAATATTGGAATCAATAATTCTTTTCTTGTAGCAATTGCTATAACTGCAATAATTCCACCTATTGTAAGGCTTCCTGTATCACCCATGAATATTTGTGCAGGAAACGCATTGTACCATAAGAAACCTATTAAGGCTCCTGCAAAAGCACTAATAAAAATTACCATTTCTCCAGAGTTTGGTATATACATAACATCTAAATAATCTGCAAAAATGATATTCCCAGAAATCCAAGCAAAAACACCAAGAGTAGCGACAATAATTACTGATGACCCTGCTGCTAAGCCATCAATACCATCGGTAAGATTTGCTCCATTAGAAACGGCTGTGATTATAAAAATAACTATTGGTATAAAAATTAACCAAGCATAGTCTTGATAATCATCACCCAACCAATTTAAAGCCTTTGAATAATCAAGTTCATTCTTTTTTAAAAATGGAACAGTCGTTTTTGATGACTTGTGCGCTTTGCCGAAAACTATCCTACTACCGTCTTCGGCAAGTTGCACAACACTTTGGGGTAATTCCTCTTTTATTGTTACATCGTCATTAAAGAAAAGCATACTTCCAACTATAATTCCAAGTCCAACTTGACCTAAAACCTTAAACCTTCCTTTTAATCCGTCTTTATCTTTTTTAAATATTTTAATATAATCATCTACAAAACCAATTACACCCATCCACAGCGTTGTAATCACTAAAATGATAATGTAAATATTATCTAGTTTTGCCAATAAAAAAACTGGAATTAATGTTGCCAAAATAATAATGATTCCTCCCATTGTTGGAGTTCCTGCTTTCTCTTTTTGCCCCTCTAAGCCTAATTCTCTTACAGATTCTCCAACCTGTTTATAACGTAAAAAGGTGATTATTCTTTTACCATAAATTGTAGAAATCAATAATGAAAATATAAATGCTAATGCAGCTCGAAACGTAATAAACTGAAACAATCCCGCTCCTGCTAATTGATATTGATTTTCTAAAAATTCGAATAAATAATATAACATCCTATTTCTGTAATTCTTTTAAAATTAATTGTGCTTTCTTATAATCATCAAACTCTGATCGCACACCATTTATTTCTTGATATGATTCATGTCCTTTTCCCGTTATCAGTAAAATATCGCCCTTATTTGCTAACTTTACAGCAGTTTTTATAGCTTGTTCTCTATCTAATATTGATAGTGTTTTACTATAACTTTCTGGAGAAACTCCTTGTTCTATTTCATCAATTATCGTTTGTGCATTTTCTGTTCTAGGGTTATCAGAAGTGAAAATTGCTTGTGTACTTAAAATTGAAGCTATAAACCCCATTTTTGGTCGCTTGGTCTTATCCCTATCACCACCACAACCCATCACAGTAATTACTTTTTCATTTCCAGTTCTTATGCTATTTATAGTCTCCAATACGTTTTTTAATGCGTCTGGAGTATGCGCATAATCAACTATTGTAGTAATTCCACCGTTTGAAATAAAATATTCGAAACGTCCTGAAACATTTTCTAATTCACTAAGCAATCGGAGACTTTCCATTTTCTCCATTCCAAGTAAATCTGCTGCACCATAAATTGCCAACAAATTATATGCATTGAAACCTCCTATAAGTTTTACCCAAACCTCTGAACCATCAATATTTAAAAGCAATCCCGAAAACCTACTTTCTAAAATTTTAGCCTTATAATCAGCTAAAGACTTTAGTGCATAGGTGACTTTTTTCGCTTTTGTATTCTGAAGCATTACAGTTCCATTTTTGTCATCAGCATTCACTAAAGCAAAAGCAGTTTTAGGTAAATTATCAAAGAAAGATTTCTTCACATCTCTATACTCTGCAAACGAATTATGATAATCAAGATGATCATGAGATAAATTGGTAAATATCCCTCCAGAAAAACATAAACCATCTGTTCTTTTTTGATGAATTCCGTGTGAACTCACCTCCATAAAGCAATATTCAACTCCAGCGCATACCATTAAGTGTAAATAATGATTGATTGAAACAGAATCAGGGGTTGTATGTGTTGCCACATATTCTGTTTCATCAACCATTATCTTCACTGTTGAAAGCAATCCGACTTTGTAACCTTCCTTTTTAAATAAATTATATAATAATGTTGCAATAGTTGTTTTACCATTTGTACCTGTAATACCAACTAATTGTGTCTGTTTTGAAGGGTTTTCATAAAAATTTGATGCGATAATTGCTAATGCTTTGTTAGAATCATCAACTTGTACATACGTTATTCCTTTGTTTAAATTTGAAGGTATCTCTTCACAAATAATCGCTATAGCACCTAAATTTATTGCTTTATCAATAAATTTATGCCCATCTACCAAAACTCCTTTTTGCGCAATAAATAATGAGTTATCATTCACTTTTCTTGAATCAAAAATTAAATCATTTATAGACACATCAGTAGTTCCATAAACCTTGTTTACAGAAACTCCAAATAAAATGTCTTTTAAGATTTTCATTATGATAATTCTAATTTTATTACAGAACCTTTTACGATCTTCTGCCCTTTATTTATCGACTGATTTCTAACTTTTCCATTTCCTGAAAATTGAACTTTTAATCCAAGATTTTCTAACAATGAAACCGCATCCATACCAACCATACCTCTTACATTCGGAATTGTCTTTACCTTTCTTTCAACAACTTTATTGTAGTATTCAAAATCACTATCAATTTTTGCAAACTGTGGTTGTTTATTTATTATTTCTTTCAACAAAGGGGCATCTGTATATATCTTCTGAGCGATGTCTTTAAAAACAGGCCCAGAAACATCTGCTCCGTAATAGCCTTTCTCTGCGCTTGGTTTATGGATCACAACTATGCATGAGTATTTAGGGTTTTCAGCAGGAAAATAACCCGTGAAAGACGATATATATTTTCTGTCTTTTTTCCATTCTTCAAAGTTTGCGTATTCTGTTCTTGCAGTTCCAGTTTTACCTGCCATTGAAAAATTTTCAGAATACAAAGTCTTCGCCGTACCTCTTTCAACTACATTTTTTAACATTACTTTTACCTTATCAATTGTTTCTTGAGAACAAATTTTAGGGTCAATAACTTCCTTATCAAACACTTTTACTTTTTTATCCCAAAAACGAATTTCCTTAACAAGTCTTGGCCTTACCATCTCACCATCATTCGCAATAGCATTATAAAAAGTCAATATTTGCATTGGCGTTAAACTCAAATTGTATCCATATGCAATTGATGGTAAGGCGTTCTTACTCCAAATTTCATCTCCCGGACTAGGAATGACAGGCTTACCTTCACCTTTTCTTATAGATAAATTTAATTTTTTATCTAAATGCATCCCTTTGAGTGCATTAATAAATTTGATTGGCTCATTATTAAAGTTTTCATCTATCAATCTTGCAAAAGCAATATTTGATGACACTTCTAAGGCTCTAGCTGCAGAAATCTCTCCATAACCTCCTTTATGAGAATCACTAATACTTCTCCCATACATTCTATACTTTCCGCTTCCAGTATCCACAACTGTAAACGAATCAATCGCTTTTGTTTCAAGTGCAGCAACCATTGCCATCACTTTAAATGCAGATCCTGGCTCATGAGATTCTCCGATAGCATAATTCAATTTCTCATAATACTTTCCGTCTGAAGTTCTTCCTAAATTAGAAATCGCTTTAATTTCTCCAGTTTTAGTTTCCATAACCACAACACATCCATGTTCTGCTTTATAATATTCTAATTGTCTTAATAAAGAATGATGGGCTATGTCTTGAATATTCACATTAATAGTTGTGATAATATCACGCCCATCCTCCGGCTCAACTTCATTACTATCATTGATTGGCTTCCACTGACCTTGAGCAATTCTTTGTTTTCTTCTCCAACCAACTTTACCCCTGAGGAATTTTTTATACGCACCTTCTATTCCTGGAGCACCTCGATAATCATCATAGCCAATAGTTCTCTCTGCAATCTTCCCTAAAGGATGTTCCCGCTTTGTAGATTGCTCGGCAATAAATCCACCTTGATACATTCCTAAATTAAAAATTGGAAATGTCTTCATTTTCTGACAGTCCAAATAGCCAATATTTCTAGCAATCAATAAATATTTATTTGGTTTAGGAGACCTGCTACGAGCTTTACGAATTAGCATAACATAATAATCTGATGTGTTCCCAAGAAGTTTTGATAATTCAATTGAAAGTTGTTGAATGTTTTTTTCAAAAACCTTATTATCTTCAGGTTTTGAAGCATCCATTCTTATTTCAAATCTAGACATTGAAGTCGCCAATAAACTCCCATCATCCGCATATACATTCCCCCTATTCGCATGGATTGTATCATTCTTAATAGTTCTTTCTTCAGAAATATTTCGATACCTATCACCTTCTACATATTGGATTCTTGTTAACTGGACAACTATTGCAATAAAAAACAAAGTCAAGAAGACAAAAAAGATATATAATCTACTCAATATGTTCTTTTTTTCTGTTGCCAACTTAGTCTCGTTTTCTGTTTATTACTTTAATTTTCTTTGGTGGATTTTTAGAAGGGAGTAATCCACGCTCAACCACTTTATTTTCGATTGCGGACTCTAACTCAAGCCGCATCACTCTTGTCCTTGTATCGACAAATTCTGCTTTTAATTCCCTTATTTGTTTATTCAATTTAGCAATTCTCAATACTTTTTTATCTGTACTATGTGATCTGGAAATCATAAATAATAATAGAAAAACAACAAAAATGATTATTTTCCAATTCTTAAAAGCATCATCACTTACAAGAAACCTTCCTTTTAAAACATTATAAATGTTTTGTTTAACTTTCCCCATTTATGATTTTGTTGCAATTCTTAATTTTGCACTTCTAGCTCTATTATTTTTTTTAATTTCTTCTTTTGCTGGAATGGTCATTTTACCAACTTTTTTTAAAGGAACCTCAAAATTTCCATAAAAATCCTTCTCTGGCTCACCTTCAAACAAACCATTTTGAACAAACCTCTTCACCAACCTATCTTCTAATGAGTGATATGAAATAACACTTAATCTCCCGTCTTCATTTAATAACTCTGGGATTTGTAATAAAAATTCTTTCAACACTTCCAACTCTTGATTTACTTCAATTCTAATTGCTTGGAATATTTGAGCTAAAATTTTATGCTCTTTTGCATTTGGTAAAAACTCCTTCAAAATTTCTTTCAACTCAAAACTTGTTTTAATTTTATTTTCTTCACGAGAACTAACAATTTTCTTTGCTAATGCTCTCGCATTTCTTAATTCACCATAAGAAAATAATATTCTACTCAAATTCTCTTCGCTATAGAAATTCACAACTTTATAAGCTGATATCTTATCATTCTGATTCATCCTCATGTCCAACTCAGCATCAAAACGTGTAGAAAAACCACGTTCAGCCTCATCAAACTGATGAGAAGATACGCCTAAATCAGCCAAAACCCCATCTACTTTTTTTATCCCGTAAAATCTTAAAAATCTTTTTATATACCTGAAGTTTTCTGGAATAAGCACGAACCTCTTATCTCCTAAACTATTTTCTTGAGCATCTACATCTTGATCAAACGCAAACAATTTCCCTTCACTTCCAAGCCTTTTCAAAATCTCTTTTGAATGACCTCCACCTCCAAAGGTTACATCGACATACACTCCATCTGACTTGATGTCTAAACCATCAATACTCTGATGAAGTAAAACAGGATTATGATATTCCATCAACATCGTCATTTACATTCCCCATCACTTGCTCAGCCAACTCACCAAAATCTTGTGTTGCAGCATCAATCGCCAATTCATACTTTTCTTTATCCCAAATTTCAATAATATTAACAGCTGAAGAGAGCACTATTTCTTTCTTTATTCCAGCAAATTTTTGTAAATCTGCAGGAATTAGTAACCTTCCTGAAACGTCCAATTCTACCATTTTTAATCCGGCAGTAAATAAACGTATGAAATCATTATTTTTTTTCACAAATCTATTTAACTTGCTAATCTTCTGCATCATAGCATTCCATTCTGCCATAGGGTATAATTCTAAGCAAGGCTGAAAAACTGCTCTTTTCAATACAAAACTATCTTGTAAAACTGGCATCAACTGCTTTTTTAAAGCAGACGATATCATCAAACGTCCTTTGACATCTGCCTTACACTCGTATGTTCCAATTAGATTTATCATTAATTTTCAGTAATATCTTCAAAAGTAAAAAAATATTTCCACTTTTTACCACTAATCTCCACTTTGTTAACAACTTTTACCATTCTCAAAGCATACTCAAGCATTTTGCTGATTAACAGCATTTTAGATTTAGTTCAGAAAATTAATACTCGATACTTCTAAAAAAATCGTATTTTGGTGCAAAATAGTTACATTTGCGCAGAGCATAAATCAAGGTTTTATAAATGAATTATACACTAAAAAAAGAAGGGAGATTTAGTTATATTGAAGAAGGAGAGGGGCAAACTATTGTGGTTTTGCACGGCTTAATGGGTGCGTTAAGTAATTTTGACGGAATTGTATCTCATTTTTCTAAAAACGGCTACAAAGTATTAATTCCTGAACTACCCTTATATTCTCTACCTTTAATTAAGACAAACGTAAAAAGCCTATCAAAATTCGTTAAAGAGTTTATGGATCATAAGAAAATTGAAAATGTAATTTTCTTGGGGAACTCTCTTGGAGGTCACGTTTCTTTATATTTCACTAAGCACAATCCTAAAATAGTTAAAGCCTTAGTTTTAACTGGAAGCTCTGGGCTATATGAAAAATCCATGGGTAACACATATCCTAAAAGAGGGAATTACGAGTTTATGAAAAAGAAAGTAGAAGAAGTTTTTTATGATCCAAAAGTTGCTTCCAAAGAATTGGTAGATACTGTTTTCGAAATTGTAAATGATCGTATTAAAGCAATAAAAACTTTATCGATTGCTAAAAGTGCTATTCGCCATAATATGGCTGAAGATATACCAGAAATGAAAATGCCAACTTGCCTTATTTGGGGAAAACAAGATGGAGTTACTCCTCCAGAAGTTGCTCTTGATTTTGATAAATTATTTCCTGATTCTGAACTTTTTTGGATTGACAAATGTGGTCATGCTCCAATGATGGAACATCCTGAAAATTTCAACATTATACTAGAAGACTGGCTTACAAAACGCTCTATTTAATATCGTGAAAATACATACTGCACAATTTACAATTAGCAATACAGATGTTTCAAAATGTCCTGTAGGAAACGTACCCGAATACGCTTTTATTGGACGTTCAAATGTAGGTAAATCTTCACTGATCAACTCACTTACCAACCACAAAAAACTAGCAAAAACATCTGGAAAACCTGGAAAAACACAGCTTATTAATCATTTCAAAATAAATGACGAATGGTTTTTAGTTGATTTACCAGGATATGGGTACGCTCAAGTTTCTAAAACTAAACGCAAAACTTTTCAAAGCTTTATTAAAGATTATTTTTTAAAAAGAGACCAATTAGTTTGCTCATTTGTACTAGTAGATTCAAGACACGAACCTCAAAAAATTGATTTAGAATTCATGCAATTTTTAGGTGAAAACGGTATTCCATTTGCAATTATTTTCACAAAAGCAGATAAACTTGGAAGTTCTACTCTAAATAAAAATATAGCTAAGTACAAAAAACAGTTACTTAAATTTTGGGAGAGTGTCCCAGATCATTTTATCACTTCGTCTGAAACAGCAATGGGAAAAGAAGAAGTTTTAAAATTTATTGAGCAAGTAAACACCAACGTTGCTGATAAATTTAAATAAAATGCATTCTTCTAAAGACAATTTAAAAATACTATTTGAAGACAATCACATTATTATTGTAAATAAACGAGCTGGAGATATAACTCAAGGTGATAAAACAGGAGACATCCCTCTTAGTGAGATTGTAAAACTTTATATTAAAGAAAAGTATAACAAACCAAGCAATGTGTATTTAGGTGTTGTTCACAGACTAGACAGACCAACTTCTGGTATTATAATATTCGCAAAAACTTCAAAAGCACTAAAACGATTAAACAAAATGTTGCGTGAAAAACAAATTCACAAAACGTATTGGGCAGTAGTTAAGAATAAACCCTTAAAAAATAAGGAAACACTTATTAATTTCTTAAAAAAGAATCCAAAAAATAATAAGTCTACCGCTTATAAAACCGAGAATAAGGACACCAAAAAAGCAATATTACATTACACAATAATCAAAGAACTAGACAATTATTCTTTATTAGAAATAGATTTAGAAACAGGACGACACCACCAAATTCGTTGCCAACTATCAACTATTGGCTCACCTATAAAAGGTGATTTAAAATATGGTTTTGATAGAAGCAATAAAGACGGAAGTATTCATTTACACGCACGCAAAATTGAATTCACACACCCTGTAAGTAAAGAAACTGTTTTGATTACTGCACCTACACCAAATGATGTGATTTGGGAAGCTTGTGAGTAGGGTTTTACAAAAGACACTTCGTACTCACAAAATTAGAATTTTGATTTTCTAACAACTTATTTAGCACTTTTTTATTCAATTCCCCATCTTTAAAAGCCACCATAGTTCGTATTGAAAAAGAACGTATAGCATCATGAACGCTCAGGGTACTTACAGCAGAATCCTTACGTCCAACAAATGGAAAAACATCTGGTCCTCTCTGACATTTACTGTTAATATTCACTCTACACACTTGATTTACCAATCCATCAATTAATGGTGCCAATAAATTATCATCATTACTAAATAAACTTACTTGTTGCCCATAATTTGAATCTGAAATATAATCTAAAGGTTCATTAATATCTTTATACGAAGTAATTGGAACTACTGGACCAAACTGCTCTTCATAAAATACTTTCATTCCTATCTTTGTTGGATACAAAACTGCAGGATACACAAAACTACCGAGCGTCACTCCTCCATTTTGGTTGATTATTTTCGCGCCTTTTGATTGAGCATCCTCGATCAATTCTTTTAAATATGTTGGCTTATCCGGTTCAGGAAGTGGCGTCAATTTTACATTTTTTTCCCAAGGTAATCCATATTTAAGCTTAGAAACTTCAACAACAAACTTATTATTAAACTCTTCAACAATATCTTCATGAACAAACAATATTTTTAAAGCAGTACAACGTTGACCATTAAAAGCCAATGAACCTAAAACACATTCTTTTACTGCTAAATCTATATCGCAATCTGGCAATATAATAGCCGCATTCTTGGCTTCTAAGCCAAAGACTAATCTCAATCTATTCTGTTTCGGATGCAACCCTTGTATCGCATTTGCGGTTTTACTATTCCCAATCAATGCCAAAACATCAACTTTTCCTGTTTTCATGATTGGCGTCACTAATGTTCTTCCGCTACCATAAATGATATTTACAACTCCTTTTGGAAAACATTTTTGAAATGCCTCTAATAATGGTGACAACAATAAAATTCCATATTTTGCAGGTTTAAAGATTGTTGTATTTCCACAAATTAATGCTGGAATCAACAAACAAAAAGTTTCATTCAACGGGTAATTATAAGGAGCCAAACACAAAACTACACCTAAAGGTGCACGCCTAATTTGGGCATACACTCCACTATGTGATTGCAATTTAGAATGCTCTTTATCCATCTTCTTCAAATCCTTAACCGTATCTTCAATATATTCAACTGTACGATCAAATTCATTGCATGCGTCATCATATGATTTACCAATTTCCCACATAATTAATTTCACAACCTCATTGCGTGTTTCCAACATCATTTTTGTGAAATTCTCTATGCAATTTATGCGCTCTTCAACTTTCATCAATGCCCACTCACCTCTCCCATTTCCATAAGCCTTATAAGCTGCATTCAATGCCTCTAAAGCATTACAACTACTCATCCTTGGAATAGAACCTATTAATTTTCTTTCCAATTGATCATTAACATTCATACAAACAGCTGAATATACATTAGTAGTTTCTCCGCTCCATTTATTTAATTTACCATCTATTAAATAGGTAGTTAGATTTATTGGAATTTCTATCTGAAACTCTTTTGGAATAACTGTATTCAAAAAAATATTATCTATCGCCATCTGTTTTGAAATTTACTTTTAAACAAAATTAGACCAAAAAAGCTACTGTTCCTACTTTTTAATCTATCCATTTAACAAAATAAGATTTAGTATTTTAGTATTTTTCGTATTTTCACAAAATGAAAAAAAATCAAAATCTAATTGATGCTATAAACTATCGAAGATCTGTTCGTGTATATGATGAAAATCAAGAAATAGATTCAGAAATTGTAAAAAAATGCATCGAACAAGCTACTCTGGCTCCAAACAGTAGCAATATGCAGCTATGGGAATTTTATCACATCACCTCTAAAGATGTTTTGGAAAAATTGGCTGATGCTTGTTTAGGTCAAAACGCTGCAACAACAGCAAAAGAAATGGTTGTGATTGTAGTTAGAAAAGATTTATGGAAGAAAAGAGCAAAATCACAAAGAACATATTTAGAGAGTATTTTTGGCATAAAATTGACGAGCGACTATACAAGTAGAGAGCGATTTGCACTAAACTACTATAAAAAGATAATGCCTTTTGCCTACACCGAATTTTTAGGAATCTTAGGCTTTTTTAAATACATTTTTGGCTGGATTACTGGCTTATTCAAACCAACATACAGGCAATTACGAAATTCTGACATGAGAATTGTAGTTCATAAGAGCGCCGGATTAGCAGCTCAAACATTTATGCTAAGTATGGCAGCAGAAGGCTATGATACATGCCCTATGGAAGGTTCAGACACATTGAGAATTAAAAAAATATTGAACTTACCTTATAGTTGTGAAATTAATATGGTTGTCTCTTGTGGAGTCAGAAAACCTGAAGGTGTTTATGGAGAACGATTTAGAATTCCTTTTGAAAATGTATATACACGTATTTGATTCTCTAATTTATTACGACAAACTACCAATAATTTGTATTTTTGTTAACACCTAATATTATTTCATACACGATGAAAAAAATCCAAATGGTTGATCTTAAAGGTCAATATGAAAAAATTAAAACTGAAGTCGATGCTTCTATTCATGAAGTATTAGATTCTAATGCATATATAAACGGACCAAAAGTCCACGAATTCCAAAAAAGTTTAGAAGAATATCTTGATGTGAAACATGTGATTCCTTGTGCCAACGGTACAGATGCTTTGCAAATTGCAATGATGGGGCTTGGTTTAGAACAAGGTGACGAAGTTATTACTGTTGATTTTACATTTGCAGCAACTGTTGAAACTATTGCGCTTTTAAAATTAACTCCTGTTTTGATTGATGTAGAAAGAGAGACTTTTAATATGGATATTGATGCTTTAAGAAAAGCCATTAATCCAAAGACAAAAGCAATTGTTCCTGTACATTTATTTGGTCTATGTGCCAACATGGAAGAAATTATGAAAATAGCAGAAGAGCACAATCTTTTTGTTATTGAAGATACAGCACAAGCAATTGGAGCTAGTTATACATATGCTAACGGCACAAAGAAAAAAGCCGGAACTATCGGAAATGTTGGAACAACATCGTTTTTTCCATCAAAAAATTTGGGTTGCTATGGTGATGGTGGCGCAATTTTTACAAATGATGATGATTTAGCACACACCATACGTGGAATGGTAAATCACGGAATGTACAAGCGTTATTATCATGATGTTGTTGGTGTAAATTCTAGATTAGATAGTATTCAAGCAGCAATATTAAACATCAAATTAAAAAAATTAGACGCCTATTGTGATGCACGAAGAAAAGCAGCAAACCACTATAACAATGCATTTGCTAATCATCCAAATATTGTAACTCCAACTCCAAAAAATTGCGGAACGAGTATCTGTGAAACTTGTGATTGTCATGTATATCATCAATATACATTACAAATAAAAAATGCTGACAGAAATGCGTTACATCAACATTTATTGGACAATACTATTCCAAATGCAATTTATTATCCAGTTCCGCTTCATAGCCAAAAGGCATATGCTGACGAAAGATATAAAGAGAATGATTTTAAAGTTACGAACGAATTAATACATACTGTGATTTCGCTACCAATGCATACTGAATTTGAAGAAGATCAACTGGAATTTATTACGCAAACTGTTTTAAATTTCTTAAAATAAGACATGAAATGTCATTTTGAAAGAAATGAAGAATCTAAAATAAAATACTATGAAAAAAATATTGGTTACTGGTGGATTGGGCTATATTGGCTCTCATACAGTTGTAGAATTGCAAAACGAAGGTTTTGAAGTTGTTATTATTGACAATCTATCAAACACAACTATTGAAGTTTTAGATAAAATTACTTCTATTACAGGAATTAAACCTGAATTTGTACAAATAGACTTAAAAAATAAAAAAGACGTCCACGATTTTTTTAATAAATATACTGTAGATGGTGTTATCCATTTTGCAGCCTCAAAAGCCGTTGGTGAAAGTGTAGAAAAACCATTAATGTATTACGAAAACAATATTGCAACATTAACGTATGTTTTACAAGAAATGAATGCTAATAACATTCGTAATTTCATTTTCAGTTCCTCTTGTACCGTTTATGGGCAAGCAGATGAATTACCAATAACTGAAAATGCTCCTACAAAGCCTGCAGAATCTCCATATGGTGCAACCAAGAAAATGGGGGAAATCATTATTGAAGACACAAGTAATGTGACTGATTTAAGAGCAATAGCATTGCGTTATTTCAATCCTATTGGAGCACATGAAACTGCAAAAATTGGTGAATTACCTTTAGGAGTTCCACAAAATTTAATTCCATATGTAGTTCAAACTGCTGCTGGGATTCGCGAGTGTCTTTCTATTTTTGGTGATGATTACGATACACTTGACGGAACTGCAGTTCGTGATTATATACATGTTGTAGACTTAGCCAAAGCACATATTGCGGCTTTAAACAGATTATTAAACAACAAAAACAAAGCCAATTGCGAGTTTTTTAATATTGGTACAGGAACTGGAAGTTCAGTATTAGAAGTTGTAAAAGCTTTTGAAAAGGCTACTGGAAAAAATGTGAATTATAAAATTGTTGACAGACGTGCTGGAGATATTACTGCTGCATATGCTAATACAAAGCTTGCTAATAAAGAATTAGGTTGGAAAGCAGAACTTGGACTTGAAGAAGCCTTGAGAAGTTCTTGGAAATGGCAACAAAACTTGTAGTTTATTTTGTTTATTAACTTCTACATCACTTAATATGAGTAATTTAAGAATCGTAACTTTCCTAAAACAGGATGAATAAACATTAAATATCCTCACTTAATTAAAAACTACAGCGAACATAAAGCCTTATTAAAATTATTTTTTATTACGTATCTTATTCGCTAAATAACTAGCATCTTTTGATACTCCACCTAATGTTGCCGATCCACGAGTATACATCCATGGCAAGCCGATAAAGTACAAGCCTTTTATATTACTTATTCCTCTATAATTTTTTGGATAACTATCAGTATCCAGTTCCAACCCTTCTATCCACTTAAAATTTGGACGATAACCTGTTGCCCAAATAATATTTTTAATCGTAGAAATTTTTTTAGTTTCAAAAATGATCTTGTTATTTAATGCATCTTTTGTTCTTCCAACAGATATGACGTTCTCTCTAGAAAGAATTTCCTTAACATCAGTACCTATAACTGGTTGAGTAGAAGAATTGATTTTTTTCCCAATCCAACTATACTTATTATAGCTTAAAAAACCGACCAAAGTAAACCACCACCATATTGTTTTACCTAAAAAATACTGAGGTAATGATTTTACCTTAGTATCACCAGAGAAATAAACAGTTCTAGATGTGTCTTTAGAAATTTCGTTTAGGATTTGATATCCAGAATCTCCACTACCAACAACCAATGCATCACCTTCTTGCAACTGACACATGTCTTTATAATAGTTGCTATGCATTTGAAGTATGTTTTCTGACGCCTTTGTATGACATGGAGGCGTATAAGGAATATGGAATGGCCCTGTAGCGACAACTACATTTTTAGCTTTGATTTCACCATCTTTATGCTTAACATAAAAACATTTTTCTGCCTTCCGTACCGATGTAACTAATGTGTTTAGTTGAAAAGGAATCTTAAATTTCTCTACATATAATTTAAAATAGTTAGCAACTTCAAATTTAGTCGGATAATGTTCTTTGGGAGCATTAAATTTTAAGCCTGGCAAATGATTGTATTCTGTTGGTGTGAATAATTTTAAAGAATCCCATCTATTCAACCACGAAGCACCAATTTCTTTTTCTCCATCAACGACTACAAACTTTTTTTTCATTTTTTTCAAATGATAAGCCATCGCTAAACCTGCTTGAGCACCTCCAATTACTACATAATCTAACATCTTATTGCTAATTATAATTCTACGCAAAAGTAGACACAAAAGAAACAACTATTAGATATAATCTTGATTATAAAATCAAACTCGAGTTTTACAATAAAAAAATGAACCTTAGTTTAGAAATAGTAAAACAACATAAGAAAACACTTTGTTTAAATTTAACAAAACCAAATGTTGAAAATTATTTAAAAAAAAACGATATAAATAAGTGCTTACAACTACATGTATAATTAATTACTTCTACTTTATATAATTGAAAACCCTCGCTGCTGAAAATTTGACTTCTCTTTTTTCACACATAGTGCTTAACGAAAGAATACACGAATACGATAAGTTTAGGCTCAATTAACCCTCAAAACTTGCTCCACCAGCAGCAACAGTTCTATCAATTTTTCGCATTAAGCCTTGTAATACTTTTCCTGGTCCAACTTCTATAAACTCAGTTCCTCCATCAGTAATCATGGCTTGAATACATTGTGTCCATTTAACTGGTGCAGTTAATTGCGCAATTAAGTTTTCTTTGATTTCATCAGGACTTGTGACTGCTTTTGCAACTACATTTTGATATACTGGACACGTTGGTTCACTAAAAGTTGTTTCTTCAATTGCAGCAGCCAATTCTTCTCTTGCAGGCTCCATTAATGGGGAGTGAAATGCTCCACCAACTGGTAAAACCAATGCTCTCCTTGCTCCTTTTTCAGTCAACGCCTCACATGCTTTGCTAATAGCGTCAATCTCTCCAGAAATCACTAATTGCCCAGGACAATTGTAATTTGCAGCAACTACTACTCCTTTTATCTCTGCACATGTTTCTTCTACTACAGCATCTTCTAATCCCAACACGGCAGCCATTGTAGATTCTTGAGCTTCGCAAGCTTTTTGCATTGCTAAAGCACGTTTTGATACTAATCTTAATCCGTCTTCAAAAGTTAATACATTATTAGCAACCAATGCTGATAATTCTCCCAAGGAATGTCCTGCAACCATTTCTGGTTTAAAATCATCTCCTAAAACTTTAGCCAAAATAACAGAATGTAAGAAAATTGCAGGCTGAGTTACTTTCGTTTCTTTCAATTCTTCAGGTGTTCCTTCAAACATTACATCAGTAATTGGGAAACCTAATATTTCATTGGCTTGTTCAAATAATTCTTGTGCTAATGTTGAGTTTTCGTATAAATCTAAACCCATTCCTGTAAATTGTGCTCCTTGACCTGGAAAAATATATGCTTTCATTCGTATGCTACTTTAGTGGTTTTTTCGATGGCAAAGATAACAAATTATATTGTTTGATACTTTATAAATTGAAATGCCAAATATTTAGTATTTTCGTAGGATGACTCAAAAAGATCAACTATTCGCACAAAACATATACTTGATTCTTGCAGGAATTTTTATAGCGGCACTTGTTGCATCTAATTTAATCTTCCAAAAATTCTTTTATTGGAACCCTTTTGGACTCTATCGCTTTGAAATTTCAGTTGGAATTTTACCATACCCCATCACTTTTCTAATTACTGATATCATTTCTGAAATTTATGGAAAGAAAAAAGCAAACAGAGTTGTAGTTGCTGGAATTATCGCTTCTGTTTTCTCTATGCTAATAATTTATATTGCAAATGAAGTTCCAGCAATAGAAAATTCGCCAGTAAACGATGAAACATTCACTCAAGTATTTGGGCTTTCTCCAATTGCAGTTTTAGCATCAATGATGGCCTATTTATTCGCACAATTTATAGACATTAGAATCTTTCATTTTTGGAAGAAAAAAACAAATGGAAAACATCTTTGGTTACGTAATAATTTCTCAACGTTCACTTCCCAATTTATAGACACCTTTACAGTATTAGCACTACTTTGTAGTTTTAATGTTTTACCATGGAGTATGTTTAATGGGCTATTAATAAGCGGGTTTTTATTCAAAGTAATTATTGCAGCATTAGACACACCCTTTTTATACGCATTGGTTTACGCATTTAGAAAACGATTTGGTTTAAAAATAGGAGAAGAAATAGTATGAAAAAGCAACAATTAATAGTAACAACAGATTTCCTAAAAACAAAAGGATTTACAAATCCAACTGTTGGAATCGTCTTAGGCACTGGTCTTGGAAACCTAGTAAACGAAGTAGATATTGAAGTTGAAATTTCATATAGCGACATTCCGAACTTTCCAATTAGCACAGTTGTATCACATGCTGGAAAATTAATTTACGGAACATTATCTGGAAAAAAAGTGGTATTAATGTCTGGTCGTTTTCATGCTTATGAAGACTATAGTTTATGGGAAGTCACCTATGGCATAAGAGTAATGAAAGAACTTGGAATTGAAACTTTACTCATTTCAAATGCTGCAGGAGCAATAAATTTAAATTACAAGAAAGGGGATTTAATGTTGCTCGAAGATCATATAAATCTTCAAGGAAATTCTCCATTAGTCTTTAAAAAAGCAAGTGAATTTGGAAATATCTTTGCAGACATGTCAGAACCATATTCTAAAAAACTAAATAGCCAAATAAAAAATATTGCTATTCAAAATAATATCGATTTAAAAGAAGGTGTGTATGCTGGTGTTTTGGGACCTCAATTAGAAACTAGAGCAGAATACCGAATGCTTCAAATTTTGGAGGTTGATACTGTTGGAATGAGTACTGTTCCTGAAGTTATTGTGGCAAAAAGCATTAACCTACCATGTGTAGCAATTTCCGTTTTAACAGACGAATGTGACCCCTTAAATCTTCATCAAGTTGACATAAAGGATATAATTGCAATTGCTGAAAAAGCGGAACCTAAATTGATTTTATTATTTAAAGAATTAATAAAACAACTTTAAAAAACTGTATATTTGATTCTTATGAAGAAACTAACAATAAAAGACATTGCAGAAAATTTTGGAGTATCTATATCTACAGTTTCAAAAGCGTTGAATGATAGTCATGAAATTAGTGAAGCCACTAAAGAAAAAATAAACAAATACGCAAAAGAACATAATTACAAGCCTAATTTTAATGCAATAAACTTAAAAAATAGAAGCACAAAAACAATTGGAATAATTATTCCAAACATGCTAAACTATTTTTTCGCTCAAGTTTTTAAAGGAATTGAGAATGTTGCAAATAAAAAGGGATATAAAGTAATTACATGTATTTCAAATGAGTCTTATAGCAAAGAGGTAGAAATCATTGAAATGCTATCAAATGGTAGTGTTGATGGCTTCATACTTTCACTTGCCAAAGAAACTGAACTAGAACAAAACTTTAAGCATATTCAAAATACTATAGATGACGGAACACCTATTGTAATGTTTGATAGAACTTCTGATAATGTAAAGTGTGACAAAGTAATTGTTGATGATTACAACTCCGCTTTATGCACTGTAGATTTTCTTGCCAAAAAAGGTCATGAGAATATAGCATTCATATCTACTCTGAGCAACTTACAAATTGGTAAACAACGCTTCTTAGGATATGAGAAAGGGTTGAAAAATGCAGGATTAAAATTCAATCCAAATTTAGTAATTGATATTTTTGAAAAAGATTATAAAAAATATGAAACTATTTTAGCTCCACTTTTCAAGAATAATAAAATTGATAGCGTAATTGCTCTTGGTGAATCTGCTGCTATTGCAGCGATGAAAGCAGCCATAAAAAACGGCCTCGATATTCCAAGAGACATTTCTGTAATTGCTTTTTCTAATGGAATTTTAGCTAGACATTCTAGCCCGAAATTAACAACAGTTAGTCAACATGGAGAAATAATGGGAGAAACTGCTGCAAAAATACTGATTGAAAAATTAGAGAAAAAGCAGACGCAAATAATTACTAAAGTGATTAAAACCGATCTAGTTATTAGAAATTCTACAAGATAATTTTAACTACCAAACCTTCATTTGCTCGGACATTAAAAACCGTGCTATCATCAAAGATTAAATACTGCCCTTTAATCCCTTTTAAAACCCCTTTATACGTTGGTGTTTTAATCAAATTTAGACTTTTAACTTTTTGAGGATATTTATTTACAGGGAAATTAATTTGAGTTTCTTTGACGTTCTTATCTAAATAATATTCTTTTACTTCTTCTGGTATATATTTTGATAATTTTTCCTTTTCTACAACTAAATCAGCATCAGTAATATCATTTGTCAACATCTTCCTCCAATTTGTTTTATCCGACACATATTGTTTTAAAGCAACTTCTGTTATACCTGCCAAGTATCTATTTGGAACTTCAACAATTTCAATTGCTTCATGCGCTCCTTGATCTATCCATCTTGTTGGAACTTGAGATTTTCTTGTCACTCCAACTTTAACATCACTCGAATTGGCTAAATAAACGATATGAGGTTTTAACTGCATTTTTTTTTCAAACTCTAAATCTCTATCTTCTTTTCCTAAGTGAGCAGTGCTCAATTCAGGCTTCATAATCCAATCTCCAGCATTTGGTGTTTCAAAAAAACAACTTTTACAAAACCCTTGACGATATATTTGCTTGTTAAGATGACAATTTAAGCATTCATACTTAACAAATAACATCGTAATTTCTTTATCCAATAACTGATTCATATTGACAAAATCAGACTCCATATCTAAATAATACTGAACTGTTTCATCATTAGAAGTCATCATTTTTTTAAGTACACCTTGATATTGCATAATATATTTGTATTTTTAACTCGATAAAGATAATCAATATCCAATGGCAATACCAATAGTAAACTCCATTATTTCTTGGTTTTTAAAAAAACGTATTCATCAAATAGATCTATTTGTAAAGTACCCTATTGATGTGCAAGAAGAATTGTTACATCGATTGATTTTCACTTCTAAAAACACCGAACTTGGTAAACAGTTTGATTTTGAAACTATTAAAGATTATCAAACTTTTACAGAGAGAATACCAATTCAAAAATACGAATCCTTCGAACCTTTTATAGAAAGAGCAAGAAAAGGTGAGCAAAACTTATTTTGGAATACCAATATAAAATGGTTTGCAAAATCAAGTGGAACTACAAATGCTAAAAGCAAATTTATTCCCGTAAGTGACGAGGCAATTGAAGATTGCCATATGAAAGCAGGAAAGGACATGTTGTGCTTATATATAAACAACAATCCAAACACTCAATTGTTTACTGGTAAAGGCTTACGTCTTGGTGGAAGTTCTGCTGTTTACGAAGATAACAACTCCTACTTTGGAGATTTATCTGCAATAATAATTGAAAATATGCCTTTTTGGGCCGATTTAAGTAGCGCTCCAAAACAAGAAACTGCTTTAATGAGCGAATGGGAAACTAAAATGGAGGCTATTATTAATGAAACTATTAATGAAAATATCACCAGTTTAATAGGTGTACCTTCTTGGATGCTAGTACTACTAAATAGAGTGTTAGAAAAAACAGGGAAAGAAACTATTCTGGAAGTTTGGCCAAACCTTGAAGTTTATTTTCATGGAGGTGTAAACTTCAATCCATATAGAGAACAGTTTAAAAAATTGATTCCAAAAAAAGACTTTAAATACTACGAAACATACAATGCTTCAGAAGGGTTTTTTGCAATTCAAGATCAAAATGGCTCTAAAGAATTATTGCTAATGCTTGATTATGGAATCTTTTATGAATTTATTCCAATGAATTCTTATGAAGGGGAAAAATCAACCGCTATTCAACTTTCAGATGTTGAACTTTATACCAGTTACGCATTAGTTATCACTACAAACGGAGGCTTATGGAGATATTTGATTGGAGATACGATTAAATTCACTTCACTAAAGCCATATAGGATAAAAATAACTGGACGTACAAAACATTTTATCAATGTATTTGGTGAAGAATTGATTATTGAAAATGTTGAAGATGCACTAAAAAAAGCATGTAAGAAAACAAAATCAGCCATCATAGACTATACTGTCGCTCCAATTTTTATGAAAGACAAATCCAATGGTAGTCATGAATGGATGATTGAGTTTAGCAAAGCGCCAAAGAGTATAGATTATTTCACTGAATTACTTGATAATGCTTTGAAAGCTATCAATTCTGATTATGAAGCAAAGCGTTATAATAATATGACATTGGGAATGCCCAAAGTGCACCAAGCAAGAAAAGGTTTGTTTTATGATTGGTTAAAAATAAAAGGGAAATTAGGTGGACAAAATAAAATCCCTAGACTTTCAAATAAACGTGATTTTATGGAAGAGTTATTGCAATTAGAGATTGAGACGAATAATATTTTAGTATAGTTATTGGTGTAGATTTTCGGACACAGAGTTACCCTTTTTTTTTGAAGTTTTCTTATTTTTAGGTTTTGCTCCATAACTGACAACTACTAATGAGATTAGTAGAATAAAGAATAAATTTTTCAAAGCAATATGTTTTAAATTTTCCTTTCAATCACATAATTCACCATTTTTACTAGCGAATCTTTATATTCAGAATCTGGATATGGGCTTAAAATTTTCAAGGCTTGTTGTTTATACTCTTTCATTTTAGAAGTTGCATACTCAATTCCGCCTTTTTCTTTTACAAACTTGATAACCTCCTTAACTCGCTGCTTATTTTTATTATGATTCTTCACAGAATTAATCAACCATTTTTTTTCAGAAGGCTCACAATTATTTAGAGCATAAATCAATGGAAGTGTCATTTTTTGTTCTTTGATATCTATTCCTGTAGGTTTTCCTATTTTTTCATCAGAATAATCAAACAAGTCATCTTTTATTTGAAACGCAATACCAATTAATTCACCAAACTTTCGCATACGCTCAATTTCATCTGCTTCGCTTCCAACTGATGCTGCTCCAATACCACAACAAGCGGCAATTAAAGTTGCAGTTTTTTGACGAATAATATCAAAATAAATAGCTTCTGTAATATCTAATTTTCTGGCTTTTTCTATCTGAAGTAATTCTCCTTCACTCATTTCTCTAACCGCAACAGAAATTAGTTTTAAAATATCAAAATCGTCGTTATCTATTGATGTCAACAAACCTTTTGACAATAAATAATCGCCTACTAAAACAGCAATTTTATTTTTCCACAAAGCATTTAAAGAGAAGAAACCTCTTCTTCGATTACTGTCATCAACTACATCATCATGCACCAAAGTTGCAGTATGAATCAATTCAATTACAGATGCTCCTCGATATGTTCGTTCTTCAAATTTGCCATTAGAAACCATTTTTGCAACTAAGAACACAAACATTGGACGCATTTGCTTTCCTTTTCTTCTTACAATATAGTGTGTAATCCTGTTGAGTAACGGAACATTAGAAATCATTGCCTCTTTGAATTTTGATTCAAAGAGTTCCATTTCTTTTAAAATGGGTTGTTTTATGTATTCAACTGTCTTCATTAAGAGAACTCAAAAATAAGGAAAATATAGATTCTTCACCTTGTTAAAAATAACAATAAATTTATTTTACTTTATTTGCTAATTGACCACATGCTGCATCAATATCTTTACCTCTACTTCGTCTAACATTCACAACGATATCATTCATTTCCAAAATACTTACATAATCATCAATCGCTCTTTTGGGAGCTTGCTGAAATTCACCATCATCTATTGGATTGTATTCTATAATATTGACTTTACATGGTACATGTTTACAATATTGAACCAAAGCGTCTATATCTTTTCGAGTATCATTAATACCTTCCCAAACGATATACTCATACGTAATCATTTTTTCTGTTTTCTCATACCAATAGATCAATGCATCTCTTAGATCATCTAAAGGAAAAGTCTCATTAAAAGGCATTATTTGAGTACGAACCTCATCGATTGCAGAATGTAATGAAACTGCTAAATTAAATTTAACTTCATCATCAGCCATTTTTCTAATCATTTTTGGCACACCAGAAGTAGATAATGTAATTCGTTTTGGCGACATTCCTAAGCCTTCTGGAGACGTAATTTTATCTATAGATTTAATTACGTTGTTATAATTCATCAACGGCTCTCCCATCCCCATAAAAACAACATTAGTAAGCTTTCTATTGTGATACAATAAACTTTCTTGGTTTATTGCGGCAACTTGATCGTAAATTTCATCTGGATTTAAATTTCGCATTCTTTTTAAACGAGAAGTTGCACAAAACTTACAATCTAAACTACAACCAACTTGGCTAGAGACACATGCAGTTGTTCTACTATCTGTTGGAATTAAAACGGACTCTACCATTAAACCATCATGTAATCTTATAGCATTTTTAATCGTACCATCTTTGCTACGCTGCATTTCATCAACGCTTATATGATTAATCACGAAGTTTTCTTCAAGAATTTTCCTTGTCTCTTTAGAGATATTTGTCATATCCTCAAAAGAATGAGAAACCTTACTCCAAAGCCACTCATATACTTGATTCCCTCTAAACGCTTTATCTCCATTTTCTACAAAAAAATCGCGAAGTTGGTCTTTAGAAAGTGATCGTATGTCCTTTTTTTTATCCTTCATCTTTAAAAAATCTATTTATAAAATGGCTGATTTTAATTTGTTACAAAGTAAATAATTATATTGCATTCAATATTGATAAAATACACAAATTATTAAGTCTATGAAATTAAGTATTATAATACCAAATTATAATGACGCCAAATTTATTCCTCAATGTTTAGATAGTCTTATTAACCAAAAGTTAAACAGTGATGAATTTGAGATAATTATTGTGAATGATGGCTCAACGGACAATAGCCTTGAGGTCATACAAGATTATGCCAAAAAACACTCAGAATATAAAATTAAAATCATAGATAAAGAAAATGGAGGCGTAAGTGTTGCAAGAAATACCGCTATGCAAGTTACCAAAGGGAAATATATTTATTTTGTTGATTCTGATGACTATATTGCTGCGAACACACTACATATTGCTCTAGAAAATATGGAGAAATATGATTTAGATATTTTAACTTTTGACTGTTTAAATACAGCCTCATACGAGCATAAAGAGTCAAGAAATATTGAGTCTATTAATACAAAACTTAAAGTTACTGATGGCTTAACTTACATTGCTAATAAAAATTATCACAATGCGGTTTGGTCATATATTGTAAATAAAGGTTTTTTGACAAATACTAAGTTAGAATTCATTACAAACCTTACACTTGAAGATTGTGTGTTCACTCCAAATTTATTTTTGAAAGCTCAAAATATGGCTCACTTGAATATTGATGTATATCGATATTTACAATTGAATACTAATTCTGTTATGAGAAATAATAATCATGACAACCTTAATAAGAACATTAAGAGTCATATTATTATTATGGCTGAATTAAATAAATTGATAGATTCTGTAGATGGTAAAAAATCAACTGATAAAAAAGCAATTGATCGATTTAAAAACAGACAACAAACACTTTTATTTTTCTTAATTTCTAAACTAGTTAAAACTAACTATCCATTTAATAAATTAAAAACTGCAATATCTAGTTTTGAAGAATTGGGAGCTTACCCTTTAAATAATTTTATAAGTGATAAGTATAATGGAATGAGGTATGAAGTACTTTCAAGAATATTTGGTTATAAAACTCTATTATTTCCTTTTACCAAAATCTATAGAAAACTAAAAGGAATTTCTTAGAAGTTAGTTTTTATAATACGTATTTGTCACTTCTTTTCTTTTACCAGAATTGAGAACTGGAATTTCATCTACATAGTTTACCTTAATATTTGCGTCTTTACCAAAGTAACCTTTAAACTCCTCTACTAGGTCTTTTTCTTTTTCAACCCTTCTATTTGTATTTAAATTAATATTGTAATCTTTCAAACCATATTGTACTAGTTGATATTGCTTGAAAGGTCCATATTTAAACAAATGATAACACAAGTGTGAAGAAATAATTTCTCCTGAAGTATTATAAATCATATCTAATTTTCTACCTTCAATTCGTTCTATATAAGGCACATTGTTATGAATATTCATCACAGCGACATCACCTGTGTCGTATCTGATTATTGGCGTCGCATAATTGAAAAAATCGGTAACAACAACTCTTCCGATTTCTCCATATGATACAGGTTTATCTTCATTTAAATCTAAAATTTCAATATTATAACTCGCCCAATTTATCTCAAACTTATCATTCTCAACTAAATTCTGTTGCGCAAGAATTCCATTTTCATTATTCGAGTATCGAGAAACAACTTTACACCCAAAATACTTTTCCATACTCTTCTTGGTTGTATCACTTAACCTTTCTGAATTAGCAATAATTGATTTCATATTACACTTGATCGGTTGTGAATTAATTTTATCTAAATAATTACATATTTTTTCATAAGACCCTGAATATCCAACCATATTAAGATTATTAGAATTGTTTTTTATCTTTTTAATTAAAATAGATATATCTATATCTGAAAGTTTATATACACTGTGCATTTTAACATTTTTTAAAAAACCGCTGAGATTTTTAATACCAAAACTATTTGGCCATAATTTTATATAAATCAATTCTTCTCCTATGGTATATCCTGCTCTTGAAGCAAAAAATGCTGTATCAGCTGAATTTCGTTTTCGCTTGTTAGCATCTTGAGAAATTTGAAGAGGAGCTCCAGTAGAACCACTAGTGGAAACAATATTTTTATTTTTATCTGAATATTTACTAGACTGTAAAGCAGCAAAATTGCCTCTAATACTATTCTTATTTATTACAGGAAAGTCCTTTAATGAATTTAAATTTTTAAGGCTTTGATAAAATGGAACTGTAGTGATTGCGTGTTTTAATATATTATCTTCATTCAAAGTTCTTATTGATAAAGATTTCTTGGAATTAAAGTCATTAAGAACATTTTGAACTTCTTCTAAATGTTTTTTTATAACACTTCCATTTAAAAAGTCTATTAACCAAAATGACTTTTTTCTAATTTTATTTATAAACTTCATATAATAATAAGCGCTTTTTTTTAGGAGAGTAATATATATAAAATATATTGAACTGTTAAAAACTTATAAAAAAAACCCGCTGTGAGCGGGTTGAAATTTTTAATTATATAATTAACATAGCATCTCCATAAGAATAAAATTTATACTTTTCTTTAATAGCCTCCGCATATGCTTCCTTTAAGAAATCATGACCAGCAAAAGCTGAAGCCATCATCATTAATGTAGATTTAGGCATATGAAAATTTGTTATCATACAGTTTGCAATAGAAAAATCATGTGGAGGGAAAATAAATTTATTTGTCCACCCTTCAAAATGATTTAGACGACTGTTTGAAGAAACAGTACTCTCTAAAGCTCTCATTGATGTTGTACCAACAGCACAAACTCTACGTTTATTATCTAAAGCATCGTTTACTAATTTAGTTGCAGATTCTGGGACGTTAATTTGTTCAGAGTCCATTTTGTGTTTAGATAAATCTTCTACTTCTACTGGATTAAAAGTTCCTAAACCAACATGTAAAGTTACTTTAGCAAAGTCTATTCCTTTTATTTCCAATCTCTTTAACAAATGCTTAGAAAAGTGTAATCCTGCAGTTGGAGCAGCAACAGACCCTTCATGCTCAGCATAAATTGTTTGATACCTTTCTTTATCCTTAGACTCTACAGATCTTTTAATATATTTAGGAAGTGGTGTTTGACCTTCTTTCTTCAAACGTTTTCTAAACTCTTCATAACTACCATCAAACAAAAATCGAAGTGTACGTCCTCTAGAGGTTGTATTGTCTATTACCTCAGCTACAAGACTTTCATCTTCACCAAAAAACAACTTATTTCCAATTCTAATTTTTCGCGCAGGATCAACTAAAACATCCCATAAACGTTGTTCTTCGTTTAATTCTCTTAATAAGAAAACTTCAATTCTAGCACCCGTTTTTTCCTTTTCACCATATAATCTTGCAGGAAAAACTTTAGTATCATTCAACACCATTAAATCACCTTCATCAAAATAGTTGATCAAATCTTTAAACATTTTATGCTCAATAGTTTGGTCTTTTCTGTTTAAAACCATTAAACGAGATTCATCGCGATGTTCTGCTGGATACTCCGCTAATAACTCTTCTGGTAATTCAAAACCGAATTTAGATAATTTCATATATGTGTTATAGTTTATTTTTTAAAGCAGGCAAATATACAACATTGACATAGGCGTTGTCAAGTGTTTAGGCCAAAAAGATTATTTTGTGAGTTTTTGAATGTCTAACCAGAAATTTGGATACGATTTTGAAACTACTTCTGCCTCTTCTATTTCTAAATCCGTTTTTAGTAATAATGGTGCAAAAGCCATTGCCATTCTATGGTCATTATACGTGTCAACTTTGATGTTTTTCTTAATTATTGATGCTGCTTTTAAAGTCAAACTTTCATCAGTAATTAAAATTTCTGCACCAAACTTTTCCAACTCTGTTTTAAGCGCTACTAATCTATCTGTTTCTTTAATTTTTAGCGTATGCAACCCTTTTAAATGACATGCTAAACCAAGACCAAAACAAGTGACAGCAATAGTTTGTGCAATATCGGGAGCATTACTTAAATCAAAAGATATATTTTGATGCTGTAAGCGACTTTCAACTTTGGTTAATGTAATTAGATTTTTATTAAACGTTGTTTTAACTCCAAAACTTTTATAGATTTCTGCCAAAACAGCATCACCTTGTAAACTTGCTTTTTTGTATGAACTCAATGTCAAAGTCGCTCCTTTACTCAAAGCAACCAAACTATAATAATATGAAGCAGAACTCCAATCTGACTCAACAGTAATCAGTTTATTTTCTATCGTCTTTTTTGCCTTTACAGTAATTTTATTTTGCTCCCAAACGCTTTCAATTCCTATTTCGGAAAGCAAACTTAACGTCATTTTTATATAAGGAACAGAAGTTACTTCGCCTTCAAATTCTAATTTCAAACCATTTTCAAGACTAGAAGCAATTAACAACAAGGCAGAAATATATTGACTACTCACACTACCATTAATTATAATTGTATCCTTTGTGAGTTTTTTACCACTAATTTTTAATGGCGGAAAACCTTCATTCTCCATGTATTCAATTTCCGCACCTAATGATCTTAAAGCGTCTACTAAAATTTTGATCGGTCGTTCTTTCATACGCTTTGAACCTGTCAAAATAGTTTGTCTTCCTTGAGTAATAGAAAAATAGGCTGTTAAAAAACGCATCGCTGTTCCTGCATGATGCACATCAATAATTTGAGATAGTGAGGAAAGTGCTGTTCTCATTACAGCAGTGTCATCAGATTCTCCAAGATTTTCTATAGCAATATTTTGATAAAATTGCTGTAAAATTAATAGGCGATTTGATTCACTCTTAGAGCCTGTAATTGTAATTGAACCCTCAAGCGATTCAGTGTAGTGAGATAATTGTAAGTTCAAAAGTTACTTCTTTATAAGTTTATAATAAACGGCCATAAACAACCCATATATTAATGACATTACAACTTGAAGTTGCACAAAATGTTGCCATTTATCATCTATCAAATATTCATTCTTCATGCCTTCAATTCCATTGAAACGAAAAAATCCCATCCCTAATTTAAGTATTGTTACAATCACAAAAAAGATGATTGAAAAACGAAGAAATAGATGTATAAAGCGAGCGTTTTTATATTGATTCATTATTTTAATTTATTATTATTTTGATGTCTATCATGATCTCTTTTGGTCTTCAACTCCAATTTCTTATCAAATGCTTCTTGCAAGTTTATTCCTGTTTGATTAGCCAAACACAACACCACAAAAACAACATCTGCCAATTCTTCACCTAAATCTTTATTCTTATCGCTCTCTTTTTCACTTTGCTCTCCATAACGACGTGCGACAATACGAGCCACTTCACCGACTTCTTCAGTCAATTGCGCCATATTGGTAAGTTCGTTAAAATAACGAACACCATGCTCTTGTATCCAATGATCTACAGTTTTTTGTGCGTCTTTGATATTCATTTAAAACAACAATTTAAATTGAGTTTCAAAGATACTGATTCTTAATTTAGCTTGTTTCTTAACTTTTAAAAAATTAACTTCGCTTATTATCGCCTGATATAAATCATTCAAACGATTCATAAACAATACGATAAGCGTACCATTATTTCAAATACTCCAAAAACGCTGTTCTGGAAATTTCTTTGGCACCTAAACTTGCTAAATGATTATTATAGACTTGGCAATCTACCAATTTATAAGTATTACTTTCGACCAAATGTATAAACGCTACTTTTGAAGCATTACTAACGTTGCTAAACATACTTTCTCCACAAAAAATAGCATTAATCTCTAGTCCGTATAATCCACCAACCAAATCATCGCCTTTCCAAACCTCAATAGATTTTGCAATACCTAATTCATATAGTTTATTATAAGCAGCTTCCATTTTATCTGTTATCCACGTACCAAATTCTCCTTGTGCTTCTCTGTTTGTGTTTTTGCAATTAGCAATCACTTTAGCAAAAGCTTGATTAACTGTTACTTTAAAATCGCCTTTTCTTAATATTTTGCGCATACTTTTTGAAACTTTCAGTTTGTCTGGAAACAACACCATTCTTGGGTCTGGAGAATACCAAGCAATTGGTTCTCCTTTAGAATACCAAGGGAAAATTCCGCTTTTATAGGCTAGTAACAATCGTTCTGGTGACAAGTCGCCACCAACAGCAACCATACCATATGTATTTGCTTGTACTACTGGAGGAAATTCTAATTTTTCAGTCAATATCTGCATAGAACAAAAATAAAAAATTCCTGCGAAGGTAGGAATCTATAAATGTAACGGCAAATAAAAAACCGAAGTATCAACTTCGGTTTTAAATATTATTTTGGATTCTTCGCCTCTCTCGACTCCGCTGGAAATAACTGCTCAGAATGAAAGTTTTTAACTATCGTCTTACAACTTAGAACGGTAAATCATCTGGCTCATCTGAAGACAAATCAGTTGCCTTTAATTCTTCTAAAGGGGGTAATGTATTGTTTTGCGGAGCCTCAGTTTCTAATTTTTCAATTCTCCATCCCTGGATAGAATTGAAATACTTTGCAACACCTTCAGGATTTATCCATTCTCTACCTCTCAAATTGATAGAAACTTTTACGTCCTGTCCAACTGCATAACTGTTTAATAAATCACATTTATCTTGTACAAACTCTACCATCAACATTTGAGGGTATTGTTCATCTGTCGTTACTACCAATTCTCTTTTTCTGAAACCACTTGCTCCAAAAGTTTGTGGCTCGTTAATCAATTTAATCTTTCCTGATACTTCCATTTTCTATATTTATTTTATTAAAAGTACTTTCCAAGCACTTAAAATATCTTTTTTTAATAAAAATTCTCTTGCAAATGTATGCTTTTTAACCGTTTCAAACCTTAACATTTCAGGATGTTGTTCTGCAAACTTATCAACATCTTGTTGATTAGGTAGCGAATCTATGTTTCCTAACATTCCTAAATCATTTCCCGTTAAAATATTGCTATTTTTAATTTCCATAGGAATAGCGTCTACACCAATCCCTAAAGTAGAAAGTGGCTTGGGCACTTCAAACATCCCTTTGTTTGCTCGCGAATACCAATTTCCGCCCATTCTAGAAACTAAATCTATTTTATGTTGGTCAATCGTACCATTCTCATCTAATATCTCTTCTTTAATATGTAGTTTTACAACCTCGCAAATAATTAAATTCCCTGCTCCACCTTCTTTTCCTAATTCTATAATTTCATTGATTCTACATTCTAGTTGCACTGGCGATTCTGCTACACGAAAAGGCGCAACAACGTCAGATTTTAACATTGTCAATCCTGCTTTTTCAAATTCATTAACTCCTTCAGCATATTCGGTGCTAGACAAAGACATTTGCTGTACAATATCATAATTCACAATATTAATAACCACTTCTTTGGTTAATTTCGCATTTATGAGTGTATGCTTAATTGTATTATCTCGCACTCTACGCGCCGGAGAAAAAATTAAAATTGGCGGATTAGCACTAAACACATTAAAGAAACTAAAAGGTGATAAGTTTGGATTACCGTTCTTATCAATAGTACTTGCAAATGCTATTGGTCTTGGTGCTACTGAACCTAATAAATAACCGTGAAGTTTTCCTGTAGGTATGTCTTTTGGAGAAATTGAAATCATACTTCAAAAATAAAGAAAGTATCCCATATATAATATCACAATAGAATTTTAGTTATATCAGCAGATAATTTTATATTTGTCTAAATGACTGCTTTTAAAAATTCTCAAATTTTACGTTGGATAGCTATCGCTGCATCCTTCATCATCGTCACTCTTATTCTTTGGAATACCTATACTTTTTTTCAAAAATTTAAAGAAGAAGAGCGTCAAAAAATGGAAACCTTAGGAAAGGCCTACGAACGATTCGCTAAAAATACAGATTTAGATGCCGATATTGAATTAGAACGCTATATAATCATGGAAAGTAATAATACTATTCCTATGATTATTACTGATAGTGAAGGACTAATTAATAGTTGGAGTAAACTAAATGTTGATGACACTAAAATTTTTAAAGCACTAAGTGAAAAAGATCAAAAGTATTTAGAAAGTCAATTAAAACTGATGAGAAGTCAGAATTTACCTATTGATGTGAGTTATAAAACTACAGATACTGATGTGCAACAGATTATTTATTATCGAAATTCTGACTTACTAAACAAATTAAAATACTATCCAATTACTTTTATATTGATTTTACTGCTTTTTACAAGTGTCATCTATTTGTTCTTTAAATCTTCTAAAGTTGCTGAACAAAATCGTTTATGGACTGGAATGGCCAAAGAAACAGCACATCAAATAGGAACTCCTCTTTCTTCACTTCTTGGATGGATAGAATTACTGCGTACTGAAAATATTGATGAAAATATAGTTCCTGAAATTGAGAAAGACGTAACTCGGCTGAATGTGATTGCAGAGCGCTTTTCTAAAATTGGATCTATTCCTGAATTAACAAAGCATAATATAGTTTTAGAAACAAAAAAGTCTTTTGAGTATTTACAATCTAGAAGCTCTAAACAAGTGAAATTTATTTTTGAAAGTAAACATAATGAAATTTTCACAAATCTAAATCTACAATTATATGGTTGGGTTATTGAAAACCTTGTTAAAAACGCTATAGATTCTATGAAAGGGAAAGGTGAAATTCATATTGACATTAATGAAAATTCTAAGAGTATTAATGTATTAGTTTCTGATAGCGGTAAAGGAATTCCTAAAAAAATACGTCAAAAAATATTTTCTCCGGGTTTTACAACCAAGAAAAGAGGTTGGGGACTTGGCCTATCACTTTCTAAAAGAATTATTAAGGACTACCATAACGGAAAAATATTTGTGCAAAAATCGGAACTAGCAAAAGGAACTACTTTCTGTGTTAGTTTGAAGAAATTATAAATTAGCAGAAATCGTTTTTGCTAATTGCTCAAACTCTTCTTTTGCCAAGGAAACTTTTTGTTGAAACTGTATATCAGCCATAATGTTCAAAGGAATCAAATGCACATGTACATGAGGCACTTCTAATCCAATTACTGACATTCCAATTCGCTTACATGGAATTACTTTTTCAAGAGCAACAGCTACTTTTCTAGAAAATTGCATCAAGCCATTATATGTTGCTTCATCAAGGTCAAAAAGTTTATTTACCTCTTTTTTCGGCACACATAATGTGTGTCCTTTTGTATTTGGATTTACATCTAAAAACGCAATGAAATTATCATTCTCAGCAACTATGTATCCTGGAATTTCTCTATTTATTATCTTAGTAAAAATTGAAGCCATATTATCTAGAAATTTCTATTATTTCGAAATTCATAATCCCATTTGGCACTTGAATTTCCGCAACATCACCAACTGATTTACCAAGTAAACCTTTACCTATTGGAGAATTTACAGATAGTTTTCCTGACTTTATATTTGATTCAGAATCAGCAACCAGCGTATATAAAAACTCCATTTTATTAGTTGTATTTCTAATTTTTACTTTAGATAAAACCAATACTTTAGAGGTGTCTAATTGTGAATCATCTAAAATTCTTGCATTAGAAAAAACGTTTTTCATTTTTGCTATTTTAAACTCTAAATGAGACTGCTCCTCTTTTGCAGCATGGTACTCTGCATTCTCACTTAAATCTCCTTTATCACGGGCATCCGCAATATCTTGAGTAACTCTAGGACGATCTATAGTTTCTAAATGCTCTAATTCTTCTTTTAATTTCTGAAATCCTTCAGGCGTGTAATATGAAATATCACTCATAACTCATCATTTTATTAAACAAAAAATCCCAATACTGCCATACAGAATGAGATATCTAACAAATGTACAAAATATTTGTAAATTGCACTCGTTTTAAAAGTACCTTAACTATAATTAATGAAAAAAAAACTTCTTTTATTGTCTTTTATTGTCTTTTTGAGTTGCGAAAGTGATGGTAATAATCAATTTTGTGATATCATAAGCAATCAGACAGTTAACTTAGCAAATCCAGAATTCAACAACTTACTTGTTCCTGCAGGCTGGAATTATGCTAATGGTGGAACTAAAGGAACTGTTTTATACAATTTCAATAATTCTTTTCGAGCATTTAGTCGCGAATGCCCTAACCTTGATTGCAATAATAGAATGATCGTTCAAAATGACACAAGACTTGTTTGCCCTTGCGATGATGCAGAATATAGCATTTTAGACGGCTCTCCAATAAATTCTGAAGCCTCAAAGTCTGTATGTGAATTTAGAGTTATTGAAGTTGGTAGTGGAACATTAAATATTATTAATTTTTAGTTGATTTTCATTTCGTATTGTTACTTTTGTACGAAAGAAATTTTTAAGTGAAAAATTATTTTTCTTCCGACTTTAAATTAGGTATTCTTGGTGGTGGACAACTAGGAAAAATGCTGCTGACCGAAACTCAGAAATACGACATTTATACTGTAATTCTTGATAATTCTATTCTTGCTCCATGTGCTCAAATTTGTAATGAATTTCATTTAGGAAACTTAATGAATTATGATGATGTTTATAATTTCGGAAAGAAGGTTGACCTACTTACCATTGAAATTGAACATGTAAATGTTGCTGCTTTAGAAGCATTAGAAAAAGAAGGCGTTAAAGTATTCCCATCTTCTAAGACTCTAAAGATAATTCAAAATAAGGGAGTGCAAAAACAATTTTTTATTGATCATAAAATTCCTACTGCTAAATTTAAAAAATTTTCAAAAACTTCTGATATAGACACCTCTAAAATCGAATTTCCTGTTGTTTGGAAATCTACACAGTTTGGATACGATGGAAATGGGGTGAAAATTTTAAAATCTGAAAAAGACTTTTTAAATTTACCTAACACAGAATGTATTACTGAAGAATTGATTCCATTTAAAAATGAATTAGCTGTTATTGTAGCGAGAAATTCAAATGGAGAAATTAGAACATATCCAGTTGTTGAAATGGAGTTTCATCCAGAAGCAAATCAAGTAGAGTATGTTATTTGCCCTGCAAGGATCAAAGAAGAAATTTCTCAAAAGGCCCAAAAAGTAGCCCTAAAAGTTGCAAATTCTTTTCAGCATGTTGGTTTGCTAGCTGTTGAATTATTTCAAACTGAAAATGATGAAATCATTGTCAATGAAGTTGCTCCAAGAACTCATAATAGCGGACACTATAGTATTGAAGCATCGTATACAAGCCAATTTGAGCAACATTTAAGAAGTGTGTTAAACTTACCTTTAGGAAACACTGACAGTAAAGTTGCAGGAATTATGGTAAATTTGGTTGGAGAAGAAGGCTTTCAAGGAGATGTTGTTTATGAAAATATTGAAGAAATATTAAATATTGATGGAGTTACACCTCATATTTATGGAAAAAAACAAACAAGACCTTTCCGTAAAATGGGACATGTAACTATTGTAAACCAAGACATCAATAAGGCAAGAGAAATTGCTGAGAAGGTAAAGAAAACAATTAGAGTTATAAGTAAATAAAACAATTATGGCACAAGTAGGAATCATTATGGGAAGTAATTCTGATCTTCCAGTTATGCAAGGAGCAATAGACATTTTACAGAGTTTTGATATTGAAACTGAAGTAGATATTGTTTCAGCACATAGAACTCCAGAAAAACTGTTTGATTATTCTAAAAATGCTCATAAAAGAGGAATAAAGGTTATTATTGCTGGTGCTGGAGGCGCAGCACATTTACCTGGAATGGTTGCTTCAATGAGTCCACTACCTGTTATTGGAGTACCGGTAAAATCTAGAAATTCAATTGATGGTTGGGATTCTGTTTTATCTATATTACAAATGCCTTCAGGAGTTCCTGTAGCAACTGTTGCTTTAGATGGAGCAACAAATGCCGGAATTTTAGCTGCTCAAATAATTGGATGTTCGGATAAATGTGTACTTGATAAAATTCTGATTTATAAAGAAGGGCTTAAGATAAAAGTAAATAAAGCATCTGATGAATTAAAAAAATAAACACTTTTTTATCATTTTAAAGTTATACATGTTATAAAAACTAAAAAAAAGCATTGAAAATTAATATTTTCAATGCTTTTTTTTAAATTTTATTTAGTTACGATTAATGAATAATAATCTTCTTATTTAATACTTTATCGTTATTTTCAAAATTAAGTTTTACAATATATACTCCTTTTGAAAATGCCGTGATTTTTATTCCTTCATTGTGCTTTTTATCTAAAATTAACTGACCACTAATTGAATAAACCCTAACTCTATTAACCGTATTAGAAGGTAACGTTTCTATTTGAAGTACATTTTCATTTAAATAAATTTTTGTTGAAGCATCTACAATATCAGATTCATTAACTTCTAATACAAAATCTGTAGTTTGATAGATATCATTAGAATCTAAATAAGTGACAAAATCAAAATCAACATCTAGAAATAGTAACAAATCGTTTCCAGGACTAGTTGATGTATCTGTGATTAAAATATTTTTACTTGAGTTTATTTCACTAGCAGTTCTTGCTGTATTCCAAACTCTAAAACCCCATAAATGTCCAGAAAAATAGTATGGGCTACTATCTGAAGATGTTGTATCATTTACACACTTTTCTGATGAGCCAGAAACTGTCCATGTAAGACAGTCAGGATACCTAATACCCTCAGTAAAACCTAAACTAATTCCATTACTGTGTGACGGTATACTAAAAGCATCAAAAGTTGAATCTTGTAAGGCTCCATCAATATAAAAACCCAATATTGCTGTATCATGATCAAGAACTAAAGCCACATGGTACCATACATCATTTAAAATTGGTTTTCTAAAATAAATTGAATTTGTACCACTACCTGAAAATGCACCCATATGAATATAGCCTGACTCTATAAATATTGAAAAAGCAACAACAGCACCCCCTTCTTCATAAATCACCTGTCTACTAGTACCATTATCTACTTTAAAATAAGTTTCAATTGTTCTAGTATTAACTGCTGTAGTATTAATATTTGTTGAATTTGGTACAATTATTAAATCGCCAGAAAAAAACTCAGTTCCTCCCTCTGCTGGTGGTTGAGCAAAACTACTTGATATTATAAATATCAATATAAAAGTAAAAAAATGGTTTTTTTTCATTTTCATTAATTTAAAAAGTATTAAATTTAATTTACACAAAGTAAAAAAAATTGCAATACAAAGCAATATATTTGCATAAAATATAAAAATTAATGAATCTCCTTTTAAAAAAATTTAGCACCCAATTCACAACTGCTCCTTTCTCAAAAATAAAAAATGAGCACTTTAAACCTGCAATCATTAAAGGTATAGAAGTAGCTAAAAAAGAAATTAAAACAATTACTTCTAATACTGATCATCAAACTTTCGAAAACACAATTGAAGCTTTAGAATTTAGTGGGATGCAGTTAAAAAGAGTGACTAGCATTTTTTTTAATTTAAACGCTGCTGAAACGAATGATGAGATTCAAAAAATTGCACAAGAAGTATCTCCTCTATTATCAGATTTCGCTAATGATATAAGACTTAATGAAGAATTGTTTAAAAGAGTTCAAAGCATATATAATAAAAAAGACAAATTCCATTTAACTCTAGAGCAACAAACTTTATTGAACAATCAATACAAAATGTTTGTTAGAAATGGCGCAAACTTAAATGAAACTAAAAAAAATAAATTACGAGGTATTGATAAAGAACTTTCAAAATTATCATTACAATTTGGTGAAAATATCTTAGCAGAAACAAATTCATTTGAATTAAACATTATTGATGAGTATCAATTAAAGGGTCTTCCAGACGGAGCAAAAGATGCTGCAAAAATAACAGCCAAACAAAAAAATAAAAAAGGCTGGCTGTTTACACTTGACTATCCTAGTTATATTCCTTTTATGACTTATGTTGAAGATAGATCTCTTCGTGAAAAAATGACTAGAGCATTTGGAGCAAGAGCTTTTCAAAATAACGAAAATGACAATCAACAAATTGTTTTAGATATTGTTGATTTTCGTTATAAACGTTCTAATCTATTAGGCTATAATTCACATGCACATTTTGTGCTAGAAGAAAGAATGGCAGAAAGTCCAGAAAATGTTAATTTATTTTTAAATGATTTATTAGAAAAAGCAAAGCCTGCAGCACTTAAAGAATTTGATGAATTAAAGGTTTTTTCGAAAAAAGATGGAATCTCTGATTTTCAAAAATGGGATAGTTCATATTACTCTGAAAAATTAAAAAAACAATTATTTGATTTTGATGAAGAACAATTAAAACCATATTTCAAACTTGAGAATGTTTTAAATGGTGTTTTTACTGTTGCTAATAAACTATATGATTTAAATTTTGAAGAAATTAATAATATTGACATCTATCATAAAGATGTGAATACTTATAGAGTTACTGATGAGAACAATGAATTAGTTGCTATTTTATATACAGATTTTTTTCCTAGAAAAGGAAAAAGAAATGGTGCTTGGATGACATCTTTTAAAGATCAATGGAAAAAAAATAGTGAAAACTCTAGACCTCATATTTCTATCGTTTGTAATTTCACTAAACCAACTGAAACTAAACCTTCATTACTTACTTTTAATGAAGTAACAACACTATTTCATGAGTTTGGACATGCATTACATGGGATGCTTGCCAACACTACCTATCCTAGTTTATCTGGAACAAATGTTTATTGGGATTTTGTTGAACTGCCAAGTCAAATTTTAGAAAACTGGTGTTATGAGAAAGACGCCTTAGATTTATTTGCGAGACATTATGAAACTAATGAAACTATTCCGATGGAATTAGTAGAAAAAATTAAAAAATCTTCAACTTTTTTAGAAGGAATGACAACTCTAAGACAACTAAGTTTTGGGTTACTTGACATAAGTTGGCATAATGATGATTCAGATAAAAATATAAAGTCTGTAAAAGAATTTGAAAATAATGCTTTTGGAAATACAAAATTATTTCCAGACGTTGAAGAAAATTGTATGAGTACTGCATTTTCTCATATATTTCAAGGTGGATATTCTTCAGGGTATTATTCATACAAATGGGCAGAAGTATTAGATGCTGATGCTTTTGAATATTTTAAAGAAACTGGAATTTTCAATAAAGAAACTGCTCAAAAATTTAAAGATCATATTTTATCAAAAGGTGGAACTGAAAACCCTATGACCCTGTATAAACGTTTTAGAGGCCAAGAACCTAATGCAAATGCACTACTAAAAAGAGCTGGTCTTTTAAAGTAATCCCCCTTCATATTCTTACATTTTATATTTTGAAAATATCGCTTTGATTCTAAAAATTAGCGATATTTTCATTTTAAACACCTTTCTTTTTTATATTAAAAATACTAAATTTAACAACAAACGGTGTGTTTTTTATAACAAATGGTGATTTTTTATTGAATTTGTTTGGTGGATACTATTTTTTATATTACTATTGCAGTGTAAGATTATATCAATAACCCCACAATCCCCACAACGATGAAATCATTTACATCTAAACCTATCACTTTTTTGCTGAAAATTTCAGCAAGTATCTCTAATAAAAAAAATTCTTTATTAGAAACTATTATTATTGCTTTTGAAAGTCTGCAAAAAAATATCGGTTTTTCTATTTTAAAAAGCAACTCATACAGATTATTAAATAAAGTTTCACAATATATTTTAGTAGGAAAGGATAAATCAGTCGTAACTAAAAGTTATTTGGCTGACCCCACATCATTCATTAAACTTGTTTAAGTTTTACGACTCGATTTATTCTTAATAAAAAATTTAATCATTTAAGTCCCCACAACAATGAAAAATATTACTCAAAAAATCTTAATTCTTACAATAGTAAGCACATTCCTATTTTCTTGTTCAAATGATGATTCAGAAGAAATGAATTTATCTCAAAGAAGTAATGATATAACCGTTACTTATTCAGAAATGGAAAATGAGATTATTAGTATTATCAACACTTACAGAGCAGATAAAGGTTTATCTAAATTAAACACTTACAATATTGTCTCTGGTGAAGCTCAGTCTCATACTGAGTATATGGTTGAAACTGGTGAAGTAAATCACGCAAACTTTGGTGTGCGTCATCAAAACCTTGTTGCTTTTGCTTCTGCAAAGAGTGTTGCAGAAAATGTTGCTTATGGCTACAGCTCAGCTCAAGCAGTTGTTAATGCTTGGATAAACAGTGAAGGGCATAGAAAAAATATTGAAAATGGAGATTTTACAGATTTTGGGATCTCAACTGAAAGTAATAGCGAAGGTAGAAACTATTTTACCAATATTTTTATCAAAAGATAGTAAGTATACTTATTCTAAATTAGTAATTAAAAAGCCTGGAAAATAAATTATCTTCAAGGCTTTTTTATGTTTATATTTTTTCTAAATAAAGAACTACTAGCCTAATGAAGGCGATGTAAATCAGATTACGACTATAGTAATCATGATGTAACTAATAAAAATAAAAAAACTCAAAAATTAAGTAACTCAAAAATTTAATGCTCTTAAAATATCGATTTAATTCTAAAATCAGTCATATATTCATTCTAAACCACCTTGTTTAACACAATAAAATACACGTTAATAACAACAAACGGTTAGTTTTTGTAAATAAATGGTAAATTTTACCTAAAAAGTTTGGTGGATAACATTTTTTGTTATAATATTGTAGTGTAGAATTATTTCAACAACCCCACAAATCCCCACAACGATGAAATTATTTTTATTAAAAAACACTTTAGTAATTGAAACATAAAGTAAGTGAATCCCAAATCACCTCTAAAAAGAAACAAATTAATAAGTGTTTTTTTATGCAATATTTTTAAGTTTCTAAGCCAATAATTTTTATTTATTAAAAAACCCACTTATTCTTAATTAACTTTAAGAGAGATCTTAATTAATTATCTATGGATTGTTTCAAGTTGAGACGATAAATATTAAAAACCTCTAACCTTTTGATCGTTTAATATATTTATTAGGATTCTTATTGTGAACAGCAAAATAATACCATTAGTAATAATCTCCAATACTACTTAATAACTTTATACAACCTAACAAACAGAAAGAGAATCAGATTACGACTATAGTAATCATGATGCAACTTTTAAAAATAAAAAAACTCAAAAAATTAAGTAACTTAAAAATTTAATGCTTTAAAAACATCGATTTAATTCTAAAATTAGCCATATATTCATTCTAAACCACTCTATTTAATATAATGAAATACACGTTAATAACAATAAACGGTTAGTTTTTGTAAATAAATGGTAATTTTTACCTAAAAAGTTTGGTGAATAACATTTTTTGTTATAATATTGTAGTGTAGCATTATTTCAACACCCCACAAATCCCCACAATGATGAAATTTTTTTACAAATATCTTTATTAAAAGATATTGAGTATAACTAGTTAGTTGACAAAAAGCCTTAAAATAATTTATTTT
>TARA_B110000090_G_scaffold127881_1_pt1 | contig 47368 bp, 47 predicted proteins | sample TARA_B110000090 | Tara Oceans TARA_B110000090 (sample SAMEA4397239) | marine metagenome | biome: Polar Biome; feature: [SRF] surface water layer (ENVO:00010504); material: water (ENVO:00002006), including particulate matter (ENVO:01000060) such as... | depth 5 m
GGGTTATGAGCCCGACGAGCTACCTACTGCTCTATCCCGCGATTTAGGCTGCAAAGCTATAACTATTATTTGATTTAGTGAAGTAATTTCTTAATTAAACGTACCTTTGCGCCCCAAAACATTGGAAATGACACACAAAGCAGGTTATGTAAATATTATTGGCAATCCAAATGTTGGAAAATCAACATTAATGAATGCACTTGTAGGCGAGCGTTTATCTATTATAACGTCTAAAGCGCAAACAACAAGACACCGTATTTTAGGGATTGTGAATGGTGATGATTTTCAAATTTTATTTTCTGATACACCAGGAATTATAAAACCTGCCTATGAACTTCAAGAGTCTATGATGGATTTTGTAAAATCGGCCTTTGAAGATGCAGATGTGTTGATCTATATGGTAGAAATAGGTGAAAAAGAATTGAAAGACGAGCGCTTTTTTAATAAAATAACCAGTTCAAAAACTCCAGTTTTACTACTAATAAATAAAATTGACAAAGCAACTCAAGAAGAGGTTGAAGAAAAGTTAGTGTATTGGCAAGAAAAAGTTCCAAATGCAGAGGTGTTTTTAATCTCTGCTTTAGAGAAATTTAATATTGAAGGTGTCTTTAATACTATTTTAGAAAAACTACCTGAATCTCCAGCATTTTATCCAAAAGATCAATTGACCGATAAACCTGAACGCTTTTTTGTAAACGAAGCTATTAGAGAGAAAATATTAATGCACTATAGCAAAGAAATTCCTTATGCTGTTGAAATAGAAACAGAAGAGTTTTTTGAAGAAGAAAAACTCATCAAAATTCGTTCTATAATAATGGTCGAAAGAAATACCCAAAAGGGTATCATCATTGGTCATAAAGGTGCTGCATTAAAACGTGTAGGTACAGAAGCCAGAAAAGATCTTCAAAAATTCTTTCAAAAGAAAATACACTTAGAATTGTATGTAAAAGTCAATAAAGATTGGAGAAGTAATAAAAATCAACTTAAAAGATTTGGATACAAAGATTAATCCAATATTGAATAGTAATAGAGTATCTTTGCAAAAAATTTATCAAGAATGAATTCAATAGTAGCCATAGTTGGTCGCCCAAACGTAGGTAAATCAACATTATTCAATAGACTTATACAAAGTAGAGAGGCTATTGTAGATTCTGTAAGCGGTGTGACTCGTGATCGCCATTACGGAAAGTCTGACTGGAATGGGAAAAACTTTTCTGTAATCGATACAGGAGGTTATGTTGTTGGTTCTGATGATATTTTTGAAGGTGAAATTAGAAAACAAGTTAATTTAGCAATAGAAGAATCTGATATTATTGTTTTTGTAGTAGATGTAACCGAAGGGATAACTCCAATGGATACTGAAGTTGCTAACTTATTAAGAAAAGTTAAAAAGCCTGTACTTCTTGCAGTCAATAAAGTAGACAATTCTATGCGACAGGAAGACGCATATGAGTTTTACAACCTTGGTTTAGAAGGAGATTATTATACAATTTCGTCTATAAATGGTAGTGGAACTGGAGAATTATTAGATGCTATTGCTAAGATTATTCCAGAAGATACTGAAGAACTAGCAAGTGAATTACCAAGATTTGCAGTGGTAGGAAGACCAAATGCAGGAAAATCTTCATTTATCAATGCTCTTATTGGTGTAGAAAGAAATATTGTTACAGATATTGCTGGTACAACCAGAGATTCTATAGATACTAAATACAATCGTTTTGGATTTGATTTTAATTTAGTAGATACTGCTGGAATCCGTAGAAAAGCAAAAGTAAAAGAAGATCTTGAATTTTATTCTGTAATGCGTGCTGTAAGAACCATTGAGTCTTGTGATGTTGCAATTGTTATGATTGATGCTACACGTGGATTTGAAGGACAAGATCAAAGTATTTTTTGGTTAGCAGAAAAAAATAAAAAAGGAGTTGTAATTCTGGTAAACAAATGGGATCTAGTAGAAAACAAAGAAACCAATAGTGTAAAAGAATATGAAGCCATGGTAAGAAGAGAAATTGCGCCATTTACCGATGTGCCAATCCTCTTTGTTTCAGTATTAACAAAACAACGTATTTTTAAAGCAATTGAAACGGCTGTAAAAGTATTTGAAAACCGTTCTAAACGAATTCCTACTAGTAAATTGAACGAAACTATGTTAGAGGTTATTAAACAAAATTCACCTCCTGCATGGAAAGGAAAGTTTGTAAAGGTGAAATATTGTATGCAATTACCTACACTAACACCTCAGTTTGTGTTTTTCTGTAATTTACCACAATATGTTAGAGATCCTTACAAGCGATTTATTAAAAACAAATTGCGTGAGATTTATGATTTTGAAGGAGTTCCGGTGATCGTTTATTTTAGACAGAAATAATTACAATTCAATTATCATTTCTTGCTTCGCAATATTAAATCCGTTTTTTAAAACTTGATTTTGCGCTTCGCTTCCGTCTATTAATAATGGATTGGTATGATTAAAATGAATGAAATTAACCTTGGCTTTATCTTGTTCAGATAAATTTCGAAAGAGCTCCATGCTTTCAGTAACAAATGGATGTGGAACTTCACTCATCTCTCTATTTATTTCACCTTGCTTAAAAAATGTTGCGTCTAATAATGCAATATCAACTTCCTTTATATAGTCAACGATACTCGTTTTCCATTTACTCCATTTATCAATATCTGGAATAAATAATGCTTTTGTAGAATTAGAATGAATCACATAACCTACCGTTTCTGAAAACTCATCTCGATGAGGAACTTGAATGGGTGTTACAGAAATTCTTTTATTCAATACAATCGTTGAATCTTTTTTAAGTTCCCTCAACTCAATATTATTCAGATCTACCAATTGACTCCAAGGGCCATTCGTTCTCAAAAAAGAATTCATTTTTGGCATCGCATACACTGGCACATTTTTAGCGCCCATAACCTCTCTTCCAAGATGTATTAAACCTGTATAATGCCCTATATGTGCATGTGTTAAAAAGAGTCCGTTTGGAAGATTCTTAGAATCGTTTAAATGTGTAGAAAGTAACTTTAATTGTTTTGGAAAGTCTGGAGTCGCATCAAAAATCCAATTTTCTTTAGAAATTGGGTCAATTAATGCAATTGACGAAACGAATCTCGCATTTGAAGCATCTTTATAAACTCGTTCACAACAATCCTTATTACATCCTGCTTGAGGATATCCTGCATCTTGAGCGTTTCCTAGAACAAATAAATAAGGCGATTTAGGAGTGCTGTTTTCACCTTCTTTTTGAGTGTTACAAGAAAGAAACAATAGACCAACAACAAAGAAGTAAATAACATTTTTCATACTCAATCTAAAATTTTAAAGGATTCTAAAAGGTAATGTATTCCTATAATTCCGAGCGCAATCCATTCTGCAACAAAAAGTGAAATCCAATGAAATTTAAAATGTGCCAAAAAAGCAAACACGATAATCAATACTAAAAACCCTAAACAGCCAACACCTGCTTAAGCGCGATTTTTTTTAGGACAAATGATTTTTAATTTTAATTAATTCTTGCTTTATATTTTCTAAATTTGAAATAATTTGATGCTTATCGACCATGCCTTTAGGATTTTCTTTCATTTTTTTTCTTGCGCCATCTAAAGTAAATCCCTTCTCTTTTACAAGGTGATAAATCAACTTTAAATTTTGTAAATCGTCATGAGTGAAAAGTCGATTTCCTTTTTTATTCTTCTTAGGTTTCAGAATAGTAAATTCATTTTCCCAAAAACGTATTAATGACGTATTAACGTCAAACGCCTTGGCTACTTCACCAATTTTATAATACCTTTTTTCGGGTAAATTTATGTGCATAATCTTCGCAATTGTAAGAAAGACGAATATACAAAAAAAAATATTTGAAATTAAAAACTACTTTAGAAGTTTAATCTAAAGACTGTCCTTCAATTTGAGCTGCCTTTTGCATTGCTTCAAATTCTGCTGGTGATAAGTTTCCGTAATAGAAGTTTATCGGATTAATTCGGTCTTTATTCTTGCGAATTTCATAATGTAAATGAGGTGCTTGAGATCTTCCAGTATTACCAACAAATCCAATTAAATCTCCCCGTTTAACATGCGCACCTCTACTAACATTGTATTTACTTAAATGTGCATATAAGGAAACATATCCGAAGCCATGATCAATACGAATGTGCTTTCCAAATCCAGAAGCTCTAGCATCTGCACGAATTACTTTTCCAGGACCTGTTGCATAAATTGGTGTCCCTCGAGGTGCCGTAAAATCCATTCCATAATGTTTTTTTCGTGTCTTTAAAAAAGGATCCGTACGCCAACCAAATCCTGAAGCCATTCTAGTTAAATCTTGACTTTTTACTGGTTGTATTGCAGGGATTGCTGCTAGTAACTCTTCCTTGTTTTTGGCTAATTTTACAATATCATCTAATGATTTAGACTGAATATATAACTGTTTAGAAAGGATATCCATATTTTTAGTAATGTCAATAATCATTTCGGAATTATCAAACCCTTCCAATGATTTATATCTATTTACGCCTCCAAACCCTGCAGTTCTTTGCTCTTCAGGTATTGGATTTAACTCAAAAAAAGTTCTGTAAATATTATTATCTCTCTCTTGTAAATCATCTAATACTTTTTCAAACTGAACGATTCTTTTTTTATGAATCCCTGCATTGAGCTTTAGGTATTCGTTTTCTCTTTTCAATGCTTTTTCATTTGGAGTTTCAAAAAAGTTATGTAACAAAAAGAATCCAACAAACATTGCCAATGCAATAGTTAATATCCAGAATAAAAGTTTCTTAAAGAATATGCCTTTTTTAGGCGCTACCTTTTTATATGATAACGTTTCAGAATCGTAATAGTATTTAACTTTCGCCATAAGATTAATTATACTAAATTTGCATTGTAAACGAGGAATCACTTTTAATAGTATACTTCGTTTTAAAAAACAAATTTACAAAATGTTTCATAACTACTTTAACACATAAAGTATTTTAGAAATAAATTAACATTTTATGACATCACAAAAAATACGTCAGCAATTTTTAGATTTTTTTAAAAACAAATCTCACACTATTGCTTCTTCTGCTCCTTTGGTTCTAAAAAACGATCCAACATTAATGTTCGTTAATGCAGGAATGGTCCCTTTTAAAGAATACTTTTTAGGGCAAAAAAAGATAACAGACGCAAGAGTTTCTGATACACAAAAATGTTTAAGAGTATCAGGAAAGCATAATGATTTAGAAGAAGTTGGAATAGACACCTATCACCATACAATGTTTGAGATGTTGGGTAATTGGAGTTTTGGTGATTATTTTAAAAAGGAAGCGATTTCTTGGGCTTGGGAATTATTAACTGAAGTCTATAAGATTGATAAGAACAGCATGTATGTATCTGTTTTTGAAGGAGACAAAGAAGATGGTTTAAATTTTGATCAAGAGGCTTATGATTATTGGAAAGAATTAGTTCCTGAAGATAGAATCATAAATGGAAATAAGAAGGACAACTTCTGGGAAATGGGAGCTCAAGGTCCTTGTGGTCCTTGTTCTGAAATTCACGTAGATATTCGTTCAAATGAAGAAAAAGAAAAAGTAGATGGGAAATCTTTGGTAAATATGGACCATCCACAAGTCATAGAAATCTGGAACTTAGTATTTATGGAATTTAACCGTAAAGCAAATGGTTCTTTAGAAAAACTACCTAATAAACACGTAGATACTGGAATGGGATTTGAGCGTTTATGTATGGTAATACAAGGTGTTCAATCTAATTATGATACTGATGTTTTCTTACCAATAATTCGTGAAATAGAAACAATTACAAACTCTACATACAATGCTTCGGATAAAATTGAAGATGTTGCGATCAGAGTAATTTCTGATCATATTCGTGCAGTAGCATTTGCGATTGCAGATGGGCAACTACCAAGCAACAATGGTGCAGGTTATGTAATTCGAAGAATATTAAGAAGAGCTATTAGATATGGATTCACTTTTTTAGATCAAAAAGAAGCGTTTATTTACAGACTTGTCAATATTTTAAGCAAACAAATGGGAACTGTTTTTCCAGAAATAATTGCACAAAAACAATTGATTGAAAATGTTATTAAAGAAGAAGAACAGTCATTTTTAAGAACTTTAGATCAAGGCTTGACATTATTAGATGCTATTATTTCAAATAATAAGAATCCTAAAATATCGGGGAAAAAAGTATTTGAATTAAAAGACACCTATGGTTTTCCAGAAGATTTAACAGATTTAATATTGCGCGAAAACAAACTAACTTACAATGAAGAAGAATTTAAAAAAGAGTTAGAACAGCAAAAAGAAAGAGGACGTAAAGCAACAGTAGTTGAGACTGATGATTGGCAAGTATTATATGAAGATGACGAAGAAGAATTTATTGGTTATGATACTCTAGAGGCGACTGTTAAAATTATGCGTTATCGCAAAGTAACCTCTAAGAAAGATGGTGAAATATATCAACTAGTATTCAATCTAACACCGTTTTATCCAGAAGGCGGAGGGCAAGTTGGTGATAAAGGGTATATTGAAGATGTTCATGGCGATGTTGTCTATATATTGGATACCAAAAAAGAAAACAACGTTATCATTCATTTTACAAAAAATCTACCAACACATTTTAATGAAACTTTTAAAGTCGTCGTTGATAAAAGGCAACGTTTAAGAACAGAATGTAATCATACAGCAACACATCTTTTACATCAAGCTTTGCGTAAAATTTTAGGTACTCATGTGGAGCAAAAAGGTTCTGCTGTACATTCAAAACATCTACGTTTTGACTTTTCTCATTTTTCAAAGGTTACAAAAGAACAATTACAAGAAGTTGAAGATTTTGTAAATGCTAGAATCAACGGAAAAATTCCTTTTATTGAAGAAAGAAATATACCTATGAAAACTGCAATTGAAAAAGGCGCAATGGCATTGTTTGGTGAAAAATATGGGGATACAGTTCGTATGGTTCAATTTGGAAAATCCATAGAATTATGTGGCGGAACTCACGTGAAGAATACAGGAGATATTTGGCAGTTTAAAATCACTTCAGAAAGCGCTATCGCTTCAGGAATTAGAAGAGTAGAAGCCATAACTTCAGATGCTGTAAAAGACTATTATTCGAACCAAGACAAAGAGTATACTTTAATAAAATCTGCCTTAAAGAACACCCCAAATCCTGTAAAAGCTATTGAACAATTACAAGATGAAAATACTGTTCTGAAAAAGCAAATTGAAGGCTTGATGAGAGACAAAGCGAAGAATCTTAAAACAACTCTGAAGGCAGAAATTGAAAATATTAATGGCATTAACTTTATTGCAAAAAAAATAGATTTAGACCAAAACGCTATTAAAGATTTGGCTTTTGAATTGGGCAAAGAAGTTGAAAACTTATTCTTTTTTGTTGCAACATCAGCAGCAAAAGACAAAGCGATGTTAACGTGCTATATAGACAAAAAATTGGCTGAGGAAAGAGAACTAAATGCAGGTCAAGTTGTACGCGAACTAGGAAAACTAATTCATGGAGGCGGAGGCGGACAGCCTTTCTTTGCAACTGCAGGAGGAAAAAGTCCTGGAGGAATTCCAAAAGCACTGGAACGTGTGAAAAGTTATATTGAATAGTGAATTTTAGAACTCAAATACCACTTAACAATTCGCTCAGCGAACAGTCAAAAATTGATTATAGTTCTAAGGTTGTGTTGTTTGGTTCTTGCTTTTCTGAGAACATCAGTAAAAAATTATCATACTTTAAGTTTCAGAATTTTTCAAACCCTTTTGGCATACTATTTCATCCTATAGCTATTGAAAGATTGATTACCAATGCAATTAACCAAAAAGAATATTCTGAAAAAGAGGTGTTCTTTCATAATGAACGCTGGCATTGTTTTGACGCGCATTCTGAGTTGAGTGACATTTCAAAAGAAGAATTAATTAAGAATTTAAATTCTCAAATATCTTCTACATATAAACAACTTCACGAATCAACACATTTGATTATTACATTAGGTACTTCGTGGATTTATAGACATATCGAATCAAATAAAATAGTTGCAAACTGTCATAAAGTTCCACAAAAAAAATTCTTAAAAGAGTTATTATCTGTAGATGAAATTTCTTCGAATTTAGAAGCAATTATTAGTTTAATAAAAAGTGTCAATCCAAAAACTGAAATTATCTTTACCGCTTCTCCTGTAAGACATCTCAAAGATGGTTTTACTGAAAATTCATTGAGTAAAGCACACTTAATTTCGGCCATTCATAATGTTACTGAACCAAGAAATCATAGTCATTATTTCCCTTCTTTTGAAATTATGATGGATGATTTACGCGAATATCGTTTTTATAATTCTGATATGATTCATCCTAATGAAACTGCCATAAACTATATTTGGGAAGCGTTTAAATCAGTTTGGATACACAAAGAGTCAGTTAATTTAATGTCAGAAATTGATACTATTCAAAAAGGATTGTCTCATAGACCTTTTAATAAAAACTCAAAGCAGCACCTTCTCTTTTTAGAAAATTTGCAACTTAAAATTAGTGCGTTACAAGAAAATTATACTATTACTTTTTAAAAAATGCCAACTTAAATCCTACAGATTTTGGAGAAACTCAACCAAACAAAGTTGAAAAATTTCACCAAGTACTTTGCAAAAAAACACATGTACTAATTAGGGCTGTGAAACTAACAGCTTTGGAAAAAGTTATGATAAAAAAAGAGAAGGAAACCTTCTCTTTTTTTATTTATTTATATACTGATCAACATTTTGCCAAGGACCGCCATTAATAACATCAATATCCTCATCAGACAACATTTCCATTGCTACTCCACTTCTTGCTCCGCTTCTACAAACTGTAATCACAGGTTTATTAAAACTTTTAATTTGCGCAATAGCATCTTCAATAGTATCTAAAACAATATTATGAGACCCATCTACATGACCATCATTGTATTCTGCAACTGTTCTCACATCTATAATGACAGCGCCTTTTTCTAAATATTCTTGTACTTCGTTCATATTCTGTTTTTTCTTAAATAGGTTAAAGAAACTCATCTTAAATTTTGATAAAAGTAAAAAAGAATTTTCCAATAACTATATATCAAATCGATTTTAATTATTTTTGAGAAAATTATAGTCATATCCTTTTAATAAATGAAACAAGAAAATAGAAAAGACGAAATAATTCAAACAGCTACCAAACTTTTTAAGAAAAAAGGATATAGCGCTATAACAATGAGAGATATTGCTAAAGAAATGGGAATAAAAGCAGCAAGCCTCTATAACCATATTAATTCAAAGCAAGACATTCTTACTACTATCATTATTTCCCTAGCTGAAGAATATACCAAAGGCATTGAAATAATTAAACTTTCTGAAAATAATTCCATAGAAAAGTTAAAGCAAATTATCTCACTCCATGTTAAAATAACTACACAAAATGCGAACGGAATGGCATCACTTAATAATGACTGGATGCATCTAGAAGAACAATTGGAATATTATCTAACGCTTCGCACAAATTATGAAAGTGATTTTAGAGAAATTATTATAATAGGAATTGAGAACAATGAAATCACTAAATCTAATCCAGATATTATTTTATTCTCTATACTCTCTACCTTAAGATCTTTATACCTTTGGATCCCCAAGAAAGATATATTAAATCCTAAGAAGTTAGCTTTGGATTTAAGTACTATTCTTATTAATGGCATTAAAAAATAATTTTGTAGATTTGTAATCTAGACTAACAGTTGTTAGTTTGATAAAATGACAATTTATAAATGGCAGATTTTCATAAAGTAAATATTGCAGACATCTATAAAGAAACAAAAGATACGGTTGTTGTAGAATTTGAAATTCCAAAAAAACTACAACAAAATTTCAGTTTCAAGCAAGGTCAGCATCTCACACTTCGTAAAATTATAAATGATGAAGATGTAAGGCGTTCTTATTCTTTATGCTCAAGTCCATTGGACAAGAAATGGAAAGTCGCTATTAAACAAATTCCAGGAGGTGTTTTCTCTACCTATGCCAATACTAAATTAAAAAGTGGAGACACGATAGAACTGATGGAGCCATCAGGGAATTTTTATGTTGATGTACAACCAACTTTTTCTAAAAACTACATTGCTTTTGCAGCTGGAAGTGGAATTACTCCAATGCTTTCGATCATAAAGACACATTTACTTTCTGAACCAAATAGCACATTTAAACTGTTCTATTTAAATCGAACAGTAAAATCAATTATATTTAAAGAAGAAATTGAGCAGTTAAAAAATGAATTCTTTCAACGATTTCAAGTTTTTTATTTTTTAACGAAAGAGCAGCGAGATATTCCATTTTTAAATGGCCGTTTTGACACAGAAAAATTAAATGTTTTAACCAAAACATTTATAGATATCGAAGATACCGATCATTGTTTTATCTGTGGCCCTCAAGACATGATTTTCTTAATTAGAGATCATTTAGAAAATGCTGGATTAGATAAAGGTAAAATTCATTATGAGTTATTCTTTTCTGGAAATCCAGAAGACAATAAACATATAGCAGAAGCATTAGAGAGGAAAGTTGAAGGAACTGATGTTACCATTGTTGATGGAGGAAAAGAATTTCATTTCATCATGGAAGATGAATATGACAATATTCTTGACGGAGCTTTGGCTGCAGGTGCAGATTTACCTTTCGCCTGTAAAGGTGGCGTTTGTAGTACATGTAAATGTAGGGTGATTGAAGGTGGTGTTGAGATGAAAGTCAACTACGCTTTAGATGAAAAAGAAGTATCACAGAAGTTAGTATTAAGTTGTCAAGCAGTGCCAACTTCAGAAAAAGTAGTTGTAGATTTCGACGTATAAAATTAAAACTCAAAATATTATGAGTGAAGAACAAATAAAAAATTTAGAAAATCAATTTGAAGCACGTATAGCGCGTGACGAAAAAATTGAAGCTAAAGATTGGATGCCTGAAAAGTATCGCAAAACACATATCAGACAGATGTCGCAACACGCACATTCTGAAATTGTGGGAATGCTTCCTGAAGCCAACTGGATTACAAGAGCACCATCATTAAGGCGTAAAGTAGCTTTATTGGCCAAAGTTCAAGATGAAGCAGGTCATGGATTATACTTGTATTCAGCTTGTGAAACTTTAGGTGTTACACGTAATGAGTTATACGAGCAACTTCATTCTGGAAAAGCAAAATATTCAAGTATTTTTAATTACCCAACAGTTACTTGGGCTGATATGGGAGCGATTGGCTGGTTAGTAGATGGAGCAGCAATTATAAATCAAGTTCCTCTATGTAACACCTCTTACGGGCCTTATGCACGCGCAATGGTTCGTGTATGTAAAGAAGAGAGTTTTCATCAACGTCAAGGTTATGAAATCATGATAAAATTGGCTAACGGAACTCCTGAGCAAAAAGAATTAGCACAAGATGCACTAAACCGTTGGTGGTGGCCAAGTTTGATGATGTTAGGACCTACAGATGCAGAATCTATTCACACAGAGCAGTCTATGAAATGGAAGTTAAAACGAAAATCAAATGATGATTTACGTCAACAATTTATAGATCAAACAGTTCCGCAAGCAGAATTGATAGGACTTACAATTCCAGATGCAGATTTAAAATGGAACGAAGAACGTGGAAATTATGATTTTGGAGAAATTAATTGGGACGAGTTCTGGCAAGTAGTGAAAGGTCATGGACCATGCAATAAAGAACGTATGAATGCAAGAGTTGGTGCATGGGAATGTGGTGAATGGGTTCGTGATGCAGCTATGGCACATGCAGAAAAGAAAGCAGCCTCTTTGAAAAAAGAGGTCTCATAACAGATATGAAGAAACTTTGGCATGTCTATATAATGACAAATAAGCCTAATGGCGTTATTTATATTGGCGTTACTGATAATATTGATGAAAGAGTAAAAGAACATAAATTAAAAGTATATCCTAAATCGTTTACTGCAAAATACAATTGTGATAAACTAATTTATTTTGAAGAGTTTGAAAACGGAAATGAAGCTGAGAAAAGAGAAAGACAATTCAAAAAATGGAAAAGAGAATGGAAGATTGAATTAATTGAAGAAATGAATCCAAATTGGTCTGATTTAAGTATCAATTGGAATTTAAACTTTAATGAAGTAAGAAAATAAGATTCCTGTTTATTCAGGAATGAAGTTTAATTAAAAAGATACCTGCTTTCGCAGGCATTAAATAAGATGAGTAAAAACTGGCCTCTTTGGGAAGTCTTCGTGAGAAGTAAAAACGGATTAGAACATCGTCATTTTGGAAGTCTACATGCTGCAGATGCAGAAATGGCTTTAGAAAATGCACGTGACGTGTATACAAGACGTAATGAAGGAATAAGTATTTGGGTTATAGAATCGAAAAATATTACAGCGTCAAATCCAGAAAATAATGGAGAATTATTTGAACCAGCGCAAGACAAAATCTATCGTCACCCAACATTTTACGATTTGCCAGACGAAGTAAAACACATGTAATGAAAGAAAATCTTTATAAATACATTCTTGGGATTGCTGATAATTCCTTAATTCTTGGACAACGCTTAGGTGAATTATGTGGTCATGGACCAAGTTTAGAAACAGATATCGCTTGTACAAATATCTCTTTAGATTTATTCGGGCAAGTGCGAAGTTATTACCAATATGCTGCTAAAATTATTGGAGATGGAAGGTCAGAAGATGATATTGCAATGCTTCGAAAAGAAAGAGAGTATGTAAATGTTCTTTTAGTAGAACAACCAAATACTGATTTTGCATATACTATTGGTCGCCAATTCTTATTCGATGTCTACCATTTTTTGTTTTTAAAAGAATTACAAAAAAGTCATGACTTGACACTTTCTGCCATAGCAATAAAATCTATTAAAGAAGTTAGTTACCATCAACGCTTTTCTTCAGATTGGGTAAAACGTTTAGGTGACGGAACAGCAGAAAGTCATCAAAGAATGCAAGACGCAATTGATAGTTTATGGACATATACAGATGAGTTATTTCATCAGACTGAAGCAGATAAAATAATCATTTCTGAAGGAATTGGTGTTGATGTTACAGTTTTAAAATCAGTATATTACGCTACTGTTTCAAAAATTTTAAATGAGTCAACTTTAAAAGTTCCTGAATCAAAATGGTTCCAAAAAGGAGGGAAAGAAGGAATTCATACAGAACATTTAGGCTATTTATTAAGTGATTTACAATACATGCAACGTACGTATCCAAATATGGAATGGTAATATTGCTGTGATAGCAGAAATGTCAAAAAATGATTAAAACTGAACAGCATATCGATCAAAAACTATTTCCAATTCTGGAGCAAGTTTCTGACCCTGAAATTCCTGTATTATCTATTATGGAAATGGGAGTTGTACGTACAGCAGTTATTAAAAATGGGGTTGTAAAAGTTCAAATTACACCAACATATAGTGGATGTCCTGCAATGGATGTTATTGGTGAGGATATAAAAAAAGCATTAAAAGAAAAAGGATACAATTCAGAAATAGAATTAATCCTCGCTCCTGCTTGGACAACTGATTGGATTACACCAAAAGGGAGAAAAGCGTTAGAAGATTATGGAATAGCAGCACCATTAGATGCTGAAGGAGATAAAAGTGTATTGCTTGATGGTAAAAGATTGGTAAAGTGTACTAATTGTGATTCAACCAATACAAGATTAGTAAGTCAATTTGGGTCAACAGCATGTAAAGCACAGTTTCAGTGTGATGACTGTCAAGAACCATTTGACTATTTTAAATGTCTTAAATAGACAAAACATAAAATAAGGTATGAGCAATAATTCAATTCTATTAAAAATTGAAAATAAAATAGCGTATATCACGCTAAACAGACCTGAAGTATTTAACAGTTTCAATCGTGAAATGGCGTTTTTACTTCAAGACACTTTAGACGCTTGTGAGAAAAATGATGAAGTCCGAGCGATTGTACTTACTGGAAACGGCAAAGCATTCTGTGCAGGTCAAGATTTAAAAGAAGTTACTGATCCAGATTTAAATCCAGGATTCAAAAAAATATTAGAAGAGCATTACAATCCCATAATTACGCGAATTCGTTCTATAAAAAAACCAATTATCGGTGCAATAAATGGTGTTGCTGCTGGTGCAGGAGCCAATATTGCTCTATCTTGTGATATTGTCGTTGCGCATGAAAAAGTAAATTTTATACAGGCTTTTAGTCTTATAGGTTTAGTGCCTGATAGTGCAGGAACTTTCTTTTTACCAAGGTTGATTGGGTTTCAGAAAGCATTAGCTTTAGCAATGCTTGGTGATAAAATTTCTGCAGAAGAAGCAGAACGATTAGGAATGATTTACAAGATGATTCCACTTGAAAACTTTGAAGAAGAAGTACATAAATTGGCACTAAAAATGGCGAATATGCCAACCAAGGCATTAGGGATGATTAAAGAATTGTATAATAAATCGATGAGCAATACTTTGGAAGACCAACTTGCATTGGAATCTAAGTTACAAATTGAAGCAGCGCAAACTAATGACTATGCAGAAGGAGTTGCAGCATTTATAGAAAAAAGAAAACCTAATTTTAAAGGAAACTAAATGAACGTAGGAATAATTGGTTCTGGAACAATGGGAAGTGGCATCGCACAAGTCGCTGCAACTTCTGGTTGTAAAGTGAAATTATACGACACCAATCAAGTAGCATTAGACAAATCTAAAGTTGCATTAGACAAAGTATTGTCAAGATTAATTGTAAAAGGACGTATTGATTCTGATGAAAAAAATAGAATTCAAGATAATATCTCTTACGTAAATAACTTAAAGGATTTAGCCGATTCAAATTTAACGATTGAAGCGATTATTGAGAATTTAGACATAAAGAAAAAAGTATTTTCAGAATTAGAAAGTTATGTTTCTGACGATTGTATTATAGCCTCAAACACTTCTAGTTTATCTATTGCATCAATTGCCGCAGCATTAGAAAAACCCAAAAGATGTGTTGGAATTCATTTTTTCAATCCAGCACCATTAATGAAATTAGTTGAGGTCATTCCAGCCATTCAAACGTCTTATGAAACATTAGAAAAATCAATAGATACAATTACTAGTTGGAAAAAAACAGTCGCTGTTGCTAAAGACACACCTGGATTTATAGTAAATCGTGTGGCGCGACCTTTTTACGGTGAGGCATTACGAATCTATGAAGAAGGGATAGCAGATTTTGCAACTATAGATTATAGTTTAAAAACCTTAGGAGGTTTTAGAATGGGACCCTTTGAATTAATGGATTTCATTGGAAATGATGTTAATTATACGGTTACGGAAACTGTATTTAAAGCCTTCTATTTCGATCCAAGATATAGACCAGCTTTCACGCAAAAGCGTTTTGCTGAGGCAGGTTATTTAGGACGTAAATCCGGAATAGGTTATTATGAATATGATGAAAACGGAAAGAAAGTCGAGAGTAACGATCTCGATCTGAGTGCAGTCGAAAACTCTCTAAGTGTATCTATTTTTAACAGAGTTTTAGTAATGCTAATTAACGAGGCTGCGGACGCCTTGTTCTTTAATATTGCTTCTGCAGAAGACATAGACAATGCTATGACCAAAGGAGTTAATTATCCAAAAGGTTTATTGGCTTGGGCTGATGAAAAAAGCATGAATTGGTGTGTGTCTAAATTAGATGAATTATACAACGAATATCACGAAGACAGATACCGTTGCAGTCCTCTATTGAGAAAAATGAATAGAGAAAATAAAACATTCTATTAATGAAAGGCGAATTAATTCCATATAAAATGTTGAGTCAAGATGCTTATAGTGCTTGGCTAGGCATAGAGATTTTAAAAAGTGAAATTGGTTGTGTGAAAGTTGGAATGACAATTCGCAAAGAAATGTTGAACAGCATGAATAAAGCACATGGAGGAATTAGTTATTCACTCGCAGATACTGCTTTTGGATTTACGTCTAATACACATGGGAAATATGCTGTTTCAATTGAAACAAGTATCAATCATATTGAAGCCTTGAACGAAGGTGATTATTTAGTTGCTGAATGCGTCATTGAAAAAGTAAATAACAGATTAGGTTTTAATATCGTAGAAGTTAAACGAGGAGATGAATTAGTAGCGCTTTTTAAAGGTGTCGTTTATCGCACTCAAAAAGATTGGGAAGAATCATGAAAGAAGCATATATAATTGACGGAATCAGGACTCCAATAGGAAGTTATAAAGGAACCTTATCTACAGTTCGTACTGATGATTTAGGAGCTATTGTTATAGAAGAATTAGTAAAAAGAAATCCTAACATTCCGAAAGATGCTTATGACGATGTTATTATGGGTTGTGCTAATCAAGCAGGAGAAGACAATCGTAATGTTGCGAGAATGTCATCTTTATTAGCAGGATTACCATTTACAGTTCCCGGAGAAACCGTAAATCGTTTATGTAGTTCTGGACTATCTGCCATTATTCATGCAAATAGGGCTATAAAAGCTGGCGATGGAGATCTATTCATTTCTGGAGGAGTAGAAAATATGACTCGCGGACCCTATGTTATTGCAAAGCCTTCAAGTGCTTTTGGTAACGATTCTAAAATGTATGATTCTAGTTTTGGTTGGCGTTTTATCAATCCAAAAATGCAAAAATTATATGGCACAGATGGAATGGGAAATACGGCTGAAAATCTAGTAGAGAAATATACTATTTCTCGAGAAGATCAAGATGCATTTGCCTATTGGAGTCAAATGAAAGCGACCAAAGCGCAAGAAAATGGAAGATTGGCAAAAGAGATAATAACTGTTGAAATTCCACAACGGAAAAAAGATCCAATTCTATTTTCACAAGACGAATTTGTTAAACCAACAACATCTTTAGAAATTTTAGGGAAATTACGTCCAGCTTTCAAAAAAGAAGGTGGAAGTGTAACTGCAGGAAATTCATCAGGATTAAATGATGGCGCAGCTGCAACAATTATAGCATCGGAAGACGCCGTAAAAAAATACAATTTAAAACCATTAGCCAGAATAGTAAGTTCGGCTGTAGTAGGTGTCGAACCTAGAATAATGGGAATTGGGCCAGTTCAAGCGGCTAATAAAGCATTGGAAAAAGCAGGTTTGACTATGGATGATATAGATGTAATAGAATTAAATGAAGCATTTGCAGCACAGGCTTTAGCATGTACACGTGCTTGGGGATTAGCAGATAACGACCCAAGATTAAATCCAAATGGAGGTTCGATTGCAATTGGTCATCCGTTAGGAGTTACAGGAGTAAGAGTTGCTTATTCTGCAGCATTAGAATTGCACGAACAAAATAAAAGATATGCACTAATCACAATGTGTATTGGAGTTGGGCAAGGGTATGCGGCAATAATAGAAAGAGTTTAAATAAATCTTTTTTAAGATGAAAAAAATACAACATTACGTTCAAGGTCAATGGACAGAAGGGAAAGAAGAAGGAGTTCCAGTATTAGATGCTATTACTGGTGAAGCATTCACTAGTGTTGCTATAGAAGGGCTAGATATTCCTGAAATTCTTCAATATGGAAGAACAAAAGGAGGAGAAATACTTCGAAAAATGACTTTCCAAGAACGTGGTAACATGCTTAAGAGTTTAGCATTATATCTTACCAAAAGAAAAGATGCTTTTTATGAGTTAAGTTATAGAACTGGTGCAACTAAAGTTGATAGTTGGATCGATATTGAAGGTGGATTTGGAAACTTATTCGCAAATGCTTCCTTACGAAAATTATTTCCAAACCAATCTTATCATGTTGAAGGAGATGCCATTGATTTATCTCGTGGCGGACGCTTTATGGCGCATCACATTATGGTGCCTAAAAAAGGTGTTGCAGTACATATCAATGCTTTCAACTTCCCGGTTTGGGGAATGTTAGAAAAATGTGCAGTTAATTGGATGGCGGGAGTTCCTGCAGTGGTTTTACCTGCTCCATCTTCATCTTATTTAGCAGAGGCAGTTGCTAGAGAAATTATTGCATCTGGAATTTTACCAGAAGGCGCGCTACAAATTATAAACGGAACTGTTAAAACCATATTAGAAACTGTAGAATCACAAGATGTTGTGACTTTTACAGGTTCTGCTGCGATCGGGAGAATATTAAAAGCACATCCTAGAATTATTAATGAGGCTGTGCCTTTTACAATGGAATCAGATTCTTTAAATGCTTCTATTTTAGGAGAAGATGCAGTTCCTGGAACTCCAGAATTTGATTTATTTATCAAAGAAGTTCGAAAAGAAATGACGGTAAAAGCAGGACAAAAATGTACTGCAATTCGTAGAATTATAGTCCCAGAAAATTTAATTGAAGATGTTCAAATTTCATTAGGAAAAGCATTGGATAAAGTAACTATTGGAGACCCAAGATTGAAAGAAGTAAGAATGGGATCTTTGATAAGCCATCAACAAGTTCAGGCCGTTAGAGATTCAGTTAACGATTTGTCAAAAGAAGCACAAATTGTATATGGAAGTTTAGATAAAATAGAAACCATAGGTGCAGATGCTAAAAAAGGTGCTTTCATTAGCCCAATTTTATTAAGAGCAGACAATCCATTTGAAAATACAGCAATTCATGAATGTGAGGCATTCGGTCCAGTTAGTACTATTATGCCTTACAAAAATTTAGACGAAGCTATTACATTGGCACAAATGGGTAAAGGCTCATTGGTCTCTTCAATTGCTACTAATGATGATACAATTGCAAAAGAATATGTTATCAATGCAGCAAGTCATCATGGAAGAATATTAGTACTAAATAGAGAAAGCGCTAAAGAAAGTACAGGTCATGGTTCTCCGCTACCTAGTTTAGTTCACGGTGGTCCAGGGCGTGCTGGAGGCGGTGAAGAAATGGGTGGAATACGCGGTATAAAACATTATTTACAGCGAACTGCCATTCAAGGTTCGCCGACAACTCTAACAGAAATTACAGGTATTTATCAACCAAATGCCAAATACAAAGAAGCAGAACAGCATCCTTTTAAATATCATTGGGAAGACATTCAACCAGGAATGTCTATGAAAACACATAAGCGTACGTTTACCGATACTGACATTATCAATTTCGCTAATCTTACTTGGGATCATTTCTATGCACATACGGATATAACCTCACTAGACGGAAGTATTTTCGAGAAGAGAACTGCTCATGGCTATTTTATAATTTCTGCAGCAGCAGGATTATTTGTGTATCCAAATAAAGGTCCGGTTTCTGCAAACTACGGCCTAGAAGAATGTAGATTTTTGCGTCCATTATATCATAACGATACAATTTATGTTCGTTTAACCTGTAAGCAAAAAATCGATAGAGATGTTGCTTCAGCAGAACATCCTAGTGGAATTGTAAAGTGGTTTGCTGAAATTTTTGATGCTAATGATGAACTAGTTGCTTTGGCTACTGTTTTAACAATGGTTCAAAAAAAGCAAGAAACTTTTGTTGAACTCACTGAAAATAAAATCAAAGAATGTCTACATGCTTTAACTGAAACTACGAAGCCAAAATGGGGAATTATGACACCTCAACATATGATTGAACATTTAGAGTATACATATAAAATTGCTTCTAGTGAAATTCAGGATTTTGAAATTTCTACACCAGAAAAAATTTTAGAGAAGGTGAAAAATAGTTTATACAACTATAATAAATTTCCAAAGAATTCTAAGTTTCCATTGCTAGAAAAGGACACTCTTGACTCTTTAAAATATTCAGATTTAGAAACTGCAATTTTAAAGTTTACTGAACAAAGAGAGAAGTATCTAAATTATTTTAAAGAAAATCCAAAGGCAATATTAAATAATATGGTTTTTGGCGAATTGAATAAATATGAATGGTACCTTCTCGAAAGAAAACATTTAAATCACCATTTTGAACAATTTGGATTAATATAGATAAAATAAAAATGAGTGAACCATACGTTAAAATAGACATCGAAAGCGAAGTAGGATATATAGAGTTTTTTCATCCTGCACACAACTCTTTACCAGGAGATATCTTGGCAAAACTAGCACAGACAATAACTGATGCTGGAAACAATGACGCTATTAAAGTCATTGTTTTAAAAAGTGGAAAAGACAGAACTTTTTGTGCTGGAGCCAGTTTCAAAGAGTTAGTAAACATTAGTGATGAAAAAACTGGTAGCGTTTTCTTTTCTGGATTTGCCAATGTGATAAATGCAATGAGAAAATGTCCAAAATTTATTATTGGGCGTATCCAAGGAAAAACTGTTGGTGGAGGAGTTGGATTGGCAGCTTCTACAGATTATTGTATGGCATCAAAATTTGCATCTATTAAACTAAGTGAATTAAATATTGGTATTGGACCGTTTGTAGTTGGACCAGCGATTGAACGTAAAATAGGATTAAGTGGAATGTCACAAATTGCTATTGACGCAAATTCATTTTATCCAGCAGAATGGGCAAAACAAAAAGGTTTATATACACATGTCTTTGAATCTAATGAAGAATTGGATGAAGCAGTAAAAACGACTGCAGAGCATTTATGTACCTATAATACCGAAGCGATGAAAGAAATGAAATCAGTCTTTTGGAAAGGAACTGAAGATTGGGATTCATTATTAGTAGAACGTGCTCAAATAAGTGGGCGATTAGTATTATCAGAGTTTACAAAAGAAAAATTAAAAGGTTTTAAGTAATGATTTATAGTTTCAACGGATACATACCTGTCGTAAACGAAACAAGTTTCGTACATCCTTTGGCTGCTGTAACTGGCAATGTAATCATTGGAAAAAACTGTTATATCGGTCCTGGAGCAGCAATTCGTGGAGATTGGGGACAAATAGTTTTGGAAGATGGTGTAAACGTTCAGGAGAATTGCACAGTGCATATGTTTCCAGGAAAGTCAATTGTTCTGAAAAAAAGTACGCATATAGGTCATGGAGCCGTTATTCACGGTGCTAATCTTGGTGAGAATTGCTTAATCGGAATGAATAGTGTCATTATGGACGATGCCGAAATAGGAGACGAAAGTATTGTAGGTGCAATGGCGTTTGTAAAAGCAGAAACTAAGATTCCTAAACGAAGTTTAGTCGTTGGGAATCCAGCGAGAGTGATTAAAGAAGTTAGTGATGAAATGATTGCCTGGAAAACCAAAGGCACACAATTGTATCAGCAATTACCAACAGATTGTTATGAAACTTTAAAAGAAGTAGAGCCTTTGAGAGAGGTTCCGCATAATATGAAAATCCAAGAAGATGTTTATAAAACACTTCAAGATTTTATGAAAAAATAAACTAACAAACATTAGTTCATATAATGTCAAGAATAGAATTTAAAATGCCTAAACTAGGCGAAAGTATAACAGAAGCAGCCATTATAACATGGTTTAAAAATGTAGGTGATACCATTGAAGAAGATGAGATGCTTTTAGAAGTAGCAACAGACAAAGTAGATTCTGAAGTTCCATCTACTACATCTGGAACAATCTCTGAAATTCTTTTCAAAGAGAACGATGTTATAAAAATTGGTGATACCATTGCTATTATCAATACTGATGGAGGTGCTTCAACAGCTGTAAAGAAAGGTTCAAAGTCTGAATTAAAGACAGAAAAAAAAGAAGTCAAGCAAAAGAAAACTACTCCAAAGAAATTAGTGTCAGCAAAACAAAATAACAATACTTTCTTTTCACCTCTTATTGTTTCAATTGCTAAAGAACAACATATCAGTTATGAAGAATTAGCAAGGATTCCAGCGACAGGAACTGAAGGTAGAATTAGAAAAAGTGATCTGTTCCAATATATTGAAGATGGTAGACCTTTTCAGTTTGTTCAACCAACAACTGAACATGATCCTACTGCTTATCGTATTCCGCAATTAAAACTTGATAAAGGAACTGGGAAAATTGTGAAAATGGATAGAATGCGCAAAATGATTGCTGATCATATGGTGTATTCAAAGCATACCTCTCCTCATGTAACTGCATATGTTGAAGCTGATTTAACAGAAATGGTGAATTGGAGAAATAAAAACAAAATTCCGTTTCTAGAAAAACACCAATGTAAATTAACGTTCACACCATTATTTATAGAGGCTGTTGCTAAAGCAGTAAAAGATTTCCCGATGATAAATGTCTCATTAGATGATGAGAATATTATTGTAAAAAAAGAAATAAATATTGGAATGGCTACGGCATTACCTTCAGGAAATTTAATTGTTCCTGTTGTAAAAAATGCGGATACTAAAAGCCTTCATGAACTCGCCGTTAATGTAAATAGTTTATCAAAAAAAGCGAGAGAAAACAACTTAAAAGCTGATGATATTCACGGAAGCACCTTTACAATTTCCAATGTAGGAACTTTTGGAAGTTTAATGGGAACACCAATTATTAACCAACCAGAAGTAGCCATTTTAGCACTTGGAATTATCAAAAAAAGAGCCGAAGTGATGGAAACTGAAAATGGTGATGAAATTGCAATCCGAAGTATGATGTACTTATCATTATCATTTGACCATAGAGTGGTTGACGGATATCTAGGAGGTTCATTCTTACGAAGAATTGCTGATTATTTAGAGAAATTTGATTCAAATAGAACAATTTAAAACATGTCGCACAACGTCCATATTACAAAAATTAATGAGTCAAAAGTTTCAACTATTGACTTCAATAATATTCCATTAGGAACCACTTTTACAGACCATATGTTTATCTGCGACTATGAAAATGGGGCATGGATAAACCCAAGAATTGAACCTTTAGCATTAATTCCTACGCATCCAGCAGCAATGGCATTGCACTACGGACAAGCTATTTTTGAAGGAATGAAAGCAACAGTTGACACAGATGGTAACCCTATGCTTTTTAGACCTTCTAAAAATGCAGCAAGATTAAATTTTAGTGCAGATAGAATGGGGATGCCTGATTTTCCGGAAGATTTATTTGTGGAAGCTTTAAAACAGCTGGTAAGTTTAGAGCATAACTGGATTCCTTCTAAAGATGGAAGCGCTTTATATTTAAGACCTTTTATGTATGCAGATGAGCCTTTTATAGGTATGCGTGCTGCAACTCATTTTAAGTTTGTAATTATGGCTTCTCCATCAGGTCCTTTTTTTAGTAAACGTATTAAATTATGGGCAGAAAATAAATATATCCGCGCTGCTTCAGGAGGAACAGGAGAAGCTAAAGCCGCAGGAAACTATGCCGCTGCTATAAGACCAACTGAATATGCAAAAGCTAAAGGTTATGACCAAGTTCTTTGGTTGGATGCTGTTGAACATAATTATATTCAAGAAGTTGGAACCATGAATATCTTCTTTAAAATAGATGGAAAATTCATAACGCCAAAAAGGGATGGTTCCATTTTAGATGGTATTACAAGAATGAGTGTAATGGATATTTTAAGAGTTAAGGGGTTTGAGGTTGAAGAAAGAGCTATAACCATACAAGAAATTCGAGACGCTTCATTAAACGGTAAATTAGAAGAGGCTTTTGGAACCGGTACTGCAGTAGGAATTGCTTACATTCAAGAAATTGCAATGGGAGATAAGACAATTCATGTATCAGATGAAAGTCCAGTTGGGTTATTGGTTAATCAAACTCTTAATGACATTAAAACGGGTAAAATTGAAGATGTATTTAATTGGATGGTGAAAATTGAAAAAGAATTGGCTTAAATGAATAAAGATATTTTAAAAAAAGGGTTTCAAAACCTCTGTACAGCAAAATCAATGACTGAACTTTATGAGGCCAATTTCAAACAGGTTTCTAAATATGTTCATGCTACTTCTAGAGGTCATGAGGCGATACAAATTGCTTTAGGAATGCAATTATTGCCGCAGGATTATGCCTTTCCTTATTATAGAGATGATGCTATGTTATTGTCTTTCGGTTTAGAACCTTATGATTTAATGTTGCAATTGATGGCCAAAAAAGAAGATCCTTTTTCTGGTGGAAGAACTTATTACTGTCATCCGAGTTTAAAAGATGATGATAAGCCAAAAATACCTCATCAATCATCAGCAACAGGAATGCAAGCAATCCCTGCAACTGGAGTTGCCATGGGGATGCAGTATAAAGAGTTACAAGGTTTAGATGATAAAACACTTAAAGATTTACCATTTGTAGTGTGCAGTTTAGGAGACGCATCCGTAACAGAAGGAGAAATTGCAGAAGCATTTCAAATGGCCGCCTTAAAGCAAATGCCAATCTTATATTTAGTCCAAGACAACGGTTGGGATATCTCTGCCAATGCTGCAGAAACTCGTGCTCAAGACGCCTATCAATATGCTCAAGGATTTCACGGTTTAGAAGCTATTTCTATTGATGGTGCAAATTTTACTGAGAGTTATGAAGCCTTAGAAAAAGTAATTGAAACTATTCGTACAGAACGACGCCCCTTTTTAGTGCATGCGAAAGTTCCATTATTAAATCACCACACTTCTGGAGTACGAATGGAATGGTATCGTGATGACCTTGAAGAAGCACGTTCTCGTGATCCATATCCAGTTTTAAAACAACAATTGTTAGATTTTGGTTTTACATCAAATGAAATCGAAGAAATAGAGAACAATACAAAAAACAAAGTTGTTGAAGGTTTTAAAAAGGCTTTAACTGCCGAAGATCCTAAACCCGAAGATTTGTTTACACATGACTTCGCTCCTACTCCAATAACTGAAGAAGTTGGTGAAAGAACACCTGAAGGTTCAGAAAAAGTTGTCATGGTCGACTGTGCATTATTTGCTGTTGAAGAATTGATGAAAAAGCACAAGGAATGTTTGTTGTACGGACAAGATGTTGGAGGAAGATTAGGTGGAGTTTTTAGAGAAGCGGCAACATTGGCCCAAAAATTTGGTGATGATCGAGTATTCAATACGCCTATTCAGGAAGCCTTTATTGTCGGTTCTACGGTTGGAATGAGTGCTGTTGGATTGAAACCAATTGTTGAAGTACAGTTTGCCGATTACATCTGGCCTGGATTAAATCAATTATTTACAGAAGTAAGTCGTAGTTGCTATTTGTCAAATGGAAAATGGCCTGTATCTATGATTTTACGAGTACCAATTGGTGCTTATGGAAGTGGTGGTCCTTATCACTCATCCTCTGTAGAAAGTGTTATCACAAATATAAGAGGAATAAAAATTGCCTATCCAAGTAATGGTGCAGATTTAAAAGGATTGATGAAAGCAGCTTATTATGATCCAAATCCTGTTGTGATATTAGAACATAAAGGATTGTATTGGTCTAAAGTTCCTGGAACAAAAGGAGCAACTTCAGTAGAACCAAGTGAAGACTATATCTTACCATTTGGAAAAGCATGGGTTTTACAAGAAATATGGAAACAAGAGGCTGTTGAAATCGTAACTATTGTAACCTATGGGATGGGAGTTCATTGGGCATATAATGCTACTAAAGGCATGCGTGATCAAGTAGAAATTATTGATTTACGAACTTTATTTCCGTTAGATGAAGATACAATTATGAAATCTGTCAAGAAAACTGGAAAGTGCTTAGTAGTTACAGAAGAACCTTCTAATAATAGTTTTGCAAGAGCATTAGCAGGGAAAATCCAAGAAGAATGTTTTAAGTATTTAGATGCACCTGTAATGACAATAGGAAGTGAAAACATGCCAGCAATACCATTAAATAGTACTTTGGAACAAACTATGATTCCATCAACTGAAAAAGTGAAAGCAAAGATTAATGAAATCTTAAATTATTAGGACATAAAAAAAGCCTATCATTTAAAATGATAGGCTTTGTACTAAAAAAGTTTAAAAGTATATGTATTAGATAACTTTCACGTTTACCGCGTTTAATCCTTTTCTTCCTTCTTGTAAATCAAATTCTACGTTGTCTCCTTCTTTAACCTCATCGATTAATCCAGAAATGTGTAAAAAATGTTCTTTACCCGATCCTTCTTCTGTTATGAATCCAAATCCTTTAGAGTCATTAAAAAATTTTACTGTACCAGTACTCATAATAATAATATTTAATTAAGCCACAAAAATACTATAATAATCCAATATACAAGAGTTTTTTGACATTTAAGACAGCAACCATACTTTAAAAAAAGCAAAACATTTAAAATCAGTCTTGTAATCACACTTAAATAAAAAATAGTCTTATAAAATTGCTTAACTGCTACTTAAGAAAAGAGAGGAATATTTGTATATTTAACCAGTTGAAAAATAAAAAAACACTATGAGAAGAGGTAATTTAAAAATTCGTTTAATTATTGGTGCAGGAATTATCTTGTTTTCACTCTTTAAGTATTATTCTAACAGACAAATAAACCCTTATACTGGAAAAAAACAAAGTATTTCTTTAACAGTTGATCAAGAAATCGCTATTGGCTTAAGAAGTGCTCCTTCAATGGCACAACAACATGGTGGATTGTATCCAGACCAAGAAGCACAAGATTTGGTTGACAGAGTTGGTAATTCTTTGGTAAATAATAGTATTGCTAGAAGCACACCTTATAAATATGAATTTCATTTACTCAGAGACCCAAAAGCAATTAATGCTTTTGCACTTCCTGGAGGTCAAATATTTATTACATATGCGCTCTTTTCCAAACTAGAAAACGAGGATCAATTAGCTGGCGTTTTAGGCCATGAAATAGGCCATGTATTAGGAAAACATTCTGCTGAACGGATGGAAAATCAAAAATTGACTCAAGGTCTATTATCAGGAGTCATGGTTGGCGGTGGTGATGAGGCGGGTCAAATGGCCTCAATGATTGCCAATGTTACAAACATGAAATATGGCCGTGGAGATGAACTAGAAAGTGATGAATTGGGTGTGAAATTTATGATTAAGGCTGGTTATGAACCTGAAGAAATGATTGGTGTGATGGAAATTTTAAAAACAGCTGCTGGACCAAACAGAACTCCAGAATTTCAAAGTACACATCCAGATCCTGAAAACAGAATTCAAAAAATTAAAGAAGCAATTAAAAAGTATCGCAAATAAGCGTCTTGTTTTCTTATCTTTGTAGATTATATTGACATATATACTCTATTAATTTATGAACAAAAAAGTAATTTTGATGATATTAGATGGCTGGGGAACTTCTCCTGACCCAAAAGTATCAGCTATTGATCATGCAGAAACTCCTTTTATAGATTCACTTTATAAAAATTACCCAAACGCATCTTTAAGAACTGATGGTTTACATGTTGGCCTACCTGAAGGTCAAATGGGAAATAGTGAAGTTGGCCATATGAATTTGGGTGCTGGTAGAATCGTATATCAAGATTTAGCAAAAATTAATTTAGCAGTAAGAAACAATACGTTATCAAAAGAAAAAGTTTTAACAGATGCTTTTAAATACGCTAAACAAAATAATAAAAACGTACATTTTTTAGGATTGGTTAGTAATGGTGGAGTCCACTCACATATCAATCATTTAAAAGGCTTGGTTGATGCTGCCAATGAATATGGAGTTCAAAATTCATTTATTCATGCATTTACAGATGGCCGTGATGTTGATCCAAAATCAGGAAAAAGTTTTATTTCAGATTTACAAAATCACATCTCTAATACTAATACTGAAATTGCCTCTGTAACAGGTCGTTATTATGCAATGGATAGAGATAAGCGGTGGGAACGTGTTAAATTAGCTTATGATGCTCTAGTGAATGGGATTGGTGAAAAATCAAAGAATATTATTGAAAGTATTCAAAAAAGTTATGATGCTAGCACTACCGATGAATTTATAAAGCCTATTCTTTTAACTGATTCTAATAATCAACCAATTACAACAATTAAAGATGATGATGTTGTACTTTTTTTTAATTTTAGAACTGATAGAGGTCGAGAATTGACAGAAATGTTGAGTCAAAAGGATTTTCATGAATATAATACCCATAAATTGGATTTACACTATGTAACATTGACCAATTATGATGCTTCTTTTAAAGGAATGAATGTAGTTTTCAATAAAGATAACTTAACGGAAACTCTTGGTGAAGTCTTAGAAAAAAATAACAAAAAGCAAATCCGAATTGCAGAAACAGAAAAGTATCCTCATGTGACTTTTTTCTTTTCTGGCGGACAAGAAAAACCATTTAAAGGAGAAACTCGAATATTAAGAAATTCACCAAAAGTTGCAACCTACGATTTACAACCAGAAATGAGTGCCTATGAATTACGTGATGCTTTAATTCCAGAATTGAAAAAAGGAGAAGCTGATTTTGTGTGTTTGAACTTTGCAAATGGAGATATGGTTGGACATACTGGAGTTATGAAAGCCGCGATTAAAGCCTGTGAAGTAGTTGATGAATGTGTGAAAGATGTTATTACTGTAGCATTAGAAAATGAGTATACAACGATTTTAATTGCCGATCACGGAAACTGTGAAACAATGATTAATCCTGATGGAACACCACACACGGCACATACTACTAATCCTGTTCCAATAATATTAATTGACAACGAATTAAAGAATATAAAAGATGGTGTTTTGGGTGATATTGCTCCAACCATTTTGAAGTTAATAGGGTTAGAAAAACCAACACAAATGACGCAAGAATCACTTGTTTAAAAAATAGGTAATGATAAAAATAAAAACAAGAGAAGAGATTGAAATAATGCGTGAAAGTGCGCTAGTTGTATCGAGAACATTAGGAATGCTTGCTAAAGAAGTAAAACCTGGAGTTACTACATTACAGTTAGATAAAATGGCAGAAGAATATATAAGAGAGCAAGGTGCAATCCCCGGTTTTTTAGGTTTATATGATTTTCCAAACACTTTATGCATGAGTCCAAACGAGCAAGTAGTTCATGGGTTTCCTAATAAAAACCCTTTAAAAGAAGGTGACATCATCTCTATAGATTGTGGTGCATTAAAAAATGGTTTTTACGGAGATCATGCATATACATTTGCAGTTGGAGAAATAGAGCCAGAAGTTCAAAAATTATTGGATGTAACCAAAGAGAGTTTGTATAGAGGAATTAGAGAATTTAAAGCAGGAAGTCGTGTTGAAGATGTAGGTTTTGCAATTCAAAATTTCTGCGAATCTCACGGATACGGAGTTGTACGAGAACTGGTTGGTCATGGATTAGGAAGAAAAATGCATGAAGATCCTGAAATGCCAAACTATGGTAAAAGAGGAAGGGGAAAAAAGTTTAAAAACGGAATGGTCGTTGCTATTGAGCCTATGATAAATATGGGAACTCATAAAATAAAACATCACAATGATGGCTGGACAATTACAACTCTTGACAATAAGATGAGTGCGCATTTTGAACATGATATTGCAATTGTTGATGGCAAACCTCAACTTCTTTCAACTTTTGATTATATCTACGAAGCACTTGGAATTGAAAGTAATGAAGAAGATGAATTTAGAGTAAAAAAATAAAATGATATTAGAAAAAGAAATTGAGATAATTTCAAGTACAATTCCTCATTATAAAAGACAAAATGATACTGTTTCAAAAAGCGGTGTAGATTGGCATATTGACCATTCATTAAAAGTAATTTTAGCGGTCAGTGATACTATAAAAAAATCTGACCCAAGAATATATAAATGGACCTTTAGTTTTTTAAGGACTATTATATTTATTGTTGGTCGTTTTCCACGTGGAAAGGCAAAAGCCCCCAAAATCACAAGTTCAAATAAGGCAATTGATAAAGATCAACTTTTAAGTCAATTTACACTTGCAAAAGAACAATTATTAGACATAAAAAAGCTTCCTAAAAATAGTCATTTCAAACATCCGGTTTTTGGAATTTTAAATTTAAAACAAACCATAAAATTTTTAAGATTGCATACCCAACATCATTTAAAAATTACGAACGAAATAATTTCATCAACAGTTTAAAGTGAGTTTATTCAAAACCATCCTTAACACAATTCCACGACCTATTTTAATAAAATTGAGTTATTGGGTAAAACCAATTATTGCAGTTTATTTGAAAGGAAAAACGTATACTGATCCTATTGACGGCAAGGGTTTTCGTAAATTTTTACCGTATGGTTATGAAATTCAAAGACCAAATGTATTGTCACCTTCTACCCTTTCATTAGAGCGTCATCGTCTTTTATGGTTGTATTTAAAAAATGAAACCGCTTTTTTTACTACTGATAAAAAAGTGCTGCATTTTGCTCCAGAACAAGCGTTTTATAGTCGTTTCCGTCAAATGAAAAATCTAGACTATACAACTACAGATTTAAATTCACCATTGGCAGATGTAAAAGCAGATATCTGCAACTTACCATTTAAAGACAATACCTATGATGTCATTTTCTGTAATCATGTACTAGAACACATTCCAGATGATACCAAAGCCATGCGAGAATTGTATCGCGTACTTAAAAAAGGTGGAATGGGAATTTTTCAAATTCCACAAGACTTAAATCGTGATGTTACATTTGAAGATAATTCTATTACAGACAGAAAAGAACGTGCTAAGATTTTTGGGCAATATGATCATGTACGTATTTATGGTAAAGATTATTTTGACAAGTTGCGCTCTGTTGGTTTTAAAGTGGACGAAGTTGATTATACCAAAACACTTTTAGAAGAAGAAATTACAAAATATTGTTTAACAAAAGGTGAAGTTTTACCTGTTTCTTACAAGTAAACCTTCACTTTTATAAGTTTCTATTTCTCCATTTTTATTTATATAAATCAAATACACTTTTAATTCTGAATGTGATTTTAAAAACGCTATCGTTTTATCAAAACCCATGGCCATAAAAGTAGTAGCATACCCATCAACATCAGCACAATCACTTTTTGAAATCACACTAACGGCTAACAGATTACTCTCAATAGCCATACCTGTTTTAGCATTGATGGTATGTACATACTTATTACCATTATCAGTAATTTTATACTTGCGATAATTACCAGAACTAGCCATTGATTGATTTTCCAGTTTAACATAGTTAACTAAGGCTCTCGTTCCATCTATATTTGGTTCTTCTAGCCAAACTCTCCACAATTTTTGATTTGGATCTAAACCTCTCGCTCTAATTTCTCCCCCAAGTTCAATACGATAGTTAGCGCAATTTTTACTTTCTATAAATCTACCGATCATATCAATTCCATACCCTTTGGCAATGGCATTAAAATCAAAATATATTTTAGAATGTTTTTTGATTATTTTTCTATTCTGAAGCTTCACTTTATCAAAACCAACAAATTCCATTAACTCCTTTATTTTAACGGAGTCTAAATTTTCTAAGGCTTTTTCTGGTCCAAATCCCCAAGCATTAACTAAAATTCCAACTGTTGGGTCAAACATACCATCAGTCTCTCTAAATATTCTATTAGATTTCTCAAACACTTCAACAAATAGATCATCAACAACGATTGTAGAATCACCTCTATTTATTTTAGAAATATCAGAAGCATAAATATATGTTGAAAGTGATTTGTTTACATTATAAATAATACTATCTATTGATTTAGAAAAATCACGATTCGTAGCATCTTCATAAATGATGTCGAAAGTTGTCCCAAAAGCGTTTCCTTGTAATTTCTGATAAACTTTTTGCTCTTGTTTACACGAGATTATGACTAGTGGAATTAAGAATATGAAGAGTTTTCTCATCTAATATTAAGATTTGTTTAATAAAACAAATTTACGGTTATTTCTTTGTTAAAAGAATCTTAAAACCTGATAAACTTGTGTTAAACGGCTGTATTTTTAATACATTTGTACAACTCTAAAAAACATCATTTTATGAAAAAACTACTTTCACTAACGCTAATTACACTTTTCTTAACATCATGTGTGTCTAAAAAACAATACGTAGATTTAGAAGGTAATTACAAATCGACTAAAAAAGAACTAGTAAATGTTAAAGCTAGCTTACAAGAATGTTTGATTGAAAAAGACAAAAATTCTAACAAAGTAGCCTCTTCTGAATTACAAATGCAAGCGATGAAAGACCAAGTTGCATCATTAAAAGAAGACAAAAAAACAGCTTTAAAGTATGTTGAAAATTTAACTGTACTTTCGCAATCATCATCAGAAAATATAAAAAGTGTTATTTCACAATTGAGTGAAAAAGACAAATATATTAATGGTATTCGTGAAGCAATGACTCAAAAAGATTCTATCAATTTGGCAATCAAATATCATTTAACCAAAGAATTGGCAGATGGAATACAAGATAAAGACATCCAAATAGAAGTTGAAAAAACAGTTGTTTACATTTCTATTGCAGATAAGTTATTATTTAAAAGCGGTAGCGCATCAGTATCTGAAAAAGCAAAAGAAGTTTTAGGAAAAGTTGCAAAAGTAATTTCATCTAGACCAGAAATGGAAGTTCAAGTTGAAGGATATACAGACAATGTATCTATTTCAAATGCTACAATGAAAGATAACTGGGATTTAAGTACAAGTAGAGCAACTGCTGTCGTGAGAGTTTTACAAAATGACTTCAGTATAGATCCAAAGAGATTAATTGCTGCAGGACGTAGCGAATATGTTCCAATTGAAACGAATGATACTCCAGAAGGAAGAGCAACAAATAGAAGAACAAGAATTGTTATTTTACCAAAATTGGAAGAGTTCTTTGATATTTTAGAACAAAAACCTGAATAAATAGTTTCCTTATTTATTTAAAAAGCCTTTCAAAATAATTTTGAAAGGCTTTTTATTTCTTGAATATCAAGCGCTATTTCAGCTGGACCCTAGAGTCTTACTTCTTAACAATTCTCCCACATATACAAATTGACATATCATATGTACAATTTAAAAGTATTCTTATTTTTTTTATTTGTTCAAAACTTCATCCAGTTGTTTGGTATCTACATACTGCTGAAATCCAATCGCTTTTCCATCTTTAAGTGTCCAAAGGTGTGCTGCTTGCGCATCAATGATAGCTCCATTTTTCTTTAATTTTTCTTTATAACGTATATTGGCAAGTATTTGATTGTTGGCCATTTCATGTAGTTGAATACCACCAGATGAAAATATTCATAGTCACCAACAATACGTTTAAAAACACCGCTAAGAACAGCGTCAGGTCCAACATAAGGATTGCTATCAGCATAAGAATTACTCTTTAAATAAAATAGACAACTCCTTTTGGATTTTCTGTTTTAAAATGAAGCCCGTTTATTAAAACTCCATCTCTTAATTCAAAGTTATATTCCTCAACAATTTGATTTTCATATTGAAAAATAAAATCTTCAGATAGTTTTTCTGGTTTAAAATTAATTTATCTTGAATAAAATAGAAAAGTATACTTAAAGAAGCAATTACTATCAGTGCGATTGTTATTATTTGAGTCCAATTCATTTAGAATTTAAAATTACAAAAAAAACTTCAAGCTTATTTTATTAAATAAGTAGTCAATAAATAATTACTCAATAATTTTTTCAAAGTCATTAAAAGCGACATAATATGGCTGGTCTTTGAACACTGGTAATTCAACGCTTTCAGCATTGGCAAGACCTATTGCTGCAAACCAAACTTTGGCATTTTGTTTTAGTGCATGCTGTTTAAATGTTTCCATCCAAATAACATCATACGATTCTGGCTGTTGAATATTATTGGATACTTTGATCAATACAAAAATGGTGGGCTCTCCTTTTTTAAAGAGCACATATTGCGGATGCTTTTTTAATTCACTATTGATAGCAACAAACTCATAGCCCATTTCTTGCAATTGCTCTCCAATGATATTCATCCCAAGATTATGAAGTTCTTGTGGAGTTAAGGTTTGAAGCATCTTTATTTCTTTTTATTGCGCTTATTGTAATTCTTATCTCCTCGTGTTCTAGGCTTTTTATATTTCTTGGCAATCAATCGACGGTAAGAGCCACCTTCATTGACTTGACTATTCTTTTCGCTTTTTTCATGAAACGCTGCACCTACTTCATCTTCATTTCTTTTATGAGGATTATCTATTTCAATTTCTTTTGGTCTTTCTTCTGGAGTTAATTCTTCAGATATTTCTACAGCATCTGGAAAATCTGCCTTTGGAATTTCAACCTTCATCAATTCTTCAATTGCTTCCTTGTCTTTAATTTCTGCTTCAGTATAGAATAATATCGATTTTCCTTCATGTTCTGCTCTACCAGTTCTCCCTATTCTATGCATATAGTTTTCAGGAAAATTTGGCGTGTCAAAATTCACAACATGACTAATCTCATCTAAATCCAATCCACGAGCCATTACATCTGTAGCGACCAAAATTCTATTCTCACCTTCATCAAATTGCTTGATAGATCTAATCCTGTAATTTTGAGTTTTGTTTGAGTGAATTACACATAATTCATCATTATAAATTTCATCTAACTTCAAAAATAATCTGTCTGCACTCTTTTTATTAGATACAAAAACTAGCACTTTACTAAAGTTTTCTTTGTCTTCTAATAAATGAATCAACAAATTAGCCTTGGTATAAAAATTTTCGACTTCAAAACATTCCTGAGAAATATTATCAAGAGGTGTTCCACTAATAGCAATTGAGACTTTGGCAGGTGCAATAAAATAATCAGTAATTAAAGTATCTACATCTTCAGTCATTGTTGCAGAAAACATAATGTTTTGTCTTTTTGCTGGTAAAACTTCAAAGATATTCATCAGTTGAAAACGAAACCCTAAATCTAACATTACATCTACCTCATCTATTACCAGTTTTTGAATAGATTTCATCTTTAAAGATTTACTCAAAGCCAAATCATACAATCTTCCAGGAGTTGCTACAATAATATCCGTTCCTTGTAAGATTGCTCTTTTTTGAGTATTGATATTTGCTCCTCCATACACCCCTAAAACACGAACATTTATATAGGCTGCTAATTTTTCAATTTCTTCTACAACTTGTAGTACCAATTCACGAGTAGGTACCAAAACTAAAACTCTTGGAGTTACCTGTTTTGAAAATTTCAAATCACGTAAAATAGGCATCATATAGGCAAATGTTTTACCTGTACCAGTTTGTGCAATACCAACCATATCCTTACCAGATAAAATGACAGAAAACGCTTGTTCCTGTATTGGTGTAGGTTGTACAAAACCTAAATCATCTATGGCGTATTGTAATTGATTGGATAGATTTAACTCGTCAAAAGTGCTCATTCAAAAATATTTTGTGCAAAGGTACGCTAATTTTGGTTTTGAGTAGTAAGTTATGAGTTAGGAGTTGAGTTTCAATCAATTATTTATATTAATGATAAAATTGCTTATTTTTATAGACCACTAACTGTTTTTTATAGCACTATGATTAAGTTCTTCCGTCGAATCCGTCAAAACCTACTTATGGAAAATAAAACAGGCAAATATTTTAAATACGCTATTGGTGAAATAGTGCTTGTAGTTATTGGTATTTTGATTGCGCTACAGATTAATAATTGGAACCAAGGAAGAATAGAACAAAATAAAGAACAAACTTACTTAAGCAATATTAAACGTGATTTAGAAAACCAATTAAATTCCATAGACATTCAACTTGAACATGAGAAAAAATATATTGTTAATACACAGCCTTTTCTAGACTATTTCTATAAGCATAAGAAGATTTTGCTAGATTCTACATTCAATCAAAATTTAACTTCTACCACAGAGAGAAGAACATTTGTAAGAACCGATCCAACTTATACCGATTTAATTTCGTCTGGAAATATAGACATCATAAAAGACATAACTTTTAAAAACAATCTCATAGAATATTATCAAAACCTTGAGCGAGTTGAAAAAATAAATCAAAACAATAAAATCCATTTAAATGATCAAATCTATTTTTCTGAAATACTAAAACTCATATATTATGATGATGAAACTACACCAAATTCAGAAGAATTAGTTAAAATTTCAAATAGAATTATCAATACTGAAGAAAACAAACTTAAACTTATCAATTTGGTAAACTACAGAAAAATGTTAGCATTAGGAAGTACTGAATTGATGCTTGAAATTAAAACAGAAACCCAACAATTATTAGATTTTATGAATGAATAAAATATCCCTTATTCAAACAAAAAGCCAACACAATGTGTTGGCTTTTTGTTTTATATACATTGATTTTAATTACCCTCCAAAGTCATCAAATCTGATGTGTTCGTCAGCAATACCAAAATCTTCTCCCATCTTCTGAACGGCTTGGTTCATCAATGGTGGTCCACAGAAATATAATTCAATATCTTCTGGTGATTCGTGATGGTTTAAATAGTTTTCAATCACACAGTTGTGAACAAATCCTACAAATCCATCTCCTTCAGACTCCATATTCTCTTTTACTTTCCAATTATCTTCTGGTAAAGGCTCAGACAATGCAATGTGGAATTTGAAATTAGGGAAATCTTTCTCTAATTTATAGAAATGGTCTAAATAGAATAATTCACGTTTAGAACGTCCTCCGTACCAATATGATACTTTACGACCTGTTTTTAAAGTTCTGAATAATTCATACAAGTGTGAACGCATTGGCGCCATTCCTGCTCCACCTCCAACATATAGCATTTCACTTTCAGACTCATTAATGAAGAACTCACCATAAGGTCCTGAAATAGTTACTTTATCTCCTGGTTTTTGGTTAAATATATAAGAAGATGCTATTCCTGGATTTACTTCCATCCAAGCGCCTTTAGATCTATCAAATGGAGGAGTTGCAATACGTACATTCAACATAATTTCTCTTCCTTCTGCAGGATAAGAAGCCATTGAATATGCACGCTCTACAGTCTCATTATTTTTCATTACCATTGGCCATAAACCAAATTTATCCCATTCTGCTTGAAACTTATCTGGAGTTTCATGCTCTTCTGGATGTGCAGTAATATCCATATCTGCAAACTTAATTTCACATTCTGGAATCTCAATTTGAATATATCCTCCTGCTCTATATCCCATATCTTCTGGAATTTCAACAACAAATTCTTTAATGAAAGATGCTACGTTGTAGTTACGTACAACTGTTGCTTCCCATTTTTTAATTCCAAATACTTCTTCTGGAATTGTAATTTTCATATCTTGTTTCACCTTTACCTGACATGATAAACGTGCTCCATCTTTTAATTCCTTACGAGAAAAATGAGGTGTTTCTGTTGGTAATGCCTCTCCTCCTCCTTCTAAAACGTGACACTCACATTGGATACAAGTTCCACCTCCACCACAAGCAGAAGGTAAAAATATCTTGTTACTACTTAGGGTTGTTAATAAAGAATCTCCAGATCCTACTTCGATTTCACGCTCACCATTAATCATAATTTTAACGGGACCTGAAGGTGATAGTTTTTGTTTTACAAATAATAAAAGTCCAACTAATGCTAATGTTATGAATAAAAAGGCAACAACTGTTACCATAATCGTTCCGCCTGTACTTGCTGTTAATATCATCTATTCTGTTCCTTTAATAGTGTTTGCTAATTCTTTTTCCTGAGTATTAATAGCCTCAATTGTCGTTTCTGGTTTTTTCACCTCTTCATCTCCTCCTGTCAACATTCCTCCAAAACTCATAAAACCAATTGCCATTAATCCTGTAATAATAAATGTAATTCCTAATCCTCTTAATGCAGGAGGTACATTTGAATATCTAATTTTTTCACGAATTGCTGCAATTGATAAAATTGCTAAAAACCATCCAATTCCAGAACTTACTCCGTAATTAAATGCCAATCCTAAAGTTTCTATTTCTCTTGATTGCATAAATAATGAACCACCTAATATGGCACAGTTCACGGCAATTAATGGCAAGAAAATACCTAATGAATTATATAATGCTGGTGAAAATTTCTCAACTACGATCTCTACTAATTGAACCATTGTTGCAATAGTAGCAATGAACATAATAAATGATAAGAAACTTAAGTCATAAGATGCATATTCTTCACCTAACCAAGCCAATGCTCCGTCTTTAAGAATATAGGTGTCTAATAACCAGTTTAAAGGTACAGTAATAGCCATTACGAAAATTACTGCAGCTCCAAGTCCTACAGCCGTTGACACTTTTTTAGATACAGCAAGGTAAGAACACATTCCTAAGAACGTGGCGAAAACCATGTTATCTATAAATATTGATTTAAAAAATAATTCTAAATGTTCCATATTTTATATTTTGATGAGATCCTTCGTAAAACTCAGGATGACATTTTCAATTTAATCTTCTACTAATTCTGTATTTCTACTTCTTTGAACCCAAATAATAAGTCCAACTGTAATTAAGGCCATTGGCGCTAATAACATAAATCCGTTATTTTCATATCCAAATGCATATACACCTGTTTTCTCAATAGCATCTCCTAAAACAGGAATACCTAATAAAGTTCCAGAACCTAATAATTCTCTAAAGAAACCTACAATAATTAAAATAACTGCATATCCTAGAGAATTTCCAATTCCGTCAAGGAAAGATTTCCAAGGTCCATTTGCTAAAGCAAATGCTTCGAAACGTCCCATAATAATACAGTTTGTAATTATCAATCCAACAAATACAGAAAGTGTTTTACTCAATTCGTAAGCAAATGCCTTCAATACTAAATCTACTATAATTACCAATGTTGCAACAACAATAAGTTGTACAATAATTCTAATTTTTGAAGGAATGATATTACGCATTAATGAGATAACTACGTTTCCAACTCCTAAAACAAATAATACTGCAATTGACATTACAATAGAAGCTTCTAATTCAGCCGTAATTGCCAATGCTGAACAGATTCCCAATACTTGAATTGTAATTGGATTATTATCTGCTAATGGATCCGTTATTAATTTTGTGTCTTTTTTTGATAAAAGTCCCATGTAATTAATTTTTTAATGTTTGTAAATAAGGCATGTACATTCTCAAGTCTTTCTTTATCATTGCTGATACTCCATCACCTGTAATTGTTGCTCCTGCTATTGCATCTACCTCGTAATCTGTCTTGTTATTATTTTTTGGATCCGCATTTCCTTTTGCAACAGTAACGCCTTTAAAGGTAGTGCCATCAAGAACATGTTCGCCAGTAAAATCATCCATAAAGAAACGTTGATTGATATTTGCTCCCAATCCAGGAGTTTCACCTTTGTGATCAAAAAATACACCTTTAACAACAAGGGTTTTATCCAAGGCAACAAACCCCCAAATTGCATCCCATAATCCTTTACCTCTCATAGGAATTATATAGAATTCTTCTCCATCTTTTTCTCCAACAAACAATGGCAATTTTCTTTGGTATGAAGCATCTTTTGCTTTTGTTGCTTCTTTCTTAATATCAATTAAATAAGCCTCTTCATAATCAACTGCTTTATCACCTTGAACTATCAATTGTTTCTTGATGTATTGAGTAAACATTTCTCCCACTTTATCAGTTGGAATAAATGCAATGCTTTTTTCATCATTATCATTTACACCCATTGCATACAAAATGTTTTGTTGCTTTTCAAAACGTTTGTTCTCGTCAATATTTGGTTTCAAAGCAGTTGCTAAAAAAGCCAATATAGATCCAACTACTAAAACCATTATAATGGCAAATAGTATAGTATATAAATTTTTGTCTGTTCTTTTTTCCATCGTTATGCAGTTTTTGCTTTTAGACGTTTCATTCTTCTTTTCACATTACCTTGAACCACATAATGGTCAATTGTAGGTGCAAAAACATTCATTAACAGTATTGCTAAGAATACACCTTCTGGATAAGCCGGATTAAATACACGAATCATAATTGATATAAAACCAATTAAGAATCCATAAATCCATTTACCTCTATTAGTTTGAGAGGCAGTTACTGGATCTGTAGCCATGTATACTGCTCCAAATAAAATACTACCAATAATTAAATGTTGCCAAAAAGGCACATTCATCAAACCATAAAATTTACTTGATTCTCCAATCCAACCAGCATCTACAACACCATTAAAAATTAATCCCATTGTTAATGCTCCAATTAATGTAGAAAGGATAATCCTCCAACTTCCTATTTTAGTAAAGATTAAGAATAATGCTCCTATTATGATTAAGAACTTAGACGTTTCTCCTACAGAACCTGGAATAATTCCCCAGAACATATCCCAAATAGAATATAATTCTGAAGCACGATCTCCATAAGTTGTTATAATATCTGCTGAACCATTAGATCCAGCTATTGTTAATTCTTGTCCTGATTTTGCATAGTAACCTAAAAGTGTTTCTCCAGATATAGCATCTAAATTTTCACCAGCTGCAATGGCTTGATCTCTTGCAACTGCTCCATGAACCCAAACTTTATCTCCAGACATCCACGTTGGATATGCAAAGAATAAGAATGCACGAATTGTTAAAGCTGGATTAAGGATATTCATTCCAGTACCTCCAAAAACTTCTTTACCTATAACAACACCAAATATAACAGCAACAGCTAACATCCATAATGGTGTGTCTACTGGTACAATTAATGGCACTAACATTCCTGTTACTAGATATCCTTCTTCTACTTCATGCCCTTTTATTACTGCAAAAATAAATTCAACAACAAGTCCAACTCCATACGACACTATTACTAATGGTAACACTTGCCAAAGGCCTATAACTAAATTATCAAAAGTCCAGAAAGATGCGCCTAAAAACCCACTAGCTTTTTCTATCTCTCCTAAAGCTAAGTGGTGTTGGTAACCAGCATTAAACATTCCAAAGATTAAACAAGGAACCAATGCCATAATAACTATGTTCATTGTTCGCTTTAAATCATCAGCTACTTTAATATGAGTTCCATTATGTGTGGTCTCATTTGGCAAGTATAAAAAGGTGTGAATTGCGTTAAACGCAGGAGCCATTTTTGTCCCTTTATACTTTTCTTTTAAGTTATGTAAATTACTTTTTAAACCCATTATCCTATCTCTTTAAGCATTAAGTCCAACCCTTTTCTAATAATATCTTGATGTGGCTGTTTAGAAACACATACAAATTCTGTTAATGCAAAATCTTCTGGTGCAACTTCATACATTCCTAAAGCTTCCATTTCGTCTAAATCTTGATACATGCAGGCTTTTAAAATTTGCATTGGAAAAATATCTAAAGGAAATACCTCTTCATACTTTCCAGTCAACACAAATGCTCTATGTTCACCATTTGTATTTGTATTTAAATCGTATTTCTTATTTGGTGTTAACCAAGAAAAAGTCATTGCACGCGTATTTGATACTTTATTAAAAACTGGCTTATTCCATCCAAATAACTCATAATCGTTTCCTTCAGGAATCAACGTTACGGTATTGTTATAGTATCCTAAAAATCCATCTGGTTTTATTGAACGACCTGTCAATACATTTCCGCTGATAACTCTAAAATTATCGCTATCAATTCCTGCATCATATATCATTGTAGATATCTCTGCACCAATTTTAGTTTTATAATATTTTGGGTTTTTAATTACAGACCCTCCAACAGCAACAATTCTTTCTGCGTTGAATCTTCCAGTCAATAATAACTCTCCAATTATCACTAAATCTTGTGGAGTTACTGTCCAAACTACTTCACCTTTATTAACAGGATCAATCTTAGAAATTTGAGTACCAACATTTCCAGAAGGATGTGGTCCAGAAACTTTATGATGAGAAACACCATTTAAGTTAGAAAGCACATTGCTTGATTTTGACCCAACAGAAACGTGAACTGCTCCAGAAGTCAATTTCCCAAGAGCTGTAACAGAAGCTTGTAGTTCGGCTTCTTTTCCTTGTAATACAAAATCATAATCTGCAGTTAAAGGTGCACTTGCATATCCTGAAATAAATATCGCTTTTGGCGATTTCTCTGGATTGGCAATTACATCATATGGTCTTTGTTTGATAAATGACCAACAACCTGAAGATAATAAATGATTTTTAACCTTATCTGCAGTTGCAGATGAAAGATCAAAATTACCATTATCTTTATATGACTGTTCTTTACTTGCTTGGATTTTTATTCCAATTATTTTTCTTTTTTCTCCACGCTCAACCTCAATAACTTCGCCACTCACTGGAGAAACAAATTTCATTGCTTCAACTTCTTTGTTATAAAATAATGGCTCTCCAGCCTTAATTTTAGAACCTACTTTCGCGATAAGTTTAGGTGTAATTCCGTGAAAATCTACGGGTAATAATGAATAAACATTACTGGCAACAGCATTTGTAATAATCTGTTCTGCTTCGCCTTGCAATTTAATGTCTAACCCTTTTTTGATTCGGATGTCCTTTGACATATGTTAAATTTGAATTTATTATTCTTTTTAAAAGCGTTGCAAAATTAACTATTTTACATTTTATTCTAAAATTTATAGTTACTTATAATTGTAATTAATTTTATTTATATTCGTTCTAAATAGTATTTTCTCTTTCAATATGTTGTTGAAGTATCTATAAATTTGTAACTTGCTAAGAGAGATTGAATTAACCTAAATTTTTTAAATATGAGACTTATAAAAAAATTAAATAAATGGGCAAATTCAAACACGTATTATCCTATTGATATTTTACGAATAGCATTAGGACTATTCTTCATTTATAAGGGATTATATTTTCTACAAAACTCTAGTTATTTACCTGAATTACTAAAAGATTATGATGGGTATTTAGTTTTTATGTTATCGACTCATTACTTGGGAATTTTTCATTTTGTTGGCGGCATTATGATTGTTTTTGGTTTGTTAACTCGTTTAGCTATTATCGTACAGGTCCCAATACTTATAGGAGCAGTTGCAATTAATTTTATAAGTATAATGAATTCTCAAAATTTAATTGAATCATCAATTGTACTTTTAGTATCACTCTTTTTTCTATTTTTTGGATCTGGAAAACATTCAATGGACTATGATTTAAAAATGCAGTCTTAATATAAAAATATAAAAACCCATTACTTTTTATTAGGCTTAAAATTTTACCCTATTTTTGGCATAGAATTTAAATAAAACTAAAAAATATACGTTAACAATCTAATGAAGTACTTTTCTTTTCTCTTATTTATCATTTTTTTTCAATCCTCTTTTTCACAAGAAAATACTGATGTTTTTGAATCTGAAAATTTTAAGACTATACTTTTAAAATCTTCTCGATCTAATAATTATTCTTCAATAATAAAACTAAATGAATCGTTTACTTTTTCGTTTGATGATTTAGAAGCAACACAAGAAGACTATTATTATAAAATTGATCATTATACTTATGATTGGAAGCCTTCTGGACTATCCAGTAGAGAATTTATTGACGGCTATGAAGAGGACAGAATCAGAAACTTTGAAAACTCATTTAATACACTTCAATTTTTTACTCACTATTCTGTGAATTTCCCAAACAGAAACACTAAAATAACGATTAGCGGAAATTACAAAATTTCTATTCTAAATGATGAGGATCAAATCTTATTTACACGTAAATTTATCATCTACGAACCTAAAGTAGACGTTGGCGTTACAGTACATAGAAGCAGAGATGTATTAACTACAAGAGAGGCGCAAAGTGTTCAGTTTATAATAAACCATCCAAGCCTTTTAATAGACAACCCTAAAGAAGAAATTAAAACTGTTTTACTTCAAAATAACAATTGGAATACTGCAATAACCAATCTAGAACCTCAATATTTTAGAGGCGCACAAATGATTTATAGATACACAGACAAAATGAATTTTTGGTCTGGAAATGAGTTTCACTTTTTTGACAGCAAAGCACTAAGAAACTCAACCGTAAATATTGCAAGAGTTGAATCCGGAAGAGAATTATATCATACATATTTGTATACGGATGAAGAGCGAATTGACAAACCATACACTAACTATCCAGATATTAACGGAAATTTTGTTGTGAGAAATGTAAATAGTGAAAACTCATCTCTTGATGCAGATTATACTTGGGTCCATTTTTCGCTAGAATGTTTGGAGGATCTAGACGGAAAAAAAATCTATGTAAATGGTAATTTTAATAATTGGAAAAACAACAATTCTAATGAAATAGTTTACAATTCTGATTCACACTTATATGAAGCTAGAATCCTCATGAAACAAGGTTTTTATAATTATCAATATAGTACTGTTGACGAAAACAACAACTATAGGAATTATGATATTGACGGTTCATTTTATCAAACTGAAAACGACTATTCTGTATTGGTTTATTATCATAAGTTCGGGTCTAGATATGATTCTGTTATAGGTTTTGGTCGTGGCAATTCTGAGAATATTCAAAACTAACTTAATTTCTATTTTATTTAGTATCTTTGCATCACAAAACAAGTGATAAACTACTATGATACAACAAGTAACAAATGGTATCAAAATCTCTGTAGAGACTAAATTCATGGGGACACACCATCATGAAAATAGATTGTTATACGCTTTCAGTTACCAAATCACCATAGAAAACAACAGCAATGATTCTGTGCAATTATTAAATAGACACTGGGAAATTTTTGACTCGTTAAACAACACTGAAATTGTTGAAGGCGTTGGTGTAGTTGGCGAAAAACCAATTATAAAACCCTCTAAAACACACTCTTACCAATCCAATTGTATGTTAATCTCTCCTATTGGCTCAATGAATGGGTATTATGAAATGATTAATTTTACAAGCACCAGAACTTTTAAAGTTCATATTCCCACTTTTCAATTGATGGTAACTAGAACCTTAAATTAGTTTCTTCCTTTTTGTTTCAAAAAAAAGAGTACTTTTAGTCTATCAACTGACTAAGATAAGTGAAATCAACAACACGTTTTAATAAAAACAAAAGAGGTATTGAATGCTTAAATTGTAAGCAACCAATTTCTGATAATGATAATTTTTGTTCAAACTGTGGTCAAGTTAACGATGAACTACCCTTGAGCATAAAACAATTTGTTTCTGAATTTTTCTCAGGGTTCTTTTCTTTTGACACTCGTTTCTTCAAAACATTTATTCCGCTAATTTTTAAACCAGGAAAAGTTTCAAAAGATTATATAAAAGGAAAAAGAAGAAGATATGTAAACCCTTTTCAACTGTATCTTCATGTAACTATTCTTTTCTTTTTAGTAGTTGGGCTTTTTACAGCGTTAGATAAGTATAATATCATCGAGGATACAATTGACAATATTTCTAAAAATACAACTATCACATCGATTGATTCCTTAAATAACAATAATGAATTAACTGCTGTTTTTAATGATAGCATCACAACCCTGATAAAAGATTCTATACATACTGAAATTAAGAGTACTGATAATACCATCACAGAGAAAATAAGAACTAGAATAGACTCTATTTTCAATATCACCAATTTTTTATCAATGATGAAAAATTCAGAATTTTCTGATAAAGAAAGAGACTCAATATACTTGAAGTATAATAATGAAAATATTGCCTTTATTAGTCAAAATCTATTGATATCAGATGTTAAAAACCTGAAAGAACTTCAAAATTTTCCTAAATACCAAGAAGAAATAAGAAATTATACCATTGAAAAACTTGAATCAAATGGTGTTACATATACACCTCAAGATAGTAAAAAGGCGTTTTCATCCAATTTTGAAAAAACTGTTTTTAAAAAAATAAGTGATTTCATGGACTATGATAAGAAACATAAAAATGCTAAAGCAATAGAAGCGTTAGATAGTCTCAACTATGAAAAAACACGATGGAATGTCTACTACTATAAGAAAGCCCAAGACATAAATAAACTTCGGAATGATGAAGGTCAAATTAAAAACTATTTAGAGAAAGTATTTTCGAAAATTTCGATAGCCTTATTCTTCTTACTCCCTGTTTTTACATTATTTCTGGCATTGATATATTTTAGACATAAAAGAAATTACACAGAACATTTGGTTTTTGTATTCAATGTTCAAACTGTTTTTTTCCTACTTTTACTATTCTCATTTATTCTCAATAGACTCGTAAATACAGATATCGAATTTATTATTAGCATGTTTGTTCTTATATTCCTTTTCTATCTGTATAAATCTCTACGAAATTTTTATAAGCAAGGAAGATTAAAAACCATCATTAAGTTCATACTACTAAATTTTGCATATTTTTTTCTAGCAACTATCGGGACTATTATTATAAGCTTTATAACATTTGCACTCTAAGTAATACTTTCATAGTTCATAGAAACGGCTTCACCTTCTTTTAAAACAGAGGTAATGCTGACTGTTCCACCTTCTTTTCTGTCCATCTTTATATCAATTGCTGGATCTCCTATTCCTGCAGTTTTATGAAAATTCAAAATAGTCTCTTGAGTCATTTCATTATTATTTTGCCAATCAACAAACCAATCTTTTCTCAATTTCTTTACTTCTCTATCATATAATGTTGCCGATGACCAAATTTGAGGCTCTTGCTTCATCTTTTTTAAGTGCTTTTTTACACCGTCCCAAACAAATTCAAACAAATCTAATTCGTTGTTCCAATCTACTATTGTCAAGGTAAATTGCTCAACACCATTTAAATCAATTTCTTGTATCCCTTTTTTAATATCATCAACCTTTAATAATTCATTGACAATTAAACCTCTACTTTTTTTATAAATCGATCTAGATGTGTGATAATAAAAACCTCCATTCAACAAACAAATCAATCTGTTTTTAGAACTTGTGCCTATCCAAGTCCCTCCGGCTTCACCATCTTTAGGGTAGTTTAACTCCACTCCTCCTTCTTCATAAACTTTAGGTTCGTTTGCTTTTTTTCGAGTATAAGGAACATCTCTATTAGATGTTAAAATAAAACCATTGTTCTCTAATGGTAGGTATGAAACTGTACACATATTATAATATTAGTTTTGGATAATTAACGATTAAAATTCTATTAAAAAAATTGTAACTTTGCGCTTTCAAAATTAGTCGATTAAGATTTAAAAACACACAAAATGGCAAGAGGATTTTTTAATGTACCAAAGGCAGTAAATGAACCTGTAAAAGGGTACGCTCCTGGATCTCCAGAGAGAGAGGAATTATTAGCAATGTACAAGTCTATGTACAATAGAAATATAGATGTACCAATGCACATAAATGGCGAAGAGGTTCGTACAGAAAATACTAAAAACATTACACCTCCACATGATCACAAACATGTTGTAGGTCAATATCACACAGCAGATAAATCTCATGTAGATGCTGCTATTTCAACAGCACTTGCAGCAAGAGAGGCTTGGTCTAATGTTAGTTGGATGGAAAGAGCTTCTATTTTCTTAAAGGCAGCTGAATTATTAGCAGGCCCTTATAGAGCAAAAATGAATGCTTCAACAATGATTGCTCAATCTAAAAATGTACATCAAGCAGAAATAGATGCTGCCTGTGAAATGATTGACTTCTTCCGTTTCAATGTACAATATTTAACAGATATTTTTAAAGATCAGCCTGATTCTGCACCAGGAATCTGGAACAGAGTTGAGTACAGACCTTTAGAAGGATTTGTGTATGCAATTACACCATTTAACTTTACATCTATTGCTGCTAATTTAGTAGCAGCACCCGCTTTAATGGGGAATGTTGTCGTTTGGAAACCATCTGATCATCAAGCATATTCTGCACAAGTAATTGTAGATTT
>TARA_B110000090_G_scaffold64460_1_pt1 | contig 44304 bp, 39 predicted proteins | sample TARA_B110000090 | Tara Oceans TARA_B110000090 (sample SAMEA4397239) | marine metagenome | biome: Polar Biome; feature: [SRF] surface water layer (ENVO:00010504); material: water (ENVO:00002006), including particulate matter (ENVO:01000060) such as... | depth 5 m
CGTAGGGATGTAGTTTTCTTTTCTTACACTAACAACAAACATCCGCATATAAAACAGCCAAAGTAGCTTTTTGGTGATTTTTATCTTGGCAAATCTGAAGCTTTAGCAAAAAAGTTGACTCAATTATAAAATTTTTAAAAAGATAGGTTTTTTCTTCAATCCAGCTACTACTTTTTTGAAGTAGAATATTATGCGATTATAGAGCGCTCCTAGGATAAGAAAGTTGCCTGCCATGATGCGCCCACTTTTTGATATTCATATAATTAAAAAAGAGATTGAATCAGGATCATTAATACTAACTGCGACCAATCGCCTCGCAAAAAAAATACATGAAAGCTGGGCCCAGCATCAGATAGAACAAGGAATTATCAGCTGGACCAAACCTGAAATTTTTGCCATCGAGCACTGGATTAAAGAAACCTGGCTAGATTGCTGTGATACCGCAGTCACTGGGATTCCAAATGGAGCGATCATCTCAGAAGAAGCAGAACATCTAATCTGGGAAGGGGTCATCAGGGAGGAGCCTGAGAAGCCAGATGGTTTGATGCCTGAGAACTTTTCCGGTCTTGCGCGAGATAGCTATAATATTATGCAGAGATGGGAAATCCCCCTTGCGCGGCTCAAAGATGATTCGCCTCTTTTTCATCAATGGATTTTAAGATTCCAGTCAAAACTAAAAATATACAAATTTATTACTGAGGCTGATAGTGTCTTAGGTTTACTAGAGGCCTATAAAGCCAATATTTTGGCTCCACAAAATCGTATTATTACGCTCGGTTTTGATAGCATGCCTCCCTTATATGCAAGTCTACTGAAGGTAGCCTCAGAAAAAATCCTACGAGAACCAGCATTATCAAATAGCGTAGAGAAGAAACAAGCAAAAATAGTGCGCGCCCAGTTTTTTGATCCACATCAAGAAATAAGAGCTGCAGCTAGGTGGGCAGACCTACTACAAAAAAAGCACCCTACTCATCGAATAGGAATCATTATCCCCACTTTGACTGACTCAAAAAGGGATTTAGGGAGAATAGTTAAGGAGGAACTGGGCCCAAGTAGCCTTGATTGCCCCCAAGCTAAATCTTCATCTTCATACAATATTTCAACTAGTATTCGGTTAAACGACACACCGCTTGTTTCATCAGCATTGCTTTTACTGTCACTCAACTTTAATCAACTCCCCCTTGAGAATTTTTGCCGTCTACTTAATTCTCCTTTCTGGGGGAGAAATAGCACACTTTTGACTCGCGCGATAACAGAGAAAAAACTTAGAAATCTTGCTCAAAACCCTATATCTAACGCTGAATTTATTAACCAGCTTGAGTTCTCAGAAAAATCTAACATCAGCAGTGACGATCCCCAAAAAGAAAGTGCTTTCTGTAGAGAGGCACGTGATCTGTTCGCACGGATGTCATCTAAAAATAGTTTTTCAGACTGGATATTGTTATTTCAGGAGCAGCTAGCTATTCTTGGCTGGCCAGGACAAAGAGACCTCAATGACGCTGAATACCGACAACATCAACAGTGGCTGAATGCACTTGAGCGTTACATTTCCCTAGATCAACTCAGCTTAAAGGTTACGCTACAAGATGCGTTGCGACAATTGTCGCAGGTAACCAATAAGTCTATCTTTCAACCTGGTTCTCCAAATGCATCCATTCAGATCATAGGGTTATTGGAAAGCAATGCATTATGTTTTGATCATCTCTGGATAACCGGTATGGATAACGATAACTGGCCAGCGAACGTTACCCCATATTCTCTTCTACCATTGAGCCTTCAAAAAGAATTCATGACGCCGAAGTCACTTCCAGAGAAAGAATTAGAACTAGCCAGAAATCAACTTACCAGGCTGAAAGCGGCATCTAATGACACTGTTTGTAGTTTTAGTGAAACTGATGGATCTGACTCACGCGAGGCAAGCCATCTAATTGCTAATCTAACAGAAATCAACTATGAAGATATCAGTCATCTTTCTCTGGCTCCGTCAGCCTACAGGGAAGAGAGTCTTATAACTCTGGACAAAATATCTTGCATAAAGGGCCCAACCATCAACCTGGCTGATGAAACTATTTTAGGTGGAAGTGGAATTTTTAAACATCAGGCCTCTTGCCCATTCAATGCGTTTGCGATTCATCGCTTGGGAGCAAAAGATACACCGACCCCTGAGTTAGGTTTATCCGCTGCAGATAGAGGTTCCATTATTCATCGATGCATGGAGATTTTTTGGCAGCAGATTATCACTCATGAACAGTTAATCAGCCTAACAGAAAAGGCTCTTGTCGAGCTAGTAGCTATGAGTATCAACCAAGCACTCAAACGCTGGGAAAGAGCGCGGCCAGATATCTTTAGGCCAAAATTTACCTCTTTGGAAAAAATACGTTTATCCCGCTTACTGCTTCAATGGCTAGACATGGAAAAAGGGCGGATTCCATTCTCTGTTTTCGCTGTAGAACAAGAGATGACAGGTGATTTCCACGGTCTCCCCCTGAAACTAAAAATAGACCGCGTAGACCAGCTAAAAGATGGAAGAAAAATCATTATTGACTACAAAACAGGTGAGAGCCCTAAGGCTGACTGGGAGGGAGATCGCCTTAAAGAACCGCAGGTTCCACTGTATGCAGTTTTTTCCAAGACCCCAATAGCGGCAGCAGTTTTAGGAAAAATACACATATCAGGACAAAGCTTCATAGGACTCTCTGAAACGTCAGGCCTAACGCCAAATGTTAGCGCAACAGAAAAGGATTTGAGTGCGCACATAATACAATGGGAGGACTCACTAAAAGCACTGGCTGAAGAGTTTTTACAAGGATACGCAGCCGTAGAATACATCACAAAAAATGATCTGAGATATGAAGAATATCTTAAGCCTCTTAATCGTATAGATGATAATGACATGGAACTTTACATGGAACTATCGTCAAGTGAAAAAAACCCTGATGCAGCACAAAAAGAGGGGTTAGGATCATGAAAATACTGGATGCTAAAGTAAGAAAGGTCGCTCTAGAACCCTTTAGATCTTTCGCTATTTCAGCGCCAGCGGGATCGGGTAAAACAGAGCTATTAACTCAAAGGGTATTAAGATTACTTGCTGTCGTTAACGACCCAGAAGAAATATTGTGCATGACTTTTACAAAAAAATCTGCCCATGAAATGCAGCATCGTGTTTTTAAAAATTTAACTGATGCATCAAAAATAATCACACTCAATGAGAGCGCCGATCAACTCCAGGGGCATCAAAAAATAACTATAGAGCTTGCATTAAAAGCGTTAGCTCAAAATAAAAAAAGAGGCTGGAATTTACTCGAAAATCCGTCTCGATTACGAGTTAATACTATCGATGGGTTTTGCCGAAAACTAGCGTCACAGCTGCCCATTGAAAGTAACATCGGTCAACATTCCGAGCTTCTAGACAGTCCAACCACCTTCTGTCGCAAAGTGATAGCAGAAGTCCTTCTATCGATGCTTGAGGAAAATGATGCGCTGGGGAGTGCAGTAGCGACACTTTTATCTCATCTAGATAATGATCTCAATAAACTTGAACTATTATTGACTGGGTTATTAGAAAACCGAGTTCAATTCATTGGGCAGCTGTATCAAGCTCATGACGCTAGAGACGATCTAGAAAGAAACCTAAATGAAGTACTAGAAGAAACTCTTTATGATGCTAAGCAGCTATTAGCACCCCATGAATCGGAGATTGCGTTATTGGCGGACTATGCTGCTAGCAATTCTCTAAAGGGCGGTGATATGACATGGTGTCTGGGGTTAAAAAAACTCCCAGAAGCCAATGTAGATCAATATCATCAATGGCTGGGGCTCTGCGCAATGCTCATGACAAAAGATGAAAGAGCGCCAGCATGGAGGATGCAATGCACTGCGAAACAGGGATTTCCAACAATTATAGAGGGTGTTGAAGATAAAAAAGAATCTAAAGCACAGGCACAATTAAAAAAAACTACTCTGTTAGCTCTGATTGATAAACTAAAATCTATTCCCGGTATTCTTGAAACTCTAGTTGATATACGTCACCTGCCGCCCTCTTCCTATAATGACAACCAATGGGCGGTAATTAATGCGCTTTCTTTACTACTTAAAGTTTTAAATGCTCATCTGGCCGTAGCATTTCAAAAAAACCAAGCATGCGACTACACAGAAATCACCTTAGCAGCCTTGCGCGCCCTAGGTACAGATGAGGCACCTACAGAACTTGCGCTTAAACTAGATTATTCCATCAAACATATTTTAATAGATGAATTTCAGGATACTTCTTCAGTACAGTTTAACCTCTTGGAGAGTCTAACCAGAGGATGGCAGTCTGATGATGGCAGGAGTCTATTTATTGTTGGCGATCCAATGCAATGCCTTTACAGTTGGCGTGGCGCGAATGTGGGGCAATTCATACAAATAAGAACTTCACCGATAGGCGGTATACAGCTCGAGCCTCTTGATCTAACAGTGAACTTCAGATCACAAGACACAATCGTTAAATGGGTCAATCATACCTTTGATGGCGCTTTTCCCGAAAAAGATAATATCAGCCGGGGATCCATCAGCTACAGAGCATCGACTGCGTTCCATCAAAGCCCTCAATCCACCTTAAGTCAAAACGAAAAGTCAGTAACCATCGATGCATTCGTTGACTACCCAAACCCAGAGGGGTCAGCAGCGGAAGCTGCTCATATAACATCGCTGGTTTGCCAAGCAAAGAAAAAAAGTCCCAAAGGATCTATCGCTATTCTGGTTCGTCAACGCAGAGCGCTAACAGACATTCTTGTATCATTACAGAAAGAAGGTCTTAGCTGGCAAGCCACAGAGATCGACCCTCTGAGCGGCCGTATGCCTATTATTGACCTAAAGTCTCTAACCAGGGCCTTGATTTCGCCAGCTGATCGGGTCGCTTGGTTGTCTATCTTAAGAGCCCCTTGGTGCGGACTAGACCTTAATGATCTATTCCAAGTAGCTAACTATGTAGCTCCAGAAGAAAATGGTCCGTCATCAGGAAAGAGCTATCCTCTTGTTATGGCAAATCTGTTTCGATCTTCTGAGATTTCAGGAATTTCAGAAAGCGGTCAAAAGATACTCTGCCGCATCAGCGCCGTTATGAAAAAAAACTGGGAGGAGCGCTACAGAAAACCCTTTAGAGTTTGGGTGGAGGCTGTCTGGGTTGAACTTGGCGGCATCGCTTCGCTGCGCTCAAGCGTAGAATTTAGTGATTGTCAGCAATATTTTGACCTATTGGAACGACATGAAAAATTTGGCCAGATTACCGACTGGGCAACATTTGAAAGAGCTTTAGAGAAGCTATACGCAAAGCCTAACGAACAAGCCGATATAAGCTTGCATGTCATGACCATCCATAAAGCAAAAGGTTTGGAGTTTGATACAGTAATAATTCCCGGCCTAAATAGGCAATCAAAATCTAGCGATCATCCACTGGTTCTGTGGCATGAACGGTTGAATAAAACAGGGAAAAACCGGCTTATTATTGCTCCGCTCAAGAAAACTGGCCAAGACCATGACCCTCTGTTTGATCACCTTAGAAAAGAAAAGGTATTGCGAGAAAAGCTGGAAACAACCAGAGTAATTTATGTTGGGGTCACCCGAGCTGTCAAACAACTACATTTAACATATGCCATCAATTCTGATAAAAAAAATCCGAAAGAGTACAATGATCCGATAGCTAGTAGTCTGCTAAAGGCTCTTATTGGGAGCAATAGAGACAAAGACTGCTTTAAGGTCGATCCATCGGTCTCTTTCAAAGAACATCGCTATCAACCCATAGATGAACACAGCAGTGATGTCAGCCCCGCTGTCGTTTTAGGATCCATAAATAGACTTCCTGTTGACTGGATTCCACCATCCACTTTCAATAAAAATAACATCGATCTAATAAATCTAGATAAAAAAATACTGGAGTCCATATCATTAACTAATGTGGTTGCTCGCCATACCGGTACTATTTTGCATCGCACATTACGACAGCTTGTATTAGATGGCATTGATAAATGGGATAACAAGAGAATTCAAGATCAACGGCCATTCTGGCAATCACAACTACAGCAACTTGGGGTTATCAACTACGATCAACCCCTAATCCTACTTGAACGCGCTATTAATGGCTGCCTCAAAGACAAAAAAAATCATTGGATTTTTGAATCCAGTCACCAAGAAAGCAGACATGAGTATGCTATCGGATATCAAGGGTTAAAAAATGGTGCATCTCACACTTCTATTATAGATCGCTGCTTCATCATGGAGGGTATTCAGTGGATTATTGATTACAAATCAACCGAACCAATGAAAGGAGAACCGCAAGATATTTTTTTACAACGCGAAGTTGCCCAGTACAAAGATCAACTCAAACACTACCAGTACCTTCTCAAGAAAATGAATAATTTGCCCACAAAAATAAGCCTTTATTTTCCATTAATACAATGCCTGGAAACTATCCAGTCATAATTTTGTATCGAGTGACGACTAATATTTAGCTGATGGCAATCAAAAATATGGTATAAATCTCTATAAATCATAGTCTTCAAGGATTTTTTGGAGTCTTTTCTATGCCCTATGTGTTAAATTTTCATGTAGAATGGTGACATTAGAAATGAAATATTAGTCGGTGCATAAAACAAATGATACAAGCTGTTGAAAACATCAATATTGAATCACAGGAAATATTGATAACGCCTAAGGCTCTAAAAGAAAAAATACAAATTAGTGGTGTTGCACGAAAAACAATAACTGATGGCCGAAATGCTATCGAAAATATTCTTGATCGAAAAGATCACAGAGTATTCGTTGTTGTTGGTCCCTGCTCTATCCATGATGTTGATGCCGCTATAGATTATGCCAAAAAACTAAAAATTCTAGCTGAAGAAGTTAGCGACACTCTATGCTTGGTGATGAGGGTCTATTTTGAAAAACCTCGGACCACCACGGGATGGAAAGGGCTTATCAACGACCCCCATTTAAATGACTCATTTAAGATTACTGAAGGGCTTCATATAGGAAGGCGGCTGCTGCTGGATATAGCTGAAATAGGACTGCCGACAGCCACCGAGGCTCTCGACCCCATTTCTCCTCAATATATGCATGATTTAATCGCATGGTCTGCTGTTGGTGCCAGAACTACAGAATCTCAAACTCATCGCGAAATGGCCTCAGGCCTCTCCTCAACAGTAGGATTTAAGAATGGTACTGATGGCAGCTTATCCGTTGCGATCAATGCACTGAAATCTGTTGCTAGCCCGCATCGCTTTTTAGGCATCAATTCTGAAGGCAATGTATCTGTTGTAACAACAGCAGGAAATCCATACTCTCACGTAGTACTTCGTGGTGGTGATGGAAAGCCTAATTACGACTCAGTCAGTGTTTCTCTTGCTGAGCAACAGCTGCAATCCTCAAGAATATCAGCAAACATTATGGTTGACTGTAGTCATGCTAATTCAAATAAAAATCATGAGCTGCAACCCTTAGTGGTGGAAAATGTCACCAATCAAATCCTAGAAGGAAATAAATCGATTATAGGGATGATGATTGAAAGCAACATTAATGCTGGAAATCAGAGCCTGCCGGCTGATACCAAGGACCTTAAGTATGGTATATCTATAACCGATGCCTGTATTGATTGGGCAACCACTGAAATCACAATACGAACAATGCGTGATAAATTAAAAGATGTACTGAGGGATAGAGAGAACAGCTAGCTGTGTGTATCGCGAGATAACCCGCTAAGGTTACATATATGCTTTGCTTCGGTCGGTATGGTCTGTCACATCCTTGATGCCTTTAAGTTCAGGGATCTTGTCCATCATGGTTTTCTCTACGCCTTCTTTTAAGGTGACATCGGCCGATCCGCAGCCCTGACAACCACCGCCAAATTTAAGAATAGCAATATCGTCCACTACTTCCTCTAAGCTAATATTTCCACCATGGGCAGCCAGCCCGGGATTAACATCATTATGCAGAACATAATTAATTTTATCTTCGATTGGACTATCATCGTCGATGTTAGGCATCCGAGAGTTTGGAGCTCTTATTGTTAGCTGGCCGCCAAACTTATCATCAGAGTAATCTACCGTGGCCTCCTCTAAAAATCGCAGACTTGCCTGTCCAAAATAAGCCTTGAAGCCAGTAAATTCCATGATAGTATCATCTTCTTTCTCTTCACCAGGACGACAATAGGCAATACAAGTTTCAGCTTTAGGTGTTCCCGGGTCAGAAACAAACATACGGATTCCAATACCACTTGTATCTTGCTTAACAAGTAGCTCGGCAAGATACTTCTGCGCGGATTCTGTGATGGTGATATTTAACATTTTTGTGCCTAAAATTATTTATTTACCTAAAGTTTTATCTAATCAAGCTGGTTGCTTTACTTTAACATTCTTACCTTATATCGACAATCAACTCAACTGGGGCAAGATGCTATTTTATGTGTACATAAGGGCAATGCAAAGAATATTAATTGATTCCAAAATTTAAGATGCCCAAAGTCTATTCCTGTTAAACTATACTCTCATTTCTTGATATGGAAGGTTCTATAAAAATATTTAATCTCCACAGATCAAAAGATATAAGATGCAGTCTAACAAAATCTATATCAAAATATTTTGATATAGATTAAGTAACATGATAAAATCCTTACCTATTAAGCAATACTATTACAGCAAAAGAGCTATTAGAATTCTTTCACAATCCTAATGCTTCTGCTGAAAAAAATAGTATAAAAAAATTATGGACCAAAAATTGAACAATCGCGATATTCGTATAAAAAAATTATACCAAGAATCACTCCATCGAATCTTAATTCTTGATGGTGCTATGGGTACGATGATTCAAAGGCATAAGCTTAATGAATCCGACTATAAGGGTGAGCGCTTCAAGTCTTTTAATCAAGCGGTGGCGGGCAACAATGACCTTCTCTCTTTAACTCAACCGGATATCATTCAAAATATACATTTGGCCTACCTAAAAGCTGGTGCCGATATTATTGAAACCAACACATTCAATTCTACTTCAGTCTCTCTTGCTGATTACAGCATGGAATCATTGGTATATGAGCTAAACAAAACTGGCGCCGAGCTTGCACGAGCGGCCTGTGATCAAATTGCTACACCAGAAAAACCTAGATGGGTTGCTGGGGTCTTAGGTCCAACCAGTCGAACATTATCTATATCTCCTGATGTTAATGATCCCGCTGCACGCAATACTAGTTTTGATGAGCTGGTAGAAACGTATATCGAAGCAACCGAAGGGCTTATTGCTGGCGGCAGCGATATTATATTAATAGAAACAATCTTTGACACTTTAAATGCGAAGGCAGCAATTTTTGCAGTAAAGCTAGCCTTCGAAAAACTGGGTTTCGATTTACCAATCATGTTATCAGGGACTATTACAGACGCTAGCGGAAGAACGCTCTCAGGGCAAACACCTGAAGCTTTTTGGAATTCAGTTGCTCACGCAAAACCTTTCTCTATTGGCTTTAACTGCGCGCTGGGAGCAAAAGAGCTTAGACCTCATATAGAGGAACTGTCTCGACTTTGCGACACCCTTGTTAGCGCACATCCTAATGCTGGATTGCCAAATGAATTTGGTGAATATGATCAAACTCCACAAGAAATGACAGCAATTGTTGCTGAATTTGCTGAATCTGGATTAGTTAACATTATTGGTGGTTGCTGTGGAACAACACCAGAACATATTAAGGATATCGCGGATAGCGTCAAACAGTTTAAGTCTCGCCTGATACCCAAGATAAAGCCCGCCTGCCGCCTATCTGGACTAGAAGCTTATACTATTTATGAAGACTCCTTGTTTGTAAACGTAGGGGAACGCTGCAATGTTACAGGCTCCGCTCGTTTCAAAAAATTAATATTAGATGGGGAGTATGAAGAAGCTTTAGCTGTAGCGCGTCAACAAGTAGAAGATGGTGCCCAAATCATCGATATCAATATGGATGAAGGCATGCTCGATGCGCATCATGCTATGACTACTTTTCTTAAGTTAATTGCTTCTGAGCCAGACATATCAAAAGTTCCATTGATGATCGACTCTTCTAAATGGGACGTCATCGAGGCAGGCCTAAAGTGGGTTCAAGGAAAATGTATTGTAAACTCTATTAGCCTAAAGGAAGGCGAAGAGCCTTTTGTAAGGCAAGCAAAATTGTGTAAAAAATATGGGGCAGCTGTTGTAATTATGGCTTTTGACACCAAAGGTCAGGCTGACAGCCTAGAACGTAGAAAAGAAATATGCCAGCGCAGCTATAACATCTTGGTAAATGAAGTTGGGTTTAATGCGGAAGATATAATCTTCGATCCAAATGTATTCGCAGTTGCAACAGGTATAGAGGAGCATAACAACTATGCAGTCGATTTTATTGAAAGTACTAGATGGATTAAACAGAACCTGCCTCTCGCTCTGATATCTGGGGGGATTAGCAATGTTTCATTCTCATTCCGTGGAAATAATCCAGTAAGGGAAGCCATTCATTCAGTATTTCTCCTCTATGCCATTCGTGCTGGTTTAAGCATGGGTATTGTTAATGCGGGACAGTTAACAGTTTATAGTGAGATCCCTGAAGAGCTCTGCAAAAAAGTAGATGAAGTCATTCTAAACCTTTCACCTGAAAGCACAGAGAATCTCGTCGCTATAGCTCAAAATTATCATGTCGATGGGCCTAATAAAGAAAATAAATCAGATATAGAATGGCGCTCATGGCCAATTGAAAAACGCTTAGAACACGCCTTAGTTAAAGGAATAACTACTTATATCATCGAAGATACCGAAGAGTGCCGCATTAAGTCAGAACGACCCCTCCATGTGATTGAGGGTCCCCTAATGGATGGAATGAATGTAGTGGGCGATTTATTTGGGGAGGGAAAAATGTTTCTCCCGCAAGTGGTCAAATCTGCTCGAGTAATGAAACAATCGGTTGCTCACCTTCAACCCTTTATTGAAAGCGAAAAAGGGGGGAAGGCAAAAAATAATGGGAAAATATTGATGGCCACAGTAAAAGGTGACGTCCACGATATTGGTAAAAATATCGTTGGAGTAGTCCTTGGCTGCAATAATTATGAGGTGATTGATCTGGGTGTCATGGTTTCAGCTGAAAAAATTATAGAGACTGCCATACAAGAGAACGTAGATATTATTGGCCTATCTGGGCTTATCACGCCCTCTCTGGATGAAATGGTTCATATAGCCAGCGAGCTTGAGCGTCAAAACTTAAATTTTCCGCTTCTCATTGGTGGAGCAACTACGTCCAAAGCGCACACAGCGGTTAAAATTGATCCTAACTATCATCGAAATCAAACAATTTATGTTCCTGATGCCTCTAGGGCTGTCGGGGTGGCCAGCAAGCTTCTCAATAAAGAGGAGCGAGACAACTATGTTACTCAAATCCAAACAGATTACGAGCAAGTTCGCGCTAGGATGATCAATCGAAAACCAAGAAATGCCGCTCTTACTTATGTCGAAGCTAAAGAGGCTGGCCCCGTAATGGATTGGCAGCAGTACACCCCGCCGATACCTCGCGTTCTGGGGGTTCAAGTGTTAGACAATTATCCACTTGAGTTATTGCTAGATTCTATCGACTGGACTCCCTTTTTTGTTACATGGGATCTTGCAGGAAAGTACCCCAAGATACTTAGTGACACAGTAGTAGGAAAAGTCGCGACTGAGTTATTTAATGATGCGCAAGTGATGCTAAAAGAGCTCATCGAAAAAGGGCAGCTAACGGCTACCGCAGTATTTGGGTTATGGCCGGCCAATACAGTCAATCAAGATGATATTCAAGTTTATGCAGATGAGTCTCGTTCTGAAATAGAGATTACAATACATAATATTAGACAGCAAACATCAAAAAATAGCAGCTCTGCAGAAATGCTTTCTTTGGGAGACTTTATAGCACCAAAAGATTCCAACAAAAATGACTACATAGGAGCATTTGCCGTCACAACCGGCACGGGCGTTGAGGAGCTGTCCGCTGAGTATGAGGCAAAAGGTGATGACTACAATAGTATCATGATCAAAGCTTTAGCTGATCGCCTTGCGGAAGCTTTTACTGAGCATTTACATATGAGGGTTAGGAAAGAGTTCTGGGGATACGCCGCGGATGAAACTCTAGACAATGAATCGCTAATTAAAGAAAAATACCAAGGTATCAGGCCAGCACCCGGGTATCCATCCTGCCCTGACCATACAGAAAAAGAACAACTATTTAAGCTATTAAACGTGACCAATAATGCAGGGATAAAGCTTACTGAAAATTTTGCTATGAGCCCAGCAGCATCAGTTAGCGGCTGGTACTTTTCTCATCCTGAGTCAAAGTACTTTAATGTCGGAAAGATAAATCAGGATCAGCTGGAAAGTCTGGCAGCACGAAAAGGAGCCTCATTGGAGACTATGCAAAGATGGTTAAGGCCAAACTTACAGGACATATAGGAGGAGTGATGTTAAAAAAAGACCCCACTCTCGATCAAGCTGATAAAAAACCAAACTTCTGGGCAATTGTAGCCAGTACTTTAGCTGCATTTATTGGAGTGCAAAGCAATAAAAATAGAATTAGGGACTTTAAGTACGGGAACATATACAGCTTTATCGTATCAGGTCTTATATTTACTGTGATTTTTATTTTTTGTATTACACTGGCTGTTAAATGGGTACTAAACAGTTCGGGTGCCTAGCAACTTCAATTAATCAATGTAGAAAATGAGCGCCAAAAATGGCAAAAATTACCATTTTTTATATCAGCCATACGCTATAATAATTATTCTTATTGATTGCTCAACCAAAAAACAAATCCGACTATAATAATAAACGCTACAGCAACCGCTGCCACAGCATCGACCACGCTATCATCTTTTTTATCAATCTGATTAGTAACAACTTCTTCTGGCATACCATCGACCTCGCATCTACCCAAACTTTACATTAAATGTTCTATTAATCGGTAATTGTATCAGCATCGTTTTGTGTTGTCGTCTCTCTTGAACCTCCATAATGATTTCAGTACAGCTAAGTTTCGATAGCACTAAAAGTCTGATTATCCTCTTTAAAGTTCACCCAATTCTATTATTCTGCCCGTCAATAATAGATAATAAAGCATTCTTAAACTTCTACTACTACCTCTGTTAACTATTTTATGTACATATACAACGAACAAGATCAAAAAATTATCGAGCAACGCGTCGCTCAATTTCAAGGTCAAACTGACCGTTATTTGGCCGGAAAGCTTACAAATGAAGAATTTCTTCCTTTGCGCCTGCAAAATGGGTTGTATATTCAACGTCTAGCGCCAATGTTACGTATTGCAGTACCCTATGGCCTACTTAGTTCAGCACAAGTGCGAAAACTAGCTCACATTACTCGAGTATATGACAAAGGTTATTGTCATATCACCACCCGCCAAAATATCCAACTAAATTGGCCCCAGCTTGAAGATGTGCCAAAAATATTAGGGGAACTTGCTGAAGTTCAAATGCATGCAGTGCAGACAAGTGGTAATTGTATACGAAATACAACCTCTGATCAGTTTGCTGGTGTATCGCAAGATGAGCTAGAAGACCCTCGCCCATGGTGTGAAATAATCAGACAATGGTCTACCTTTCACCCAGAATTTGCATTCCTTCCGCGTAAATTTAAAATTGCCGTCTGTGGCACTGAGGGTGATCGTGCCGCCATACAAGTGCACGATATTGGCATTCAAATTGTTAAAAACAGCGCCGATGAAATCGGTTTTCAGGTGCTTGCAGGGGGCGGTTTAGGTCGCACGCCTGTTATTGGTTCAGTGATTCGCGAATTTTTGCCCCAAAAAGATCTGCTTACCTACCTTGATGCCATACTAAGAGTCTACAATCGCCACGGAAACAGAGATAATAAATACAAAGCTAGAATTAAAATTCTGGTAAGAGCCTGGACAGCTGAAGTCTTTGCGCAAGAAGTGGAAGATGAATGGGAATACACCAAAGATACTCTTGGCAGATTAACCCAGGAGGAGATAGATAGAGTGAAGGGATTTTTTACTCAGCCACCCTATGAATCACTTGATAACAAGATCTCAGACGAAGAATTAGCTATATTGGCAGAAAATAACATCGCATTTGGTAAATGGCTACAACGAAATACCAGAAGCCATAAAATTCCAGGGTATACCTCAGTAACACTATCACTAAAGCCTACCGGGGTTGCGCCTGGAGATGTAACTGACTCGCAGCTGGAAGTCATTGCAGATTTAGCTGACGCTTACTCGTTTGGCGAAATCAGAGCGACTCATAACCAGAATCTAGTCTTAGCTGACGTCAAAAAGTCTGATCTATTTAAGTTATGGGAAAAAGCAAAAGTTAGTGGTTTTGCTACCCCAAATATTGGCACCCTGACAGATATGATCTGTTGTCCTGGTGGTGATTTTTGCTCTCTAGCTAATGCAAAATCAATACCTATAGCAGAAGCAATCCAGCGAAAATTTGATGACATTGATTATATTTATGATTTAGGTGACCTTTCTTTGAATATCTCAGGCTGTATGAATGCATGCGGGCACCATCATGTGGGAAATATTGGGATACTTGGGGTAGACAAAAAAGGTGCCGAGTTTTATCAAATCCAGCTCGGTGGAAATGCTGGTAGTGACACGTCTCTAGGTGGTGTCCTGGGGCCATCATTTGGCGAAAGCGAGGTCCCTGAAGTAGTAGAAAAAATTCTTACTATTTATATTGAGCAGCGCAAAGGTGATGAGTTATTCCTTGACACATATCGCCGCATAGGGGTCACCCCGTTTAAAGAAAGTGTCTACCCCAAAGACAAAAAAATATCAAATATGCATAAAGATCAAGGGCTTAAACATGCCTAAAATTATTAAAGATACGCAGATAGTCGATGACTCTTGGATTATCATAGAGAAAGACTTTAGCGGTCCGTTACCCTTAGGGAAGCTCTTGCTGCCAATGCAATACTGGTTAGACAACAGAGAAAGCCTCAATCTTATGATTGCCGGGCTATGGATTGATAGCGATGAAGCAGTTGAGCTAGTTGGGCATGAAGCTAACCTCTTTCCGTTAATTGCAGTTAATTTTCCAGCCTTTACTGATGGTAGAGGATTTTCTATAGGCAGGCTCCTCAGGGAGCGATACAGCTTTAATGGCCAACTACGGGCTATTGGAAACCCCATCCAAGACCAACTTTTTTATCTTAAGCGGTGCGGATTTACATCCTTCGATCTTAAAGAAGGTGCTGATTTAGAATCAGCACTCTCATCATTTAATGATTTTGGCGAAAGCTACCAAGGCGCAATTGTGCCCCCCGAACCACTGTTTCTTCTAAATTCCTCAAAAAATAATTAACGCATCAAAGAATTTTCATATGTAATTGCGTTACAAGGGACACTGACATGAACGAAGCTGTATTCCAGTCGTTCTTTTTTATTTTTACCGGCTCAGCGATAGTTGCGACCATCGCCATCTATGGTCGGCAGCCACTTCTTGTTGGCTATATTGCGCTTGGAGTACTAATTGGTCCATTTGGTTTCGGCTGGGTCCCAGATATAAACCTCCTATCCGAAATTTCAGAAATTGGTATTATTTTTCTCTTGTTTCTTCTTGGGCTAGACCTTCAGCCTCAAGCTTTAGTGTCGGCCCTGAAAAAAGTTACTGTTGTAACATTCATCAGCTCATTTATATTTTCTCTGATAGGCTATTTTATTGCACATCTGTTTCATTACAGCCCCACTGAATGTCTTGTTATTGGGGCAGCTATGATGTTTTCGAGCACTCTTATCTGCATCAAGTTACTGCCGACTACCGTTTTGCATCATCGCCATGTTGGCGAAATGATAATTGGATTGCTATTAATGCAGGACTTTTTGGCGATCTTCGTTTTACTTATTCTGCTGAGTAGTGCAAGCGGGCAGATTGACATAACCCAAATTGGGTTAACCTTACTAACACTACCATTGCTAGTTCTCTTCGCATGGGGTTTTGTAAAGCTAGTCTTATTGAAGCTTATTGCTAAATTTGACCAAATGGGTGAGTACATTTTTCTTTTGTCTATTGGCTGGTGCATGGGACTATCAGAAATTGCAGAGGTTTTAGGGCTATCAAGAGAGATTGGCGCATTTATAGCTGGAATAACCATTGCTTCCAGCCCCATTTCTCAACATATTGCCTTAAAGTTAAAACCGCTTCGTGATTTTTTTCTGATCATGTTTTTCTTTTCCGTAGGCGCCGGCTTTAACCTTAGTTTGCTGCCAGAAGTTGCTTTAGCCGCAGCAGTGCTGGCTGTTGCAATGCTTACAGCAAAGCCCGTCATCTTTAGATTTTTACTGGAAAAGCAAAGTGAAAAAAAAGATCTCGCTTGGGATATAGGTTTCCGTTTGGGGCAAATTAGCGAATTTTCTCTTCTCATTGCATATGTAGCTTATAAGGCTGCTGTAATTGGAGAGCTGGCATCGCATCTCATACAAGCAACAGCGATTTTTACATTTTTAATCTCCAGCTATATCGTTATATATAATTTTCCCAGCCCAATTGCTACAAACAGCAAGCTTAGAAGAGATTAATTGTGGGCACCCGGCAACTTTACCAACTCTCTTCTAAAGGAAAATGGTAGTAGTTTCTTGGTGTCAAAACTGGCTTTTAAGTGGCAGCAAACTACAATCATCATTCATAATGTTGAGCATCGCAGGTTAACATAAGCAATTAAATATTTATGAACATCAAAATACTACTAGATCAACATTTTAAATCAGCAATGCTGAAGGCGGGGATACCTAGAAAATGCTCTCCTAGTATTTCTGTTAGCGCAAGATCTGAATTTGGCGACTTTCAAGCAAATGGAGCAATGGCTGCAGCTAAAATCATAGGCGCCAACCCTCGCGAACTAGCATTGCAGATTCTAGACAACCTTGATCCAAGCGAAATCATCGAAAAAGTAGAAATTGCTGGACCTGGTTTTATAAATATCCATTTGTCTGCAGATTTTTTAAGCCAACAAATAACATCACTTGGTTCTGACGAATCCTTAGGTATTAGCAAACCAGCGCCTCAAAAAATAGTTATAGACTATTCTTCGCCCAATCTTGCCAAAGAAATGCATGCCGGACATCTCCGTAGCACAATCATTGGTGATGCTGTGGCTCGCACTTTAGATTATCTAGGCCATAGTGTTATTAGACAAAACCATATGGGCGATTGGGGCACGCAGTTTGGCATGCTAATTGCGGAGTTAGAAGAGCAACTAAGCGAAGGAGAGCAAGCTCAGCTAGCTTTAGGTGATCTTGAAGTTTTTTACCAGCATTCAAAAAAACATTTCGACGAAGATCCAATTTTTGCTGATAAGGCAAGAGCTTACGTCGTAAAGCTACAATCAGGCGACAAAGACTGTCGAAAGCTCTGGCAAAAATTTATCAATATATCAATAGCTCATAGCGAAGCTATTTACCGCGATCTGAATGTAACGCTAAAATCTAACGATATCAGACCTGAAAGTTCCTATAATGACGATCTTGACGACATACTGAATGACCTAAAACATAAAAATCTTGCGGTCGAAGATCAAGGTGCGCAGGTAGTTTTTCTAGATGAGCTGGCTGATAAAAACGGTAATCCAAGTCCTGTCATTATTCAAAAATCAGGTGGCGGCTATCTATATGCCACGACTGATTTAGCCTCACTACGCTATCGTAGTGAAATTTTGCAGGCCGATAGGGTTTTATATTTTATAGATGCACGCCAATCATTGCATATGAAACAAGTGTTCGTTTTAGCAAAAAAAGCTGGCTTTGTTGCCGAGAATGTTTCTCTGGAGCATCATGCCTTTGGAACCATGATGGGTAAGGATGGGAAGCCATTTAAAACTCGCAGCGGGGGCACGATTAAATTAACCAGTGTACTTAAGGAGGCCATTGAAAGAGCCGCCATTTTGGTAGCAGAAAAAAATCCAAATTTACCTGAAAACGAAGTAAGCAGTATTGCCAGAAAAGTGGGTATAGGGGCAGTGAAATATGCAGACCTAAGCAAGACTAGAACCAATGATTATATTTTTGACTGGGACTCCATGCTTAGCTTTGAAGGGAACACCGCACCCTACCTTCAATACGCCTATACCAGAATTTATAGTATCTTTCAGAAAGCTGGCATCAAAAAAAACGATATCACTGGAAGTGTCAATATAGTCGCCGAGCAGGAAAAGAATCTAGCTCTAAAGCTTCTTTGTTTCGGTGAAATCTTAGATCAAGTGGCCGACCAAGGATTCCCTCATATTCTATGCAGTTATCTTTATGAAATAGCTAGTTTATATATGGTCTTTTACGAGCACTGCCCAATACTTAAAGAGAATGTTGAACTACAAACAAAAAATAGTCGTTTAATTCTATCTAAGATAGCATCACTTACGTTAGCGAAAGGTCTTGATCTGCTTGGTATAGAGGTTATGGAGAAAATGTAGCAGCACAAGACGATCTTTATTTTTTCTTTTTAACGTAGCTCATTAATCTTCTTTTTTTCGATACCTGTCTAGCTGTCAACTTATTTTTTTTGCCTTCGTAAGGATTTTCACCGGATCGGTATTCAATTTTAATTGGCGTCCCGTGTAACTGAAGAGCCTTGCAGAAAGTTTTCTCTAGATAGCGACTGTAATGTTTTGGGATTTCTTCTACTTGGTTTCCATGAATCACTATGATTGGTGGATTTTTACCACCAGCATGAGCATAACGCAGCTTAATGCGTCGGCCCCTAATCAGCGGTGGCTGATGATGGGTCACGGCATCCTGCAGAATCAAGGTCAATCTGTTGGTGCTTAACTTATCTGTTGCCGAAGCATAGGCGTTCTCTATCGATTGATACAAATGTCCTACGCCGGTCCCATGAAGAGCAGAAATAAAATGTAAGTCAGCAAACCCTACAAAATGCAACCGACGCTCTAGCTCAGACTTAATGCGTTCTTTGTCATAGAGGTCCAAGCCATCCCACTTGTTTACCGCTAAAACTAAGGCTCGACCTGAATCAACTATTGTGCCCATTAAGTGCATGTCTTGATCTACTAATCCTTCACGAGCATCAATAAGCAACACGACAACATTAGCGTCGTCTATAGATTGCAGGGTTTTGACAATTGAGAATTTTTCTACCGTAAGAGAGATATTCTTACGCCGTCGAATTCCAGCAGTATCAATTAGAGTGTACTTTTTGTCTTCTCTTTCATACTCGATATAAATACTGTCTCGAGTCGTGCCAGGCTCGTCAAAAACCACCACTCGATCTTCGCCCAAAATTCTATTTACGAGGGTGGATTTTCCAACATTAGGTCTACCTACAATAGCAATTTTGATCCCACGTTCTTTGCTATTAGGGCTATCTGCTGAATCAATCTCAGGAAACGGCTCCAAAACATCACCCATTAGCGACCTAACACCGCGCCCATGAGTTGCCGTCGTAGGGTAAACGTTCTTTAAGCCTAGCTCAAAAAATTCTGCAATAGCAACATCTGGGTTAACGCCATCTATTTTATTGGCAACCAAATAAACTATACGTTCCTGTTCTCTCAAATACTTAGCTAGCTGCAAATCTACAGGGGTAAGGCCAGCCTTGCTGTCCACAATAAAGAGCACGGCATCAGCTTCTTTTATAGCCTGCATGGATTGCTCTGCCATAGCAGAATCAATACCTTCCTCCGTTCCAGTGATACCGCCCGTATCTATCAGCATAAATCTTCTTCCCAGCATCTCTCCTTCACCATACTTGCGGTCACGAGTCAGGCCAGGATAGTTAGCCACTAGAGCATCTCGGGTCTTCGTCAGCCGATTGAATAGCGTTGATTTTCCTACATTTGGACGGCCTACCAAGGCAAATACCGGGATCATTTATTTAGCTCAATATATTAATTTACTATAGTCAGCAATAAAAAATGCCGCCTACTAAGAATAGAGGCGGCATTCTACACGAAAAAAACAACGATTATATTATTTCAGCTTATACGCACTAACAGCACCATCGTTGTCTAACACATAAAGAATGTCTTCATTTTCAATCATAGGGGCACTTACACCACGCCTATCCACTCTAGCTCGACCCAAAAAATCTCCCTCTTCTTGAGACAAGACATGTATGTATCCTTCATAATCTGCAACCAACAAATATCCACCAATAATCAAAGGAGGGCCTAGATCCCTGTACTTCAAAGAAGCATTAACCCAAGAAATAGCCCCGCTGGCTTCATCCATTGCAACGATCTTGTCGCTTGTTTTAACGATGTAAATATGACCTTCGCCATAAGCAGGGCTAAGAACACTACTGGTATCTTGATACCACAAGGCCCTTCCAGTCTTGTCGATAGCCGCAACCCTGCCTTGATGACTTGCAGCATATACAGTATCTCCTATTAACAAAGGATCTCCGTCAATATCTACCATTTTATCTAACTCTGAACGACCCTTAGGTATCCCAATGCGGTGTTCCCATATAGTGTCTCCTGTAGCTGCAGCGAAAACATAGAGTTTGCCTGTAGAGAAGCCAGCAATAACAATATTTCCCTTCACTACAGGGGTGCTTGTTCCCCGAAGCGTTAATATTGGAACCTCAACTTCATGTTGCCACCGTATCTCACCATTCTGAGCATCAAGACCATAAATACGCCCATCTTGCGATTGAGCAACAACAATATCTCCATTACCTGAGGGCGCAGAAAGGATTTCGCTAGATGTTTTCACTTGCCAGATTACAGCCCCATTGTCAGCATTAAGTGCAATAATATCGCCATCCTCGCTGCCAACAAAAACTTGCTCGCCACCAATGCCAACACCTCCGCCTAAAGGAAGGTCTAGATCTACCTTCCATATTGTTTTACCGGAAATGGCATCAAGAGAAACCACAAGACCGTTTTTATCAGCAACGTAGATTTTATCTTCTGAGAAAACAGGTCTTAGGCCGAATCCAACCGCATCATAGCTTCCAACTACACTCGAAGACCATAATTTCACCAGGCTTACTTTTTGATCCACATCAAACAACTTAGTGGGCTTTGATTTCTGTATTGCTGCCTCTTCTTCTGGATGGTCATACCCAGGGACCAACTCCTCAATAGCCTGCCATTGTTCTTGTGCGGTAGACCACAGACCACAGCCCGTCAACATAACCATAATAATGGCAAACAATCCTATCTTTATCAATTCTCTTCTCCAGAGGAATTTTTATCTATATTAGATGTGGCAGGGGTTACCTGATTGAGTTTTAGCTTAAGAATCTGAACATGAGAGCTGTCATGCTCCAAAGACTGATCCAAAGACTGCAAATAAAACTTATATGCAGAAACTTCATCTTTTTTCATTAGATGGAAGTCACCCTGGGCCTCGGAATAAGCAGAAGCCATGGTGCCGGCATCAGTATCGTCTATCATAGCCAATGCAAGATCTATATTTCCCCGCGAAGCCTCAATTCTTGCTAGACGAAGCTTTATAACAAGTTCTAGCCCTTCATCCGCATCATTTAATGCCCACTTCAGCTCCCTGGCTGCTTCATCTAAATCATTTTTTTCAACAAAAATTTTCGCCATAAGAAGCGCAGCATAACGTGCGTATTGACTACCACTAAAAGAATCTTTCAGCTGGGAGGCCAGCCCTTCGGCTAGCTTATACTCAGTATCATTTAGTGTTTGATCGGGGGAAACCAGTGCAACTTCCATCATTTGCTGATATAACACTGATGCCTCTTCTGCTTGGCTCTGCTGTCTCTCTTTATAAAAAACTGAGCCAAAATAGCCCCCTACCGAAAGAGTAACAACAGTAATGGCAACAACTCCATACTCCCGCCACCATTTCTTTAAATTCTCCAGCTGTTCTTCATCACTAAGATGCTCTGCCACACTTATTCCCCATTAGTTAATTTTAATATTCAACAGCTCAATCAATTCGTCCACAGAAACTGACATCTGAGGCCTGTCCTCACGAAGAAATTTAACAGTTAAATTGCCTTCAGCCACCTCATCTTCACCAACAATTAAAGCCACTATGGCTCCACTTTTGTCAGCTTTTTTCATTTGATTTTTAAGACTGCCGCCACCACAATGATTCTGCAACCTTAAGGCTGGGCAGGATCTTCTGATCATCTGCCCTAACTCAAGTACTTTTATTCCTACGTCACCAACAGGGATAAGATACGCATCTACCTGTCGCGCGATACTATCAGGCAACGTGGCTGCTACGTCAAGAAGCAAAGCCAACCGCTCCACACCCATAGCCAGACCTATTGCTGGGGTGCTCTTGCCCCCTAGCTGCTCAACCAGCCCATCATACCGGCCCCCTGCACAAATTGTGCCCTGTGAGCCTAATAGGCTAGTAACCCATTCGAAAACTGTCTTGCCATAGTAATCCAACCCCCTAACTAATCTCTTGTTGATTACATATGGCACGCCGAGTGTATCAAGAATTAAGCAAAGTTTTTCAAAATGCTGTAGGGATGCATCATCCAAAAAGTCATGTAAATCTGGCGCTTTATTCAATAATAATTGTATTTCTGGATTCTTGCTATCAAGTATACGCATTGGATTTGTATGCAACCGACGTTGACTATCTTCATCTAGCTGATCTTTCTTTTCCTCCAAATAAGAGACTAGCGCTTCACGATAAGCATCCCTTGACTGGGCAGTTCCCAGCGAGTTCAATTGAAGCGTAACTGCATCTGCTAGGCCTAGTATTTGCCATAACTGCGAGATCATTAAAATAAGCTCTGCATCTATATCAGGACCGTCAAGGCCAAAAACTTCCACCCCTATCTGTTGGAATTGTCGTAAGCGCCCTTTTTGTGGTCTCTCATGGCGAAACATTGGTCCTTGATACCATAAGCGCTGCACTTGATTGAAGATAAGGCCATGCTCTTCGCAAGCCCTAACACAACCAGCTGTACCTTCTGGACGCAATGAGAGGCTATCGCCGTTGCGGTCATCAAAAGAGTACATTTCTTTCTCAACAATATCGGTAACTTCACCTATGGTTCTCTTGAAAAGATCCGTTGACTCTAGGAGAGGAAACCGTATCTCCCTATAACCATATTGTGACAATAACTTGAATATTGAACTTTCTAAATATTGCCAACAGGCAGAATCGCCTGGCAACAAATCGTTCATGCCTCGGATTGATTGAATTTTCTTCATGAAGACTTCACTATCAGACTTTCTAGTTGATGGGATTTTTCCGCTGCCTTAGCTCGAATTAACGCCTCAAGCTCCTCGGCTAAATTATTTTGAGATAGTTTTTGGCTAGGTTTACCATCTATATATATTAAATTATTTGGGGTGCCTCCAGTTAGTCCGATATCAACTTCTTTTGCTTCTCCAGGCCCATTTACAACGCACCCAATGATTGCAACATCCAAGGGGACCGTTATATCCTCAAGCCGACTTTCAAGTACGTTCATCGTGTGAATTACATCAAAATTTTGCCTAGAGCAGCTAGGACAAGCAATAAAATTTATGCCTTTACTGCGCAATTTTAGGCTTTTGAGCATATCCCAGCCCACTTTAACTTCTTCTACGGGATCAGCAGCTAGTGACACTCTAATCGTATCTCCTATGCCATCCATGAGCAGCAAACCCAGCCCAATAGATGATTTTACAGTGCCGCCCCGCAAGCCGCCTGCCTCGGTAATACCGATATGTAGCGGATTATCAATAATTTTTGCTATTTTTCGGTAAGCATCGACAGCCATAAAAATATCTGATGCTTTAAGACTCAGCTTGAAATTATCGAAGTTCATACTATCTAGGATTTCTACATGACGCATTGCTGACTCGACCAAAGCGTCGGATGTTGGTTCTCCATATTTCTTCTGTAAGTCTTTTTCCAGAGACCCCGCATTTACTCCAATGCGAAGCGGTATATTCAAATCACGAGCTTTGTCTACTACAGCCTGCACACGTTTTTCTCTACCTATATTTCCTGGGTTAATTCGCAAACAATCAACACCTAGGTCTGCAACACGAAGAGCGATACGATAATCAAAGTGAATGTCAGCTATCAGAGGGACTTCGACCTGCTTGCGTATTTTCCCAAAAGCCTCAGCAGCTTCCATTGAGGGCACAGAAACACGTACAATGTCAGCTCCAGCATTCACAATGCTTTGTATTTGCTGAACTGTAGCGCTAACATCCGTAGTTTCCGTATTAGTCATGCTTTGTATTGAAATCGGCGCATCACCACCAACTGGCACCGTACCTACCATTATTTGACGCGACACTCTTCGTTTAATGGGTGATTTCATATGCATGCTAAAATTACCTTGTCATTTTTCAGCTAGCCACAAATTTAACAGGCTGCTTTTCATGTTGTTGCATGTAACGCTCACTTCGTCTAGTCCTGTCATTTACAGCCCCTGCTAGCTGGCCACAAGCTGCAGAGATATCATCTCCCCGTGTGGTTCTAACCGTGACTGTATGTCCCGCCTCTTGAAGTATGTCTCTAAATCTGTATAAAGCGGTATTTGTCACCCTTTTATAACCTGATTGATCAAAAGGATTAAATGGTATCAGATTAATCTTACAGGGGAGGCTGCTCAGTAGCTTGGCCAAATCTCGGGCATGCTCATCTCTATCATTAATTCGATCCATTAGCGTATATTCTATGGTGATTTTACGACGAACGTCTGGCATCTTGTCAAGATAACGTTGCGCGGAGGCCAGCAAGCTAGCGATAGGGTACTTCTTGTTTATAGGAACTAACTGATTACGTAGTTCATCATTGGGGGCATGCAGTGAAATAGCCAAAGAGACGTCACTTACCTCGGATAACTTATCAATCATAGGCACTACTCCAGAGGTGCTTAACGTTACGCGTCTCTTGGATAAGCCATATGCATTATCATTCAGCATTAACCCCATGGCATCAACTACATTATCAAAGTTTAAAAGCGGTTCCCCCATGCCCATCATAACCACATTGCTAACAACTCTGTTTGCTTTTGGTCCTAACGAATTAAAAAATTTTGCCGCAATCCATAACTGTCCAATTACTTCAGCGGCAGTAAGATCCCTACTAAACCCCTGCTTCCCTGTAGCGCAAAAACTACAATCTAAAGAGCAGCCGACCTGGGAGGAGATACATAATGTTCCCCTATCTTTTTCAGGAATAAAGACAGCCTCAATGCAGTCGCCACCGCTGACACGTATAATCCATTTGCATGTACCATCTGCAGATTCATGATGACTAACAACTTCAGGTGCTCTAATTTCTGCAATAGCTTTCATTTTTTCACGGAGATTTTTTGCAAGATTGGTCATCTGATCGAAGTCATCTACACCTATCTGATGAATCCATTTCATGACTTGCGTCGCTCGAAATGGTTTCTCACCGATACTTTCAAAAAATACTACTAGCTTTTCAGGAGAAAGCCCCAGAAGATTAGTCTTCTGGGGTTTCACATCAAGTTCTTTGTCGGCAGACAATAAAGTCATGTATATCTAAGCTCTAAGCGGTTGTCGTAACAATAATAGTTAGCGAGAAAAAATTTCATCATCACTAAAAAAGTAAGCTATTTCACGCTGAGCAGAGGCCGTAGAGTCAGACCCATGTACGGCATTTGCATCAATTGAATCAGCAAAATCAGCACGTATAGTCCCTGATTCGGCTTCTTTTGGGTTAGTTGCTCCCATCAAATCACGATTAATAATAATTGCATCATCACCTTCTAGCACTTGAATAACAACAGGGCCGGAAGTCATGAAGTCAACTAAATCAGAGTAAAATGGGCGCTCTTTATGCTCAGCATAGAACCCGCCTGCTTTATCTTTAGATAGATTTTGCATCTTAGATGCAATAATTTTTAAGCCAGCTTTTTCAAAACGACTGTATATTTCACCAATGACGTTCTTTGTAACTGCATCAGGCTTAATAATAGAAAGTGTGTGCTCAATAGCCATTAATTTCTCTCCGGAAATGTATTTTTAATTAGAATAATCAGTGTCCTTCAATACACCTGACTGCTTGATGACAGGACGAGCAATTTTACCCTTGAATACCTTAGGCCACAAGGAGTTAACTCCCTGACAGGATGAGCATAATGACCATTAAAAAGGAGGATAGCAATATCTGACAACTAAAGGGAAGTAGCACTTGTAAAGGGAAGTAGCACTTGGCGCTATCATTATAATATAGCAGGGTATCAGAAATTTTTATTCCAGCTCTTCAATCCAGGCAGACTGGATTGCTTCAAGAATTTTCTCACCGCAGCGCTCTGGATCATCATTAAAGTCAGGTAATGCTATAACCCAGTTCCGAAGATCTACAAAATTAATATAACGCGGATCAATATCCTCATGAACTTCAGATAGTTCGATTGCAATATCCTGGACATCAGTCCATGTTATTGACATATCATACCCCTTTTTTAATGCTTTTCAGAAACCATATTAATGGTGTATCTTGGTATTTCAACAACTATGTCTTTATCTGCAATGATGGCTTGGCAGCTCAATCTTGAATCAGGCTCTACACCCCATGCTTTATCTAAGAAATCTTCTTCTAATTCATCGGCCTCCATAAGAACATCAAAACCCTCTCTAATATAGACATGACAGGTAGTGCATGCGCAAGACAACTCGCAGGCATGCTCAATATCAATATTGTTTTGGAGGGCAACCTCACAGATATTATCACCAGGCTGAGCCTCTATTACAGCACCTTCAGGGCATAAGTTAGAATCGGGAAGAAATATTATTTTAGGCATTTCAGATCCCCCTCTCCATATCATCAAGACTATGGCCCGCTAAAGCTTTTTTGATGCTAACATTCATCCTTCTTGCAGCAAATTCTTCGCTAGCTTTCGATGCTGCCTCTATCTGATGAGAAATTTCTCGATAGCTCTGACTATCACAAATTTTATCTAGATCACGAACAGTTAACTCTAAGCAACTGTACTCCGTATCACTGAGTAACTCACGACCGTCTTTCTTCAAGGCAGCTAACAAATCCTCACGCATTCTTCTGGCATCAACTTGTTGCTCCCGAAGCGCTCTTGCAAGCATATCTTCTTTTGCGCTCCCATAAGACTCTTGGAGCATTCTGGCAATATCTTTATCATTTAATCCATAAGATGGTTTTACCTCAATACGGGACTCCACACCACTAGCTAGCTCTTTTGCCGAAACGTTAAGCAATCCATCGGCATCTACTTGAAAGCTAACTTGGATTTTAGCCGCTCCAGCCACCAAAGGAGGTATGCCTCTCAGTTCAAAACGGGCTAGGGATCGACAATCAGAAATTAGCTCACGCTCACCCTGCAACACATGAACAGACATCGCGGTTTGGCCATCCTTAAATGTTGTAAACTCTTGAGATTTTATAATAGGGATTGTGGTATTTCGATGAATAATTTTTTCCATCAACCCTCCCATGGTTTCGAGGCCAAGAGACAGGGGTATCACATCAAGAAGTAGCATATCTTCATCAGGCTTATTTCCTACAAGCAGATCAGCCTGTATTGCAGCCCCTAAGGCTACTACTTTATCAGGATCAATGTTTACTAATGGCTCTCGATGGAAGGCATCGGCAACTTTTTGACGAACCAAATGGGTTCTTGTTGAGCCGCCAACCATCACAACATTAGTGATATCTGATGCTTTAAGTTTAGCGTCACGCAAAACTCTCTTGCAGCAGCCTAAAGTTTTATCGACTAGCGGATTTATCAATAAATTAAATTTTTCCCTACTTAATACACCTGTCCATCCCGCTACATTGACTTCAGTGAATATGCTCTCTGATAATTCTTCTTTGGCTATACGAGCAGACATTAATAACTCTCTCTGCAAGGACGGACTAAGATCGTCACTGAAGCCAGCTTTCTCAGAAAACCATTGAGCAACCACTCGATCTATATCGTCGCCACCTAGGGATGAATCACCGCCAGTAGCCAGAACCTGAAAAACTCCTGACGATAACCGCAAAATGGAGACATCAAAAGTGCCTCCACCAAAATCGTAAATTGCGATAATACCTTCTGCTCCCTGATCCAAGCCATAAGCAACAGCAGCAGCAGTGGGCTCATTGAGTAGTCTTAATACTTTTACGCCAGTTAAGGTAGCTGCGTCTTTTGTGGCCTGTCTTTGGGCTTCATCAAAGTAGGCTGGAACTGTCAAAACCACCCCATCCAAAGTGCCACCTAAAGCTTCTTCTGATCGAGACACAAGTACCTTCAATATTTCGGCTGAAGCCTCTACTGGACTAACATCGCCAGCAACAGTCTTAAAATTTGGCATGCCTCCGTCTACTTGAGTTGTAAGCTCATAAGGCATCTGGCTTCCAAGTTTTTTTATATCCTGAATGCCGCGCCCCATAAAACGTTTAACGGAGCTTAACGTGTTTAATGGATCGGTGGATAACTGCAAGTACGCTGCATATCCCACTGTCGATTCCTTTAGGGCGTTGTAACGTACAACAGAAGGAAGCAAATATTGATTATCAGCATCCAGCAGAACCTCTGGAGTCCCACTCCTCACGGAAGCTACCAGAGAATTGGTTGTGCCAAGGTCTATACCAGCAGCTCGTCGACGTTGATGGGGGCTTGGGGATTGCCCAGGCTCCGAAATCTGCAAGAGAACCAAAATATTACCGCTTAAGTTATTTAATTAAAAATCGTCAAGCTCTTCTTCGAGCCGCTCTATCTCATCCAAGAACTTACTTACAAACTGCATCTTTGCTAGGGAGTCAAAAGCGACTTGAAAATCGTTTTTGTTGTATTGCCCCTCAAACATTTCTTGTATTTCTGTATATCTCAAGGAAGCATCTTCCTTGAGCTTCTCCAACGCAACAGATACCTGATCTGTCTCACGTATGTCTGCCAATTTTTCTCTTAACTCTATCTGCTCCATCAAGAACAGGGGATCATGAACAATATGGGTTTCATCAGAAAAATTTATGCTTTGCAGGGATAATAAATATTTTGCACGGAATAATGGAGACTTAAGCTCAGCATATGCTTGGTTAACAAATGACACGTACTGCACAGCTAAACGCTGCTCGTGTAATGATTCCCTCATATAGCGATCGGGATGAAATTTAGATTGCAGCTCATGGTAACGTTTATCTAATAGCACTAAATCAATCTTATAGTTTATAGGGCATCCAAATAGTTCAAAATAGTCACAAGAAAAATTCATAGCTTTCAGTCTGGATAATCCTATAATAGCTAACTACACATGGAAGCTTTCACCACAACCACACTCATCTTTAACATTCGGATTTTTAAACTCAAATCCTTCGTTGAGCCCCTCTTTCACAAAATCTAGCTGAGTTCCGTCAAGAAAAGCAAAACTTTTAGGATCAATAAAAAGTTTTGCCTCGCCACTGGCAACAACTAAGTCACTTTGGTCTGACTTATCTACAAACTCAAGAACGTAAGATAAGCCTGAGCAGCCTGTTGTTTTCACCCCAAGACGTATACCAACACCATGACCTCTGTGCGCCAAATGTTTAACTACGTGCTGTTCAGCAGCCGGTGTCATTGTGATTGCCATTACTCTATATCTCCTCTAACCACTTATTGTTGATCTGCAGAATTACGTTTTTGGCGTACGTCTTTGACGGCTGCCTTAATCGCGTCTTCCGCTAAAACTGAGCAGTGAATTTTAACTGGAGGCAAAGCAAGCTCTTCGGCAATCTGAGTATTTTTGATGATCGAGGCTTCATCTAAGGTTTTTCCCTTAACCCATTCTGTTAACAAAGAACTGGAGGCTATAGCGGAACCACACCCGTAGGTTTTAAATTTGGCATCCTCGATAATTCCATCATCATTTATTTGTATCTGTAATCGCATTACATCACCACAAGCTGGAGCACCTACCATTCCTGTTCCAACATTCATAGATTTATCATCCAATTTTCCGACATTTCTAGGATTATCGTAGTGATCAAGCACTTTATCGCTATAAGCCATAATAAACTCCCTAATTTTAAAACCAGTATTTCCTAGTGTGCAGCCCACTCAACAAGGCTTAGGTCAACACCATCTTTATACATATCCCATAAGGGGGACAGCTCTCTCAGTTTTGTCACTGCTTCACGAACTTTTTGTATGGCGTAATCTACCTCTTTTTCGGTAGTAAAACGCCCAAAAGAAAAGCGAATAGAGCTATGGGCTTGCTCGTCATCTAAACCCAAAGCGCGGAGTACATAAGAAGGCTCAAGGCTCGCTGAAGTGCATGCTGAACCTGAAGAAACAGCCAGATCCTTAAGTGCCATTATCAGGGATTCGCCTTCAACGTAAGAAAAACTAACGTTAAGGTTCCCTGCAACACGCTGCGACATAGAACCATTCACTCGGACAGACTCCATATCAGATATTCCATCCCACAAACGGTTTCTTAGCACTAAAAATTTCTGCTGCTCTTCAATCATTTTTTCTCCGGCAATACGAAAAGCTTCTCCCATACCTACAATTTGATGAGTAGCCAGCGTACCGGAACGCATACCTCTTTCATGGCCACCGCCATGTATCTGTGCCTCAATCCTCACTCTCGGTTTACGCCGAACATATAGCGCCCCTATACCTTTAGGGCCATAAGTTTTATGTGCCGACAATGACATTATGTCAACTTTCATTGCTTCTACGTCAATGGGTACTTTTCCAGTACTCTGAGCTGCGTCTACATGAAAGACTACTTTTCGCTCACGACAAATTTCGCCGATAGCTGCAATATCATTTATTGTTCCAATTTCATTATTCACATGCATCAAGGAAACCAGCGTTGTATCTTCTCTAATAGCATCCTTAACCATTTGGGGCTGAATAATTCCCTCTGCATCAGGAATTAAATAAGTCACCTCAAACCCTTCACGCTCAAGCTGTCTGCAAGCATCAAGAACAGCCTTATGTTCAATTTTTGAGGTAATAACATGCTTGCCTTTCTTTTGATTAAAATGAGCGCAGCCTTTTATTCCAAGATTGTTTCCCTCGGTAGCACCAGAGGTCCAAACAATTTCTCTTGGATCGGCATTGAGTAATTTTGCTACCTGCGCCCTAGCATTCTCAACTGCAGCTTCAGCCTTCCAGCCAAACGAGTGCGATCGAGAGGAAGGGTTTCCAAAATTTCCATCTCCCGTCAAGCAGTCTGACATCATCCTAGCCACACTAGGATCTACTGGAGTTGTTGATGAATAATCTAAGTAGATAGGTAATTTCATTATTTATTTCCTGGTAACCATAAAAAATTATACTAGGATTAAGCTAGCTATTTTGCTGCAAGGTAACAAGCTGGACATCATGCTTATGAACAAGACTATCAAGACTAACATTATGCAAAAAACGGTGTATCTGGATGCTCAGGTCGTTCCACAAATCGTGGGTTAAGCATAAATCGCCTTTATTACAATTACCTTTACCGCTACAACTTGTCGCATCAATGGACTCATTGACTGCATCAATGATCTCTGCAACGTTTATATCTTGAGTATCGCGAGATAGCCTATAACCACCACCAGGGCCTCGTGTGCTTATAACCAGCTTTTGCTGCCGTAGTTTAGCAAATAATTGTTCGAGGTAAGAAAGTGAAATTCCTTGGCGGCTAGAGATATCCGCCAAGCTAACCGACCCATTATCTCGATGCATTGCAAGATCCAACATTGCTGCAACCGCATACCGGCCTCGTGTTGTCAGCCGCATTTAATTACCTCGCATTTTTATTTATTGATACTAAAGTAAAAATATCATGCAAATTATGATATAACCAACCTTTTTAGTCAAGTAAATAACCTATTGTTTTAGTAGGGTACTTGGCATGTAATTAAAAAGATTATTGATTTTTTATCTTATGCGCTGCATTTCTAATAGCCGTCAAGACACCTCGCAATATAGACAGCTCCATTTCATCTAGGCGTATCCTGCTATACAAGCGGCGCAACCTAGTCATGGTCTGACGAGGGTTAGCTCTGTCGTGAAAACCTATATCTACTAAAGCTTGCTCTAGGTGTTCAAAATATAACTCTAGATCATTTGTTTTTGCTGGAGGCTGATCCCATTCATCAAAAGAAGGCACGCAGCCAGCATCATCCATCAAGGAAGCCATACGAATTTCATAACAAAGGACTTGCACAGCAGATGCGATATTTAATGAGCTATATTCTGGATTTGATGGGATATGGACGTGATATGTGCACTTATGGAGCTCCTCGTTAGTTAGGCCTCTGTCCTCACGACCAAAAACAATCGCTACATCGTGTTCGGCAGCTTCCTTCCAAACCCGAACACCACACTCACGAGGATTCATTAGGGGCCAAGGTATACGTCGCTCGCGAGCACTCGTGCCTACCACCAAACCACAACCAGAAAGAGCGGTATCCAGATCATCCACAACAACAGCGTTATTTAAAACATCAAGGGCATTGGCGGCCCTCCAAACAGCCTGGTCTGCTGGGTAGTCTTTTGGCTCTACAAGATATAAACGATATAGCCCCATATTTTTTAAGGCTCGCGCAGCTGCACCTATATTTCCTGGATGACTTGTGTTGACAAGAACGATTCGTACCCTATCAAAGTTTTTCATGTGGTGACCTTCAAGAGCGCAACATCTAAAAAAATTTTCTTATATCAAACAGGGTAGACAATTAATAACTACACATTTCAAAAAATAGAAAAAACCAATATGTTGCAAAAAAAATGTAACTAAGAAGCCCATACAGGGACTGGAAAAACTAAAAGGATTCTATCAGGAAGGCACAATGAAATCACAACCTTTTCTCAAAGTGAAACCTAACATGAAGCACAAGCCTCTGTTACAATCCTGTCTTTTATCCTTGCTGGAATATCCTAAAATGGAACCAATGGTAAATATTGCACTTCGTGCTGCACGCAAAGCAGGAGATTTAATCCTACGGGCGACAAAACGCATAGATCTAGTACGCATTGACGAAAAAAGTCGCAATGATTTTGTCACAGATATTGACTATGCAGCAGAAAAAGAAATTATCTATCATTTACGTAAAGCCTTTCCCGCTCATACCATAGTGAGCGAAGAGGCTGGACTTTTAGAAGGTGAAGATAGCGACTACCAGTGGATAATTGATCCGCTGGATGGCACTACAAATTTTATTCATGGTGTTCCACACTTTGGGGTATCTATTGCTTGCAAACATAAAGACAAGATAGAGCATGCTGTCATTGTAGATCCAATGCGACAGGAGGAGTTCACTGCAAGTCGCGGGAGAGGTGCTTTTTTGAATGGGAACAGAATTCGGATCTCCAGCCAGCCATTCTTATCTGGAAGCTTAATCGCAACAGGTATCCCTTTTAGCAGCCCATCAATAGAGTATATGGATGCATACCTAGCTTGCCTTAATGATTTAGCAAAAGAATCTTCGGGGATCAGACGACTGGGTGCCGCCTCACTTGATTTGGCCTACGTGGCGGCAGGCAGGTTTGATGCTTTTTGGGAAATGAATTTGAAGCCATGGGATATTGCTGCGGGAGTACTGTTAATCAAAGAGGCTGGGGGCATGGTAGGTGATTTTCATGGCGGCAACACCTATCTAAAAAGTGGCAATATTGTTTGCGCAACACCCAAAGTTTTCAAATCGACCCTTCAGGTAGTTCAGAGGCATTTGGGTCACCTGTAAAAAGTTAAATTTTAGGTAAGTATCTTAATGGATCGACAGGCTTTCCATTTTTTCTAATCTCAAAATATAAACGCTTTGGTTGGACCAAGTCTCCCCCTACTTCTGAAATTTTCTGACCCGCTTTAACAAGCTGTCCTTCTTTTGCAAAAATTTTCTTGTTATGAGCATACGCACTCAGAAAAGTACCACTATGCTTTATAATAATGAGCTTTCCGTAACCACGCAGGCCGCTTCCAGCATAAATCACGAGACCTGGAGCAGCAGCAGCAACTGAAGCTCCAGGGTAGCTCTCTATATCTATACCTTTGAATAATTTAGAGCTATTAAATTTTTTTGATATCTTTCCTTTAGTCGGCCAGTCCCACCTCCAGCTCAAAGAGAGAAGAGGTAACGGTTTATCATTTTTAAGTTTTTGGGTATTGGAGGCAGTGGGATGCGTGGTCTTTCGTGGTTCAACCCAGGAGGAGCTCTTGCTGGCAGGATCTCGTCCGCCATCAAGTGATATTTTCTGGCCTATGTATATCTTATCAACGCTGCGAATACCATTTATTGAAGCTAATTTTTTGGCATCAGTTTCATACCTCCAAGCGATAGAAAACAAAGTCTCTCCGCTCGAAACAATATGATAATTTATTTTTTCAGCAAGGGGTTGCGGGCGATAAGCAACGGGAGCAGAGGAGCTATGGCAACCAGCCAAAAAAAGACTGGCACACCAAAACAAGCATTTGAGACCTATTGAAAAGTTATTTGCAGAAATCCAGAGCTGCAACCTTAACCCCCTGGTATTTTGGGTTGTCTACCAAAAAAGTCTAGCGCCATCACAGCAACTAAGCCAAGCATCATGCAGCTAAATGCTGAAAATGATTGAGGATCTTGGCCGGTTGCAGCGAGAAAATCCACCGGTATAAGTAATCTATGGGGCCAAATAAATTCAATACCTGCATAAGTAAGAGTCACCCCTACAGCATCCCTCCATGGCCAGACCACAATCAATGACCCCAATACAAATCCTACAAGAGTCGCCATGGTGACCGAATAATAAGCCCTCAGGAGGGCTGATAGCATTCGCGAAAAAACCAAAAGACCAAATATACAACCTGAGATAAATATCAATAAAACGCTCCATTGCAGTTGGCTAATGGCGCTAATAACAATAGGGTAAATCCCAAGGAGCAATAAGATAAAGCTACCGGAGATACCAGGAAGAATCATTGCGCAGACAGCTATAGCTCCACCCCAAAATAATATAAAAAGATCGTCCGGTACATACATTTTTGGCACAACAGAGATAGCAACTACCACTACCACTCCTACCAACAAACCTATAGATTCTTTATAACAAAAATATGGAAGGTGTCGAATAATATATCCAGCTGATGCAAGGATGAGCCCAAAGAAAAAAGACCATATCAATATAGATTCTGTCGCCAATAAATAATTTATCACATGAGAAAAAGAAACTACGCTAAATAAAATCCCACAAAATAGACTCAACAAGAAATTACCATTCACTTTTTCCCAGAACTTAAAAAAACCTTGGGCTTTTAACACCTTCAATGAATGAAGATTAATAGAGCTGATAGACTCAAGAAGCTCCGTATAGATTCCTGTTATAAGAGCAACAGTTCCCCCAGAAATTCCGGGAACAATATCAGCAGCCCCCATGACCGCTCCCTTCAGAAAAATTAGCAACCAATGTTTAATTTTTTTCATCTTCTTAGCCAAGATTATGGTAACCAAAGAAACTAACTAGAAAGCCCACCAATGAGCGGCACAAAACGGACCTTCTCTGCCACTCTTTCTGTATAATTTAAGCTATCACCGTCCCTTATGATAACTCGCAGTTCTTGCTCATGGCTCGATCCTACAGGAATAATCAAAATACCATCAGGGGCCAACTGAAGAAGTAACTCCTCGGGAACCTCACCGGGTGCCGCAGCACTAAGAATAGCATCATAAGGAGCAAACTCCATCAACCCAAGGGAGCCGTCGCCATGAGTCAACCTGACATTGCGCACCCCAAGTTTTCTTAATCTTTCGCGAGCCCTGTCCTGTAAAGATTTTATGCGCTCAACGCTGTATATTTTTTCCACAAGCTGCGCTAAAACAGTGGCTTGATAGCCAGATCCAGTCCCAATTTCTAAAACTTTTTTACGGGGCCCTAGTGATAGTAAAATTTCTGTCATAAGCGCAACCACATAAGGTCTAGACAGAGTTTGACTAAACCCAATTGGTAATGCGGTATCCTCATAAGCCCTATGAGACAAGGCTTCATCTAAAAATAAATGACGAGGAGTTACTCTAATAACGTCCAGCACCCTCTTGTCTTTAATGCCTTGGTCTGTGAGTCGCTGAATGAGCCGCTCTCTAGTTCTTTGCGAGGTCATTCCAACCCCACTAAAATCAACAGTATTCAACTCGCAGCCCTCATTTTTTTAACGCCTAAACTATATTAGATTGAATCACTCGTTGCTAGCACTGGAATTTCTTCCAGATATGATTTTTTAACATCGAGAAATTCATGTAATAATGAGGTCGCATAGCTACCTGGAGGCAGTGAAAATGATACCTCTAAATCAAACATATCTTCCGAAATTTTGTCATGAGAAAACCATTTCCAGCTAAGCTCTCTAGGGTTTAAGACCAATTGGCGTCGCTCCTGCTGCAAACCACTAAATTCAAGAGCATTCATCCATTCCGTCCACTCTAAAAGCACTTTATTCTCAAATCTACACACTTCCTCAGATTCCATGCACCTGCCGCGACCCCACATTGGACCGGTATCACTAAAGTCTGGAAGTTTGCCAACAGAGCACAGGGCTTTACTGGCTGATTGCCAGCAATTTCTTCTAACCCTCTCTGCCAAAACTAAATTAAACAAGTAAGATCGAGCAGCAGATAAATATATACCTCCTCGGGGTGAATTACGTTTTTTTTGCCCTCTTTTTCTTTCGGCTCCGTACTCTCTTCTTAATAAAGAGTCAGCTTCCATCAAGTTTTTACCGTTAAAACCAAAGCGTTGCTCTCCAAAGTAATTTGGTACCCCCTGAGAAGCGATCTGTTTTAGGCGAAAATCCAAAAGATCTTTATCTCCACTGACTTCTCGCAACCTTACTGTAAAGTAGTTTTCTTTGTGCTGCCCTCTTCGAAGCTTTCTGTCATGCCAAGAAGATTTTATTAGTTGAAATCTTGTATCTTCGATTCTTACTACTCCAGGAGCGATTAGCTTTTCATTATCAGGCAAGTGCACGCTAAACCACTGTATGGCAACAGCCCTACGATCCTTCAGACCACAATACCCAACAGCTGACTCGTCAACACAAAAATGTTTTGCAAGCAATTGTGCGATCCAGCGAGTATTATCTCCTCTTTTTTCTATTTGAAGATAAAGGTGCTCTCCTTGCCCAGAGAGAGAAAACCCCAACTTCTCTTCAACACGAAAATCTTCCAGCTCGCTGCGAAAAAAAGCAGCTGCTCCCAAATGACTGTAGGCTGATGGAAAAGATATAGAGAATTTTTTGTTTATAGCGCCCACCTTCGTCATTTAGAATAACCTCCAGCTAGCAAAAACTACCAAGCAGATTGCAATCAAGCAATGCTTCAAAAAAAGTATGAGCACAGGGGCGATATATTTTTTTATCTTATATCTTCAAACAAGCAAGACGATAGCATGACAAGCTATCCCTTCTCCTCGACCCTCAAATCCCAAGCTTTCAGTTGTTGTAGCTTTAACATTAATACGATCAGCATCGCATCTTAAGTCAGACGCAAGATTGCTAACCATTTCATTAATGTGTGGCCCCATCTTAGGGGTTTCAGCAACAACAGTTATGTCAGCGTTTGAAACACGATACCCCTTGTTGCAAACGAGTGTAATTGTGGCTCTCAATAATTCACGGCTATTAATGCCAAAATAACGAGGGTCTGTATCGGGGAAATGTCGTCCAATATCACCAAGTGCGGCGGCGCCAAGAATGGCATCACATAAAGAATGTATCAAGACATCTCCATCTGAGTGAGCCATTAAGCCACACTTAAAAGGAATTCTAACTCCACCAATAACAATATGGTCACCTTCTTCAAATGCATGAACGTCATAGCCCTGTCCTATTCTCATGACCACTCCTGCTGACATAATGCTATAGCTTCAGCAATCACTATATCTTCCCTTCGAGTAATCTTAATATTATCGTGGCTGCCCTCAATAATTCGAGGCATATGCCCCAGATTTTCAATTGCAGCAGATTCATCAGTGGGCTGCCAGTTAGCCCTGGATGCCTGCCTTAAGCCCTCCAGGAGTAGCGAAAAGCGGAACATTTGGGGTGTTTGAGCCTCCCAAAGCCTTGACCGATCTTCTGTTGCCTTTATTTCAGCCTTACTAGTGGCTCTCTTAATCGTTGCAACAACAGGTACAGCAAGAATCCCACCTATCGCATGAGAGCTCAACTGATCCATTAAATTTATAATATCAGCAACTTTAACGCACGGCCTTACACCGTCATGAACCAATACCCAGTCATTCATTTTGGCTTCATCTTTGATATGCTCTAGGGCCAAAAGAACTGAATCTGCCCTTTCTTTGCCGCCAAAAATCACTTCAATAGAAGTATTTTTAAATATAGCCAATTGTCGCCATGCTTTATCTTCAGGGCTCACAGCGACAACTATCTTGATGTGATCTATTGCTAGCAATCTTTTTAGGGTGTATTCAAGCACAGTCATATCAAGAAATTTTGCATACTGTTTGCGAGCTTCTAGGGAGAACCTTTTCCCAGCTCCAGCAGCAGGGACTATTACCCAGCTTTTCATATTTTGCTTGTCATATATTGGAGTTTTCGGTTAGTCTTTTTTTTCAATAACCATATAAAAAGTTTCGCCATTCTTAATCATGCCAAGATTTTTTCTAGCGACCCCTTCAATACCTTCCATGCTACCTTTAATGTTCTTTACCTCGCCCGCTAGTATTAAATTTTCTTCTCGCAGAGTTTCATTTTTTTTCTGCTGTACGATAACTTCACGCTGAAGTGAATGCTTGTGAGCGAGACTGCCCTCACCTACCCACAAGCTATATTGCAAGAGGAGCATGAAACAAATAAGTACAATTAACAACCAGCGCATAACAAGCCATTCTACCGCACAAAATTAACCACGTCAGCGAACCACAAAGGGCAGCCTCTTAAATTATTATGCCAGAGCCTAATATAACTAGAGAGGCTACCTGAATTCTCCCAAACCTCTGTAAGGTGCAGTGCCCTTAAGTTCTGACTCTATACGCAACAGACGATTATATTTTGCAACACGATCGGATCGACATAGTGAACCGGTCTTTATCTGCCCAGCACCAGTTGCAACAGCAAGATCCGCAATAGTGGTATCCTCCGTTTCACCCGATCGATGAGAAATGACGACAGTATAGCTTGAATCTTTTGCCATTTTTATGGCATCCAGCGTTTCTGTTAAAGAGCCTATCTGGTTAAATTTGATTAAAATTGAATTTGCGACACCGAGCTCAATACCTTTACTTAAAATTTTCGTATTAGTAACAAAAAGATCGTCTCCCACTAATTGAACTTTGTGGCCCAACTTTTCAGTTTGATATTTCCAGCCGCTCCAATCAGATTCATCCTGTCCATCCTCAATTGAAATAATCGGATATCGATCACAAAGATCTGCCAAAAAATCAGTGAATTCTTCAGAGCTGTATATTTTTTCTTCGCCAAGTAATTCATATTTACCATCATTATAGAACTCTGAGGAAGCACAATCCAAGGCTAGTGTTATATCCTTACCTAAATGGTAGCCCGCAGCAATTACCGCTTCCTCTATAAGAACAAGGGCTTCAGAGTTTGAAGACAAATTGGGTGCAAATCCCCCCTCATCACCCACTGAGGTGCTAAGGCCTTTACTGTTAAGTATTGCTTTTAGTGAATGGAAAATTTCAGCTCCCATTTGTAGTGCTTGAGAGAAATTTTTGGCGGAAACAGGTTGAATCATAAATTCCTGGATATCAACATTGTTATCTGCATGCTCCCCTCCGTTAATAATATTCATCATCGGCACAGGCATACTGTATTGGCCAAGAGTTCCGTTAATGTCTGCAATGTGCGCATAAAGAGGCAGTTTGCGCGATATAGCTGCCGCTTTTGATGCAGCAAGCGACACAGCCAAAATAGCATTTGCGCCAAATCTAGACTTATTTTCTGTTCCATCCGCTTTGATCATCAACATATCTAGCGACCTCTGATCAATAGCATCGACACCCAGCAAAAACGGTTTAATGATTTTATTTACATTATCGACAGCCTTAAGAACTCCTTTTCCCAAATAACGACTTTGGTCTCCATCTCGCAATTCAAGAGCTTCCTTTGAGCCTGTAGAGGCACCAGATGGTGAACAGGCTGAACCAATACTGCCGTCCATCAAAATCACATCCGTTCCTATCGTTGGGTTACCTCTAGAATCTAGTATTTCATAGGCTCTGATATCAGCAATCTTGCTCATATATAAATTCTCCAAAAAAATAAATACTCTCTCATATAGTATCTATTTAAAAATTTTAAATTAATTATATTTCAAATGCAGGTTGAGATTTGACCAGATCATCTATCTCTTTCATTTGAGCCAGGTAAGGCTCTAGCTTGAGTAACGGCAAAGCGCTAGGTCCGTCACATTTTGCATTATCTGGGTCCGGATGAGCTTCTAAGAATAAACCGGCTAGACCAACAGCGATGCCTGCCCTTCCTAGTTCTGCGGCCTGCTGACGGCGCCCACCAGAAGTAAGCCCCTGGGGATCTCGACACTGAAGTGCGTGAGTCACATCAAAAATAACGGGGAAGCCACCGCTTGTGTCTTTCATAGTTCGAATGCCCAGCATATCCACAACAAGATTATCGTACCCCATACAAGTACCGCGCTCACAAAGAATAAGCTTGTTATTACCACACTCTTTAAATTTATCTACAATGTTAGCAATCTGTGATGGGCTAAGAAACTGAGGTTTTTTTATATTTATAACAGCATCAGTTTCTGCCATAGCTTTTACCAAGTCGGTCTGACGGGCTAAAAAAGCAGGTAACTGCAATACGTCGCAGACATCTGCTACCATTTTTGCTTGATGGGGCTCATGTACATCTGTGATAACTGGAATCTGAAATGTCTCTTTAATTTCCTGAAATATCTTTAGTCCTTCATCTATCCCAACCCCTCGATAAGAATAAAAAGACGAACGATTCGCTTTATCAAACGATGCTTTGAATATGTAAGGTATAGCAAGTTTTTGGGTCACCTCACAAAAATGCTCTGCTGCTTGCATTGCAAGATCTCGAGACTCCAGTACATTAACGCCTCCAAACAACACGAAAGGCTCATTATTGTCTACCGATATACCATCAATATTGATGGTTATCGATGGTACAGATATTTTTGATATAGACATAAATTAGACTCTTTTAGAATGCTTAAGCGCTGCCTTTATGAAACTTGTGAAAAGCGGATGGCCTTCGCGAGGAGTAGATGTAAACTCTGGATGAAATTGACAGGCAACAAACCAAGGGTGTTCAGGTATTTCAACCATCTCAACTAATGTTTTATTCTCCGACCAAGCACCAACCTTCATTCCGCCCTCTTGCAGCCCAGCTACATAATTGTTGTTCACCTCATAACGATGACGATGACGCTCAAAAACTGTATCAGCACCATATATTTTATGAGCCATAGTGCCATGAATTAAGTAGCTAGCCTGCCCACCCAATCTCATTGTTCCACCCAAGTCTGAATCTTCGTTGCGTGTTTCTATCACACCACTACTGTCAATCCACTCGGTTATCAATCCAATAATAGAATGCGGTGTTTTAGGGTCAAACTCCGTGCTATTTGCACCACCTAAATTACAAACATTGCGTGCAAATTCGATCATCGCAACCTGCATGCCTAAGCATATTCCCAAATAAGGTATTCTGTTAACTCGAGCGTGATTGGCTGCCTTAATCTTTCCCTCTACACCGCGCACACCAAATCCACCAGGCACAAGAATTCCACTACAACCATCAAGAAGTGATGATTCGCTTTCAAGGCTCTCTGAATCAACATAACGAATATTTACTTTGGTCTGGTTACGAATACCTCCGTGAGTCAATGCCTCGTTGAGTGACTTATAGGCATCTAAAAGCTCCGTATACTTGCCAACCATAGCGACAGTCAACTCATGCTTTGGATTTAGGTGATTTTCTGCAATCCAGTCCCAATCAGAAAGATCTGGTTCTTTGCAACTCAAGCCAAGTTGCTCTAAAACAGCGGTATCGAGTCCTCGAGTCTGAAGGTCACGAGGAATAGAATAAATACTCCTAGCATCCAATAATGTCACAACTGCTCGTGCTTCTACATTAGTAAATAAGGCTATTTTTTTGCGCTGACCTTCATCAAGCTCAACCACACTTCTACATAACAAGACATCTGGCTGCAAGCCAATAGATCTGAGCTCCTTAACAGAATGTTGTGTTGGTTTAGTTTTAGTTTCCCCTGCTGTAGCAATATAAGGAATAAGTGTCAGATGGATAAGGATAGAATGACTGAACCCAAGATCTAGCTTTAATTGTCGTATAGCCTCAAGAAAAGGCTGTGATTCAATATCCCCGACTGTGCCGCCAATTTCAACAATAGCTACATCATAATCTTTACCACCAGCTAAAATACGTCTCTTTATTTCATCTGTAACATGAGGGATTACTTGCACCGTAGCCCCAAGGTAGTCCCCTCGGCGCTCATGACGAAGAATTGTTTCGTACACTTTTCCGCTAGTAAAATTATTTCGTTTGCACATTTTCGAAGATAAAAAACGCTCATAATGCCCAAGGTCAAGGTCAGTTTCAGCGCCATCTTCAGTTACAAAAACCTCTCCGTGTTGTGAGGGACTCATGGTTCCGGGGTCGACATTCAGGTATGGGTCTAGTTTAAGAATCGTAACATTGAGGCCTCGGGCCTCAAGAATGGAACCCAGCGAGGCTGCCGCAATACCCTTCCCTAAAGAAGATACAACACCACCTGTAACAAATATATAACGCGTCATTTGGATCCCTGTCAGTACACTAGGCTCAACGTAAATAGCTCGATTAAGCTACATTTTTGAATAAAATATATCCCTATATCATCAAAATAAAAAATTATTTCAAGAACAGAAGGGCAACTATTTTAGTTGTTATGATGGTAAATTAGCCTACCAGAGATGGCTGATTGTCTCAATCTATTACTACAGTGTAGACTGCTAAAAAAATCGCCACTGTAGCTCAACACCGAGCTCATTTGCTGAGGCAAAAAATCCATCGCAAATCCACAAGTCGCCAACTGCTGCTAACTTCCCGTCAATATAAATAAGCGGCACCTTGCTACGAAGCCAAGGCTCAAGAGCATACTCTTGAAATAATTTTTTTAGTGTATTCGAGCCACTGCGTCCGAATGGCTTACAACGCTCGCTGCCAGCACGGAAGCGAATCTCTATATCGCACTGCTTGGATATTCTCAATCCCCCAGTACTTAATAACTTTGTTGATATGCTTCCCTTGTTAGGCAGCATAATTTGATTAATTCCATCCCATTTTATACTTGGCTGCATAGTTATTGCCGACTCTCCTGTGTCCGCTACATAGTGATTTGAGTCACTAGAATCTGCTGGTAAGAGGTATAATCTTTTTTTAAACCGTCGTAACTGTACGCCGGCCCAGACTATTAAAGGCCTAGCATCAGGACGCGCCAATAGCATTTCATTTGAAACCACCCTAAGAACACTATGCCTGGGTGATGGTAATCTATGCGCGGAGGCCCAATAGCGGAGCACATTTGCCTGTCTTGACTCCTCTAGACATGCAAGATCATCAATAGAAATACTCCAGCCAATGCGTTCAGACTTTTCAGACATACCAGTAAGGTCTTGTGCAGCCAGAACTTCTGTCAAATGGCCCGAATCTGCACAAAGATTTGCAGTATGATTCAGTTTAGACAAGCAGTCAGGCCAGCGTTCAGATATTATCGGTAACACTTTATGTCGCAAAAAATTTCTATCAAAGCTCACATCTTTATTGCTTTCATCTTCTATCCATTCCAAGCCATGAATGGAAGCGTAGGACTCAAGATCAGCTCGAGAAAATGCTAGCAATGGCCTGAATAGCCCGCCAAGACCCAATGGCCTAGATATAGGCATTCCGGACAAGCCCTTTGTGCCAGCGCCACGAAGTAGCCTATAAAGAACTGTCTCAGCCTGATCATCCGCATGGTGAGCAAGCAGCAATAAATCAGTTTTATCTAGTAATTTTCTAAAAATATCATAACGAATCTCTCTCGCGGCCTGCTCTAATCCAAAGCCCTTATTTTCAACCTTAATGGTCTCGACAATTAGAGGTACCCCCAATTTGGAACAGCAGTCTTTGCAATGTTGCTGCCAGTTATCTGCATTTATGGATAATTGATGATTAATATGGATCGCGGTAAAAGATTTTGGTCCAACCAAAGAAGCCATTATATGAAGCAATACATGAGAATCCAGTCCACCACTATAGGCAACATAAAGGTGCTCAGCATTGTTAAACGTGGGAAAATATCTAGAAAGACAAGAGACTTGAAGCGACATTAAGGTTCTGCAATTTTAAACTAAAGTACAACGTTACTGGCAATCAAAAGAAATGACAATAAATAGTGCGCTAAAAAATTATAGATTTTTCAATCACAATAGA